>Ga0209828_1000309_pt1 | contig 47952 bp, 37 predicted proteins | sample MaitaG_FD_187429 | JGI IMG/M metagenome (GOLD analysis project Ga0209828, IMG submission 187429) | Marine algal microbial communities from Maine, USA - Maine_Asex2 metaG (SPAdes) (version 2) | ecosystem: Host-associated > Algae > Red algae > Unclassified | place: Maine, USA | collected 2015-01-05
TTTGACAGGCTATTTTCTGAACTTTTTCTGAAAATTTGAAAAATCGAAAAACCTCAACAAACAAAAAAACCCTTGCAACTCATTGAATTGCAAGGGCTTAAAGTGTCGGGGTGGCAGGATTCGAACCTGCGACCCCCTGTTCCCAAAACAGGTGCGCTAACCGGACTGCGCTACACCCCGTACCTAAATAATGTATAGTTTTATTTCAAAACTAAGCGGTGAAGGCGGGATTCGAACCCGCGATACACATTTCTGCGTATGCCGATTTAGCAAACCGGTGGTTTCAGCCACTCACCCACCTCACCAAAAGTGTGTTTTGCCATTTTAATGGAGTGCAAATGTAAGACAATAAAAACTATTTACAAGCACTTTTATAAAAAAAATGAAAGGAAATTTAAAATAGCGTTTTAAGAAATAAACACACAATTATTTTTATTAATTATTGATGTTGTTATAAAAAAAGTTCTTACTTTTGCATTTCGTTTTTTTACGAAGTACTAATTTATTAAATATTTGAATGAATAATAATTACGAAACAGTAATAGTTTTTACGCCTATTTTAAATAGCGAAGAGGTTAAAAAGCAAATACAAAAATATACTGATCTTATTAAAGAACAAGGTGGTAGTATTTTGCACGAAAATCATTGGGGTTTAAAGCAATTGGCATATCCTATTCAAAAGAAAACAACCGGTATTTATCATATTGTTGAGTATGATGCGCCTACAGGTTTTATTGATAATTTAGAGCTACAATTTAGAAGAGACGAAAATGTAATGCGTTTCTTAACAATCGTTTTAGATAAATTTTCTTTAGATTATAACGAGCGTAAAAGAAATGGTTTAATCGGAAGAAAAAAAGAGCCGAAAGAACAAGTTGAAGAATTAGCAGCTCCGGCTGTAAAAGTTGCTACAGCTGAACCAAAAGCCGAAGTTGTAGAAAATAAAGTAGCGGCTGAAACTAAAATTGAAAATAATAACGAATAACAGTAATGGCACAAAATAAGAACATAAGATTTCTTGCAGCACCAAAAATTGGGATTCAGCGTAAAAAATACTGCCGTTTTAAGCGTAGTGGTATAAAATACATTGATTATAAAGACCCTGTTTTTTTAGCTAAATTTTTGAACGAGCAAGGTAAAATCTTACCAAGAAGATTAACAGGAAACTCACTAAAGTACCAACGTAAAGTGGCACAAGCAATCAAGCGAGCACGACATATCGCTATTTTACCTTATGTAACCGATTTATTTAAATAGTAAATTTTAATGCAAGTAATATTAATAGAGAATGTAAAAGGGCTTGGTAAAGTCAATGACTTAATTGAAGTTAAAGGTGGGTATGGTAGAAATTTTCTATTGCCAAACCGTTTAGCTTTAATGGCCAATAAAAGCAATAAAAAAATTGCAGCCGAAATAGTTTCGCAGGCACAGCGTAGAGAGCAAAAAGTATTGAGCCAATTTGAAGGCTTAGTGAAGAAGTTAGGTGAAAGAACAATAAAAGTTGGTGCAAAAGTAGGTACAACTGGTAAAATTTTCGGAAGTGTTACTAACGTACAATTAGCAGATGCTATAAAAAAATCTACTGGCGAAGAGGTAGATAGAAGAAAGATCACCATTTTATCAGATGAAGTTAAGGCTTTAGGAGCGTATCAAGCACAATTAGTGCTGCATCCAAAAGTTAAAGTTGATTTTAATTTTGAAGTAATCAGCGAATAAACAAACTAATTTTTTTGATTTGAAATGGCCATAACTTCTTTGTTATGGCTTTTTTTTTGAAACATACTTTCCATAAATATTTAAATAATGTCAGAAGCCAAAAAGCCACTAAATTTTATTGAGCAAATAATTGAAAAAGATATTGCTGAAGGAAAAAATGATGGTCGTGTTCATACACGTTTTCCGCCCGAACCAAATGGTTATTTACATATTGGCCACGCAAAAGCTTTATGCACTAATTTTATGATTGCTCAGAAATATGGTGGTAAAACAAATTTGCGTTTTGATGATACTAATCCTGTAAAAGAAGATGCCTCTTATGTAGCTGCAATAAAAGAAGATATAAAATGGTTAGGTTTTGATTGGGAAGATCGCTTATTTTTTTCCTCAGATTATTTTCAACAATTGTATGATTATGCTATTATTTTAATTAATAGAAGTCTAGCCTATGTAGATGATTCTTCACAAGAAGTGATGTCGAAAATGAGAGGCACACCCAAAGAACCTGGCGAGGAAAGCTCCTATCGTAACCGAAGTGCTGATGAAAATCTGAACTTGTTTGAGCGCATGAAAAATGGAGAATTTGAGGAAGGTAGTAAAGTTTTACGTGCTAAAATTGATATGAAATCCCCTAATATGCACATGCGCGACCCCGTTATGTATCGTATTTTAAAAGCACATCATCACCGCACTGGTAATGCTTGGTGTATTTACCCCATGTATGATTATGCGCATAGTATTAGCGATTCTATAGAAAAGGTTACGCACAGTTTATGTTCCTTAGAGTTTGACGATCATCGTCCGTTATATAATTGGTTTTTAGAAAAACTCGAAATTTTTCCAAGTAAACAATACGAGTTTGCACGTTTAAATTTGGATTATACCGTTATGAGCAAACGAAAATTGAAGGAATTAGTAGAAAATGATACCGTAAATGGTTGGGACGACCCACGTATGCCAACCTTGAGTGCGCTGCGTAGACGAGGTTTTACACCAGAGGCAATTATAAATTTCAATGAACGAGTAGGTTTAGCCAAAAGAAATAATGTAATAGAATATTCTTTGTTAGAATTTTGTGTTCGAGAAGATTTGAATAAGAAAGTGGCCCGCGTAATGGGTGTATTAAACCCACTTAAAGTTACTATTACTAATTATCCAAACAATAAAATTGAAGAATTAGAACTGATTAATAACCCCGAAAATGAAGCAGCAGGCAGCAGAAAAATTCCATTTAGTAATGAAATATGGATTGAGAAAGAGGATTTTATGGAAGATGCGCCCCGTAAATTTTTCAGGCTAAAACCAGGTGGGGTAGTGCGTTTAAAAGGGGCTTACATTATTCAATGTGATGAGGTGATGAAAAATGAAGCGGGCGAAGTAGTAGAATTGAAATGTAGCTATTTTGAAAATAGTAAAAGTGGGCAAGATACTAGTGGGGTAAAATCGAAAGGCGTTATTCATTGGGTAAGTATAGCGCAAGGTATTGAAGCCGAAGTTAGAATTTACGATCGTTTGTTTACTGATCCCACGCCAGATGCACATAAAGATGGCACTATATTTAATGATTACATAAATGCTAATTCATTAAAAGTGATTAAGGCAATTGTTGAGCCAAGTTTGGCCAATGCGAAGCAATTAGACCAGTTTCAATTTATGCGTAAAGGTTATTTTAATGTTGACTATGATTCAAAACCAAATGCCTTGGTATTTAACCAAACTGTTACTTTAAAAGATAGTTGGAAAAAGAAACAATAAGTTTGTTTCAGTTGTTTTTGTTCTATCATTAAATACTAAGAAAAGTTTATTGGTACTATTTACCAAGTCTAAAAAAGTTTCAAAATAGACTTGTATAATTTACTTTTTTGTGAAAAAATAAAAACTACATTTTCAGTTTTTTTGTTAGATGTTATGCATCTTTAAAAAATGGAGGAACAAGAATTTACAAATAATAACAAAGTAAATGTACAGATTGAAAAAAGTTGGAAGACTGCGCTGTCAAACGAATTTCAGCAAGCCTATTTTGCTAATATAAAACAGGCTTTATTAAATGAAAAAAAGCGAGGCATTGCCGTTTATCCACCAGGACCATTAATTTTTAATGCCTTTAATTTAACCCCGTTCAATAAAGTAAAAGTGGTTATTTTAGGTCAAGATCCATATCACGGACAAGGACAAGCGCATGGTTTAAGTTTTTCTGTACCAAATGATATAAAACCGCCACCATCACTAAAAAATATTTATAAAGAAATAAAAAGTAACTACCCAAATTTTGAGATGCCCAAAACAGGCAACTTAATACAATGGGCAACACAGGGTGTGTTTTTGCTTAATGCAATGTTAACCGTGCAGGCAGGTAAACCAGCTTCACACCAAAAATTGGGTTGGCAAAATTTTACTAATGCGGTAATTAAAACGCTTTCAGAAAGAAGAGAAAATCTTGTTTTTATGTTATGGGGAAAATTTGCCCAAAGCAAAGCTACTTTAATTGATAGTGAAAAACATTTAGTATTGATGGCTGCTCATCCATCGCCATTTTCGGTACAATATGGTTTTTATGGATGTAAACATTTTATAAAAGCCAATGAATATTTGGCTAAAAAAGGGGAGAAGGAAATTGATTGGCGAGTGTGAATAATTATGTAGTGGCTCAATCCTTAAAAACCATAGGTATTGCAGCGGCGCGCCTTGCAGGAAAATAACTGGCCAAGCAGCCTATTACTATAACGGTTATACCAATTATAATAAAATCATTTAATCTAAATTCTACAGGAAAAGCATCTATTAAAAACATTCCACTTTGATTGAGTTTTATTATTTCAAAATATTGCTGTAGCAAACCTATAACAATAGCAATAATGCTACCCAAAATAGCACCCGTAAACGAAAGCAATAATCCAGTAGTCAAAAATAATCGGTTAATTTGCCTGTTAGTTGCGCCCATTGCTTTTAGTATGCTTATATCTTTCCGCTTTTCAATTACCAACATTGAAAGTGAACCAATAATATTGAAAGCGGCAATCAATAAAATAAAAGATAATATTAGGTAAGCCACTAATTTTTCACTTTTCATTACCTTATACAGGGTATTATCAATTTGAAAACGATTGGTAATTTTTAAATTTGGTGCTAATATTTGTTTTAACTCTTGCTGAAATTCTACTAAATCAACACCTTCTGTTAATGCTATTTCGATAGCACTTATCTCATTTCCACTTTCAATTAATTCTTGCGCAAACATCAAATCTACAAATACGTATTTTGAGTCAAACTCTTTTTCAATACTGTAAAAACCCATGGGCCATATACTTTTTATGTTGACCATTTTTGATGGGTTAGTGGTGTTTAGCTTAACATTCTTTTTGGGCATAAAAACCCGTAGTTCACCAAAATCATCAAACAAGCTTAAAGACAAAGCTTTGGCTACGCCGAGGCCAAGCACCGCAATATTACTACCTTTCTTTATCCTAAAATAACCATCAACTAAACAAGTATCAACAGCGTTAACTTTTGTATAATTTTCATCAATGCCTTTTAAGCGAGCAAAATATTGCTTTCCATCAAAATCAAAAATGGCGTTCTCTTCTAAAACTAAAGAATAGGCCTCAATTTCATCAAAATCATCTAACTTTGTTAAAAATGCACCATTGGGTTCAAAGGTCTTTCCTATATCCACTTCAACTACTAAATCTGCCCTAAAGCTATCATATAAAGAAAGTACCAAATTTTCGAAACCATTGTAAACAGATAGCACTAGTATCAAAGCCATCGTACCAATCATCATTGCTAATAATGATATGCCCGAAAGTATATGAATTGCGTTGGTAGATTTTTTACCAATTAAATATCGCTTTGCTATGGGGAGAATAAACTTCAATTAATGGTAAAGCTACTGTTTATAAACTAATATTTTTTTCAATTTATAATCGGTAACATATAGTTCATTATTAATTATGGCAACATCAGTTGGGTTTTCAAAACCGGCATCAATAATTTGTTGCAGTTGGCCTATATGATTGTAGATAAGAAGTCTTCCATTTTCAAAATCTGTTGCGTACACATAATTATCATCAACAAAAATGCCTGTTGTGGCGTTCATCTTTTCTGGTCTGCCAAAGGTACGCAAATGTTTACCATTTAAATCGAAAACCTGTATGCGGTGATTATAAGCATCTGCCACATATAAAACATCATTATTAAAATGAACATCAGTTGGGTATTCAAATTCTGCTGGCTTATTCCGCCCTTTTTTGCCAATAGTTTGCCATCCTTTCTTATTTTTTAGCAAAACCCTATGGTTATAAAAATCAGCAATTGCGATATTATTATTATCAACTGCTACACCAGCTGGGGCATCTAAGTCCATATCAATTGGCAATGTTTTGTTGTTGTTATTTTTTGAAATGATGGTAATTGTATCTCTACCATATTGCGGAATGTATAAATTCCCTTTATTGTAAGCAATATGCATCGGCCGTTCAAAATTTTCTAATTTTTGTAGCACCTTACCTTCCCTATTAATTTTTACAACTTGGTTATTATCTCCATCACTTAGCCAAATATCGGTGCCATCAAAAGCTAAACCAATAGGTGTAATTTTGCCAAGTTCAATGGCGTTTACAAACTTAAATTCTTTATGGCTGCTGCTGCAGCCAACCAGCAGTAAAAGTAATGTAGTTAAAGCAATATTATATTTATTCAACATTGTCTGTACTGGTGTTTTTCTTAAATGGAACTATGGCATCTATTTCAATTCTATCATATTGACAACAACCGGGTAAGGCGCTGTAAGCATCATCCATTGCTTTCATTTTTTCAGTATCGTAACCTGCAGCACTAATGGCTTCGTGTAAATCTCGCTCACTTACTTGGCTATCTAAATATTTAATGGTAACATACTTTTTCTTTTTGTTCCACTTTGCATCAGACACTCCGTATAGGCTCATTACCGCACGTTCAATTCTACCTCTACACATATTACAATTACCAGCTACGTCAAACTCAATAGTTTGGTTAGCGGTATAGTCTATTTCTGGAGTTTCGTATTCAAATTCTTCTATACTACCATCGGCCCTTTTTATACTTAGTGCCATTGGCGTATAACCAGCTTTTATAACTTGGTATTTTACTTCTTCTATTGAAATATTATTTTCTGTTGGATAAGTAAAAGAAGTTAAACCACTTTCCATTTCAATTTTAAAAGCTTTTACTCCTTTCAATTCTTTCATTTTCTTTTCTAAACCATAAGCGCAAAAAGGGCAGCCTAAACCATCAACCTGAACGGAGACTTCATCTTTAAGGTTATTTTTATCGTTCTTTATATTTTTTTGGGCTAACAAACTTGTGGTTGCGAAACTTAGTAATACTATTGTTATAAATACATTAATTATTTTCATTTTCATTTTTTTATTCTTTGACTTAAAAAATTAGCAGGGGTTAAATAATAAACCTGGTACCAAACAATAAGGTATACTTCTGTTGGTCGGTACCGTTTTGAATTAGCGGTATTTTTATTGCCGTTTCAAACGTAATTCGTTTTATGGCATATTGTATGCCTTGTGCTAAAAATAAATTGTGCGCTCCCGTTTCTAAATTTACTTCACCATCGTACTCAAAATACAAATTTATTTGTTTAGGTGGATATACCAGCGGCATTAAAGGTAAGCCAGCACTTATTTTATAATGAAAAAAATCTGAGCGATTAGCAACATAATGATAACCAACATTTGCCCCCAAACCGTAGCGCAAGGCTTCGTAACCAAAAGTAAGGCCTGCAAAAGTTTGCCATTCACCAATACTTATTTCATAATTATGGCTATCAAAACCTGTTGGAAAAAATTGCTGAACTTTTAAAGCTGCGCGAGCTGTTTTTCTGCTCTCATCCCACCTAAAAAACTGGTATTTCATTTGTACACTTAAATCACCCAACCCTGTTTGTTTATGCTTATGTTTAAAATGATTTACGCCAGCCAAAGGTATGTGTGCGGCAACCAATAAATTAGGCTTAATAACATAATGTGTCATAAATGGAGCATTAAAAAATCGAACATCTTCTCTAACTTCAACTCTTGTAAGTGTTTTAAATATTATTCTTTTTTCACCTACCATTATAGGCTTATCGGTAATAATTGGTGGTCCTTGTGCTGCTACGGTTAATGTTATAAAACATAAAACAGCTAGTGCTAAAAACGTTTTCATTTCACTAAAATTTAAAAATTTGGATACAGCATAGGGGAGAGTAGAATGAATAATAGGAAATGAAAACAGGCTAACAAAGGAAACACTGGTTAAAAGCACAAGCTTTTTTAACCAGTAATTGGTAAGATGATTTTGTTTTTAGTTTAAAATATTTTTGCTGTTTTTTGTAAGATGAAGTGGAGTTGATAAGTCCTACAAAATCAGTTATGGTTTTTGTGTCATTAGTTGGGTTATTTTTAAATTGATCTTTTGGTATGGAGGTTATAGAAAGATCGCTACAACAATCAACTGGGCAATAAATGCTATCTGCTGTTTTATTATTATTGAAATTTTTATTATTTGTACTATTACAACAGCTTAGTTCGGTAGTGCAGCAATTTGTTGTTGAACCCTTGCAATAGTGCATACTAATATTAAATGGCAAGGTTGCCAAAAGCATCCAAACAGCCAATATTATATATAGAAAATACTGCATTATTTACAAAGTAAACGAATTTGAGTTGATATATATCACAAAATACATTAAAAGTATAATTGAAAGTTTTGTTTTGCTTGATTTTTTTTAAAGAAAATGATGCCGAGTTGAAAAAGATCGATGCTAATAGTAACCTCTGGGTGTGCTTTTATTTCTTGCCAAGCTTTAAACATGCCGGTTGACCAATTGATGTCGTCAAAAACAAAAATTGAGTGGTCATTTTTAAAATGAAGTAATTGATTGAAGTAATTTATGGTGCTTTCTTTTTTATGGTCACCGTCTATATAAACTAAGTCATATTGTTTGTTTTGCTTTGTTTCTTCTTCAAAAAAATTGCTGAATGTGGTATTGATGGTTTTAATATTTTTAAGCTTTAATTTTTCGAAGTTTTCAAGAGCTACTTCAATAGTATTGGCACAGGCCTCAATAGAGGTGATGTTGTTTTTAGGATTTGCTTTGGCCATATAAGCAGTACTTAAACCAATAGAAGTGCCTAATTCTAAAATATTGTTACAGTTGAAATAATTAACCAAACGAAAAAGTAGTTTTCCTTTTTTTGGGGTGGCGGCTGCTATTTTTAAAATTTGTTTTATTGAGCGGGTGTTAGCCATTTTTCTGGAGCCTGCTCCGTGTTCATTAATAGTAATGGTTTTTTTTGATTGTAACAATTCCGTCTTCAAATTGTTAATTTCGTCAAAGGCATAAAAATATCGATCATCTTGTATAACGTTAACCATTAAATGGTATACGAAGGGCGAATGTAAATAGTATTTTGTTTTGGCGAAGACCAAATAACTTAAATATCTATTTATGTATGAAGTATTCATAATAAAAAAACAGCTTACCAAAATTATTGATAAGCTGTTGGTAATAATAATAAATTATTCTCTAAATCACTATTGATTTAGTTCTTTATAAATTTTTCTGTAATAATTTCTTTTGAAGTGGCCATTTGAACAAAATAAATTCCGCTTTGCAGGTTAGCAACATTTAATTTTAGTGTTTTAAAATTACCACCTTCTGCTAAATTTTGTTGAATTAATTTACCATTAACATCTAAAATATTAAAATTAACGGGTATGTTTTGATTAACGGTATAGTTAATTCTCAATTCGTTTTTAACCAAGTTTGGCTTAATGTTAAGTGTTGTATTTATTATTTTATCAAATGCATCTTTTGTTGGCTTGGTGAGCTTAGGTGCTAAACCACCATTTAAGCAGAATTGATTACTTTCGCTAGCACCAAAACTTCCGCCACCTGAAGCTAAAACATTTCCGTTGGCATCTGCTAATTGATAGGTTCCACATAAACCGGGAGATGATACCAAACTTAAGGTACCCACTAAACTACCTGGACTTATTAGTGTACCTGGGGTAATAAAAGTTGAAGCACCAATTCCGCTACTTTGAAAAGGACACATACCATTGTTAAGTGCATCATTAAATTGTAAGGTGTAACAACCATCAGCTAAGCATTCGCTTTCTATAATAGAAGTATTAGCGGTTTGGGTTCCATAGCTGTTTGAAGAGGCAACTGTATTACCGTTTCCATCTAATATAGCCCAGCTGCTTTGTGCCGGAAAGCCATCGAACTGAATATTTAAATTTACTGCTGCACAAGTAGTTAAAGAGCAAGCTGCATTAAAGTCTTCTGATCCATCAGTTTGGCTATTAACATTGCCTTGTGTGGCATTGTCACCCAAACCACGGCGTGCAAAAGCCTTTCTTATTAAACAGTTGTACTCGCCATTATATAACGCTTGGTCTGCTGCTAAAATAGCATCTCTGCCATCAACCATACCTGGGTTACAAGGTTGTAATTTTAAAGCTTCGGTAACTAAATGCAATGCTATATTATTACCACCAGTACCGTTGTAAATGTCTGCATCAAAGCCATAAGTATCTATTAAGTCCCAAGTCATCTCCCAAAGCATGGCACACCAAACAGAACCAACACCGTGTGGTACAGCTTCATTTGCAATGTCTAAATAGGTATGTGGATTTATATTAAAATCTGTACTATATGGGTAGGTTCTTATTCCACTTCCACCTAACCCTTGTGAAAGTGCGTAAACTCCAATTGGTCTTGAGTCGGTTCTGCTATCTCCTGGCTCAATAGTAAGCATTAAGCCGTAAAAATCGCTCCAGCCTTCTCCCATTTGTTCAGTATTAGTTAAACAGTTGGGGTTGTTTCTTCCACCGGTTAATCTTAATGAAATACCATGACCATACTCGTGCGCAATTATTCCATTATCTAAATCACTATCGGTTTCGGAAGTTGTTGGAGAAATAATTGTTACATTTAAACCAGGAACTTGAGATCTAATAGTAGCACAATCTGCTTGACTTAACATTACAGCTGGAATGGTAACACTAGCACCCACAGCACCTGCACCCATTTGTATTGTTCCTGGTGAAACATTATTACAAACAATAACAGCAATTGCACCTGCATTTTCTGCTGTTAAACATTTAGCTCCAAATTCGCAGTTCCCCCTGTCTATCATAGCAACGTTTCCGCTTATAGCACCACCGTTTACTAAGTTGCCACAAGCTTCGGTTGGGGCAGCACTGCCATCGTTAGCAATAACTACATTACCAGTAACATTGTAAGTTGTTGCGCCAAATGCAGCTGGATTGTAGCTATAATTACCGGCAACACTAGCAGGAGCATTTGCAGTAACTGAGCCTACCGTATTATACCATAAAAACATTTGCATTCTGGCAGCTTGCCCATCAGCAGGAACAGACATATTTGCATTATTAGTGCCACTACCATCTTGTGCATCTGCATTTACCCAATCTGCACCAGTACCACCATTACCATAAGTATTTGCTTGAAAATTACCACTTGCTTCATCAAAACCATATTGATAAATTACATCGTGCATAATATTATTCATATAAAATAAATTAGTAATAACAGCGCTTTGATTAATTACGTTAGTTAAAGGTTGGCTTGGGTTAAGCGTAAAGTTAAAATCTAAACTAGCTGTTCCATCTGGTGAAAATCCGCCAGTATCATTATTATCTGCATCTTCTCTTGCCCAAACATTGTTGCCACGAGTAAAAGTAAATTCATTACCAGCCGAGCCATTAGTATCATGCCAGCCAAAAGGTGAAGCAACAGGGTGGGCAGGATTATTAATTGTTTGTTGAGAGCCGTGTAATGGGCTTTCAATTGGTATAGGAAAAACACTATACGTATTGGCTAATTGTTTTTGGTTTGAATTGTTATTTGTTGTCTTTTTATTTTTTGATGCTTTTACATCATTTTCGTTGGTGTGTACTTCTGTACAGTTGTGCGCTTCGTTTTCAAAACAATAAACCGTCCAATTTACTTTGTCCAAAATTTGCCCAGTTTCTGCATCTACACGCATACTCCACCAATCATCCGAATTTGTTTCTGATATTGATAAATCCCAACATAGTTTTAATTGACCATCATCGGTAAGTAAATACATTAATTGTATCGGAATATCTTCTTCAGAAATACTCCCCTTATTAAAGATAGATTTTTCGGCCTTACCGCCAATTTGTTCTTTTACTGTTGGTAATTGATTAATTTTATATTTATTAACCGAAGCAACTTTTTGTAGTGCTTGTATAGGAGTTAAAGTTGGTGTTGTAGCACTAATTTTTGAGGCGATATTTGTAAAGAAATCGTTGTTAATTTTTAACAATTTATTATCCGAAGTTAAGTGGATACTGGTTAAAGCGTCAAAAATTGGTATACCACTATATTGCTGTTGCAAATAGTAATGTGTAATGTTACTTGTTGAACTGGTATGAAAACTAGTAACAGCATAATCTGCTATATCTGCAGTTGTTTGTCCTTTTTCATTTGCAGATGCTTTAAGATATGTATTTAAAAGATTTAGATTGTTAGCCTTTTGTGCAACAGTGTTTTTGCAAAAAGTGGTTAACATAAAAAGTACTAGTGCGATGTTTAAAAATAAGCTCAAATTCCTTTGCTTCATAATATTTAATTAAATTTTACTTTGGATAAAAAGTTAAAATTACAAAATATGCATTAAATATCTAAATTTTAACTCATATAAATTGGCTGTTTTATTAATAATTCTTACCTAACCAAATTTTGAATTTTATTGAAAAATGGCTAAGTCAGATGGTAAAATTATTTTTTTCTCATTCATAAGTTACATTATAGTGTGTTTTTTTAAAGTAAAATGGAAACTTGACCCTTCACCATATTTTGATTCTACCCATATTTCACCCTTATGATTATGCACAATTCTTTGAGCATGTTTTAGGCCAAAACCTATGCCTTTATAATCTTTCTTGGTATGTAGTTTTTTCAAAAATAAAAATATTGTTTTATAATATTTTTTAGGAATGCCAATGCCGTTGTCTTTTATTTCAAATTTATATTCGCTATCATTTTCTGTACCAGTTATTATTATTACAGTTTGTCTTTTTGTATCCGAAAATTTTATTGCATTAGATATTATATTTTTAAATAATTCTAATAATTGTAGTTCATCTCCAATAACTTTAGTAGGTGTTTTTAGAATTTTAATTTTGATATTAGAATCATTAATTTCTGTATGAAATTGTTTTAAACACTCTTTTAACAATAGCTTTACCGAAATAGTAGTTAATTTAGTGCTTTGCTTCTCAAATTTTGAATATTCTAAAATTCCATTCACCAAATTATTTAAGTTTTGGGTAGAATCAAGTATAAAAGAAAGATATTCATTTAACTCTTTATCTTTATTATTTTGTAATTTTATACCTAATAATTGAGTAAAAGACATTATATTTCTTATCGGTTCTTTTAAATCATGAGAAGCAATGAAGGCAAATTTTTCAAGTTCAAGGTTTGATTTTATATAACTTTCAAGTTTATTAATAGTGTTAGCTAATTTTGTTTTTGATTCAATTAAATCAGTAATATCAACATTTTCTAAAGAAAGCCAATCTTCATTTTCATTTACTTTAATATACTTTATTGCATATTTTAGATAACCATATTTATGGTCACTTTTTCTATATAAAACCTGATCGATAATGGTTGTTTTATTTTTAGAAACAAGCTTTACATGGTTTTTTAATTTTTCTTGTTCTTTTGGCAAACCATTTAACCAACTGCTTTTCCATATTGGTTTTTTAATATGGCTTGTTTTATTACTATAAAAACTATTTTGTAATTTTGATGTTTTATTGTCTAACAATAAATTGCCATCTAAATCAAGTTGACAATTAAACCCAAAGGAGGCATCCAATACTGCTTTGAGGTAATTTTTACTTTTTAAAAGTTGGTCACTTATTTGCGAAATCAAACTAAAATCAGTAACGGTAACAATCAAATTTTGTGGCAATTTGTTGTTTGGCCGAAGCTCGCTTAAATGCAGCTTAACACTTACTAACGATGTATTTGTTTTTTGTAACTTAGTAATAATGGTATTTTTAAAAATATTATCTTTTAGCGCAGCATTAAAAAATGTATTTATCTTTTTAAGATCATTTGTTTGAATAAACCTTGTAATAGGTTTACCAATAATTTCATTTTTAGTAAAGCTAATCAATTTAGCAAATGCTCGGTTTACCTCAATTAACTCTAACTTTGAGTTTACAATAGCTAAGGGTATCGCTTTATTGTTAAATAGTTTGTTATACTTTATTTTTGTTTCTTTCAGCTCATTTTTTGTTCTTATTAAAGCCAAATTTGTATTGTTAAGCAAAGCTTTAGTTTTAGTTTGCTTGTCAACATCTTGTAGTATTAACGAAAAAATTGATCCATTTTGTGAAGGCAGCGGATAAAAAGAAGCATTAACATATATAACCTTAAATTGATTCGATTTCTTTAATTTAAAAACCATCGAAAATTGTTTATTATTTTTGAGCTTTTCTTTTACCTCATATATAACATCTTTAATAAAGTTACCATCAATATGTACAGGCTCTAAAAAATTTATATAATTCTGTTTTAGAAGCTCCTCTTTACTTTTGCAACCAATTATTTGCAGCAGCTTTTTATTCACTTCCAATAACTTTTCTTCTTCACTATTAAATATTAAAACACCATAAGTAGTGCCATAAAACAAGTCTTTATATCTTCTTTCGTTATTTATTAATTTTTCAGTTAAAATAGTTTGTTTTGAAACATCCAATATAGCGTGATATATACTTTTTAGATGGTCGTTTTCATAAATAGCGTTTGCATAAATTTCGGTGTATATGATTTGCCCATTTTTATGATAAAATCTGATATTTGTTTTAAAAGAATTAATTCTACCTGCAATCATAGAATTCATTTGTTTTACTATTAGCTTTTTATCATTGGCATAGCAAATGTCGCTAAATTTAATTTTTTTAAACTCGCTTATGGTATAACCGAAAATATCTGCTGTTTTAGCATTTACTGTTTGAAGCTTGCTACTGGTATCAAAAATAGCGTGTGCAAACAAGCTGTCATTAAATATAGATTCGTATTTGTTTTTTAATCCATTAACCTGCTGCTGTTTAACTACTTCCTCTGTTATATTCATAAATAACATATCAAAAGTATTGGTTTTGTTTAATACTGTATTTCTATTTAGGGTTAAAAATATTCTGCAATAAATGGGTGCTCCATTTTTTGTAGTAAAAGTATATTGTGAAGTTATTTTTTTTTGTTTATTGGTTTTTAAGCTATAAAGTTGCTCTTTTAAAACCTTCAAAAAATCAAAGTAAATTATATCTTTTACATTTAAGTTATATGTTAATTTTTTGGTATAGCCAAAAAGTTTACAAAATTTATTATTTACATAAAGGAAGTTTAAGTTTTCGTCAATAGTTGTAATTACTAAGGGGCTTTGAGTGGCCTGTATCTCAAATTGGTTTAATCGTTTTAATAGCGTATTTTGTCGTAAAACTTCATCAGTACATTCAGTAATTAAAACCTTATAACCGATAGCCTTTTTATTTGCATAAATTCTTTTGGTGTAAAAATTACAATATTTTATTTCATTATCTTTTGTAATCAGTTTTCTTACCTTACTTTTTTTTATATTTTTTGTTTTATGAAGCAAGTTTGTTTTTGGGATAATAAGTTGGGTTAACTTTAAATTTAGCAACTCTTTTTTTGTGTAACCAGTAAATTTTAAAAACGAATTGCTACCGCTTAAAAACAAACCATTTAGTTTTAAATGAACAAAAAAGAGCGAATTGTTTTCTACACCAATGTCAAAAAACGAATCTAAATTTTGAGCCTCATTATATGAAATAGAAAGAATAGGCTTAATAATCTTTATTGAATAGCCTTCAAAAGGTGCATCTAACCTTTTTGTTTCAACTGTAGCTTCAAATGTGGTTTTGTCTTTTCTTTTTAAAATCCATTTATCTGTAAATGCTTTTTTCTTAAAGTTTTTCTTTTTTCTTTGTTCATATAAAACTTCTTTTCTTACATTATTTTGTTGAATATCTGCAAGTAAATCAATCCCTAAAATTTTTTGATATTCTTTTTTACTATAACCTAAAAGTTGTTCTTGAGCATTGTTAATGTTAATTATTAGGTTAGTTTTTCTTTCTACAAAAATAATAGCTTCTTTAAAAGTATTACATAATTGCTTAACCAAACTGTTGTTTTTCAAAAGGCTTTCATCGTTTATTAAGCTAACCGTTGGTACGCTAAGTATGTGAATACAAAAATTATCATAAGGAACACTTAATTGTATAATTTTTGTTTCAACTTTTAATAATTTATTATTTGAAAGTGTTATCGTAATTGGGGTTTTCTTTTCAGGTACTTCTGTTAGTAATTGGTAAATTAAGTTTTGCTCTGCTTTTATACTAAGTTTATTTTTTTTATAAAAAGAATATAAACTTAAAGTTGGTACACTTAAAAATTCTTTTTTTGAATAACCAAAAAGCTTTAAGGCGGTATTGTTAACCTGTATTGCTTTTAAATTTTTTACATCGTAAATAATAATACCGTTTGTAGATTCTTCAAAAATACTTCTAAACAACAACTCATTTTCTTTTATTTCTTGTTCGGCAATTTTTAATTTATTTATGTTTATAAAACTTATTGATGCTCCTGGTTTATCACTATCAATAAGTTTTAAGTTTCTTACTTTTAGCAAGTAATTATTATTCTCTAAATCCAAAAATTCTTCATCAATAGGTGTTCTATTTTTAAGAAAGTTCTTTATTAGCTTTTGCCAATTATCATTTATAAAACTATGTGTAAAATGATGAACAGGGCGGTCAACATCCTTTTCTGTTATGTTTAATAGCTTTGTTGTCGGTTTTGTAAATTTTTTAATTTTCAACTTATGATCTAAAAATAGGGTAGCAATTTGGGTACTCTCCATCAACGAATCTAAATAGTTATTAGCTTGTGAAAGGTTATTTATTGAGTTCTGATACTCAACATTTATGCTTTGTAACTCTTCATTAACAGAAAGGTATTCTTCATTAGTGCTTTGTAATTCTTCGTTATACGATTGAAAATTTTGATTGCTCTTTTCTAATGCCTGTATAGATTCTTTTAAACTTATCTCCGTTGTTTCAAGTTCTTTTTTTAATATTTGGTTAATTTTATTAACGTTAAGTGCTTGTACAATTTTTAAATCTTTTAGTGGCTTAAAAAAAATAGAATACGTTTTTTTTTCATTTAAATTAACTTCAATTTTTTCACAGATGATGTCAAAAGCAATATTATTTGGTAAAACATATTTAGGATATAGATATGCTTTATCTTTACTTTCAATTGTATTTATTGCTGTTTTAATTATTACGCACAAATCAGCAGGCAATATTTCTTTTATTGAAATATCTTTATTTATATACTTATTACCATTAAAAATATGAAGTGCTGGTTTAGTAATATATGCTGCATTTAAATTGCTGTAAACAATAATTATAGCTGGTTGATGCTTTTCGCTTATATATTTTTTGAAGTAATTGATCTCCGATTTCCCCATCTTTGTCGTAATATTTTTTTCATCAAGCTTTGGTGTTGCAGGTATAGCTTGTGGTTTACTAATTTGCAGCAGATTTTCATCTTCAGCATTTACTTTTTTAAAAACTTTTAGTTGGTTATCAATAATTTTGAAATGCTTTTTTATAAAGATAGGCGACTCGCTACTACCTAATAAAAGATACCCAAAGTTGTTTAGTGAAAAATTTATTTTTTTGAGTATCGCCTCTTGAATAGAGCTTTTTATATAAATCAACACATTTCTACAAAGCAAAAGATCAATAGCCCCAAATGGTGGATCTACATATAAATCGTGTTTGGCAAAAATGACGTCTTTCCTTAAACTCTTTACTATATAATATTGGTCGTTGAGTTTAGTAAAATATTTTCTTTTTAGTGCTGTAGGTATTTGTGCAACATCAGTTGAAGTATAAGTACCCAATCTAGCCTTATTTAAAGCCAAATTATCTATATCAGAAGCTAAAATTTTGTAGCTACAATTTTTTATTTTATATTTTTCTATAATTTCTAAAATCAGTATCACTAATGAGAATACCTCTTCACCAGTTGAACAACCGGCTACCCAAAACCGTTTAATTGGCTTTGTATTATCTTTTAATATCCCAGGTAAAATTTGCTTTTCTAAATAGTTAAAAACACTTTTATCTCTAAAAAAATAACTTACATTTATAAATATTGCTTGTTTAAGAATTTCTAATTCATTCTGCTCTTTCTTTAGCAATTTAAGGTATTCGTTTTCCGATACTATATTTAGGGCGTCCATTCTTTTTTTTACCCGACGGCTAATGGTTGTGTTTTTATATATATCAAATAAAATAGCACCATCTCTATTTAATAATTTTATAACTTGACTTAAAAAGTTGGCTCTCAATAGAATAGAGTTGTAAAATTATTCAAGTAATTGTACTTTATCGTTTAAAGTAATTTGGCCACTACCAATTACAGTAGCTGTAATACCGCCATGGCCTACCATAGCAAAGTAACCTCCAGGGCCTAAGTTCTGCTCCATTTGCTTACAAGGAACGCAATAGCCAGTTCCTTTTAAAATTATATCATTCCCAATTTTGAAGGTTTTATTATGCAAAGCCAGCAGGTTAATTTTAGAGATAAATAGATTACGTCTAAGCTGATCAAATAATACTTGTTTTTCTAAAATAGCAGAAAGTACAGCGATGTGTTCAAATTGAAATAAGGTAACCATACGATTACCTCCTTCACCAGTTTTATAGTCTTCTTCTAAGCCGCTTTCTATAGATATATTACTACGGTTTAGCTTTTTTATAGTACCACCCTTCGTTGGTCTAACGGTAATTAATTTAACACAACCTATTTGTGGTAATTGAAACATATAATTTGTTTATGCAGAAAGGTAGTAATTAATTTTAGTTTCTTAAAAAGAAAATCTTTCTTTTTAAGAAAATTTTACTCTAAATTTATTTAGCGGAAAAACATTTTTTCCAGTTTCATCATAATAAGCCTCAATAATTAATAATAAGCCAGTTTCGCAAATTATAACTGGCAAGTTATTTTTTACAAAAATTACTTTACCAACAGCCCTATGCTCAATTGCAACATCGTTAACAATTACGGCATCTAATATTCTAATTTTTTTATTTTTATTTATATAAGAAAAAGCTCCTTTGTAAGGGTGTGAAACCGTATAAATGAAATTTAAAATTTTTTCTGCAGATTGATTCCAATTGATATGATAATCTTCTTCGTTGCGCCAAACACTATAAGTAGCTAAATCATTATTTTGCGGTTTTGCTTTTATTACTTCATGCTCCTTTATTTTTTTAAAGATGGAAAGTGTGAGTTGAACATATAATAAACTAATTTGTGTTATTACTGCCGCAATTTTTATTGGGTAGTTTAGGTTAATGGATTGTTGTGCTATAATGTCACCTTCATCGTAATAATTGTTAGCAAACAATGCACTTACACCAATTTTATCCTCTTTATTTAGCATTGCTGCTACTAAGGGCGAAAAACCTCTGTATTTTGGTAGTAACGAGTCGTGTAAAATAATTAGTTGGGTACGTTTAACACTTAGCAACCAGCGCCACGATATTGCAAAAGTGTAATCCGCTTTAAGTTCAAAATCAGCATTTCTTTCAAAAGCAGTAATGTTATGTTGTTGGCAAAGTTCAAAAATGTTGTTGGCAAAATCGTTAGCTACATTTTTATCTCTACCAACAATTACATAATTAATAAGTGAAGCATAATTGTTTTTGATTAAGCCATTTAAAACGGCCAAACCTTTTTGAGTCATTATACATAAGTCAATTTTCAAGCAAAAAATTTTAGCTAAGATATTAAAGTTTATTATCGTTTTAGAGCTTTTGATTTTGATTTTTAAAATGAATTGAAAACTTGGTTTTGTGTGACAAACCGAAGTTTATAAAAAAACCGAAGCGGAAACAAATATCTTTTTTTAAGAAACTGCTGTAATTATCTTAAAATGGAGATTGAACTGATTTTTTTTATTCATAATTAGTTGCTGATAGTGGCAGCTGTTCTATATGAAATTTAAGTTTATTATTAAGCCAATAGAGAATATCGAATTTACCAAAAGCATCTCTATTTATTACTTGATTAGCCAACTGCACAAAAACATTTTTATAATGTTTATAAATTTCAAATGTTTTGTTGGATTGGTGCGCAGCCAATAATTTTTTCAGCATACTAATGTTTTGTTTTTCATTTTAAAATGTAATTACGCCTAGCTGAATTATGCACTAAAATTTGTGCTATATTACTGCTGTTATTGTAGTTGCTATTATTAACCCGGTGGCTTTATATTTGGAATGTTATTGAACCCAGATGAGCTTGGAAATTTAGCCCCGATAGCAGCGGTTATACCATTTGCGGCGCAGGCCTTGTAGCGTTGGCAAAAATGGTATTTGAGCGGATAGCGGGGAGCCCGTTTCTAAATAACTCCTTTGTTTCGCTTCCAAAATACAATTATATTACTGCCAAGTTAATAATGTTATCAATGCCTACCTTGTTTAAATCTTTCAAAATAGAATTTCCATACCACGGCCTTCCATTAAAAATAGTTTTAAGTTCGGTTAAAACCTTTAGCTTGTTCTTACTTTAAATTTAGTAAATTAATAGTGAATTTTAAATGTCATTACTTTTAAAAAATACAAAGTCTTATAGGGTATGAAGTTAAAAGGAATTATTTTTTTACTATTCAACATTGTTTTTTTTAGTGTGCAAGCACAAGTAAATATAAATGGTGCTAAGTTGTTAAATGCTTTAAGCAACCCAAGCGATACTGTTTATAACCAGCAGTACAACAATAGCAATACGCATTATCTAAATTTGTCAGTAGGCTTTTTTAACCCTGTCGATTTTGCCTTTAGTTTAGCAAATGTAAACAGCGTTAGTGGTAGCCCCAGCCCATCAATAAATTTAGATTATAATTATGGTATCAACAGCAACTTTAGCATTGGTGTTTTTACAAATTATTACCGAGTAAATGCACAATACACACCCAGTTTAAGTGAATTAGAAGGAATATTGGATAAAAGCTTGGCTTGTACAGGTGAAATTGATGGATTGGGTGGCATACTTGATGCGATAAATTGCATTAGCGATCAGGTAGGCGAACAAATTACAATAGAAGAGCGTTTAAATGTATTTACCTTGGGTGGAAAAGTAAGCGTTCATAAACGTTTTATACCTAAGTTAGATGCTTATGCAGCTACTTATTTAGGTTTTAGTTTTAACAATAGAGAAAGTATAGTTGAGGGTGTTTTAGAAGAATATGCAGTGGAGTTGTTTGAAAGATCGTCAGTTGAAGTACCCAAATTTTTATATTATATTAATGGTGGAATACGATATTATCTAAATTCGAATATAGGCATATATGGCGAGTTGGGTTATGGTAATGTTCACTTAGCTAAGTTAGGGTTTACTTACAGGTTTTAATTTTTTTACAATCATTCTCTTTTATTAGTACATTAAAAATTACGCCTACTTTTTAAATTTAAATATATCGCTATACTCTTTAAACGAGGTTTGATAACTTAACCCAATACCAGTTTTGTTGTAGCGTTGAATAATGTCGTAATCGTTTTGCCGGTAAGCTTTTACTTTAAGTTGGCCAGCTTCGGTTAAGGTATATTCAATTAAAAAATCTCCACCAAAAAAGGTATTTATATTTTTTTCTTTTAAAGCATTTTGGCTGCTAACGGTATTGCCAACTTGCAAGTTTCCACCAACATTTATGTACAGCCGGTTATCTAAAAAACGCTTACCTAAACCTAATTCAAATTCGTTTAATAAATCTTCTGTTTCACTATTTTCAAGGCCATAGTTTTGATACGAAACATTTACATCATCAAATAAATTAGAAAGCGCATCACTCAAATAAATGGACAGTTGGTTGGACACATACTCTGATAAGGTGTTAACACCCGATTGCAAAGGACTGTCGGCCAGCGCAGTAATAGTTTCATCAATGGGTAAAAATTTATTGAGCAAAAGCAGCCCAATAACTTGTTTATTTAATTCTGCTTCATCATTATTTATCTCGTTTATTCTACTATCGATCATAAAGTTACCGACACCATTTTTTTCTAATTCAATCGATAAATCAATTTCGGGTGTAGAAAGTGCGCCTCTCAAATTTAAATTTAATTTTGAGGGTACAGGGCTTTTAGCTTCCGCTTCATCACTTTCTGGCAAACCTAAACCTTGTATCAAAGGGTAGGGCGATACTCTTTTTTCGTATATGGCGTTTATATCAATTTGTGCATTAAGTGGATCGCCAGACCAACTGATTGTTCCCCCTGGCGCTACCTTAAATTTTTTGTTTATGATGTTTTGAAAGGTGAACAAATAATCTCCTTCTGTTATATTGTAATTACCCAACATTGAAAACTCACCAAACTCATTCACATCCATAAAAATTTCTCCATTACCTCTGCTTCTAATAATATCACCCGCCTGCTGATCAAAAATAATTTGTATTTCAGCATCATCAGTAATGTCAAAAATGCCAGAAAACTTAAACTTACTTAAATCAATTTCATAGTTTTCTTTTTTGGTGACAGTACTGTCAATTGTTGTATTAACAAAAGTGTAAAACTGGTCTTCTCCTTCAGCATAGTCGTACTCTAATGGTAAGTAAATTTGGGTGCCGGGTAAACTGGTGGCAGTAATGTCAAAAGAAATATCATCTAAATATCCTTCAATATAAAGGTTGCCATCTGCAAAAGCATCTCCATAAAAATAATTATTGTCTTTCTTTTTGGTGTTTAAAAATTGAAACTTTGGCGTAAAAACCATTAACTCGGTATAAATTTTATTAAGATCTGAAAGATCTAAAAGGCCAATTAATTCTGCATAATTATCTTGCTCATCATTTAAAATAAAAGAATCAAAAATTATTTTTTGGTTAGATACTTTAAAGTTTTGATTGTTTACATAATAGCGACATTTTAAATATTGAACCGTAGTAGCAACATCAATAACAGTTAGTTCTGCTTCAAATTTAGGATTGTTTATAGCCCCGGTTACGGTTCCGTTGCCTGTAATTATTCCTTGGGTATCAGCAATGTTATCTCCAATAATATCTTGTAAAATGGCTATTGACAAAGTATCAATATTAAAATCGAATTGCAGTTGAGGAGGCTTAACTCCGTAATCTAAAATACCCGTTCCGCTTACTTTGTTTAAGGTGTCTAACAGTTCAATTTTAGTAAATAGTTTTTCTGTTCCTGGTGTTTTCTCGGCATCAAATTTAAAGTCTCCTAAAAAAGTGTTTTGATAATAGAAATCATCTATTGTAAATAAACCTTCAATAGCAGGTAGTTGAAATAAATCTTTTACTACTATATTGCCATTTACCAACCCTCTCAGTTTCAACTTATCAGGCCCAGCAAGGGCAGCTAAATCTGCTAAATTTAAACTTTTTGCTTTTATAGTTGTGGTGCTTTTGCCATCTGCCTCGGGTAAAATTTGTATAAAAACAGATTGAAATTTCTGTGCTAAACTAAATGATTCTACATACAAGTATGCGGGTGCGGCAAACTTTATGATTCCAGAATTGGCCTCCCATAATTGATTATTAATGAAAATTTTTGAAACACCAAGGTTTAAATTCAAGGTATCAAAAGCAACTGCTAATTGGCCATTTAAATTAATTCGGTTAGGTATTGTGTTGTCAGCAGTTTTTAAATTGAAATCGAAAATATCTTCTTTTACAATACCATTTAAATTTATATTAGTAATTTTAATGCTGTCAATAGTGTATAACGTATCAATCGAAGAAGTAATTTTTAGTACCTCACCGTCAGTAATTGCTTTCAATTTTATACCATTAAAACTATTATTGTCGATAGCAAATTGTGGGTTTTCAATATTTAAATCAATGCTATTATTTTTGCTATCAAAATTACCAGCTATTTTTGTTATACCGTTTAATGCAAAAGAATTTTCTGTATATTGCTTTAGTAATATTGTATCACTTATAGTAATATCAAAACGGCCATAGCTATTGTTAGTAAAATTGGGCTCCTCCCAAATGGTATAACTAATATAATTTTTTATAATTTTTTGAAATACAAGGTGTATATCTTTGAAGCTAAACTTGCCTTCAACAGTTGCTTGTAGTGGTGTTGATTGCAATGTTATTAATTTTTCGTCAGCTGTGTTTTTAGTGCTTTTAATATTTACATTACCAATATTATAGGTTTTGTTATCTGTAATGATGGTTAAGTTATCAATAGTAAAGTCACCTGTAATTTCATCAATATCTTTACCATCAAAATCTAAATCTGTTTTTGCTTTTATAACAAAAGATTGCTTTGTTAATTTAAGCGCTTGCAGATCCACCTCATTTATAGTTGTTTTTAGTTTAATTTTTGGATCGTCATTTAGTAAATCTATATAACCAGTGGCTTCTACATTTAAGTTGTTGGCATCACTTATTAAAGAGCCCGTAAATTTCTTTTGATCTAATGTTCCGTCAAAAGCTATTTTCTCATATAGCTCATTATTATAATTTACTTTAGTAATGTAAGCTTTTAGTAAGGTTTTAATGGTATTAATAGTTGCCCCTTTGCCATTAACTTCTATCGTTGCGGTTACTTGTTCTATCTTTTGTTTTTCATCTGGTAAAAAAGGTTGTAAGTTGAAATCGGCAACAGATAAAGTGCCTACATAAGCAGGTTCATCTTTTAGTTGAAGTAACATATTAACATTTGCCAACCCATAAATAGTATTTAAATTTCCATTAATTAACAAACTATCTAAGCCACCATTTAAGCTTCCTATATATTTAGCTTCATTAAAAGCAACAACCTGTTTAGGCAATTTTGCAATATTTTCATTAATGTAATTTAAATTGCTTTCAACAATAATAGAATCACTAAATAGTTGGGCATTTTCAATATCAACAATATTTTTTAAAATAATGTCACCATTAAATTTTTGAGTTTCACCAATAGCTAATTGGAGTTGATTACTTCTTAAATGGTTTACTGTTCCTTTTATTATTCCATTTGCATTTATCTTTTCAGTTAAAAAATTTTTATTTAAAGTAACTAAACTTTCTGCTGGTATAAAAGGACTGATAGATTGCAGGTTAAAATAAGTATTGGTAAGGTTGGCCGTTAATTGAACTTTATTTTCAAAATCGGAGAAGGCATCTGTATTGTTAAAATTTAATGCAAGCTTACTTTTAAAATATGTATTTGGCAACTTTAAATTGAGCTTATCAAACAGCATTAATTTAGGCTGCATTACAAAACTAGTTTCCAGTTGCTGAACCTCTAAGCCACTACGTTCAATAAATGATAGTTTTGTTTCGGTTAACTTTAGGGTATCATCTAATAATTGAAAATTACCAATGCTACCAGTAAGGTGGTTTAGTTGTATATTATTTTCGTTAAATTTAGTTTTTATAAGATTGGTATTGGCCGTTCTGTTTATATATTGAATAGCGCCATCTTTTACAGTTAAGTTAGAAATGTGTAAGAAAAAATCGGTATCAATAAAAGATAAATCAGGTACATCATCGGTACTTTGATTGTAAGATACATTTTGTTCTACCAAAATTATTGGCCGTTTTAAGGTAGTATTGCTAAACAATAACTTTGGGCTCACCTCTTCTAATATGGCTGATATTTCTTCTACTGCTACATCTACCAATAAACCACCTTTTTTATCATTTACAATAATGTGGCCCTTGTTAAGCAATACCTTGTTAAAACTTACCTTCCAGCTTTGCGAATTATCATCAGCAGCAGCATCATTTTCTTCTTCTTCTTTATCTGTGTCATCCGCTCCATTAATTAATTGATTTATTATTTTTTCGATGTTATACTCCGCTCCATCAATTTCTTTTACCAAGTTAATGCTGTAATCATCCAACACAATTTCATCAATATTTATTTTTTTTAATCCGAGGCTAAAAAAGCTGATATCAACATTGGCTTCTTTTAGTTTAATCAACTCAGTATTGGTATTATCCACAATGGTGAGGTCATTAATCTTAAATGAATCGAAAAAAATCAATTCAACCTCTCCAATATCAATTTTGGCATCTAATTTGCTTGAGAGGTAATCTGTGGTTTTATCCGTTAGCCAATTTTGCACCTTTTTGTTTTTTGCAGCAATTGGAAATAATATTAATCCTACAAAAATTAAAAATATAAAAATAAATAATAATATGTATAATGCTTTACGTTTCAAAAATACTATTGAATTTCGGTAAATTTAGACTTAAAAATAAACAAATGGTAAACTCAAGCATAACTATTGTCATATAAAATTCTATTAACAAAATTTAAACAAATATTTAACTAACTATTAGAACTAAAAACGATCCAAACCTGTTTTAACAATAACTCTAATAACTTTTTATTAATGAATATGAATAAAATAATTTCACTCTTTGCGTTTATCGCACTCTTTTCCTTCAGCTCTATTGCACAGCCTACTTTAAAATCTTGCGAAGTATATATGGTTAATAGTAACGGTATTAATGTTACTTGGCCTTTAGAACTTAAAATTGATTTTGAAATTGATGAAGTAAAAAAAGCATCATACCTAAATACAACAACCGTAAAAACGGATAAGTGCAAAAGCAAACTGCCCTTGTATTTTGAAACACCATTAGAAATTGTGCTAAAAGATGCTGTTAATGCCGAATCGTCAAATAAAAGAAATCCAAAAATAGACTTGTTTATAAACGATTTTGATGTTGTAGATTACTACTTATTAGCAGGCAAGCAACAAGTAATGCGTTTGGGCTTAGATTTTTTTGTTACCGAAAGAGGGAAGCCCAACAAGATATACTCTACCAATTATAGTGTATTTTTAAAAGATGATGGGTACATAGAAGAGCCACTAAGCGATTTATTAAAACTTTCGATGTTAGATTTTTATGTGGCACAACAAACCAATAATACACTAACATATTTAGATAATTCTAAAATTATAGATGCAGCAGATAAAGACTTTGAGCAATTATTAAAACCAGGCATCTATACTTCTTTAAATGAAATGAAAACAAATCAACCCAACTTACCTTTAGATTTTAATGTGTTTACCTCTTTGGGTGAAAACAATCGTTTTTACCTTAAAAATAAATTAAATGGAAAAACTTTTAATCAGCCTTTTGTTTATGGCTTTTCAGATGGTAAAGATATTTATTTAAATGCAGGTAAATTTTATAAAGCCAATCACTTTGTGAAGTTACAAACAATTGAAGGCAATTACTTTTTATTTGAAGATATTGTTTTAGAAGATAACCTTAATACTGATGCTTATTATAGAGGTAGCCAAACAACACAAGGCTTAGCTTTTGGTGCTATTTCAGTTATGTTTGACAATACCTTAGTAAATAAAAAAAATAAAATAATTTTTGATATGAATGATGGCGAAATTTTTACCATCACCAAATCTAACTTTAAAAATGCTGTTGTAAAAGATAGATCTTTACATAATTTGTACAAAAAAATACCTCACAAAACAGAAGACAATCAGCTAAAATTTATTGAAGAAATGATTAAGCGGAATAAGTTTGTTTTAGAAGAAGAAAGGAAAACTAACTAAACACATAAATATAACTCCACAAAAAGCAGCAGTAAATAAACTTGCTGCTTTTTTTTTGCTATTAATTGAAAAATATAGTTTCTAAAACTTTATTACCGTGCAACAACAAAATATTTCTTCATTCCTTAAATAAAAATATACCCATATTCAGTTAGTTTTTGTTTTAGTATTTATATTAGGTTTGCCAATATTAATTAATCTTTTAATTTATTTATTATGCGCAAATTAAAATCAACTTTTATTCTTGCAATTTTAACACTCCTTTCTTTTAATATCTTTTCTCAAAATGTAGAAGATTATATAAGAGTGAAATTCGAAAACACAGCCTCTCATACATTTACTATTCGTACCCCAAGTGCTTTTCAGTTTCAACCTCGCACAGGCAAATGGTTTAATGTTAAAATTGGTGAAGAGATTTTGTTTATGAAAATGATGAAGAAAAAACCGCTTTTTGTTATTACTGCAGATATGCAGAATACTATTATTGATGTAAGTTCAACTGCTAAATTAAGAAATAAAGATGATGCAGAAAGCATAGTTTATTTGAGGCCACCAGCAGATAAAATGAAGCATCCTCCTGCTACCAACAATGAATATTTAGTATTAGATGATGCTGAGATAATGCCAAGCTTTGTGTTAGGATCTGAAATGATGGCGAAATACATTAACAAAAATTTAAAATATCCACAAGCGGCATTAGATAACAAAACTGCAGGAATAGTGGTAGTAGAATTTGTAGTTGATAAAACTGGTGCAATTACAGAAGCTAAAATTGGCTGCGATATAGGTGATGGATGTGGAGAAGAAGCATTGCGTTTGGTGAATAACATGCCAGCCTGGAACTCGGGCTTAGAAAATGATGAACCTGTTGCTGTAAAAATGCAGTTTCCGATAAGGTTTAGATTGAACGCCGCAGAAACAACTTGGCCCTACGAAAAAATTAGAATTAGTAAAATAGAGGAGCAAAACCCCTGGGAAATCAAAACACATTCTTACATAAAAACTTTTACAAACTCGCACAAAAAAGTAGCCATTTTACCAGCTAATGTTGAGGTGGTAGATAAAAAATTGGTTAAAAATAAAAAAAGCGAACCTGAAGAAATTGCTAAGAAAGAAAATGACCTTAGTAAAAATTTTCAATACTCGTTTTATGAAAAACTTGCTTGGCTGGCAAAAAAAGAAAAACTAAATGTTGAAGTGCAAGACATTGCCGAAACCAACGAAATATTAATAAAAAATGATGTTGGTGAAATGGGAAACCTACTTTCGCTTAGCCAAAAAGAAATTGCTGAAATGTTAGGTGTAGACGCTGTTTTTTATACCGACATTAATGTACTTCAAATACTTAGTAAAGGTGCTGCTACTTTGTTGAGTATTGCTACTGATATTAATGCTGATGCAGATGCATCAAATTTAAATTTAAATTTATATGACGCGTGTTCTGGTATGCCAATTTGGAAATTTAACCAGCAACTAACCAACAGTTCCTTGTTTTGGAAAACCGAAAAACTTATTGAACTAATGTTTAAACAAGAAATGGACAAGAAATTTCCATATCACGTAAAATATTAGGAATAAACATTTTATAACAATGCATCACAAATTTCAGTTGATATGATTTACCGCAAACACATACTGTTTTGGCTTTTTGTTGTTTTTTCTGCTAATGCTTTGGCACAAGAAAATGTTTCACCTTTAAAAGAGAAAACGAACAATGCAGAACAAGTTTTGATTGATGTGGATGAAATGCCAACCTTTATTGGCGGAGAAAAAGCCTTATCTGATTATATTGATAAAAATTTGGTATATCCCGAACGGGCAATCGAAAACAGAATTGAAGGAGCTGTAATAGTTAGTTTTACTATTAAAAAAGATGGAACAATTACGGATGCTATTGTAGTCAAAGATATGGGTTTCGGTTGCGGTGAAGAAGCATTACGTTTAGTAAATGAAATGCCAAAATGGAAGCCTGGCAACAATAGAGGAAAGCCAGTTTCGGTTAATTATAAGCTATATGTAACTTTCGATTTTGACAAAAATGAAAACCGAAATTCGGTTAATGAGTTTGAAAAAAAAGATACTAAACCAACTATAAAAGATTTTGACCATTCCAAATTTGGTGTTGGTATTACTGCAGGTTGGGGTAATGCTTATGGTAATTTTGGGGGAGAAGCCAATTACCGACTAAGCAATTTTTTAGAAGTTAATGCAGGTTTGGGTATTGGTTTTGCTGGGTTAAATATAGGAGTAGGCAGTCGCATATATTTACCTAAAAAAGAGTTTACTCCTTTTGTAGGAATACATTTAGTACATGCCATAAATAATATTAGTGAAAGCACACAAACTACAAGGGGAGAAACCTGTGTTTACCAAAGAAATTCTAACCAAGCGTTGTTTGTTAACGGAGGAGTAAAATTTCCTGTGTTTTATAGTCAATGGTTATTTATTACCGGTGGTTATAGTTGGACGGTTAGTGAAAACGAAGTGTTTTTTATAGAAGGAGTTGATACTGATAATCACCGCAAGTTTATGGAAACAAGCGGACTCGGTGGCATACAAGTAGGCTTCACTTTAATTTACTCAATAAAATAAAATGTTTTTTTTAAGATGCGTATTATGCGCAAACCAGCAACAAAGTAATTTCGCTTTATTGCTGGTTTTTTGTTTTTGGTAAGATGATAAAAAAAATGAAATGTAAATGCTAAGCGCAATCCTAATTTCAACCGATTGCAGCTTAACAAAGCTATGAGACCTTTATCTAAAAAAATAAATTAAAATAAGATTTTCTTAAAACAATAATAGTTGCGCTAATAAAAATTAGCCAACTAAACGTTCTACTTTGCTTCAACCACCATCACCATTAATCTACTCAAGCAAATCAAATCTTTAGCTTCATTGTAAATTTTGGTTTGCCATATATGTAGCGTTCTGCCAATTTTAACGGGCTTACAAATACCAGTAACCAAACCATTAGTTGCGCTTTTTAAATGATTGGCATTTACCTCAATACCAACTACGCTATACTTCAAAAAATCAACACAAAGGCTAGAAGCAGTACTGCCCAATGTTTCACTTAAAACAGCAGAAGCGCCGCCATGTAAAAGGCCAAAAGGTTGTTTAGTTCTATGGTCAACAGGCATAGTAGCAGTAATACTGTCATTGTCGATAGCGGTAAACACTATACCTAAATGGCCAACCATACAACCGCTGCTACTTTCATTTAATTTCTTAGCATCAATATTATCAACAAGCCAAATTTTTGACAAAATAATTTTTATTAAAGATTAGTTAAAAATTAAACTCTTACCATATTGCGACACCTCAGCATCGGGTTTACTCAAGTGATGAAGCATTTTTATATGATATTTTATAGCCGACCCAAAAGTAGGTTGTTCATAATATTCTAAACCGTATTCATCTGCACACGTTTTTATAATTTCGGTTAATGGCCCATAATGAATATGACATACAGTTGGAAACAAATGATGTACTACATGCAAGTTAATACCACCTGTTAGCCAGGCAATTAAAGGGTTTCCTCGGCCAAAATCACTAGTAGTTTCTAACACGTGCAATGCGTAATTGTTTTCAATATTACCTTCACCATCTGGTAAAGGGTAATGCGTACCCTCGTACACATGCGTTATTTGAAATATTAAAGCAAAGGTTAAACTACTTGGTATATGCATAGCCAAAAAGCCTAATAAAACCACCCAAACTGGTACTTGCAAAAACAAAATGGGTAATAGTATAGCATAGCTAAAATAAAAAATCTTCGAAAAAATGAGCATCCAAAATTCAAGTTTTGGGTGTTTAATGTTTTTTTTATTGCCAATACTTTCTTCTAAAAAAAACCATTTAAAATCTTTTACAATAGTCCAATGCATACTGGCAATCATATATAAAACAGGTGTATAAATATGTTGATATTTATGAAACCATTTATAAGGTTCGTGAGGCGAAAATCTAAATAAACCGTGCGATTCTAAGGTAACATCAATGCCGTGAATATTAACAAATGCGTGATGTGCATTATGCATTTTGGTAAACAAATAACTGTTGCCTCCAATAAAATTCATACTATAACCTAAAATGCGGTTCACCTTTTTGTTGCTCGAGTACGCATTATGACAAGCATCATGCATTACCGCAAAGGCAATAAAAATATTTATAAAACCCAAAGCGCAAAAACCAGCAATTGTGGCAACATAGCTAAAGCTCAATTGATTGCTAATTAATATTGCATACAATATTATCCATATAACAAAGGCAAAAATTGTTTTAAAAACCATACGCGCATTGGCGTGCTTGCTAATATTCTTTTCTTTAAAATAATTATTAACACGACCTCTCAAATCCTTAAAAAAATCATCTTTCCGCTTATTGCTTTTGTACCTTACCTTTTTAATCGACGTAGTTTTTTGAAACATAATTACCGCTCATTTAATGCTAACAAATGTACTCAAATTTGGTAAATTTACCATATAATTTTTTTAAGTAGTTAATCCAGTTGATGGTGTCGGATAAATTTGAGTAAAATTTGGACGGGTACGAGGATTAAAGGATGATGATAGATTAAATTGACCAACTATGATAAAGCCATTTTTTGATAGACGAGTTGAAAACGCAGTTTTAGTAGGGCTAAGACAAAGCTTTTCAACGAGGTATATCGAACAATGGCAAAGTCAGATGGTTAATTGCGTTTTATTGGTGTCCTTTTTGAAGGTTAAAAATCTCGCACTTTAGTGCCACAAATTTATTTCAAGATTTTATAGCTGGTTTACTACAATTTAGGTACATCTAAATTATACTCCATAGGCGTAATGCTGCAATTCATTGTGAAGCTATGAATACGCACTATCCCCCAAGGCTAAGCAGTAAGATACTGCGCAATCCATTCCGTTTTACTACACGGATTCGCAGCATGACGAAACAGGGTAACTACTTTCATTTGTTGTATTTGAAACCACCTATTTCTTAATAGGTGGTTCTTATGTCTCATTTCTAAGCTTGGTTGACAAAAAGCATAACGACTTAAAACAACACCCCGAAGCTCAAATTTAATCGTTTAAAAACGTAACGTTGGCGATTAATGCTGTTCCAACCATTCCACTCAAAAGTGGCTATTTGTAATTTGTAGCCTAAGCCCATTACAAAGTTAGCTCCGGCGGAGCTACCAAAACGATAGCCTACAGAAGGATTGAAAAAAAAACCACCGTTTGTTATAAAAATACCTCCATCATGTAAATTGGTGTAGTTTCTAAAAAGGTGATTTCGTTGGTGCAATCATCTTTAACACAACTTTATAAGCAAAGGGTAATACTCGTTACAACAACAGCAAAAAGAATGGTTTGTTTCATATTAATTTTATTTGTTCAAATATATTAAAAAAAGTTTTGTGGCGATGTTTATTAGTGGATGACTTAAATAATTAATTCTCCTATTTTTTACTACAATCAAATAGACCGATGGAAGTTGAGGAAAGGTTGGGTGAAGTTGAAAATTAATTAGTAATTAATTTAATTGCAATTATATTAAGATCATACCATAATGATTTTAATAACAGATAAAAAGAATAATAAAGTTATAAATACGTTTCTACATTATGTCCACTTACATCACAGAACAACAGTACCATTTTTTTCATCAAGAAGGTTATTTGCTGGTAAAAGATCTTTATAGCAAAGCAAATGTAAAGGCAATTAGATCAATTATTGAAAATGGTTTGAAAAATGGAAAGTGGGAGGAAGCTTTGTATCATAACGAAAATATTACTACGCACATCTACAACATTTTTCCAGAATTAGTTGATTTAATTTTGACTGAGAAATACATTAAAGTTATGAAGGCACTATTGGGGGAAGATTGTGCCCTTGTTTTAGAGCCAGCAATACACAGAAACGCTTATGGAAATTGGCATAAAGACTCTTCTTATTTAAGTTTAAATGGAGAAACCTTTCATTTAAATAATGATTTTTTATGTACGCAAACTGCTATTTATTTGCAAGACAATCACGAAGAATATGGCGGTGGGTTATCGCTAATACCCAAAACGCAACATTTACCAAACCGATTTAAGCATTTATATAAAATGGGTTGGCCTGCAAGGGTTTTGTTAAAAATGAAAAAACTGTTGGGCGTTTCTATTTTTGATAAACTAGATAAAGATGAGCATTTGTTAGATATACCTTCTAAAGCAGGAGATTTAATTGTGTTTAATTATAACATAGATCATAAAGGTTCTACACCAATAAAAGCAGATAGCAGAGGTGATAAATATGCAATTTTTAATGCTTTTGCTAACAAACCACACTATGCTGAACAGGTAAGTAGTTGCTTAAAAAAAATACCTTCTAATTATTCAAAAATTTATTTAAATCAGAATTATGAGTTGTCAGATCAATTAGTAGAAAAGGCCAAAACGTTAAACATTGAAATTAAACTTTGATTTTGTAAAGGTGTATAGTTGATGCATAACTTTTAAAGGGTACGATAAGTTATTTTTATAGAGCTGATAGTAGGGTTTTGGGGAAGTTCCAAAACCTCTATAAAACTTTTCGATAGATTCAATCATAGAGCCTTGAAAATCGTGGTAAGCAATGCCATTTTCTGAATGTTGAATAATATGCCATATTATTAATGACATACCACCAAAATGATTTAAGCTTTTATCTGCTGCACCAAACAAGTAAATATACTTATCTCTAAATTTTAAATAAATAATACCTGCATAAGTTTTCCCATTATTATCTACCGCTTTAACGGCATTAATTATTTTTTTTGTTTTCAATACTTTCCAAAGCTTAAACAAAACTTGTTTATCAAAATTTACCGCTATTTCATTTTCACCAATGCTAACAATAGCTTCTATTGATTCACAATTTTCACAAGTTAAACCATGGTTGATTGCCTTTCTAACACATGTTCGTGTTTTGTGGCTAAATTGCTCAAAGTTATTTTGTTTATCGGCTTCAATTTTTAAGTGGTAAGAATATCTTAGATTCATTTGATAGCCTTGCCAATAAAATGGTAACAAATATCTATTGCTGCCAAGGGTATTGTATCTTACTATTTTTATTGTAGCTGAAAGTTGGCTAATCGTTAGCTGTAGTATTCGCTTTTTTAAGCCCAATTCTTTTTCTTTCTTTTTTTGCCACGGTTTAAAAAGTATAGCAAGGTGCTGGCAAAATATTGGCATATAGCATCTTTTAATTTTGAGTTTGCTAAAGAAAGGTATGGGCATTATGGCAAGCCATTCTTCGGCATTATTTTTAGTAACTAAACCAAACCAGGCTTCACATACCACATCTAAATACCAAGTATATGAGTAGATATTGGCTTGGGGAGATTGGTCAACAAACTCGTTCCATACAGCATCTTCAATTTGATCTCTTTGTAAAACAAAAGTTTCAATTTTTTTCAACGGGGCAATAAATGATTTAATATTAAACTAACAAATACGATAAAATATTGTATTGTTGGGTAACTGGTTATAGTATTCAATTTTTGGCATTTTGATAATGCCTATTATATTTAAACGCTTAGCTTTTATTAATTATGTACCTTTGTTACAACAAGTAAAATCAGATGAGCGTACCAACAAAGCCATATCAACCCCAAAACAAAATACGAATAGTTACAGCAGCCTCTTTGTTTGATGGCCACGATGCGGCTATCAATATAATGCGTCGTATTATTCAAGCTTCTGGGGCAGAGGTTATTCACCTTGGGCATAACCGTTCGGTAAAAGAAATTGTGGACACGGCGATACAAGAAGATGTGCAGGCCATAGCCATTACCAGTTATCAAGGTGGGCATAACGAGTTTTTTAAATATATGTATGATATGTTGAAAGAACGAGGTGCTGGGCATATCAAAATTTTCGGGGGTGGGGGAGGAACCATCTTACCAAAAGAAATAGAAGACTTACATAATTATGGTATTGCACGATTGTTTTCGCCAGATGATGGCAGGGCAATGGGGTTGCAGGGTATGATTAACAACTTGCTGCAACAAAGCGATTTTACGATTGGTAAAAACCTTAACGGAGAATTTAAAGTGTTGAGTACCGATAATCACCCAGCAATTGCGAAAGTGATTTCTGCTGCGGAAAATTTTCCTGCCGAAAGCAAAACTATTTTAGACTTGGTAAGTGCCAAAGCCAAAAACATTAAAACACCAGTATTAGGAATTACAGGTACAGGTGGTGCTGGTAAATCTTCTACGGTTGATGAATTTGTACGCCGTTTTTTATTAGATTTTAAAGATAAAAGTATAGGCATTATATCGGTTGATCCTTCTAAAAGAAAAACTGGTGGCGCATTGTTGGGGGATAGAATTAGAATGAATGCGATTAATAACGACCGTGTTTACATGCGCTCTTTAGCCACACGTAGCAGCAATATGTCGCTCTCAAAATATATAAAAGATGCAACGAATATTTTAAAAGTGGCAGGCTTCGATTTAATTATTTTAGAAACATCGGGCATTGGTCAATCGGATACCGCCATTGTAGATTTTTGTGATGTTGCGATGTATGTGATGACGCCAGAATATGGTGCAGCAAGCCAATTAGAAAAAATTGATATGCTGGATTTTGCAGATGTAATAGCTTTAAATAAATTTGACAAACGAGGTGCCTTAGATGCTTTGCGTGATGTAAAAAAACAATACAAACGCAATCATAATTTATGGGAAGCTAAAGATGAAGACTTGCCCGTTTATGGTACAATTGCCAGCCAATTTAATGATGCAGGAACTAACCAATTGTATATTGGCATCTTACAAAAAATAAAAGAAAAAACTAACACAGATTTAGGTAGCCAATTTGAAAACGAAAAGGAAATATCTGAAAAAATTTTTATAATTCCACCTAAGCGAGTGCGCTACTTATCAGAAATAGCGGAGCGCAACAGAAGCTACGATAAATGGGTGGAAGAACAAGCGAAATTGGCGACTCAGCTGTATCAAATTGAGGGTGTAGAAAATTTATTAGAAGATGGTTTGAATGAAAGCATCTTACAAAAAAAACAAAAAGCCGAGCAAGCCTTAGCTTTTGAGAATAAAGAAATTTTAAAAAACTGGGAACAACAAAAAGCTGCTTATAAGGCAGATGAATATGTGTATCAGGTGCGGGGAAAAGATATAAAAGTGCCAACACATACGGTTTCTTTATCTCACTCAAAAATTCCGAAAATTAGTTTACCACGCTTTAAAGATTGGGGCGATATTTTAAAATGGAATTTGCAAGAAAATGTACCTGGTGGCTTTCCTTATGCTGCTGGTGTTTTTCCTTTTAAAAGAAAAGGAGAAGACCCAACCCGCATGTTTGCTGGCGAAGGTGGCCCAGAGCGTACTAATAAACGTTTCCATTATTTAAGTGCAGGCACGCCAGCAAAGCGGTTGTCAACTGCTTTCGATTCGGTTACTTTATATGGCGAAGATCCTGATTATCGGCCCGATATTTATGGTAAAGTAGGTAACGCAGGCGTTTCTATTTGTTGTTTAGATGATGCGAAGAAGCTATATTCTGGTTTTAATTTGGCAGAAAAAACAACATCCGTTTCAATGACGATTAATGGGCCGGCAGCCATATTAACTGCTTTTTTTATGAACGCAGCTATTGATCAACAATGTGAAATTTACATAAAGGAGTATGGATTAGAAGTTGAAGTTCAACAAAAGATGAAAGCGCATTTTGCAAAAAGCAAGGAACCAAAATATTATAACAAATTGCCCGAAGGTAATGATGGTTTAGGTTTAATGTTGTTAGGCATAACTGGCGATAAAGTGTTACCTGCCAACATTTACGAAAACATAAAAGCAGCTACTTTAAGCAAAGTTAGAGGAACGGTGCAAGCAGATATTTTGAAAGAAGATCAGGCACAAAATACTTGCATCTTTTCTACCGAGTTTTCATTAAAGTTGATGGGCGATATGCAAGCCTATTTTATTGATAATAAGGTGCGCAATTTTTATTCCGTTTCTATAAGTGGTTATCATATTGCAGAAGCTGGTGCTAACCCAATTACGCAATTGGCCTTTACTTTAGCTAATGGCTTTACTTATGTAGAATATTATTTGAGCCGTGGCATGAACATTGATGATTTTGCGCCCAACTTGTCTTTCTTTTTTAGTAATGGAATTGATCCGGAATATGCAGTAATTGGTAGAGTAGCCCGTAAAATTTGGGCCAAAGCAATGAAGTTGAAATACAATGCGAATGAGCGATCTCAAAAATTAAAATATCATATACAAACCAGCGGACGATCTTTACACGCACAAGAAATTGATTTTAATGATATAAGAACTACGCTTCAAGCTTTGTATGCTATTTACGATAACTGCAACTCTTTACACACCAATGCTTACGATGAAGCCATTACCACGCCAACAGAAGAATCGGTGCGCCGAGCGGTAGCCATACAAATGATAATTAATCACGAGTTGGGTTTAGCTAATAATGAAAACCCTTTGCAAGGTGCTTTTATAATAGAAGACTTAACCGATTTGGTTGAAGAAGCGGTGTTGGCAGAATTTGACCGAATTACGGAACGGGGCGGCGTGCTTGGGGCCATGGAAACGATGTATCAGCGGGGTAAAATACAAGAGGAAAGTATGCATTATGAAATGTTAAAGCATACTGGTGAGTTTCCTATTATTGGGGTGAATACTTTTTTATCTTCTAAAGGATCGCCAACTATAATACCTGATGAAGTAATACGTGCAGATGATTCAGAAAAGGAAAATCAGATTAAGACATTGGAAGCTTTGCATAAAAGAAATGAAACAGTTTCTGGCAATCTTTTAAAAGACTTACAACAAAATGCGATTAATAATGAAAATATATTTGAGCATTTAATGGAAGTAGGCAAGTATTGTTCTTTAGGGCAAATAACAAATGCTTTGTACGAAGTTGGTGGGCAATATAGAAGAAGTATGTAGCTTTAAATTCTGTTGATTTTTATGTTAGTTTTATATCTGCCTTATGTGCTTTAGCAATTAGATAATTGACAAAAGCGCTGCAACTTACGAGCATAAATCTGGCATCCTCAATATCACAATTTGGAATGCCCATAATAGCATGTCTAATTCCATCATCATCACTGGTGTAACCATAAATACTTTTAAACCCAGCAACTAATGCTTGGTGAAGTTTCATTTTACCTTTCATTTTATCTAATGAAGGAGCTAAGCCATTTTTACCTTTTCCAGAGATTACTTTAACCAAAGACTCTACCGCCGAAATAGATTCTTTTATAGAATTTCTAAAATCAGGATTTTGTTTGTCTGATAGTTTGTTCAGAGCTTCGTTTAAATGAATGTTACAACCTTCAAGCGAAGTAAAACTGCCGCTATCATCAATGGCTTTTTGAATTTCTTCTATTTCACTTGAATTTGTAACGGGTGCGAGTTTTTCGTTTATAAATCTATAGGCAGCATTTTCTCTTTTGAGTACTTCATTGAAATGTTTCCTCTCTTCTTTTTTATTAATTTTATCATAATCATTTCTAATCAATTTATTATCAATTAAATTTAGAGTAAGTTCGATAAGGTCATAAACTTGATACCATTCGCACTCAAAAAAATAGCTATCTAAACAATCGGCAGTTGACTCATGATTATACCTAAATTCATCAGACCTGTTTTTAAAGAAATTCACCCATAAATGCCATTGAAATAGAAGACTTGGCGAATGTGGCCCGTTATGACTTCTGATTTTATCCAATAAATCCAATATTAGACGATACTGATTCCACAAACTATTTCGCAAATCATTATCCATACTATCAATTTGCAGCTTTTTAGTTGCTGGCGTTTGTCCAATACGTTGGCTAAATTTTAAGTTGTCCATTATTGTGTTTTATTGGTGCTTTACAAAAAAGCAAGTCCTATTCTTCTATTCAAGCCTTGTTCAAATATTCTAATTAAAATAGATAGGTTGATGTCTGTTTTACCATTTTCTAATTGAGCTATGTAACGTTTGTCGGTATTTGATTTTTCTGCTAATTGTTGTTGTGTAAGTTTGGCTTCTTTGCGGGCAGCTTTCAACATTTCGCTTACAATAAAGGATTGTGCTTTTTCTTCATATTCATTCCTGCTTTTGGTTCCTATTTTGCCATGTTCCAAATCAATCAACTCTCTAAAAGTTTTAATATTTTCATATTTATGCATTATTTGTTATTGTTTTTTTGGTTAAAATATTGTTTCCTTAACTGCGCTGCTTTCTTTAATTCTGCTTTAGGTGTTTTGTTGGTTTTTTTGTGAAATGGGTTGAATAAAACGATTAATTTTCCTTCATCAAAGCAACAAAAAATTCTAAAAATATTAGATTGGTGTTTAACTCTTATTTCATAAAGTCCTTTACTTCCTGACAAATGCTTTAGAAATTTTTTGGGTATTTTTGGTACTTGCTCAATTAATTCAAGAACATATTTAATTTTATTTTTAGCTTTAATATCTAATTTACTAAAAAAATCAAAAAAATGATTTTCATAAAAAATGATTTTCCTTTCCAATTCGTAAAGTTAGCGTAAACAATCCTTTTTTAGTTCATAAAATATCTTTTATAAAGATAAACATTTGGTTTTTCTTGCCACAGGTAAAAATTACTAAATTCTCACCACTTTTGCTTTTGAAAATATTTTTTGTTCTAAAACTATACTTTTGCTAACATAATTTTAAGTCGAAACAATTGCATCATAAAATACCACAAATAAAAAAAGGCCACATTGCATATAGCAAAATGGCCTTTTAAATATTGTATTAAAAAAGATTATCCTTCTTTTGCTGGCGCATCTCCTTCTTTTGGCGCATCTCCTTCTGCTGCTGGCGCATCTCCTTCTGCTGCTGCAGCCGATTGCTCGCTTCTCATTACTCTTGGTACTTCAACCGATGCTATCGGAATATTTTTGGTGGTCAAAACCTCAATGTTTGGTAAATCTATAATTTCAACTTTAACCGATTTTCCAAGATCCAAATCATCAATTGATATTTCAACTTTATCAACTAAGTTTTGAGGCAAGGCTTTAACCTTTATACGGCGTAGCTTGGGTATTAGCTTACCACCTTCTTTAACGCCAGGCGATACTCCGGTAAACTCAATAGGTAACTCCACAATTATGGGGCGCGAAGAATCTAACTCTAAAAAATCTAAATGTTCTAAGCGGTCGTTAACCGGGTTAAACTGTAAATCTTTTAAAATTGCTTCTTTGCTTACACCATCAACTGTTAAGTTTACTTTGTAAAATTTTGGAGAATATACTAAATCGCGAACTGCCATTTGTGTTACGCTGAAATGTATATTTTCTTTTCCTCCGTACAAAACGCAAGGTACGCTGCCAGCTTTACGTAAAGTTCTGCTTGCAGTAGTACCAAATTTTTCGCGCTTTTGTCCTTCTAATGTGAAAGTATTCATTTAAAAAAAAATTAATTAATGTTTTATTTATTTAAAAATAGTTTACTTATTGATTTGTTAGATACCACCGCATCTATGGCATCTGCAAAAAGCTTATCAACTGATAAAACTTTTATTTTATCTGACTGTTCTTTTAATGGTATTGTATTACAAACCACTAGCTCTTCTAAAGCACTATTATTGATACGTTCGTACGCTCCACCAGATAAAACTGGGTGCGTAATAATAGCTCTTACAGATTTAGCCCCTTTTTCCTTTAATAATTTTGCAGCGTTAGTTAGCGTACCTGCGGTGTCAATTATATCATCAACTATAACCACATCTTTTCCATCAACATCACCAATAACCTGCATAGAGGCAATTTCGTTGGCCCGCTTTCTATGTTTATCACAAATTACCATATCGCGTGCAAAATGTATAGCATAAGTACGAGCTCGGTTGGTACTTCCAACATCAGGTGCTGCAAAAATAACATTATCTAAGTCTAAAGTTTTAATGTAAGGCAAAAATATTGGAGAACTGTCCAAATGATCTACCGGAATATCAAAAAAACCTTGAATTTGGGCGGCGTGTAAATCCATAGTCATTACTCGGTTGGCACCACCTGCAGCTAACAAGTTGGCTACCATTTTCGAGCCGATAGAAACTCTTGGCTTGTCTTTCCTATCTTGCCTTGCAAAGCCAAAATACGGTATTACTGCTGTAATGTAATCTGCCGAAGCTCTTTTGGCCGCATCAATCATTAACAACAACTCCACCAAGTTTTCCATTGGGGCAAAAGTGCTTTGCACAAAAAACACCATTAAACCTCTAACCGACTCTAAAATATTGGGCTGAAATTCGCCATCGGTAAAACGTTGCAAATGTATTTTACCCATCGGGTTACCGTAAGATGCTGCAATTTGTTCGGTTAAATATTCAGAAGCCGTTCCTGAAAATATCTTTATTTCATTCTCCATTGGTAACTTTTAGATGCTGTTTTATTTTCGGTGGGCAAAGGTATATTTTTAATGTCAAATATTTACAATATAATTACCACAATCATCTGACAATATGGCAGTAATTTATTACCTTTGTTTTAAATGAAAATTGTTGATATAAAAAATGGTGAAGTTGGCACCTTAAATAAACCTTTATCAGAAGAAAGGCAAGGTGAGGTGCTTACACTATCAAATGAAAAAAAACTAAATACTAACGGAAAATCGTTTTATGTAGAAAGTTATGGTTGCGCAATGAATTTTAGTGACAGCGAAATTGTAGCTTCTATTTTAAAAGATGAGGGTTATGGGCTAACACAAAATTATAAAGCAGCAGATGTTATTTTAATGAACACTTGTTCAATACGTGAAAATGCGGAAGATAGAGTTAGAAACCGTTTAAAAGATTTTCAACATATAAAGAAACAAAACCCAGCAGCAGTAATTGGAGTTTTAGGTTGCATGGCCGAAAGGCTAAAGAGTAAACTGCTAGAGCAAGAACAATTAGTAGATATTGTTTGTGGGCCAGATGCTTATCGTTCTTTACCCAGTTTAATTACCGAAGCAGAAGGTGGGCAAAAAGCCGTAAATGTTTTACTAAGTAGAGAGGAAACTTATGCAGATATAAGCCCAGTTAGGTTGGATGCTACTGGAGTTACTGCCTTTGTATCAATAATGCGAGGGTGCGATAACATGTGTTCATTTTGCGTGGTTCCTTTTACAAGAGGGCGAGAGCGCAGCCGCAATCCACACACTATTGTACAAGAAGTAAAAGATTTGTTTAATAAAGGCTATAGAGAAGTAACATTGCTTGGTCAAAATGTTGATTCATATAAGTGGGATACAAAAGAAAATGAGGAACGTATTGGTTTTGCAAAGCTATTGGCTATGGTAGCAGAAGTAAATCCTTTATTAAGAGTGCGTTTTTCAACATCGCATCCAAAAGATATGTTAGATGATGTGATGCATACTATGGCAGCATATAAAAATATTTGCAACTACATACATTTGCCGGTACAGTCGGGCAACTCGCGCGTATTAAATTTAATGAACCGTACTTATGATAGAGCATGGTATATGGGCAGAATAGAAGCCATTAAACGCATTATACCAGATTGTGGAATTTCGACAGATATTATTACTGGTTTTTGTAGCGAAACAGAAGAAGAACATAAAGACACTTTAAGTATATTGGAGGAAGTACAATATGATTTTGCATACATGTTCTTTTATTCGGAACGGCCAGGAACTTTGGCGGAGCGGAAGTATGACGATGATATTCCACTAGCAGTAAAAAAGCGAAGGTTACAAGAAGTAATTGATCTTCAGAGCAAAAATTCGTTGCATAGCAACCAGAAAGATGTAGGTAAAGTAGTAGAGGTTTTAATACAAAAAACTTCAAAAAAATCAGAAGATGATTTGTGTGGTAGAAACGATCAAAACAAAATGGTGATCTTTCCAAAAGAAAATGCAACAATTGGCACTTATGTAAAAGTGAAAATTGAAAGCTGCAACCAAGCTACACTAAAAGGACATATTGTAGAATATTTAAATTAATAAAACTATTTCTAACTTACAAACCATAAAACAACGTTTTGGTATTATAGGTAATTCAGAAGCCTACAATAATGCTTTAAAAATAGCTTTGCGTGTTGCGCCAACTAATTTAACGGTTTTAATAACTGGCGAAAGTGGCGCAGGTAAAGAAGTGTTTTCGCAAATTATACACGCTTTAAGCCCAAGAAAGCATAATACTTTAATTGCAGTAAATAGTGGTGCAATACCAGAAGGTACTATAAATAGCGAACTATTTGGCCACGAAAAGGGAGCGTTTACTGGAGCAACAGAAAAACGAAAAGGTTATTTTGAAACCGCCAACGAGGGTAGTTTATTTTTAGATGAAGTAGGAGAAATTCCGTTGGGTACGCAAGCACGTTTGCTGCGGGTTTTAGAAACAGGTGAATACATAAAAGTAGGCTCCTCAAAAGCACAAAAAACCGATGTTCGGTTAATAGCAGCAACTAATAAAGATTTAATGGAAGACATTAGATCGGGCAAATTTAGAGAAGATTTATATTATCGCTTGGGCACAGTACCAATTAAAGTGCCTTCTTTACGAGAACGACCCGAAGACATTCATTTATTATTTAGAAAATTTGCTACAGATTTTAGTACAAAATATCGTACCAATAATATTCGTTTAACAGCCGATGCTAAACAATTGTTGTTAGAATACCCATGGCCTGGTAATGTTAGGGAGGTTAAAAATATTGCAGAACAAATTTCGGTTTTAGCCACACAAGAAACTATTGATAGGCAAATGTTACTTCATTTTTTACCTAAAAACAACATTAATCACCTCCCCGCCGTACTTAATAGTAACGGAAGTTCTCAAAATGGTAGCGATTCTTTTAGTGAGCGCGAAATTTTGTACAAAATTATGTTTGATATGAAAAATGATATATCAGACTTAAAAAAGGTGTTGTTTCAGATAGCACAAACAGGTGATGGAAATGTACAAAACTCTAAGTTAGCAAAAGAATTTGTTGCGCAATATGAAAATGAAAATGACAAGGCTTTCGCCATCACCTCAAATGAAAATAATTATACCAAAACACCACAAAAAGCGATGTATGTAAATGATAATATTGAAGAACACCAAGTGGTTGAAGAATCTTTATCTATTGCAGATAAAGAGCAAGAACTAATTAAAAAAGCTTTAGTAAAACACAAGGGTAAACGAAAAGATGCCGCATTAGATTTGGGTATTTCTGAAAGAACGCTCTATAGAAAAATAAAAGAATATAGTATTGAAGAATAATAGCGCTATAAAAATAATACTTGTAATTGCTTGCCTTACTATTGGTGTGCTGCTGCATAGTGGTTGTGGTATTTATTCTTTTACCGGAGCATCGGTATCGGCCGATGTAGCCACCTTTAGTGTTAGTACTTTTGAAGATAACCTATTAACCAACCCCAATTTAAGCCAGCTACTAACCGATGAATTGATTAATGAATTAACAGCAAACACTAACTTATCTCCGGTACGGTTAGATGGTGATTTGAAATTTGAAGGTAAAATTACGCGCTATCAAATAACACCAGTAACTACTACTACGGCAAGCTCTGCAGCGCAAAGCAGGTTAACTATAGAAGTATCGGTTAAATTTGTAAACGAAACTGAAACAGATAAAAATTTTGAGCAACGGTTTTCTGATTTTGAAGACTTTGACCAATCAATTAATTTTTCGACAGTTGAAGCAAGTTTGGTAAGCGAAATTAATGAACGAATTATTAATAAAATATTTAATAAAGCCCTCGTAAATTGGTAATGAACATTAATAAAGACATACTAAATGAATTGTTGGCTGATCCTAAAAAGATTGAGAGCATTAGCCTTAATAGTTTGGAAGAGTTGGCTGCTGAATTTCCATATTTTATTGGTATTCAAAAACTAATTAACAACAAAAAAAAGTTGATTGAAGTAAAGGCTAATGTTTATAATTTTGTTAGCCCGCCAGCAACTATTGCAGATTCGTTCAAAAATAATAATAACAATTTTGATAAAGAGGACGATGAAGAATTTACAGAATTGGAAATAGAGGAAAAAGAACTCCCTTTTGAAAATTTTGAACTTGAAGATACAGATTCCGATATCAATTCAATAGCACCAAACCAAAAAGTTGCTGGTACTTTGAACAACCAACAAATTACTACTTTGCAAACTTTGGCTGGTAGTTCTTGCAATTATTATAAAGACGATTTAAGCCTGCTGCCTCATTTAACAGAAAATATTATTGATAGCTTATCAAGTGCAAATATTACTTCGTATCAACAATTAATAAACATATCAGAAAGAAATGGCAATGATATATTTTCAGAAATATTGAAATTTTCGAAAGCAAATACAGAAACAATTATACAAGAAGCAACAAACTTGGTTCAAAACAAATATCAAAAATTATTGATAGAAGAATTAGGCTTTTCTAATTACAAAAACAAAAACGATTTAATACAAGTAGTCGGCATTGGTAAATTAACAGCAAATAAACTTAATACAATAGGCATTTTTACTTTACACCAGCTTACCAATTTAAATGAAGCAAATACTGAAATATTAACTGTTTTAATTGATTATTTCCCCCAAAGAATTGAAAGAGACAATTGGCAACAGCAAGCGCAACAACTAATAAATGCTCCCAATAAAATTACAGTAAAACAAAGTTTAAAATCTGCTGAAACTATTGAAGATCTTACCGAAAAATTAGCACTTCGTAAAATTAATAAACTTAATTTTGCTATTGCAAATGAAACGATGCTTAATGCCGAAACAGTGCCACTAAAAACTTTTTCGGATTGGTTAAATACTTTTGCTGAAAAAAAAAATCATCTAAATGATGATATGGAGATAGTAGAACCAACAATAGAAAACCTAAAGGAAGAGCAACCTCGCTTAGTAAAAGTTAATGAAGATAATTTAAAAGATATTCATACTTTTTTAGGAAACAAAGTGGAAGAATATCAACCTTCAAAACCTGTTTTTGAGTTTTTGGCTGGTTTTTCAGTAAAAGAGGTTGCTGCTAAAAGTTTAGATGAAAATCATAATATAGTTTCAATTACATTAGCTAAAATTTATGAACAGCAACAATATTTTGATAAAGCTATTCATACCTATGAGAAACTTATTTTGAAATATCCAGAAAAAAGCAGTTTCTTTGCAAGTCAAATTATAGTTTTAAAAGAAAAAATATAGTCTCAATGTTATATACAATAATAACCATATTAATTATTTTAATCTGCTTAATGATACTTTTAGTAGTATTAGTACAAGACCCTAAAGGTGGTGGTTTAGGTGCCGGCTTCGGAGGCGTTAGTAGTAACACATTAGGTGGCGCTAAAAATGCTGCAGATTTTTTAGAGAAAACCACTTGGGGCTTAATTATTGCTCTATTAGTATTTAGCTTACTTTCCGCTACTGTTATTAGTAATAACAATAATGGTAACAATGGTGTTAATAAACAATTAGAAGAATCGATGGGTGATTTTGATCCTGATAATTTTGATATAGGAGAATAAAGGTTAATCCTTATTATGCGCTATGTAACGCACCAACTCACGTTTAGCAACCGGTAAAAAGGTTTCTCTTAAAGGCAATTGTAATTTAGAGTGTATTAAATAAGTAGCAGGATTTGGCATAGTTTTGTCCTGCTTTATCAAATTTATTTTAATTGATTCATAACTATGTATTAGTTTTTTGGTATAAGAAGTTATGTATTTGGTTTTCAAAGAACGGTATTGTTCCGAGTATTTTTCGAAAATTGTAATCTCGTATTCATAAACTTTATGCTCCGTTTTGTTACCGTTTTTCAAAATCATATAGCCAAAATCAGTAATTAAAGGCATAATACCAATTGGTTCAATATTAAGATTATCTTCTATAAAATCATAAATAGTTTTACCATCGGCCAAAGCAGCTTTTATTTTAGGGATGGAAAATTTTAGAATAGCGTCAATTTCTTCCATAAAATCGTCCTCTTCAATGGCTTTTTCATACTCCATTTTAAATTTTTCTAAATCTACTTTTTTAAGATGCTTGGTAAAGTGGTTAGCAGTAAGCTGTTTTTTTTCGCTAAAGTCAACCAAATTTTGATAATGATAAATCAAATCTGATAAAAATGGATATAATTTTTGCGAGTTAAAACTTTCGCTAACTTGCTTTAAATAGGCCAATAGTATGTATTTTTTATATTCATAATCTACCCAACCTTCAGTAATCCAGTTTGTGTTTAACGATTTCATAGTTTTTTTTTCGTTTATTACTCACTTAAATTTACTACAAATTTATCAAAACCTCAATTTTTTAAATTTAAGAAGAAAAATTTTAATGAAAAACTTAATTGAAGCGTGGAAACAAAGTGATAATAAATCAAAACAACAACAACGTTCTTTTTTAAAAAACGTAAAAAAAACTAAAAATAAGGGAGTAGCTGAACTTGCTGAAAAGACACATAATGCCGTTTTTAATGAATTAGATTGTTTACAATGCGCCAATTGCTGCAAAAGCATTCCGCCAATAATTACTAAAAGCGATGCCAAGCGCATTGCCAAGCATCTTAGCCTAAACCTTGCCCAATTTGAAGCCAAATATTTAACTA
>Ga0209828_1000310_pt1 | contig 47868 bp, 39 predicted proteins | sample MaitaG_FD_187429 | JGI IMG/M metagenome (GOLD analysis project Ga0209828, IMG submission 187429) | Marine algal microbial communities from Maine, USA - Maine_Asex2 metaG (SPAdes) (version 2) | ecosystem: Host-associated > Algae > Red algae > Unclassified | place: Maine, USA | collected 2015-01-05
ACATCATCCTCTATACGATCATCAATTTCATGGAGTCCAGCTGGGCAATGAAAAATAGGTGTAATGCCTGCTTCACTCTGATAATGGCCGTCAGCAAGATGTCCAGATTCCCGATTGTTACTGCGAGGCTTTTAGCCGGAGATTACTAACGATCCCTACAAATAAAGGGAAATTTAACAATGTCCGCGCTAGCGGAGATTTGAGTCAGATCCGGTTTTTTGTGTGCGATACTTTCTCTACTAGCGTTGGCTCGCTGACTATCATCCAATTTTTAATTTGCTTTTTTACCCTCCCGCAGGAGAAGCGTTGCACTATGGTCAACTCTAAAAGATTACTGGTTGTCTCTCATGCTCCATCCGTGAATACTACTAGAATGCTGGAAGCAGTAATCAGCGGGGCCAACAATCCTGAGATTACAAATGTGGATGTCAGATCTATCTCGCCACTGGACACTACTCCAGAGGATATCAAGGCATCACAAGCCATAATTATTGGCACCACAGAAAATCTCGGATATATGGCTGGATTGACAAAAGACGTCTTTGATCGTTGCTTTTATGAATGCCTGGAGAGCACCCAAGGCCTGCCTTTTACTTTTTATGTTCGTGCTGGAAATGATGGCACCGGTACACGACGAGCTATAGAGAGTATTGCTACAGGCTTAAGTTGGCGTATCGTTCAGGAACCGTTAATATGTAAGGGAGACTTCAAAGAGGATTTTGTTACCCAATGCGAAAATCTTGGCTTGGCCATGGCAGCCAGCCTCGAAGCAGGGATCATCTGAAAAAGGTGCAATGATGGTACTGGCGCACAATCGTCGGTCGAACGCATAGTGGCCGGATGGGAACACCGGGTTTGATAATTCACTGTAAGGAAGGCCTTGGGAGACTACTTACCTCAGGCAGGCTGCAAATTTGCATAAGCCAACACCAGCCACTTGCTACCGGCATCCTCGAAGTTCACCTGCACACGTGCCTGGTTACCCCGGCCTTCCTGGTCCAGCACAATACCCACACCAAACTTGCCGTGTTTGACTGACTGACCGATACTCAACCCGGTGTCATGGTCTTCCTGCACAAACTGCTTTTCTGAGCGATAGACCGGCATGCTTACCTGCATGCGAGGTCGTATTTCCTCGAGTAGTTCACTGGGCAGTTCCTGTACAAACTTTGACGGTGGATTGTACTGATCACGCCCGTGTAGCCGGCGCTGCTCGGCCATCGTCATGTACAGTTTCTTTTCTGCACGCGTTATGCCCACGTAGCAAAGCCTGCGTTCCTCTTCCATGCGCACAGGGTCTTCTGCCGAGCGCTGATGAGGGAACAGGCCCTGCTCCATGCCTGCCATAAACACCACTGAAAACTCCAGCCCTTTAGCGGAGTGCAACGTCATCAGTTGCACCGCATTGTCATCAGCATCTGCCTGACCTTCACCCGCTTCCAGTGCGGCATGCGCCAGAAACTCATCAATGGCGTTCAAATCAGGATCATCGTCTGCCTGATGCACATAGGTACGGGCCGCGTTGGACAGTTCTTCAACGTTCTCTACCCGACTCTGGCCACGATCAGTCTGGTCTTTCTTGAAGTGCTCGATCAAACCACTCAGATCACTAACTGTTTGCACCTGTTGCGGCAATGCCTGATCCGTGATGGTTTCCTGAATGGAATTCATCAGCGTCAGAAATTTTTCCACTGCGGTGTTGGCGCGGCCGCTCAAACGCTTGTCACGGACAAGCTCTGTCGCAGCCTCCCACATAGACAGTCCACGACTGCGCGCCTCATCCCTGATTACGGCAACTGTCTTGTCACCGATTCCCCGTGCCGGCTGATTGATGATGCGCTCTAGAGATACGTCATCGTAGGTATGGGTGGCGAGCCTCAGGTAGGCGAGCGTGTCCTTGATTTCGGCGCGTTCGAAGAAACGCAAGCCACCGTATACGCGGTACGACACACCGGCGGCCATGAGGTATTCCTCAATAACGCGCGACTGAGCGTTGGAGCGATAGAGAATGGCGCAGTCTTTACGCTGACCACCGTCGGCAACGTAGTCCACAATAGTTTCAACGACAAAACGGGCTTCATCGGTTTCGTTGTACGCGTTGTACAACGTGATCAGTTCGCCCTCTGAATCGGCTGTCCACAGATTCTTGCCTAATCGTCCCTGATTCTTGTCGATCAGCGCGTTGGCCGCTTTGAGTATGTTGCCGGAAGAGCGATAGTTCTGCTCCAGACGAACCAGTTCAGCACTACCAAAATCCTTGTCAAAATTAAGGATGTTTTCCACTCGCGCACCACGCCAGGCATAGATGGACTGATCGTCGTCACCCACGGCAAACACGTGTCCGGTATCACCTGCCAGCAGCCGGATCCAGGCGTACTGAATGGCATTGGTATCCTGAAACTCGTCGATCAGCAGGTGCTTCAGGCGCTCACGGTAGTGTGCGAGTAGCTTGGCGTTGTCTCTCAGTGTTTCCAGTGCCCTTAGCAGGAGCTCGGCAAAGTCTATGGCACCGGAGCGCTCGCAGGCTGCTTCATAGGCGATATAGACCCTGATGTACTGTTGTGTAATCGGGTCATTTTCATCATCAATGTGGTTGGGTCTACGGCCCTCATCTTTATGGCCGTTGATAAACCACTGAACCTGCCGAGGCGGAAAATGTGTTTCATCCAGCTCCAGCGACCGGATTGTGCGTTTGACCAACCGCAGCTGATCGTCAGAATCCAGAATCTGGAATGCCTGTGGCAGACCCGCTTCCTGCCAGTGCATACGCAGAAAACGATGCGCGATGCCATGAAAGGTACCCACCCACATCGGACCGATACCCATGCCGAGCAACTGCTCCACTCGCAGCCGCATTTCACGTGCTGACTTGTTTGTGAAGGTGACAGCCATGATGCTGAACGGCGACACACCCTCAACGCGTGTCAGCCAGGCAATGCGGTGCACCAGTACGCGAGTCTTGCCACTACCCGCCCCGGCCTGGACCAGTAGATGTCCGGGAGGTGCGCTGACGGCAAGCCGTTGTGCATCGTTTAATGAGTCAAGAAGGTCTGATACGTCCATCCGCCCATGGTAGCAACGCAGAGCGCTTATTCATAGCCACTTCAGGCGACGGAACCACCAGACGATCCCGACAGAAAACACCACGATTCCGACACACAGAAGCGTAAACGCCAGAGGCGTATCTACACCGGGCATTCCGCCCACGTTAACCCCGAACAGTCCTGTAATGAATCCCAGTGGTAGAAACACCGCCGAGATCACGGCCAGAACAAACAGGCGAGTGTTCATGGCCTCGGCTCGCTCCTCCACCATCTGTTCCTGTAGCAGCAGCGCACGGTCACGGATCATGTCCAGATCCTCAAGATGCCGCACCAGAGTATCGTGCGTATCTCTGAGTGAATGTTGCTCTTCGCGGGTCAGAAAACCATCACTGTCACGCTGAAAACTGCCAATGGCTTCGCGCTGGGGTGCAAGATAGCGTCTCAGTGCCAGTACAGTTCGACGAAAACGATTGACGCTGGACATGGACGATTGCGTGTCATTTTGCAGCATTCGGTCTTCCAGTTCATCGACCTCCTCATCGAGCTCGGAGATAACCGGCCCCATACGCACAACCAGTCGTTGCGCCAGCAAGGCAATCAGTCCACCCGTTCCATTGGGCGGATTGCCAGACTCAAATCGCGTCTTGACATCTTCCGCAGCCAGAATCCGACTGGCACGAGAGGTAATGACGTAGCCCTTGGTGGCCCACATGCGCAGCGATATCATGTCTTCAGGACTAGCACCGGGATTCAGATTAACGCCACGCAGATTCAACAGATAGCCATCATTGTGTCTGACAATTCTGGGCCGCGTATCTTGCTGCAATAAGGCCGCCTCTACCAGCGAATCGGGAGCCCCCTTCTCACTCAGCCAGGCATGCGCCCGGGGAGAGTGTCGGTTCAGATGCAGCCATGTCCATGAGGTGGAATCCTGACAGGACCATTGAGCCAAATCCTCCCAGGCGAGTGTTTTAACGGTACCCTCAGCCGATACCTGAAAACCGAATATCAGCGCTTCAGATGAATCGTTCATTCAACGGCCTTTTTCATCAACGGTGAACGCTCACCCCGGTTAGCCCGATACCATTCAAAAAATTCTCGCATCATGGCTTTTTCCAGCGAGGTAATTTCGTCCGTTGGGCAGAACACCGTCAGCGTGGTAACCAGTTTGGCTACATCGTTCGTGGAAAATTCTATCTGAGGCTTCGCATCCGGTATGTCTATACCTGTACGTTTTTCCAGTACTTTATTATAGCGCTGTGCCGTTTCACTAAAGTGACTAGTCAATGCCTCGATACGCTTTAACAGTTTTTGCTCGGCATCTATGGGAAATGCATCCGGCTCTATGGTGATTGAGAACGTATGGAATTGATAACGCCTGAGAAAATTCTGATTGATAACGGTATGTATCAGAAACTGGCTATTCGGCAACACCGCCGTTCGACCCGTGTAGGTATAACTGCGTTTTTCCACTTCCTGAATCGTCGTCGTCAGAAAGTTGCGCTCTATGACTTCCCCGAAGTGGGTGTTCACAGACACCCAGTCTCCAATCGCAAACGAGCGACTGCTGCGGGTAACCACCGCACCAAGCAAGCACAATGACAACTCCTTGGTTGCAATGACGATCGCTACCGCGATGGCGGTGATCGAGAGGATGAAGTTTTGTATCTGGGGAAGCCACAACACGAGTATGGTCAGCACCACCACCAGCACAGTGCTGACGTGTACTGTGGATATCGCCCGGTGATCATTCACCGTCAGAATATCGTCCTTGCGCCGGATATGTCGCGTCACCAGACCACGGAACACAAAAGCAGTGATCACTATAGCCAGAGTCAACGTGATGCGATGCGCCAGCAAATTTTCCAGCATCTGATACGTCATGTTATTTCACGAGCCCTTAGTTCCTTGATCTTTGTCGCGTTTAACCGGCCCATGCTTTTTCTTGTATTGCCTTAGCTGACGCAGTTCGTTCAGACCCCATCCAAACGCCACGCCAAACACCAGCAACAACTCAATGAGAATCAGCAGATCACTGCTCATGGACATCGCCCCTTACTATTTTGGCGGCGGAAACTTCTTCCTTTGCAGGAGCAAGGCCATATTGGGTTAATTGTGACCCTATATATTCCGGCACCATGGATTTCACGTGCTTCTGATGCAATTTGTTCATTCGCATATAATACGGTGCATGACACCTGCAAATGAAGCGCTAACTCGATTGAAATCCGGTAACGAACGGTTTGTTGCCAACGTTCGGGATATGGCCGCACTCGCCAGCCACTCCAACCGAGCTGATCTGATCGAGAATCAACATCCTTTTGCCATTATTCTCGGTTGCTCGGATTCCAGAGTCCCGGCTGAGATGGTGTTTGATCAGGGTCTGGGTGATTTGTTCGTCATACGGGTAGCCGGCAACATAGTTGCCCCCTCCTTACTCGGCAGCGTTGAATTCTCAGCCGTACAACATGGCACCCGGTTGGTAGTTGTTCTGGGCCACACGCTGTGTGGCGCCATTTCTGCCACCGTCAACCAACTCAAACAACCTTCCGCTAACCGCTCACCCAACCTGCAATCGATCGTCAACCGTATTCAACCGTCGGTTCAGTCACTGATGGATGCCGGACTGGATATTGAAGACGATGCTCTGCTCAAACTCGCCACACGTGCCAACATCCGCGCCTCAGTGACGCATTTGCAGCACGGCTCTGCAATTCTCGAAGAGCTGGTTGCCAATGATGGGATGCGAATTGTGGGAGCCGAGTATTCGCTGGAAACAGGCAAGGTGGATTTTTTCGCCGAAGGTGATGAGAACAACCGAGCCGGTATCGAGCACTGACAGTACACCCCTGTGTTGCATTAAGCCGCTTTGGAACCATGACCGTACTTGTCATCGTTCCGGGCTCTTTGGCTGCGGGGTTTGAAGGTATGAATATACGGCAGTCGCTTGTTGAAATCCGCAGTAGATAAAGGCCGACACAAGAAATAGCCTTGCACCAGATCACAACCAATACTGACCAGATAGTCCAGTGTGGCTGCATCTTCCACGCCTTCTGCCACCATTGTAAAATTCAGATTGCGGGTAAGATCCATGGTGGCTCTGACTACCTGCGCATCTTTGTCGTGTGTCAATATCTTCTGGATGAACGACTTGTCCAGCTTAAGCTCGCTGATGGGTAATGTGGTCAGATAAGACAAGGATGAGTAGCCCGTACCGTAATCATCTACAGATATCCTGACTCCCAGATCGCTGATTTCCTGCAGCACGCTAACAGCATGCTCAGGGTCTTGCATGACCGCACTTTCTGTCACTTCAATGATCAGCGAATTAGCTGGCATACCTGCATCTGCCAGTGCGCTGTTTATCTGATCTACAATTTTACGATCAATCAGACTACGGGCAGACACGTTTACCGCTACTGACAGATCAAAACCTTTCTGACGCCATTGCTGGCACTCTCGCAGAGCCTGATCAAATACCAAAGCCGTCAGATCGTTGATCAGACCCAAGCTCTCTGCCATCGGTATGAAAACATCAGGCGGCACATAACCATGCTCCTCACTAACCCATCTTGCCAGCGCTTCAACTCCGAGCATGCGCCCGGATCGTAGACAATATTTTGGCTGAAAATGCACGCTGATATCTCTCTGGGCAATCGCATCTCGCAGTGCGTTGCTAACCAGCAGTGTGGAGACGTGGTTGTGATCACGGCCCGAATCATACACAGAACTAGCCTTGCCAGAACTTTTCGCCAGATACATCGCTACATCTGAGCACCGAAGCAGTTCAGATAATTCATCGCCGTGTTCAGGATATAACGCAATTCCAATGCTGACACCCAATGCCACACTATAGCCGTTGACATCGTAGCTCTGGCAAATTACATTCGCTATATCGCTGGCAACACTGTTGGCCTGCGCTGTGTCAGATTCTGGCAAGATCACTGCGAATTCGTCACCTCCTAGCCGAGCAACGAAACCGGTCTGTGGAATGGCAGCCTTGATACGAATACCACATTCACACAAAACCTGATCGCCCGGTTCATGACCCAGCGTATCGTTGATCTGTTTGAAATTATCCAGATCCAGCAGCATGACTGTAAACGTCTTACCCCGCTTAAGTGCCTTAGTCACTTCCAGTTCAAAGTGCAACCTGTTAGGCAGACCTGTAAGCGAGTCGTGCCTAGCCTGATAAGACAACTCTGATGTCATGGCCCGGTTGCGGGCAGAATCAATGAACACGAGCAGCACAACACCAATCAGTCCGATAACGGTCACCCCTGCAACCGTAAACAGACCTTGCTGTGTTTGAGACTTTGCCAGAGACAATGCCGGTGCGAGAGGGATGTTCACTTCGATGGCGCCCAGCAGATCGTGCAGAGCCCATTGCTTGCCGGGCGCAACCCCTGCATTGATACGCCGAGCAATAATGTCCTCTCTTTTTTCAAGATCGTTATGGCAATTGACACAAGAGGTGGAACTGGCAGGATCAGACCGCAGATATCGCAGGGTCTGCTCACCATCCCGGGATTCTATGCGCCAGACGGGTATCCAGTCTATCGGGCCAGCTGCCTTGCTAGCTTGCTGCTGTTCCAGCTCGGCCCAGGCCCATTGCTGAAAGTCATCAACAATACCCTGATCGTCTGCCAGATTCCAACGACTGACAGGCCTGAAATTGAACGCCGATTGCGCAACTGATTGCGATCTTTTAGACAGTTCTCTGAGAAACTGTGCAGGTAGCGGGATATGTCCTACTCGATCTTCAGACACTTCATGTGCACCAAAACCGTCACTCTTTAGTTTGGATACTGCCAGCGATGAGTAAGCTGAACGTGCAGCACTAGACTGATCTGCCACAATCTCGGCAAGCTTGATAGCCTCAAATTCTATCAACGCATCCTGGCTTCTCGATACAACGGCCCAGGTAACTACGGAGACCACCACCAGAAAAGAAATACTGATCAGCACAACCAGCATTCGCAACTTGACGTGCAATCCCAGTGTGTTGAACATCGAATGCATAACTACGCCTGGATTAAATTAGTCTGAATCAAGTCACCCATCTCCCTGACACTCGCGAGCAGTACTACTTGTTTCGACCTTCAAATCGTTTTGTTAAGCTTAAAAAATAAGCAGATAACGTCCATCGCTAAGATGTACTCAATTACCTGGCATGAGTGGGATACGCTTATCGTAGTAACGGTTAGCTCGGAGACCACACGCCAGGGAACGCTGCCAGATCTTCGGGCTTGAGTCGGCCTTTGGCGTAGAAATCGTCGAGTGCTTCTTCATCCAGCTCCTGAGGCACGCCGGCAGCATCGGTGTAAGTCCAATCACCAAAAATGGCCATCAGAAAGAGAGTCTCTAGCATGTCGCCAATTCTCACTGCCTGTTCGACAGCAAAACCTTGCAGATCTTCCATGGTCAATGGCGCTTGCCGTTTGTCGTATTCCCCACGCAAGTAGGAAGAGATACCTTCGTCCCACAGAGGACTTACTGGTTCTGGTTGCATACTGTTTCACTGGCCGTTACAAATCGTATTGACCCATCCGGTGCAAACATGTTGCCAGAACCCTGAAGTGAATAGCGGCACTCTCTCAAAGTGTGAGGTAGCACGTAAAACGATAATCCACCTGATGTTAGTCACGCTTAAGACCAGCGACCAGCAAGACAGCACCCGATAATCCGATCAACCAGATCCACCATGGCGCACCGGTATTTCCACTGATAGTGTGAGCGCTGGCCAGCAACGCTGCAGTGAGCACCAGACAGGCACCACTTATCGTGCGTCGCAGTGCTTTTCCGGTTTGAACAGTGCCGTTATACGGTTTGCCTGAGCCCACGGACGTCACGGAGGAAATGCCTAGCGACAGTGTTTGATTCTGCAGGCTCAGGAAATCATGAACCAGCATGGGCATCTCCGGCATGGCCTTGACGATAGCCGGTGCCTGTTCGATAAAACGTTTCAGTAACACCTGAGGATTGTTTCGCTTGACCACCCAACGCTGTAAAAACGGTTTACCGGTTGCCCACAGATCCAGGTCGGGATACAACTGTCGACCCAGTCCTTCTATATTGAGTAACGTTTTCTGGAGTAGTACCAGTTGCGGTTGTACTTCCATTTCAAACCGTCGTGCAACATGAAACAGTTTCAGTAATACATCGCCGAAAGATATCTCTGATAAAGGCTTGTCGAATATAGGTTCGCAGACCGCACGCACACCTGCCTCAAGCTCACTGACGCGCGTATGTCTAGGCACCCAGCCCGAGTCGATATGTAGCTGAGCAACACGCCGGTAGTCTCGCTGGAAAAACGCCAGTAGATTTTCTCCAATATAGCGTTGGTCTTCATCAGTCAGTGAGCCGACAATGCCAAAGTCCACCGCGATGTACTGCGGGTGATCCGGGTTTTCGGTGGATACAAAGATGTTGCCCGGGTGCATGTCTGCATGAAAGAAATTATGTTCGAACACTTGTGTATAGAAGATCTCCACACCGTGTTCGGCCAGTTTTTTCATGTTCATGCCTATCGCTTCCATAGCGGCTATGTCGCGAATAGGTATCCCTGATATGCGCTCCTGAACGAGCACAGAGTTACGCGTGTATTCCCAGTAGATTTCAGGAATATAGAGCGTGTCGGAATCCTTGAAATTGTTACGCAGCACTACCGCGTTGGTAGCCTCGGCGACCAGGTTCAACTCATCGTGTATGGTTCTGTCATATTCTGCAACGACCTCACGTGGACGCAGACGTTGTCCATCCTGCAATGCCCAGGCCGCCATATCGGCTAGCACATACATCAGGCTGATATCCCTGTCTATCGTGTTCTTGATATCAGGCCGCAACACCTTGACTACAGCCTGAGTGCCATCGTGCAGCTCAACGCCGTGAACCTGCGCAATGGACGCCGATGCAATCGGTACGTCTTCAAAATGCTTGAACGCGACCTCAATACGCTCACCCAATGCACTTTCTATCTCAGAGCGCGCCACATCACTGGAAAACGGCTTGACCTTGTCTTGCAGTACCGTTAGTTCGTCACCGATATCGTCAGGTAGCAGATCACGTCGAGTGGAAAGCATCTGTCCGAGCTTGACGAAGACCGGACCCAGCTCTTCCAGGGCTAACCGGATGCGTTCACCCCGAGGCAATTTGCGAGTGTCTTTGTGCAGCCAGCGCGTAGGTGACAACATGAAAACATGCTGCAATGCACTCACAGGGGTCTGATCAAGCAGCAACTTTTCCAGCGCATACTTGACCATGACATGCTCAATGCGCGCGAACCTGGCCAGACGACTGAGAATCATCAACCGTTCCCTCCCGGATTTCGGCTGCCAGTTTTCTCAAGTTGCTGTACTCGAGCTTCAAGTCGATCCACACTGGCACGAATATCATCCACGTCAGTACAGTAGGCGGTGACCTCGGAGTTGGGTGCCAGCAGTTGCACTTCCTCCTGCAGATACTCACCGGTGTTCTGTGACATCGCCTCCTGCGTACGTTTTATCCAGCCACTCAGCAACCCACCGGCTACGCCGGCACGGTGTACCAGTGAGTCACCAATGAGTGGTGACAAGAAACCTTCCCAGTCAGGATCCAGCTCGGCAATGATCTCTCTGAGCAGCTGGCCGGTACCGATGTCACCTCCTACAGTAACCTCTCCCCGGTACAAGGCATCGTTGCCCGCTGACATCGAACGCAAGGCACTCAAAGTGCCTGTCAACGTTGTATCTGCCGGCGTGTCAATCACACCGATGAAATGAATGTGCTTGTCCACAATGGACATCACAACGTTCAACTCGGGCGACGTCACATGGATAGCAATGACCTTGCCGTCTAGTGCGCTCAGTCGTTCGCGCGTTTCAGGATCCAGTCGCAGCAGCGCTTCAATGCCGCGCTCGGCTGTCACTCGCAGGGGAAGGGGAAGATCCATAATCTATGCGTCGGCTGAATCAGACCCTAAAACCCTTGTGCAGTGCTACGACACCACCTGTCAGGTTGTGGTAACTGGTCTTGGCAAACCCTGCAGTGCCCATCATGTCTTCCAATGTCGCCTGATCCGGATGCATACGAATAGATTCAGCCAGATAACGATAGCTCTCTGCGTCGTTGGCAACCAGCTTCCCCATTAAAGGCAAAGCTGAAAAAGAATAGGCATCGTAGGCCTTACTCAGGAGAGGTAGCACGGGTTTGGAAAATTCCAGAATAAGCAGACGCCCGCCCGGTTTCAATACGCGATTCATGGAGGCCAGCGCTTTGTCCTTGTCGGTGACATTGCGCAAGCCGAATGCGATAGTAATGCAGTCAAACGATTCGTCTTCGAAAGGTAGCTCTTCTGCATTGGCTTGTGTGTAGACGATATTGCCGATCAGCCCCGAGTCCACAAGTTTGTCACGACCGGTACGTAGCATGGATGCATTGATGTCGGCCAATACGACCCGTCCCTCTTTACCCACGCGACGGGAAAACTGTGCTGCCAGGTCGCCTGTCCCACCCGCAATATCCAGAATACTGTGACCCGCTCGCACACCAGACTGATCAATCGTGAAGCGTTTCCAGAGACGATGCACACCAAACGACATGAGGTCGTTCATGACATCGTACTTGGCTGCAACTGAATCAAATACCTGCCCGACCATGCCTGCTTTCGCGCTGGCATCGACGTTCTGGTAACCAAAATGTGTTTTGTTCTCACTCACGCCTTGCATACCTCGTTAACGCCTTGCTGGATCAATGAATTCATGAAGAACCTCGACTCTTGCCAGCAGCCTCGAGTTTGGTCAGATAATCCTGCCAGTTCTTCTCGTAATTCTTGCCGAGCCCGTACAGATAATCCCAAGTGAACAGCCCCGAATCATGGCCGTCATCAAAGATGATCTTCAGAGCATAGTTTCCGGTGGGCTCAAGCCCGGAAATACCGACACCCTGCTTGCCGGTCTGTAGCACCTCTTGTCCCGGCCCGTGACCCTGTACCGCTGCCGAAGGTGAATTGATGCGCAAGTATTCACACGTCAGGTTGCATTCGTAACCGTCGTCGAACTGCAATTCCAGAACACGGCTTTTCTGGTGAAGCTTGATATCGGTAGGTCTGGGCATGCTAGGTCGCTCTTGTGACGGTACGCGGACTGGAAAATAGCGAGTGGAAAGTACAGATCAATAGTCCGTGCTGCCTGGAACTTGTTTCCGGGATGATCAGCGCCATTCTGCTAAAGGATGTATCGGCTCAAATCTACGTCCTGTACAAGATCCCCCAGATGGCTATCCACATAATCGGCATTCACGACCACTTGACTACCACCTTTGTCCGAAGCTTCGAACGAGGCGTTTTCCAGTAGCCTTTCCATAACGGTATGTAGTCGGCGTGCACCGATGTTCTGTGTGCTCTCGTTAACTTGCCAGGCAACCTCGGCGATACGTGATAGTCCATCGGTTGTAAATTCCAGGGCGACACTTTCAGTACCTAGCAAGGCTATCGCCTGCTCTGTCAGTGATGCATCAGGCTCACTCAGAATACGGACAAAATCCTGTGTGGTCAGAGCTTCTAGCTCCACGCGGATCGGCAGCCTGCCTTGCAGTTCGGGAATCAGATCCGAAGGCTTGGACAGATGAAAAGCACCACAGGCGATAAACAGAATGTGATCCGTCTTTATCATGCCGAACTTGGTAGACACGGTACTGCCCTCAATCAATGGCAGTAAATCGCGCTGTACACCATCGCGCGACACGTCTGCACCGGAAGTTTGCTCACCGCCACGTGCAACCTTGTCTATTTCGTCAATGAATACGATACCGTTCTGTTCGATATTCTCAAGTGCCTGGGTTTTGAGTTCTTCATCATTGACAAGCTTTGATGCTTCTTCGTCTATCAACAGCTTCATGGCTTCCCTGATTGGCATCTTGCGCTTGCTGGTACGCTCGCCACCCAGATTCTGGAACATGCCCTGCAACTGCTGAGACATTTCCTCCATACCGGGAGGAGCCATGATTTCCACGCCAGCTGGCTGGCTGCTCACATCAATTTCTATTTCCTTGTCATCCAGATCGCCTTCACGCAGTTTTTTACGAAATTTCTGACGTGTGGAATTCTCGGGTGTCGCACTGACGCTTGCGCCAATACTCTTGGCAGGTGGCAACAGTGCATCCAGTACACGCTCTTCAGCAGCATCCTCTGCACGGTTGCGCAACTTCTGCATGGCCTGCTCGCGGGTTTCCTTGAGTGCCACATCAGCCAGATCACGGATGATGGACTCCACATCCCGACCTACGTAACCTACCTCGGTAAATTTGGTGGCCTCAACTTTAATGAACGGCGCATTGGCAAGCTTTGCCAGACGTCGGGCAATCTCTGTCTTGCCCACGCCGGTTGGACCGATCATCAGTATATTTTTGGGTGTGATTTCATTTTTCAGCGCCTCATCGAGCTGCTGACGACGCCAGCGATTACGCAAGGCTATGGCAACAGCACGCTTGGCAGCAGCCTGCCCGATGATGTGCTTATCGAGTTCCTGAACAATTTCTCGGGGTGTCATGTTCGACATGGCTGTGGATACGGTCTCGTGTTCTGTCAGTTGCTAAGCTTCGCAGTGCTGGAGTACGCCGTCATGAACGATGACGATGTCGTGGGTTACTGGTCGAAGTTCAGTGTTTCGATGGTTAGGTTGTTGTTGGTATAGATGCAGATATCAGCAGCCGTTTCAAGACTGTGCCGAACAATCGTCTCTGCATCCAGCTCAGTGTGTTCAAGCAAGGCTCTGGCAGCCGCTTTGGCAAAGTCGCCACCCGAACCGATGGATATCAGACCACCTTCCGGCTCGATGACATCGCCATTACCGGTTATAACCAGCGAGGCCGAATCGTCGGCAACCGCCAGCAGAGCTTCCAGACGTCTCAGCATTCGATCTGTGCGCCAGTCCTTGGCCAGCTCTACTGCTGCGCGAGTGAGTTGGCCGCCATGAGCTTCCAGCTTGGCTTCGAAACGTTCAAACAGCGTAAACGCATCCGCCGTACCGCCCGCAAAACCTGCCAACACCTTGTCTTTGTAAAGTCGCCTTACCTTTCTGGCATTGCCCTTCATGATAACGTTGCCCATGCTAACCTGGCCGTCGCCTCCTATGACCACCTGGTTACCTCGACGCACTGAACAAATCGTGGTTCCGCGGAACTGTTCCACAACTTCTACCCCCTTCTGCAAGACGTGCAAGTGTACCTGCTGATCGGTCATACGGTGCCATGAATACTGTGCGCTGTGCTGTGGTAGCCTCTCGCCATGCAATTGACAGTTCCTCAGCGCACCGTAGCCGATACCGGTAGCTTTCCAGTGAATCCCGACGGTGTCGCACACTGGCTGGCGTCGTTGCGCCCGCTGGAATCTGAGGCTGATGCCCGCGAAATTTACCGGGGTCTGAAACACAGCAACCGCCTGCACAACGACCCGCATCGGAGGCGCGCAGTTCTGAGCTGTTTTATTCCAGTACTCAGAGAGTTACACGTCCACCTTGCCGAAATGACGCAAGCGCAGCCATTGCCTCTGTCGCGTGAATTCTCTCGCAATGCAAGGCTTGCTGAATCACTCCTGCGTGAAGAAGCTTTCTCCTTCAAAATCCTTTTGTCAGAAAGCCAGCCACCGATGGCCGACGATGCACGCCGTGCCATGCAAGCGCTTGCCCGCCAAACCGAGGCACTCGCCCATGCCTATCGCTCCATCCCGACTGCTCTGGTCAAAGATGCACACCAGCTCTACGCATTAGCAGACAAACATCAGCTCCTGTCAGCGAGGCAAAATCCTGAACTACCCTCATTACAGGATCACTACCGATTCATCCTGCTGGTGTGCATCTCGGATCTGGCACAGCAACGCGTCAGACAGCTCCCCCTGTTACTGAGCTTCATCAAGACGTGTGTTCCTGATGTCCAGATACAACGAGATAAAGACGCGATGGGGTCGGATATCTACCACTATGCCATTAATCTTGCGCTGGGTTCGCCTCCTGAGCCCACGCTGAGCCTGCCGGGCGGCAATGCATCTCACATGCGCTGGTTCAGCATAGCGCGTGTCCTGAAACGCATCGACACCTACTCGGCGCGCATACGCACAAAATCCGGCAGCGTTCCGGGAAACGATACGCTCGAACGCCAGTCACTTGCCAGGCTGCGCATTGCACTATCACGGACACGCCGCCGTCGCTCGGCACGCCGGATAACATCAACCTCTCAGCGAGTGGTTTTCGGGCATAAAGAGGTGTGTGCGCATTTGCTGTACAAGCCTGCGGATACTCCTAATAATGAGGCCTCTGGCTGGATAGTCACCAACTTGTCCTTACAGGGAATCTGCATACAGAATACTCTGTGTCGACCAGGTCTGGTTCAGGTGGGTGAGCTGATCAGTGTGACAGAACCCAATACCGCCTTGCGAAGTCCTTCAGCAGCAGAGAGCAGTAAAATAGACGCCTCTCTGGGCATAATCCGCTGGGTGCGGGCCCAAGGCGAAACAGGCATCTGCATGGGAATAGAATTTATCGCCCGAAGCGTGTTGCCGGTGCGCGTTCTGCGTAACGAACTCGATCCGGCTAACGAGGCGGAACCAACGTCGGTCTCAGACATAACAGCAGACGATATAGCACGCGACATAGGTGTCGGTGAAAACGCACTGATCGTTGCCTGCAAGGTTCAGCGCAGTGTGCTGCAGACCATGCTGATGCCACCCTACCTCTACCAGTCTGGTGACCGACTCACGGCCACTCAGGGAGGGCGATCGCGCAAGGTCCAACTGGACAAGAATCTACAAAGCAATGGGCTTTTCAGCCAGTACTCCCTGGTAGATACCTCAACATCAGGTAACTAGCCACCGGTTTAGATGGCGCTCGGTCCGTTACGCAGACACTGGTTCCGGCTCGTCAGCTCTCCTCGATAACACGTTCGTGCCTGGCTCGTGGGTGTGACTCGTCATAGACCTGTGCCAGATGCTGAAAGTCCAGATGGGTGTAGATCTGCGTTGTACTGATATCGGCATGCCCCAGCAGCTCTTGCACAGCGCGAAGATCACCGCTACTTTCCAGAAGATGGCTGGCAAAAGAATGTCGTAGCATGTGGGGATAACAATCCCGATCCAGTCCCTGGGACTCTGCCAGTTTCTTCAATCTCATCTGAACGGTTCTGGGCGCTATACGTTTTCCACGCGAACTCAGAAAAACCGCTCTGTCATCGGCTCCCGGAAGGCTGCGGCGGTAACCCAGCCACTTGTTTATCGCGCCCACCGCATGCTCGCCGACCGGCAGATCACGCACTTTCCCGCCTTTACCGGTGACGCGCACCTGTCCCACGCTCAAGTCAAGATCGACCAGATCAATGCTGACCAGTTCTGCCAGTCGTAATCCGGACGAATACATCAGCTCGAACATAGCTAGATCTCGACAGATCATGGGGTCGTTGAGGTTCTGCGCCAGCAAGCGGCTGACCTCTTCGGGGTCCAGTGTTGCCGGCAGTGCCTTCTTGTCTTTCGGCGCTAGAATATCCTGTGCCGGGTTCAGCTCACATCGTCCCAGAGCAATCAAATAATTGTACAGACCTCGCAACGCAGACAAGCGTCTGGCCAGCGATCGCCCCGCTATGCCGTCACGGTGTTGTTGTGCAATGATAGCGCGCACATCGTTACCCAGCATGCTCTGCCAGCTATCGATTTCCCGCATGGCGGCAGACCGGGCAATCGCTCTGAGATCACGGGCGTAGTTACTGACCGTGTGCGGCGAACACCTTCGCGCCACCCGTAAGTCCTCTAGGTAGTCATCGATCTCCTGCTGGAAAGCACTCATTGGATCAGCGAAGGGGTTATGGCGCCATAGCTGTGTAGTCTTCTGCTTAGTAACTCGCCCAACTGATTAAGAAACATGACACCCTTGCCAGTGGCAAAACGCGACTCATCGCGACTGGTCAGCATGACAACGCCCAGCTTGTCCTTGTAGACCAACGGAATCAGTGCTGCCGAGGCGATATTGGCGCTGTTCTGACCGACAAAACAACCGATGTTCTCGGCACTGGGCAAACCACACAGTGTCTCGCCTGAGTCGAAAAGCTCAGCAAACAGCTCCAGACACGGACTTTCAGCTGCCACTACGGTCAACCCTTCAATCGCTCGAGCCTTACGTCGTCTGGCGGGTGGTTTCACGTCACCCGCCGCAGCTGCCTTGTTTCGGGTCTTTGCAGCTACCGTGTTGGCAACCAGCAAAAGATGTACATCATCGGCGTTGAAATTCTCGCACAAGCTGCTGCGGGTCAGGCTGACAATATGTTCAAGCTTCGGTGCAGATATGATTTCCTGAATAAGCACATGCAATCGCTGATGCAGATTCTCGTTCTCGCGAGCCACAGCTATCAGATCTCGCAAACTGTTTTCCAGTGTGCCGCATTTCCCGCGTAACACGGATACCTGCTTTTCAATCAGCGAAACCGCTTTGCCTGCGTCGTGCGGTATACGCAGCCTTGGAAGAATTTCCTGATTGTTGACGAAGAACTCCGGGTTCGTCATCAGAAATCCAAGCACGGCTTTATCGGTGAGCTCGTTGCCCAGATCGTTTTGTTCGGGTTGCATTTTTTCTCTACATTCTCGTGTGTCCCTCAAAGACTGTAGAACATGGGCCCGTCATTTCAATCGATGTATTTTCATCAGGCCAGTAAAGTTTCAAATCTCCACCGGGTAAGGTCACAGTGGCCGTCTTGTCAAGTAAACCTTGTCGATTAGCGATGGCAACCGCCGCACAGGCACCCGAACCACAGGCCCGGGTCTCACCGACGCCACGTTCAAAAACGCGTAGCCGAATGTGTTGTCGATTGATGATCTGCATGAAGCTGACATTCACCCGGTTCGGAAATCTGGGGTGGCTTTCCAGCAGTGGACCGAGGTGCTCGACAGCCGCCGTTTCGACATCATCAACCTGCAACAGTACATGTGGGTTTCCTATGCCAGCTGCACCTACCTGTAGTATCTGTCCAGCAACTTCCAGTGAGTAGAAAGCCTGTTGGGCGTCAGCCACAAACGGTATGGCAGAAGGTTCAAAAACAGGCACTCCCATACGAACTGTCACATCATTATTGTTCTGTAAAACAAGGGTAATAACGCCATTGAGGGTGTTGACTCTTATCGAACGGCTAGTGCTCAACTGCTTGTCGTGAACAAACCTTGCGAAACAGCGAGCACCGTTTCCACAGTGCTCTACCTCATTGCCGTCAGAGTTGTAAATCCGGTAGTCAAACTCCGCATCAGGTACTGACGCACGGCTGACAACCAGCAGTTGATCAAAGCCGATTCCCGTGTGTCTGTCGGAGAGTTTGCGGATGTCTTCAGTGCTGAACCGGATGTGTTCTGCAAGGTTGTCAACCACCATGAAGTCGTTGCCCAGACCGTGCATCTTGGTGAACGAAACAGGCCTCATGGCAGTATGAATTCATTTGCAAATAATGCTTCGGTTTCTTCTCTGGCACGCACCAGAAATGCATTTTCGCCGTCCACCATGACCTCTGCAGCTCGTGGTCGAGTATTGTAATTTGAACTCATTACAGATGCATACGCACCCGACGAGCGGATGCAAAGAAGGTCTTTCTCAGCAATAGCCAGTGAACGTTGTTTACCCAAAAAGTCTGCAGATTCGCAGATTGGACCCACAACATCGTAGATATTCTGTGGTCTTTCAAGCGTCTCGACGGCTTCAATATCCTGCCATGCGCTGTAAAGCGCTGGTCGGATAAGGTCGTTCATGGCAGCATCAACTACCGCAAAATGACGCTCTTCGTTACTCTTCAAGTACTCGACCCGCGTCAGCAAGACACCCGCCTGGCCAACGATATAACGACCCGGCTCTACCAGTATTTCCAGATTGCGATCACCGACAGCGCTGCGAATGCAGTTCGCCCAGGAGGCAATATCCATCGATTCTTCATCAGCGCTGTATTGAATGCCCTGCCCACCACCCACGTCTATGTGCGATAACGTTATGCCCTCACTCGCAAGCGAGTCCACCATTTCGACCAGTAGTGCAAACGCATCTGCATAGGGTTCCAATCGAGTTAGCTGCGATCCAATGTGACAATCTATGCCTTGCACATCAATGGAGGGCAATGCTGCAGCACGTCGATAGGTCGTCATGGCATCTGCCATACCAATACCAAACTTGTTTTCCTTCAGCCCTGTGGAGATGTAGGGGTGAGTCTGCGCATCGACATCCGGATTGATACGTAATGATATCTGGGCAGTCGCGCCATGGGCAGCTGCCACCGTCGCGAGTCGCTCGAGCTCCGATATTGATTCGACATTGAAGCAGCGTATGCCTGCCTCTAGCCCGGCTACCATCTCCCTTTCACTTTTTCCCACTCCAGAGAAAACGATTTTTTCAGGTTTTCCACCCGCCGCCAGTACGCGCTTTAGTTCCCCGACAGAGACAATATCGAATCCGGAGCCCAGTCGCGCAAGCGTATTGAGTACCGCCAGATTGCTGTTGGCTTTGACGGCATAGCAAATCAGGTGCGGATGACCCTCCAGAGCTGTGGCAAACTCGGTCCACGCCGTCTCTATTGCACGACGGTTGTAAACGTAGAGGGGTGTGCCGAATTCTTCAGCGAGGGACGTCAGGCTCTTCTGGTCGCTCATCAGCGAGCCGTTTTGTCGATGGAAAGCGTTCATGAATGCAGGTTGTACATAATCAGTTACTGGAATGTGCGTTCTTATTATTGGTATTGTCAGACTTTTTGGATTCATCAGTGTCGTCTTCAGACGAACTGCCATCCGTACCGATAGTTGCGGGATCGACCAACAAAGCGTCGGGACCACTCAGATCCTGTTCCAGCTGCTGAAGTTCCTGCTCAGTGACCGAGTCAGGAATGAGAAACAGTTCACCTTTATTGCCACAACCGCTCAGAACACTTGCGGCGAGACTTGCCAGCAGCAGTAAGCCAGGCACGTTTGCGGGCAGTTTCAACACGATAGCGAGCACTCTCGACGTTCGGGCTTTGGAGTATACTCGCACCGCGATAACGCCATAGCTTGACCTCTCACCTCTCATGTCTCAGAAACTGCTCGATTGCATCGAGATAACCACCGCTGAACACTGCGAATACGCGGTGATCTGGCTGCACGGCCTAGGTGCTAGCGGACACGATTTCGAACCCATCGTGCCCGAACTGCAGTTGTTACAACGCCCAGGCGTGCGGTTTCTGTTTCCACATGCACCGGTTCGGCCTATCAGCGTCAACGGTGGTGCTGCCATGCGTGGCTGGTACGATATCAACTCACTGGATTTTGGCAGTCGTCAGCAAGACAGCGCTGGTATCAAGGAGTCTGCCTCTCTGATCAGTGATCTCATCGATAATGAGATTGAACGTGGTATTCCGGCCAGCCGCATTACGCTAGCCGGATTTTCGCAAGGTGGCGCTATCGCTCTGTACGCTGGGCTGACCGGCAAGCACAAACTGGGGGGCATTCTGGCGCTGTCGACCTACATGCCCATTCAGGATGATGCCATTCCACTCATCACCGAAGACAGGCTGTCAGTACCGATTTTCATGGCACATGGTGAGGCTGATGACGTCATCCAGATCCGCTACGCCGAACAGTCGCGAGATGCGCTGCAGGCACACAATGTAAACCTTGAGTGGCATTCGTATGCCATTGCCCATAGCGTCAGTGCCGACGAAGTAGTTGATGTATCCACCTGGTTCAAGCGTCAATTCGGCATGTAGACCTGCTCCAGCCGCAGTCGTGCTCGTTGAACCGCTGCGGTTACAGCTTCTGGGGCAGTACCCCCGATGTGATTACGCGCGGCAACAGAGCCTTCCAGAGTCAACACATCGAATACATCCTCGCCAATGTGTTCGCTGAAAACCTGAAGAACGGATAACGGCATGTCTGCCAGATCCTGCTCGTTCTTCACGCCGTAAGCCACAGCCAAACCCACGACTTCGTGCGCATCACGAAATGCCAGACCCTTGCGTACCAGGTAATCAGCCAGGTCGGTGGCCGTTGAAAAACCGGACTTGGCTGCCAGTCGCATGGATTCCTTGCGCACCTCAATGGCCGGCAGCATATCGGCGAACGCACGCAGGCATCCGAACAACGTATCGACGGAATCAAACAGGGGTTCCTTGTCTTCCTGATTGTCCTTGTTGTAGGCCAGTGGCTGGCTCTTCATCAGTGTTAACAGGGACATAAGATTGCCATAAGCTCTACCTGTTTTGCCACGCACAAGTTCTGGTACATCCGGATTTTTCTTTTGCGGCATGATAGACGAGCCTGTGCAAAAGCGATCTGGTAGATCGATAAAACTGAACTGCGCAGACATCCATAGCACCAGCTCCTCTGCAATTCTAGATAAGTGCATGAGCGATATGGCGGTGTTAGAGCAAAACTCGATGGCAAAATCGCGGTCACTGACAGCATCCAGCGAGTTCTCGCAGACACCATCAAACCCCAGTAACTCACAAGTGATCTGTCGATCGATCGGGTAGGAGGTCCCTGCCAATGCCGCCGCACCCAGTGGCATCTGATTAATCCGCCTTCGCGTATCGGAAAGCCGGTCCAGATCGCGCAATATCATTTCGAACCATGCCAAGACGTGGTGACCAAACGTGACCGGCTGTGCGGTTTGCAAGTGTGTAAACCCTGGCATGATGGTGCTGGCATGGGTGTCTGCCAGATTCAGCAAACCCTGTAGTAGTCGACGATACTCCTGCGCGGTGGTATCACAGGCATCTCGCAGGTAAAGCCGTATATCCGTGGCCACCTGATCGTTTCGGGATCTGCCCGTGTGCAGTCGTTTGCCGGCATCACCAATTCGCGCAGTCAAGGCCGCTTCGATGTTCATGTGCACATCTTCCAGCGCTATCGACCATTCAAAGTGACCCGCTTCAATGTCAGCCTCTATATTGTTCAAACCCGACTGTATGTCTGCGTGGTCCTTATCAGTGATTACACCGACACGCAGGAGCATGGTGGCATGCGCACGAGAGCCTGCGATATCCTGACGATACAGGCGTTGATCAAACATGACAGACGCTGTGAATGCCTGTACGAATTCATCAGTGGATTCTGAAAATCGTCCCCCCCACTGAGTGTTTGACTGAGACTCGACAGCTTTAATACCCGCATCGGAGATCGAACCGGGTGAATTTTTTTTAGTCATGAAGTGCCGAACTCGACAGCATTGCAGGAAAGCCGATAGTGTACTGATTCATCAGCCAGAGCGCGCGGATGTTCACTACAACCACGTCTCACAAAGCCTCATACTGGACCTATGCCTGAACTTCCACCACATATCCTGATCACCAGGCCATTGGGCCAACAGATTTCATTCGCCCACGAATGCAGGAAACTTGAATTCAAAGTGAGCCATATACCGTGTCTGGCTATTGAAGCGTTTGACGCCGGGAAATTGCTAGGACCACTCGTGGACGAGGCAGAAATCGTGCTGTTTACCAGCCAAAATGCCGTGCTTCACGCACATGAACAGCATCCCTTTCCGTGGTTCGGAGTACAGGTACATGCCATAGGCAAGGCCACAGCGAATCTGTTATCAACGTTTAATCAGCCGTTGAGTTTACAGCCACTCGCGCCATTTAATAGTGAATCCTGCGTGCGCCAGCTCGAGAGTCTGCCTGCGCAATCACTGTTGATTGTTAAAGGCGTTGATGGTCGATCGCTAATCGCCGAACAACTGCGGCCCCTGGGCTGGACAGTGAGTACACACGATGTGTATCGCCGAACGTTGCCAATCGTGTCAAGCGTATCCATCACTGAAACGTTTGAAAAACAGCCACCGGATCTCGTTAGCATTGGCAGCAACGAGACTTTGCTGAATTTGATGACTCTGGCTCGTGATCATGAACCCACCTTGCTGCGCTCCAGACTCCTGGTCAACAGTCAGCGTTGCAGCGAGCTGGCAGCATCAATCGGCTTTACTCGTGCACCTCTGATAGCGATACCGGCCGGTGATGAAGGTCAACTGACAGCGCTACGCGCCTGGCTATCAACTCGATGAAAACTCAATGATTATTCAGTAGCCTGCAAACAAGCGTCAGAAATCCGACTGCTGCGTCATGACGAACGATTGCCGCATTACGTCGTACCTTTCTGCACAACGCCATCCTTGCACTACACTAACCTGTTGTATATCAGAGTGTTGCCAAAGGTAACAACTGACTGTGCAGTAGCTGCATCCCATACCGTCGATGCGTCAGTGAACAGGCCGAGGAAAGCAGATTCCAGTGAGCGAAGTGGGCACTGACAGACGGGCTGATCATGAAGTCCGATTGGCTGTAGACAATATCCAGAATCGTTTTCTGGAACGTGTCGGTGATCGAGTTGCACGTGGTCTGTCACTGCGCGAGCTGGGCGAAGAATTGATTATCGAGGCTCTGGGACTTACCGAGGCTCACTACGGTTGTGTCTTGCGTCTGGAGGCTGATGAGCTGGTAACGCTCGATGCGGTGGTGTCGATTGAGCCCGATGGTACTATTTCAAGACAGCATGACACGCTGTTAAATCGCCAGAGCGATGAACTCTTACGCGAAGTCAGCGAAAACAGAAAAGCTGTTTTCTCTAACGACTCCGCGAGTATGCTCACGGCCAACCTGCCCAGCTGCCATCCCCGTATACGCTCCTATGCGTTACTGCCGTTACGTGAAGACGATCAGGTTCAGGCATTGTTGTTTGTAGCCAATGCCCGCTTTCGATTTGACCTGATTCTGGTCAATCGTCTGCAATCAATGCTGGATGCATTTATCCGCGTACACCTGAACAGCATCGTTAACAAAGGCATTAACAATGTCATTGCCGATATAGGTCAGACTAGTCGCCAACTGGTTACCCTGCTCGATGCCACCTTTGATGGTGTCATGACGCTCGATGAACACGCGCGGGTAACCGCATTCAATCCGGCCTGTGAAAAAATGTTCGGGGTTGCTGCCAGTCGTGCGCTGGGGTCTTCTGCCAGTGTATTTCTGCCTGCGACAGTGATGGAGCAGATACGTGAGCATGCGGCCGACTATCACAATACATTGCGGGTAAACGATGCCCGCCCCCTGAACCTGATGAATGTTCAGGCCTTGAATACCGATGGTCAGAATTTCGCTGTGGAAATGGCCGTGTTCCATACCCGTATCGATGAGCAGCTCTTCACGACACTCATCGTTAACGATATCAGTGACCGTATTCATTCTGCCCGTGAATTACAGAATACGGTTGTTCAATACAAGACTTTGACCAAGCTTGCCCCGGTGGGCATCATCAAACTGGACGAAGAATGGACTTGCGACTACGCCAACGACATGTGGTGTCAGTTAAGCGGCCAGTCGCTGGAAAAAAATGAAGGTAGTGGCTGGATAGAAGCACTTCATGGAGATGATCGTGCCCAGACGCTCATGGATATGCGCAGCGCGCTGAACCGGGGTGACACCTATCGCGGAGTATCGAAGCTGGTATCACAAGACAATCATCCGGTCTGGGTCAGCATCAGTGCGACAGGCCTGATCAACTCTCTCAAGTTGCTGACGGGTGGTCTGGTTGTCGTGATGGATATCACCGAGCAATACATCGCTGAAAAACGACTCCAGCAGATTGCTCACCATGACGCATTAACAGGTTTGCCTAACCGAAACAGTTTTCTGGAACACCTCACTCTGTCACTGCAGCAGCGCAAACCGTTAGGCGTCATTGCCTTGCTGTTCATCGATCTTGATGGCTTCAAAGCCGTTAACGATACGCTAGGCCACGATGCTGGCGATGAGTTGCTGCAACAGGTGGCCTATAGAATTCGCCAGACGGTCAGAGACGATGATGCGGTTGCACGCCTGGGGGGAGACGAGTTTACCGTGACCTTGTGTTCGCTGGAACACTATCAGGATGCCAGTATCGTTGCAGACGGCATCGTGCATGCGCTTAAGCAGCCGTTCCTGCTGCAGATGGAAGAGGTCTATGTGTCGGCAAGCATCGGCATCTCATTGGCAACTGGCGATCAGAAGACACTTGATATCGACGCAAGTACCCTGATCAAGCAGGCAGACGTGGCGCTCTATCGAGCCAAATTGTCCGGACGCTCAAGGCATGTGTTTTTCACCGCTGAACTGGATCAGGCCCAACGTGATCGCTCCGTGCTCATCACCAGCTTGCGCCGAGCCGTAGACCGTCAGGACTTCGAACTCTTCTATCAACCTCAACTGCTTATCAAGGAGGGTAAACTTCTCGGTTTTGAAGCCCTGCTACGCTGGCCCCAGGACTCAGGGGAACACATCAGCCCGAGTGTGTTTATCGACGTGCTGGAAGAAACCGGGCTGATTGGTGAGCTGGGCGAATGGGCTATCAGTCAGGCGTGCGGACAACATCGCATTTGGTTACGCAAAGGTCTGATCAGTCCAGCCACCACCATGTCGGTCAATGTGTCAGCACGTCAACTCGGTATGCCGCATTTCGCGCAACGTGTTGAAGCCATATTGAACAAGCATTCGATGAGACCAGACAGTCTGATTCTTGAAATTACCGAGTCAGCGCTGGTTCAGACGATCGAAACCGATATCATCAATCATCTGAAAAACCTGGGTATCCAGATTTCACTGGATGACTTTGGGACCGGGTATTCGTCGCTAGCCTATTTAAGCCAGTTGCCACTGGATCATCTCAAGATTGATCGATCGTTTATCGCTGACATCCACCGGTTCCCGCACGCTGTTACCGTGGTCAAAAGCATCATCGCGCTGGCCAGAACTCTAGGCATTCGTGTGATAGCAGAAGGTGTTGAAGACGGCGAAGTATTGCCGTTACTGGCAGCAGAAGGTTGCGAGGGCTATCAGGGATATCACTTGTCCAAACCCCTGCCTGCCAGAGAAATGGCAGCACGGCTACCAGAGCTCAATACAATCCGCCTGAGCCATTACGCCAACTTTATCGACCTCGATAGCCCGGTCGAAACTTAGCTTGCGCTGATAACAGTTCAGCCAATGAGTGCCGTGACGGACGTGAAAATCCATCAGCTCATCAAGGCAATCCTGCGGCATGTAGTGCATGCCGGTTTGTAGATCCCGATTTTGTTCCCTCAGCTGAGGCCACAGATACTCGCACCAGGAAAATACTCTTGCGCCTCGGTATAGCACTTCGTACTCAGCAGAGATAGCGTCAGGTGCTTGTATAAGCACACTGTGCAGCGATGCACTACTGCCATGGCGTATGACACGCGTGCGCGTTGTGGGCGAAACCCAGTCGGGTGACCAGGATGGATCATGCAAAGCTTGCGCGGTGCTCTGACGCTCAAATCTGGCCATGAGTTCGGAAACCATCGAACTCAGCTCATTGAAGCCTATTCCAGATTGTCGCTGTTGCACCCAACCTGCCGAGACTTCCATATACATCCTGAGAACATTGAACCGGTTCACATAGTACGTCAGTCTGCTTCAGGTTGGAACCTGAAAATTACAGACCCAGACTAGACCACATGTCATCAACACGCTGCTTGACCGACGGGCTCATGGTAATAGGCTCGCCCCATTCCCTGTTTGTTTCACCCGGCATCTTGTTGGTAGCGTCCATACCCATTTTCGACCCCAATCCAGACACCGGCGATGCAAAATCAAGATAGTCGATGGGTGTATTATCGATCAAGGTAGTGTCACGGATCGGATCCATCCGAGTTGTTATCGCCCAGATGACATCTTCCCATGAGCGAGCATCGACGTCGTCATCCACCACAATGACAAACTTGGTATACATGAACTGTCGCAAAAACGACCAGACACCCATCATTACCCGCTTCGCATGCCCTGGATATTGCTTCTTCATACTGACCACGGCCATGCGATAGGAACAGCCTTCCGGCGGCAGATAAAAATCCACGATCTCCGGAAACTGCTTCTGCAGGATCGGCACGAACACCTCATTGAGCGCTACGCCCAGAATGGCCGGCTCGTCAGGTGGGCGTCCGGTGTACGTGGAATGATAGATGGGATCGGTGCGATGCGTGACTTTTTCAATTGTAAATACCGGAAATTCGTCCACCTCGTTGTAATAGCCAGTGTGATCGCCGAACGGTCCTTCAGGCGCTGTGTCATCCGGATACAGATAGCCTTCCAGCACGAATTCAGCAGAGGCTGGCACCTGCAAATCAGAAAGCTTAGCTGTTGTGAGCAAAGTTCGTTCACCCCTGAGCAAACCGGCGAATGCATGCTCGGAAAGCGTGTCCGGTATAGGCGTGACGGCAGCCAGTATGGTGGCAGGATCAGCACCCAGAACAACCGCCACCGGGAAAGGCTCGCCTGGGTTGGATTGTTGCCATTCGCGGAAATCCAGTGCGCCGCCCCGGTGACTCAGCCAGCGCATGATCGTCTTGTTCGGCCCTATGACCTGTTGTCGATAGATGCCCATGTTTTGCCGTTTCTTGTGCGGCCCCTTAGTAATCACCAGACCCCATGTAATCAGAGGACCGGCATCACCTGGCCAACACGTCTGAATAGGCAGGCGCGACAAATCAACGGTATCCCACTCATGCTGCTGACACGCAGCTGAGCGAGTTGTCTTGGGAGCCATATCCAGTACCTTCTTGAACACCGGCAGCGTGTTCCAGGCCTCCTTAAGTCCTTTAGGTGGATCAGGCTCTTTCAAGAAGGCTAATAATTTGCCTACCTCGCGCAAAGCTTCCACCGAGTCTTCACCCATACCATAGGCAACCCGTTCAGGCGTACCAAAAAGATTGCCCAGTAGCGGTATGTCAGAACCCGTCGGGTTTTCGAACAGCAGGGCCGGACCCTTGTTGCGCAGGGTTCTGTCGCACACCTCAGTGATCTCAAGATTCGGATCAACGTTGGCGCTTACACGTTTGAGCTCGCCTCTGTCCTCAAGACCTTTCATGAAGTCTCTCAAATCCCGGTATTTCATAATCTGTTCCGGGTTACGCCGCCAGTCCTGTGTGACGAAGCAAGGCGTCGACCTGGGGCTCTCTACCCCTGAATGCCTTGAAAGAACTCATCGCGTCTCGCGATCCCCCGACCTCTAGCACGTTTTCCAAGAATGATCGGCCGGTTGCTTCGTTGAATATCCCATCTTCCTCGAACTTTGAAAACGCGTCTGCAGAGAGTACTTCAGCCCATTTATAACTGAAATATCCTGCACTGTACCCCCCAGCAAAGATATGCGAAAAACTATGTTGAAAGCGATTAAAAACTGGCGCTGGCACGACCGCCACTCTTTTTCGGATGGCGTCCAGCGTAGCTTGAACATTGACAGGCTTGTCAGCTGTTGAGGCTAGATGCAGTTGCATATCAAACAACGAAAATTCCAGCTGTCTGACCAGCTGCATCGCTGATTGAAAATTACGCGCATTGCGCATTTTATCCAGCAAATCATCCGGTAGTGACATACCCGTCTGATAGTGGCCACTAATCAGATCAATCGACTCCCTCTCCCAGCACCAGTTTTCCAGAAACTGACTGGGCAACTCGACCGCGTCCCACTCCACACCGTTTATACCGGAAACGCCTGCTGACTCCACGCGGGTCAGCATGTGATGCAGTCCATGACCAAACTCGTGGAACAATGTCGTGACTTCCGTATGAGTCAACAGCGCTGGGTCATCGCCAACCGGTGGTGTCAGATTACACGTCAGGTAGGCGATAGGCTGTTGCACCGCAGTACCCACTCGCTGCCGGGTAGCACAAACATCCATCCAGGCACCGCCACGCTTGTTCTCCCTCGCGTAATTATCCAGGTAGAACTCGCCACGCGGCCTGCCCTGAGCATCAGTTATTCCGTAAAGTCTGACGTCTGGATGATAAACGTCAACGTTCTCAATCGGTGCGATCGTTAATCCAAATAGCCTGCCCACGACGGCAAACATGCCGGGGATGGCTTTGCTAGCAGGAAAATACGGTTTGAGCTCCTCATCTGATACGTCATGCAACCGCTTCTTTTGCCGGTCGCTGGCGTAGGCAACATCCCATGCAAACAGCTCATCTAGACCGAGGTTGTCTTTTGCAAAAGCGCACAGATCCTCGAACTCAGCCTTGGCCTGCGGAACAGCCTTAACGGCGAGATCTTCCAGAAAATCGAGCACCAGTTGAGGTGTTTCTACCATTTTGGGAACGACAGACAGGTGTGCATAGGACTCATAGCCCAGCAATTGAGCTTTTTCAGCCCGCAACGCTAACAACGAGTGTATTCGGTCAGTATTGTCGAACTGCCCGGACTGTGGACCTTGGTCTGAAGCTCGTGTAGCGAACGCTGTGTAAATCTCTTCACGCAGCGTTCTGTCATCGGCAAACATCATGATAGCCAGGTAACACGGAAATTCCAGATTAAGCAGATACCCTGCTCTATCCCGAGACTCAGCCCGTTGTCGAGCAGCCGCTATTGCTGAATCCGGTAAACCACGCAACTCTTCCGCTGATATCAGATGCTTCTCCCATGCGTTCGTCGCATCCAGCACAGCGTCTGAAAATTCAGAGGTTATCCTGGAAAGCTCCAGAGCGATCTCACCGAAACGTTTTTTTGCAGCTTCATCCAGAGACACACCACCCAGTTCGAAGTCTCGCAACTCATGCAGTATTTCCTGACGTCGCTCTTCCGACATCTGAGCGTATTCATCACTTCTCGACAACTCCAGAGTTGTATTATACAACGCTGAATTCTGTCCCAGTTCAGTGTAATAAGCACTCAGCTTCGGTAAGCAACGTTTGTGGACTTCTCTTAGCTCATCATTGTTCATCACTGAATTCAGGTGACTGATCGGAGACCAGAACAATCCAAGTGCGTTATGTGCTTCAGCCAGCGGCTGCATCACGGTATTCCATGAAGGTTGACTGACCGAAGATACCAACGCTACAACTGCACGGCAATTTGCCAGCACAGCGTCCAGCTGCCCCTCAATCTTATCGACCTGGATAGCGGTAAAATCCGGTCGTTGAATTAGTAATTCAGTCATCGCGAACAACACACGTTGGGGGTAGACACAAGGGTACGGTGGATAGGTGAAAAGCGTTCATGACTACTTACTTTTCGATCAAGCAAACAGCCTTCTAGACGTCGAGGTTTGATACCGACAAGGCATTCTTCTCGATGAACTCTCGTCTGGGTTCTACCTGATCCCCCATCAACGTATCAAAAACATCATCTGCTGCTATTGCATCTTCTATGCTGACCTGAAGCATACGCCTGGCTTCCGGATCCATCGTTGTTTCCCATAGCTGCTCTGGATTCATTTCACCAAGACCCTTGTATCTCTGGATAGTCAAACCACGCTTGGATTCTGAAATCAACCAGTCCATTGCCTCCTTGAATGTTGTAACCGGCATCTCCCTGTCGCCTCGGGCAACATATGCACCCTCTCCCAGCATGCCAACCAGCTTGTCTGCTAGGCTCGCCAAATTTCTGTAATCCGGCGATCTGAAGAATCCGGGATCGAGCTGTATTTCCTTATCGTTTCCGTGAACTCGTCGCAGGAGTTTTACTCCGTACAGGCCTTCTGTTTCTGTCGATGACGGCGTGTACTGCGACGTTGCTGACAAAGCCTTGTTCAGCGTCTCGACAAGCTCATGACCATAAGCACTGACCTTCGCTTCATCGCTCAGATCCTCATTGGAAAGCGGTGCCTGATTGATCATCGCCTCAAGCACATCCCGGTTGAAACGACGTTCCATTCGATTCATCTGCAACCCGATGCTCATGTATTCCTGAGCCAATGACTCGAAACCGGTATCACTGATTGTAGGTGCGTCGCTGTTGACATGCAGACGTGCTCCGTCCAGTGCCAACTGAAGCAGGTAGGCAGTCAGCTCCGCATCATCTTTTACGTAACGCTCCTGCTTGCCTTTTTTGACCTTGTACAGCGGGGGCTGTGCGATATAGATATGACCTCGACGGATCAGCTCAGGCATTTGTCGATAGAAGAACGTGAGCAACAGTGTCCGGATGTGCGATCCATCCACGTCGGCATCCGTCATGATCACAATGTAGTGATAACGCAACTTGTCCACGTCAAATTCGTCGCGACCGATTCCACAACCCAGCGCTGTTATGAGTGTGCCAACTTCGGCGCTTTGCAGCATCTTGTCAAAGCGTGCTTTTTCGACATTAAGAATCTTACCCTTGAGGGGCAGTATTGCTTGTCTACGACGATCCCTACCCTGCTTCGCAGACCCTCCGGCTGAGTCACCCTCTACGAGGTAAATCTCTGATTTTGCTGGATCTTTTTCCTGACAATCAGCTAATTTACCCGGTAAACCTGCAATATCGAGCGCACCTTTTCGACGCGTCATTTCTCGTGCCTTACGTGCCGCTTCTCTGGCTCGCGCAGCATCAATGATCTTGGCTGTGATCTCTCTGGCTTCAGTAGGATTTTCTTGTAGAAAGTCATGCATGAATTCACCGAGCACTGACTCGACTATGCCTTTTACCTCTGACGAGACGAGTTTGTCCTTCGTCTGTGAGGAGAATTTGGGATCAGGTACTTTGACCGATAAAACAGCGGTTAGCCCTTCCCTGGCATCGTCACCGGTAGCGGATACCTTGGCTTTGGTACTGACACCACTGTTTTCCATGTACTGATTCAGTGTTCGCGTCATCGCTGAGCGGAAGCCAGCTAAATGGGTTCCGCCATCTCGTTGTGGAATGTTGTTGGTAAAACAGAATATATTTTCTTGATAAGTCTCCGTCCACTGAAGCGCCACTTCCACAGCAACGTCATCCTTGCTTCCTAAGGTGTGGATAACCGTGGAATGAATGGACGGTTTCTTCCGGTTCAGATGCTCGACAAAGGCCCGTATGCCACCTTCGTACTCGAAAGTATCTGTTTGATCAGTACGCTGGTCAGTCAGTATTATTCGCACACCGCTGTTCAGGAAGGACAGCTCTCTGAGCCGCTTGGAGAGAATGTCGTATTGGAACCGGATATTGGTAAATGTATCCGCACTAGGCTTGAAATGGATCATGGAACCTGTCAGTTCCGTAGCTTCACCTGTTTTCAGATCGGTGACAGGCTTACTGTCTCGGTATTCCTGAGTATGTACGTGACCATCGCGATGAATCGTCAACGTCAGCCACTCGCTCAGCGCATTGACTACTGACACGCCTACTCCATGTAAGCCACCAGAGACCTTGTAGGAGTTATCGTCAAATTTACCGCCTGCATGCAAAACGGTCATGATGACTTCTGCAGCAGACTTGCCCTCTTCTTTGTGGATATCAACAGGGATTCCTCGGCCATCATCGGAAACACTTACCGATTCATCGGTATGTATGATGACGTTGATGGCACTGCAGTGTCCTGCTAATGCTTCATCGATGGAGTTATCCACCACTTCAAACACCATGTGGTGCAACCCGGTACCGTCATCGGTATCACCGATGTACATGCCGGGTCGTTTGCGTACGGCATCAAGTCCCTTGAGGACCTTGATATTAGACGAGTCGTAACTGGGTGAATCGCTCATTGTGCCTATCTGCTTAGCGTAACCCACCAATTATAGTACGTTTTGAACAACTCCGTGTTTCATGTGGAACCTACGGTTTGGGTGCTGCTCCAGAACACCTAAATCTACTCCGGATACAAAGATCTGGCTATTCATTCCAACCAACTGTTCTATCAGTCGTCGGGAATTTTCTACGTCCAACTCCGATGTCAGATCATCACAGAGGACTATGGCTCTGCGTTGAGTTCTAGTGTTCAGCAAGTCCAGTTGGGCTAAATGCAACAGATAAACCAGTACCTTCTGTTGACCTCTTGATAATAACTGCTTCACAGAAACTCCATCCACGGTCATACCCATTTCCGCTCTATGAGGTCCATCTGTTGTGGTTTTCATGCGCCGGTGATATTCCAGGTTACGGCTCATGAGCTCCTGCAGCTCAAAATCACCAGTCCAACCACGGCGATAGCTAAGTTCCACGTGGAACAATGCGCCGAGTTGTTGCATTCGTGCTGTTAACGCGATCTGTAACGCACCAACATAGTCAGTGCGAAGAGCGTTAATTTTCTCAGCAGCTTCGACGAACAGAGATTCCCACGATTTTAACTCTTCGGTGGAAAAACCATCTCTAAGCAACTGGTTACGTTGCGACAGTGATCTCTTTAATTGCTTCCACGTGTTGAAAAACGAATGTTCCATGTGGAACACTCCCCAATCCAGAAACTGGCGTCGCTCCTCGGGACCGTCCTGAACCAGCTTGTGGCTATCAGGGGTAAGTGACTTAACGGGAAGGAGTCTGGTTACCTCAGACAAACTGTTGATAGTTTCAAAATCCAATCGTAGATCCATTTTTCCATCGCGTTGCCTGAGAAGTCCAGCTCGATGGTCTCGCGCAGTAGATGGATCAGTAAACTGAGCGGTTAGCGTGAATGCTGATTCAGGACGGCGAATCAATTCCCTCGCTTGTCGTGTCCTGAATGAGTGTCCGGTAGAAAGACATTGTACGGCTTCAAGAATGGAGCTTTTACCTGAGCCGTTATCACCGGTAATCAGGTTTAGAGAGGCGTGAGGCGAAATCGATAATTTTTCCAGGTTTCTGAAATTTTCAATTTCAAGTTGCGTTAGATTCACAGACGCATTGGCATAACGACATATTTACTGTCGCTAGTATTTTCGGGCGTGATGAGCGCACTACTATTGCCGTCCTTTATCAGGATTCGTGCGTTTTCGGATTCCAGAGAATTGAGCACATCCAGCAGATACGTCACGTTGAAACCAATTTCGGTACCGTCTCCTGCATAATCGACCTCTAGTTCATCAATTGCTTCTTCCTGATCCGGATTATTACTGGAAATAGTCAACACTCCGGTTTGTAACGCTATACGAACACCCCTGTATTTTTCGTTTGACAATACAGATGCACGGGTCAGTGACTGTTTCAACGTTTGGCAATCAATCAGCAGTTCTTTATTTCCATCGATGGGAATCACGCGATTGTAATCTGGAAATCTACCATCGATAAGTTTGGTACTCAGCCGTACACCGCCAACTTGGATCTGCAAGTGTTGAGGGGTAACCAGCAATGTAACGACTGTCGTGTTTTCAACACTGGCCAGTAATCGCTGTAATTCGTTGACACTTTTTCTGGGGAGAATAGCTCTGACTGGTGTCTCTGGTTCTGCGTCGGTTACACATTGTGAATAGGCTAGTCGATGTCCATCAGTAGCGACACAGGAAAGTCTGTCAGCACCGATCTCTAGCAACATTCCATTCAGATAAAACCTTACATCCTGTTGTGCCATCGAAAAGGCTGTGTTGCGAATGCATTGATGTAATACGTCAGCTGTCAGGGTCACTCGCTGTGGTGAATCCAATTCCTTGACGGCAGGAAATTCAGCTGAGGGTAGGGTGGCTAGCGTAAATTTACTTCTACCCGATTTGAATATCACTTTGTCGCCAGAATGTGAGAAATCTACGCGAGCAGAATCGGGAAGGTGCTTGCAAATTTCCAATAGTTTTCGTGCAGGGACAGTCGTTGATCCTGCTTGGTCCACGTGCATTTCCACACGTGCCTGCATCTCTATTTCTGAATCAGTTGCGCTCAAGGTCAGGTAGCCATCTTCAGCGACCATGAGGACGTTGCCGAGAATAGGGGAGGTTTGTCTTCGCTCGACAGCGCCTACAACATGTTGCAAGGGCGTCAGCAAAGTTTCTCGTTGAGCACTGAATTTCATGGCAGCTAAAAAAGTTTGTTTATATATATGTTTGTTTATGACTACTATTACTGAACAACAAACCTGTGTATAAACCGTTAATTCTTATATAAAACAATATGTTAACCGTTTTTTGAGGTCTGTATAAAACAACCTGCAAATACTCTGTTAGCTGTGCGTGGATTGTGGATAACTTTAGCACCTCTAAAACAGACACAGCTTGAGCATCAGTTATTCACAGACTTATACAGACGGGTATAAAGTACAAATACAGGTCGATAATACGGTAGACATCAACTGGACAGCGTTCTCATAAGATTGCTGTAGTCCTCACTGATACTGTCGTCAGATTCCTTGAGTTCGATGACCTTGCGGCAGGCGTGGAGCACTGTTGTATGGTCGCGTCCACCAAAGGCTTTACCAATTTCAGGCAAACTCTTACTGGTAAGTTCTTTGGCAAGCGCCATGGCGATTTGTCGAGGGCGTGCTACTGAACGAGATCGAGACTTGCTAGACAGGTCCGACAACCGGATATTATAGTACTCGGCCACCGTTTTCTGGATATTCTCTATTGTGACTGACTTGGCTTGTACGGCAAGCAGATCGGACAGTGCCTCCCGGGTAAAATCAATGGTGATAGGGGTGCCTATTAGCTGAGACGTGGCAATGACGCGTTTCAAGGCCCCTTCAAGTTCGCGTACATTGCTACGAATCCGTTTCGCTATAAAGAAGCTGACCTCAGTTGGCAATGTGATGCCGCTCTGTTCAGCTTTGCTGTTGAGAATGGCAACACGCATTTCAAGCTCGGGTGGTTCGATAGCAACCGATAGCCCCCAACCGAAGCGGGTTTTCAGGCGATCTTCCAGACCGTTCACTTCTTTGGGGTATCGATCGCAGGTAAGAACGATTTGTTGGTCACCTTCCAACAGCGCATTGAAGTTATGAAAGAACTCTTCCTGTGTCTGATCCTTGCCAGCAAAAAACTGAACGTCATCTATCAGGAGCGCATCCAGGCCACGATAAAAAGCTTTGAATTCATTCATCTTACCGTGCTGTAGCGCACTGACCATCTCGGCGACATACCGTTCTGAATTGATGTAAGACACCCTTGCATCTGGTTTATTGGCGATGATTTCATTTCCGATGGCTTGCATCAGATGGGTCTTTCCCAAGCCGGAAGCTCCATAGATAAGATAAGGGTTATAAGCGGTTCCTGGTCGCCCCCCTATCTGTAGCGCAGCGGCTCTGCCTAACTGATTGCTTTTTCCTTCTACTAATGTGTTGAAACTGAATTCCGGTTTAAGGTTGGAATGGTGAGCTGCAACACTCTTAGCGATTTGCGAATGTAATGGGGCTCTCGATACACCACCTGGCCGAGATTTCTGGCCGCCGGGATGATCCTGTTCGGAATCGGATAACGTAATATTGTCGTCAGCATGCAACAATTCGGAACCGATGATCAGTTTTACCACCACGTTCTGCGGGGCTACAAAGGCACTGGCGATTTCCTGAATTCTAGCCAGAAAGCTGCCTTGGACCATATCCAGCACAAACCGGTTAGGTGCCAGAACCCTTAGTTCATCAGCGTAGTCATGAGCCTGAAGAGGCCTTATCCACGTATTTAGCTGCTGGTCCGAAAGTTCGGTCTCTAGCTGCGAAAGACAGCGATCCCATAGTGGTGATCTCAACAGCAGGTTCTCCGATTTGGTACCAGCACCGAGTGTCAGCCAGAAACAAGGACAGACATTCGGTGGGCGTTTGGGGGGTAGAGAACTCTACGCCAATATTGGGCGTTTGATCAACGAATAAGCTTGAATTCACGACTTATATTTTTGCTGTTGTTTCACGACCAAGTATCCGACTTTACAACGCGCCGATAACGGTGATCTGTTTGCACCTCTAAGGTTGACGATCTAAAGACATCAGCTTACAATTGTGGGTTCGATACAATCACGCGCAGCCCTCAGTGCTGCAATTGAGTACAGCTAAAATGAAAAGAACATACCAACCTAGTAAAATCAAGCGTGCTCGCGCTCATGGTTTCCGTGCTCGCACAGCGACTCGCGGTGGTAGAGCAGTATTGGCAGCGCGTCGTCGTAAAGGTAGAGCCCGCCTAAGCGCTTGATGTCCACCGCCGGTTTCGGTGCTCATCTGGTAGACGCTGTAGTGAGTCGCGTCGTAGTTCCGTGAGCATCGATGAGGAAACTGGTCGTTATACCGCAACAGCGAACTTCGACTTTCCCCGCGCAGGTAGATTGCTCACAGCGAGCGATTATTCCGGGGTTTTCAAGAAGAGCCAGCGTTATTCAGATCGTTACTGGACTGTCCTGGTCAGGCGCGATGAAGCGTTAGATGCACGGCTTGGCCTGGCGATAGCGAAAAAGCGGGCGAAACGAGCCGTTGATCGAAATAGAATAAAACGTGTAGCGCGCGAGTCTTTCCGTCATCACCGGCACGCATTGGCGGGGCATGAACTAGTGGTGATGAATCGAGACGCTGCAGTATCTGCAGAGAAAGTACTGCTTAGACGCTCCATCGACTCACTCATGCTGAAGATAATCGGTGTGGCGATTAAACGATAGTTTTGTCATCGAAATCGCATAATCTACCGCTTTGCCGAGCAAACGACATTAAAACAGGCGATAATGCAGCATGCTCCGTCTGATCGAGTTTTACAGACGTTGGGTCAGCCCGATGCTGCCTCCACGTTGCCGTTTTATACCCAGTTGTTCAAGCTATGCAGTCGAAGCAATCGAATCGTACGGAACAGTGCGCGGTAGCTGGCTGGCTGCCAGGCGCATCTGTCGCTGTCATCCTTTTAATCCAGGTGGTTATGACCCAGTACCGCTAGTGCCACATCCATCGCGGACTTTGAGTTCCCAGCCCGATGAATGCAGCGAAGCATCCAATACCACCCAGCCTACCGAACACACGAAGAGTTAATGGAAACCCAACGACTGCTGCTTTATCTCGCGTTTGGATTCTTGAGTCTGATCATCTATCAGACCTGGATGCAGGATTACCACCTTCCGGTGGTAGCCGAGCAAACCTCTACTGACGTGCCAGGAGCAACACCTGCGGTCGGTACATTGACGACAGGAACCTCTGCCACCAATGCTGCAGATATGCCAGCTGCGGTTGCCGGCGCAACTGCCCCGGCAATCACTCAAGGTGTCGATGCAACTGAGGTATCTGTGAGAACAGATGTGCTGGATATCCGGATAAGTAGTCTGGGGGCCACTATCACAGGGGTAAACCTGCTGGATTACCCCGTGTCGGTAGAGCAACCCGATACGCCGTTTATCCTTGTTAGCGACGATCCTCTTCACTATCTGGTTGCAGAGTCCGGTTTGCAGGCACGTGCCAACGAACCCGCACCCACCCATCGTGAATTAATGACTCCCGGCGCTGAAAGCTATGCACTTGCAGACGGTGAAGCGTCAGTTGCGGTCCCTTTTGTCTGGGAGTCTGGTACCGGTATAACGGTGACTAAAACACTGACTTTCCAAAGATCCAGTTACGAGGTGGCGGTCGACTATGTCATCCAGAATGGTTCCGGTGCTGATTGGACGGTTAACCAGTACCGGCAGCTCAAACGCAAGCCAGGCACAAAAGACGAAAAACAACAGTTCGTTAACACTTACATTGGAGCCGTGGTCAGTAACGAGGAAGATCGCTACACCAAGGTGAAATTTGGCGACATGGAAGATGAAGACCTGAACGTCAGTGTTACTGACGGTTGGGTTGCTATGATTCAGCATTATTTCGCGGCTGCCTGGATTCCTCAGGCTCTTGAGCAGAACACAGCTTACAGCCGTTATCTGGCACAGGAAAACCGTTACCTCATTGGTATGGTGTCATCCAGCCAGGTTGTACCAGCGGGTGGACAAGGCACGTTTTCCAGCAAGGCTTTTATTGGGCCGAAAATTCAGGACAAGCTTTCTGCTGCCGCACCACATCTTGAGCTGACGGTTGATTTCGGCTGGTTGACGATTATCGCCCAGCCATTATTCTGGCTGCTGAAAACCATTCATGGTTTTGTGGGGAATTGGGGCTGGGCGATTATTTTCACCACGTTCTGTATCAAGGCGGTTTTCTACAAACTCTCGGAGGCCAGCTATAAGTCGATGGCTAGAATGAAGCTGCTTCAACCCAAGCTTGCTTCTCTTAAAGAGCGTCACGGTGATGACCGAGCCAAGATGGGTCAGGCCACAATGGAGCTGTACAAGAAAGAAAAAGTGAACCCGCTGGGTGGATGTCTGCCCATGATAATCCAGATACCGGTATTTATCGCACTCTACTGGGCCTTGCTGGAAAGTGTGGAACTCCGGCAGGCGCCGTTTATGCTCTGGATTCAGGATCTGTCGCTGCGCGACCCGTACTTCATTCTGCCGGTCATTATGGCGGCTACCATGTATTTTCAGCAGAAACTCAATCCTGCACCGGTAGACCCGATTCAGGCCAAGGTCTTCCAGTTTCTGCCATTGATCTTCGGTGTGTTTTTCGCTTTTTTCCCGGCAGGTCTAGTGCTTTACTGGGTTGTGAACAACACGTTGTCCATAGCGCAGCAGTACTACATCACTCGACATGTCATTGCCGACAAGGGAAACAAGACGTAGCTTGCTACAAAAAAGGTGCCTGCCAACCCGGGGTTGGTTGCGCTTCCCGCCTTATCTGTGATGTTGGCGATGACTAACCAGCGTACAGACACGATAGCCGCCATTGCCAGTGGGGCGGGGCGTGCCGGTATTGGCATAGTCAGGATTAGTGGACCACTGGCTCCTGAGATAGCGCGTGGAATCTGCCGGCAAGATCTCACTCCTCGGCACGCTCACTACCTATGCTTTCTCGATGAGGGAGAGCAGTCTATAGATAAAGGCATAGCGCTGTTTTTCGCTGCACCTCATTCAATGACGGGCGAGCATGTGGTGGAACTACAGGGACACGGTGGCCCCGTCGTTCTGGATATGCTGCTGAGAAGGGTCGTGCAACTCGGTGCGCGTCCGGCCAGGCCGGGAGAATTTTCAGAAAGGGCATTCTTCAACGACAAGCTTGACCTGGCGCAGGCCGAAGCGATCAGTGACCTGATAAATAGCAGTAGTGTCGCTGCCGCACAAGCTGCCGTGCGTTCAATGTCTGGTGACTTTTCGCGGCATGTGGATGTTATTCAAGAAGAGCTTATAGCGCTGCGTGTATGGCTGGAAGCTGCTTTGGATTTTAGTGAGGAGGATATAGATTTTCTCGCAGAGCCACACTTGCAGCAACGGACAGCGGCTCTGATTGAACAATTCGACTCACTGCTGAGTCGTGCTGAGCAAGGTCAGCGATTGAGAGACGGCTTGACGATCGTGTTGGCAGGCGCTGCCAACGCCGGTAAATCCAGTTTACTAAACGCGCTGGCCGGTACAGAGTCTGCCATCGTGACAGATATCGAAGGAACCACGCGAGATGTATTGCGCGAGCAAATCAGTATCGAGGGCGTACCACTTCATATCGTCGATACAGCCGGGCTCAGAGCCACGGATGACCTGATTGAACAAGAGGGCATACGACGCGCACGCGAGCAGATTAACAGTGCCGATCATGTGTTGATGCTGATAGATGCAAGTAATCCGGTGATGCCGGAAATTGAATTACCTGACGACATTTCACACACGGTAGTTATAAACAAGCGTGATACACAAAGTGATGAGGCACTGGGCAGGCTGATTGCAGAATTTGGCGCAACGGTGGCAATTTCGGCCAAGTCAAGAGACGGCATGGATCAGCTCAAAAGCCATTTACTATCAATGGCCGGGCACGATAGCGCCGTTGAAGGTGTCTATAGTGCAAGACGTCGACACCTAGATGCGTTGCGTTCTGCGCGTGTTTCAACCGATGCAGCATTGGCCAGGCTCAGAGAGGCAAGCATGCCGGAGCTGGCCGCTGAAGAATTACGCCTCGCCCAGCAGTCACTTGATCAGATAAGCGGACGATTTGACAGTGAAGACTTGCTGGGAAGAATATTTTCGGATTTTTGTATCGGCAAGTAGTGCTGGCAAGCGTCTTCGGGTTCAGCTACAGGCGACCTTGTGTGTTGCTGCTCAGCCCTCTTTTTCAGCGCCAAATTGCATGGCGGCTAGCCGGGCGTACAGTTTCCCGCCATTGATCAGTTCCTGATGGGTCCCTGCTTCCACCACACGACCTTGATCAAGCACCAGAATTTTGTCTGCGTTGATGATGGTGGCTAGCCTGTGCGCTATGACTAATGTAGTCCGTCCGCTCATTGCTCTGTCCAGTGCCACCTGAACTTTACGTTCGCTTTCAGCATCAAGAGCACTGGTCGCTTCATCAAGCAATAACAACGGGGGGTTTTTCAATAGTGCGCGCGCAATAGAGAGCCTTTGCCGCTGTCCACCGGATAAGCGCACGCCTTTTTCGCCCAGGTAGGTATCGAAGCCTTCTGGTAGTCGTTCAATGAATTCCAGAGCCTGAGCGTCTCGGGCAGCCTCTTTTACTTCCGCATCACTCGCATCTAGTTTCCCGTAACGAAGGTTGGCTGCCACGCTATCAGAGAATACGACACTGTCTTGAGATACAAAGCCGATAGCTTCACGCAATGAGCCCAGATCGAGTGTTTCAATAGGCGTGTCATCGAGTTGTATGGAACCTGTTTGCGGATCGTAGAATCGTAACAACAGCTGAAGTACGGTTGTCTTCCCAGCCCCTGAAGGTCCAACCAGCGCAACTGTTTCACCAGGCTGCAATGTGAACGACAGATCGGCCAGTGCGAGCTCATCAGGTCGGCTAGGATAATTGAAGTTGACCGAATTAAATACAACCAGTGATCCGGCACTTGGCTGCGATGTCTGAGTGATTTTGCGTTTCTGCGAACCCGATTTTATAACAGGTTCAGCGTCCATCAGTTCCAGCAATCGCTCGGTTGCGCCTGCAGCTCTCTGTACATCCCCCAGTACCTCGGCAAGTGCCCCGGTAGAGCCGCCCACTAGTGCTGCATACAGCATGAATTGAGTTAACAAGCCAGGCGACATGCGTCCGTCTATAACCGCCTGAGCGCCCAGCCAAAGAACAAAAACAATGGATCCAAATACCAGAGTGATAGCGAGTGCCGTTAGGTAGGAGCGGTTCCGGTTACGGCGGATAGCACTGTTGAAGGCCTCGTTAGTGGCGTTTGAGTACCGGGCGGATTCCATATCCTGGCGAACATAGCTCTGTACCGTCTGCATGGCATTGAGTGTCTCGTTCGCTAGAGCGCCGGTATCGGCAAGCCGGTCCTGACTGTCCCGTGATAGTTTTCGGACGCGTCTGCCAACAACCAGTATGGGCAGCACAACAGCGACTAGCAGCCCGACTATGATGCTGGCCAACTGTGGACTGGACCAGATCATCATCAGTAGCGCACCTGCAAATAGCAATGCATTACGCAGACCCAGAGAAATGCTGGAACCTATGAGAGATTGAATGAGCGTGGTGTCGCTGGACAAGCGAGACTGGACTTCGCCGGTACGCAGTGTTTCGAAAAACACCGGGTCCTGTGACAACACCTGCTTGAATACCGCGTTGCGCAGATCGGCTGTTATACGGTCTCCGAGCCAGGATACACAGTAATAGCGTATGGCTGTCGATGCAGCCAGTACCAGCGCTACGGCAAATAGCAACAAAAATACGTGATCGACGTCAGTGCCGGTAATACCGGCTACAGATGTACCCGGTAGTGAGAAACCCTGATCTATCAGTCTGCGAAAGGCCATGGGGATGGCTAGCGTGGCAGCTGCAGCAACCAGCAGTGCTGCACCCGCCAGCATGACGCGGCTACGATAGGGGTCCAGAAAGGGTGCTAGCCTCGCCAGAGTTCGCCACGCCGGTAGATCTTCACTACGCGTAGGTCTAATTTCTTTTGTTGCTGAACTTGACACAGAATTAAGCGCTGTAGGTTCTGTTACGTAAATGGTAAGCCGTCATGGTAATGGTTTGCAGCCGCCCCGTGTTTTTCACCACTGTGGCAGGTTCGGTACTGGGCAGTACTTAATACGCGTCCATGTTAGTCATCGGGATCTGGCGTGTGATCTTGATGAAAGCTCTCCACGTGGTTGGCAACGTCATCAGCATCGGCCTTGAATCTGGCGATGTGGAGCAGCGCGTCGCCTTCGTGAACGATGGGTAATTCCAGGCCGCCAATGATGATGCCTTCATAGGTTGATAGAATCTCATGCCGCGCACCGTCAGACGCTTCAGCGATGTAGCCGATAACGTCACCACGGCTCACCTGATCACCCAGTTTGACGCTAGCTCTGAACATACCGCTTTCATGTGCTCGTATCCAGCGGCTACTACGGGCTACGAAAGGTAGTGTACGAACTTTGGCGGTTTTCTTTACAGATCGAAGCATACCGAGCTCTCGCATGACGTTGATGATGCCAGAGACACCCGCTCGAATAGCGATGTCGTTGTAGCGCATTGCCTCGCCCGCCTCATAGAGCAGGGTAGGCACACCCAATGTGTTGGCCGCAGCTCTCAGTGATCCATCGCGCAGCGAAGAATTGAGCATCACCGGTGCGCCAAAGCATTCAGCAAGACGACATGTTTCCGGATCATCAAGGTTGGCTCGAATCTGTGGCAGATTGGTTCTATGGCCGGAACCGGTATGGAGATCGATTCCGTGCGTAGACACCGACACGATTTTTTCGATGAATTGATGTGCAAGTCGGGATGCCAGTGAGCCAGTTTCCGAGCCTGGAAAGGTTCTGTTCAGATCACGCCGGTCGGGCAGGTAGCGGCTGCCCTGAATCAGACCGTAGGCATTGACTACTGGTACCGCGATAAGAGTGCCCTTGAGGCTTCGGATACTACGGCTCGCGAGAACGTGTCTGATAATTTCGATACCGTTGAGTTCATCACCGTGTATGGCAGCACTGATAAACAGAACGGGGCCTGCCTGTTTGCCGTGTACGACATGCACTGGCATGCTCATCGGAGTCTGCGAACTCAGATTCGGGATGGGCAGGTTTATCATGCGACGCTCGCCGGGGTTGACCATATTACCGTCGAGCTCAAAGGGTTCTCTCACCGTTTTATCCGTTACAAAATAAGGTGGGAGAGTACAATGTTGTGCAACTGCACGGGATAGTTTCTTTCATGAACCCGATCTGCGCCGTCGGGGTCTTTTTGGCAGAGAGACGCGATACTTGAACTCGCCGACGGTTTCTTGAATCAACTCAAGTCTATCGGTGCGTACCGGGTGGATAGCGTAAATAGTCCTGTTCACAGGCTTCGCTCCTTTGACCACAAACAGTTCAGTATTGGCAATTTCTTCGGTTATTTCGCGACTGGCAAGATACGCGGCGCCACCGAATTCCAGTATGAAGTCCAGAGCAACTGAGGCATTGGACATCCTTAGTGCAGGCTCATGGGCATCCGGGTGTCGCCGTCGGTGCTGCAAGGCAAAGCTCAGGCCCCAGTCGACCATGATGTATCCATCGCCCAGTGCCTCATCAACGTTGCTTTTTGGGTTTTTCGATACCAGGACAAGCTCAAGTTCAGCGACCTCGACAATGTCGAGTACATCCAGTTGCGGTGGCTCCATGATGAAGCCAAGATCAAGTTGCCCGTCAAGCAATCGTCTAACCAGCGTTTCTGGCGTGTGATATTCGAGAATAAGTGCCAGATCAGGATACTTGCGATGAACATCATGCACCCACTCCTGCATGCCAGCATCCCACACTCTTATGGTGCCACCCACGGCCAGCTGTGACACTGACTCACCCAGCGATACATCGTGCCTGGCCTTACGCCACTCGGCAATCAGGCGTTCTGCGTAGCGCTTGAAACGGTGCCCTTCGGGAGTGAGGTCAATCTGTCGTCGCTGGCGTATGAACAGAGGAGCGCCAAGAGTTTGCTCAAGCAGCTTGATACGCGAGCTGACAGCAGCCTGAGTGATGAACAATTCGTCAGCAGCCTTTCTGAAGTGCCTGAGCCGCTCTACTTCGAGAAAAGTACGGAACAGTTCGATATCCATTGAGTTGCCCCATAGTGTTGGCGACTGAATCGCCCTGAAAACAAATCAGGCGGATCTGATGTTGCAGTATGAAGACGCAGATCTTCGCAGGATTAAAAAAATGGCGGCAGGTAACTGCCGCCCAATATCCTCGCAGGGATTTGCTATTTGACGCGGTACTTCAGACCCAATATTGCTGAGAGGGCAACGTCGTCGTTTGTGTCATTCAGGTTAGGCCGATCGCTGGTGTCCACCGCTGCCAGTATTAGTCCCAAGTCCAGTTTGTTGGTCAAGTGATAACCCAGCGATGAGGTCAATGTGTTTGAGATGAACCTTGTGTCTGCATCATCATCGGCCTGTTGCAAACCCAGTTCCCAACTGTTGATCCAGTCAATACGATCAGAAATCTCATAGCTGTATGCTATTCGGTTTGTCAGTATATGCACCGTGTTATCACCAAACACTGGCTCATAAGTAGCCGTCTCGATAAGTTGGCCGCGCAACCCATAAGGCTTCGCGTATTCAAGTTGGAATAACAGTTTCGGGTCGTTGTCGGTGATACCTGAAAAATCGCTGGACTGGAAACCAGCACCACCGCGTACTAGCCATCCGTGACGCCGCGCACTGATCGGCTCATCAAAAAGGATATCATCAAGCTTTACCGTAGCCAGTGCAGTCATCTGTGAGGCGTTGAGCACGCCAGCTTCGAGCATGACAGCTTCCAGATCCGTGTACCACGGTCCCTTGAATTCATCTGCACCGTGGATCGTACGGTACTCTTCCTCACGACCGATAACAGAGGCGAGCGTCAGCAGCTCATCGTCTGACATGTCTTTGGCCAATAATCCGTAAACACCTAATGCCTCTTGAATGCGGATAGCTTTAGCCAACGGCGTTGCGTTCCAGACTCGCCCGTAGCCAATTCCAACGGTAATCCCGATGTTGTCGTCCACGGCAGAGTCTTGATGTGCGAATGAGCCAGCGCCGAAATAGAACAACTTTTCGCGTGTCTCACTGAAGTACACATCAGTGCTTGCACCTACTCCAAAACCGAAGTCACTGACAGATCCATCACCTTCGCTGGGACCGCGTGATATGTCGGCGTTACCATCAACAACGTAGTTCCACACTTGCTTTTCTGTGCTCTTTCGCTTGTTGTAGAAACCGTTCAGGAAAGCATCGTAGCTGGCCTGATCCTGATTACCTGAATTGGCGGTTGCACTGAAGTCAACATAGGCCTCATCAAAAGCCGTGTTGGGCTCAGTGTATTGAGTCAGATCGATGGCGTAAGCGTTTGTTGCGGCCGTCGCTATGCTCATTGCAATTAATGTTTTCTTGAACATATTAAATCTCTTATGTCGTCTTGAAAGGGTGAATAGAAAGGGTTTTGCCACGTAGTTCCGCGGCATGAGAAAACGGTTTTCCAGGGCTTGCCGGGGTTGCTCTATCCCGAGCAGGCGCGGCATCATCCAGTGAAAAGTCAGAGAAGAAAACGCTTTGTAAAAAACTGCTTGTTATCATCCGTCGTGGCTACCAGCTTCACCGTTATGCATTGCTAGTTGCGTACTATTGGCTTGTTCAAGTCGCTATCATCGGTAATACTATGCAATTAGTAAAACTATAAATATTTACCACTACAACAATATATATTTATTAGAGAATATCTAACCCAGAATCAGGCCTTGAGCCTGATGGCGATGTACTCAGCGGGTCTGTATGGGCTTTATCAGGGCCATCCAGTGACTGCACACACCGATTTGCAGGTCGACTACAGGCCAATATGGCTAGGCCTGCGATATATCGTGCTACAGATACCCGCATCCCAATAAATTTGAGCTATACGCTTTATAATGGGCACCGCCCCGTACTTGCCTTCAGGCTGTGAGTCTATCCATGCAGTTTCCGACAGAGTTCGATGTGATCATCGTGGGTGGCGGGCATGCAGGCACCGAGGCAGCACTGGCCGCTGCGCGCTCAGGTAGTCAGACACTGCTGCTTACTCACAACATCGATACCCTGGGCCAAATGAGCTGCAATCCGGCGATCGGTGGTATCGGCAAGGGTCATCTGGTCAAGGAGATTGATGCGCTGGGGGGCGCTATGGGGATCGCCGCTGATAAGGCGGGTATACATTTCCGTACCCTTAATTCGCGCAAGGGACCCGCCGTCAGGGCAACCCGGGCGCAAGCCGACCGACAGCTCTATCGTTCGGCCATTCGACAGATTCTGGAAAATCAGGAAAATCTGACACTGTTTCAACAGGCTGTAGACGATCTGATACTGACGCCAGATTCGCAGAGTGGATCGGCAGAGGCGCACGTCAGTGGAGTAGTCACACAGCTTGGTGTGCGATTCATGGCTAAAACAGTCGTACTGACGGTGGGTACGTTCCTCGCCGGCAAAATACACGTGGGTGAGGCGAATCAGTCAGCGGGCAGGGCGGGAGACCCGCCAGCCATGACTCTTGCAGCAAGACTGCGCGAGATGCCTTTTGATACAGGCAGGCTAAAGACAGGCACTCCACCACGTATAGATGGTCGATCAATTGATTACTCCAGTTTGCAGGCACAGCCCGGGGATACCCCGCGGCCTGTCTTTTCGTATCTGGGAAGCGAGGCGGATCACCCGGCACAGGTGCGTTGCCACATTACTGAAACCAATGCACGAACCCATCAGATTATTCAGCAGTCGCTGCACCGGTCACCCTTGTTTTCGGGCGATATAGAAGGCGTGGGGCCTCGATACTGTCCGTCAATTGAAGACAAGGTTGTGCGCTTTGCCGATAAGGACTCGCACCAGATATTCATCGAGCCTGAGGGGCTGGACACTCACGAGATATACCCTAACGGCATATCGACAAGCCTGCCATTTGATGTGCAGGTGGAGTACGTGCGTTCGATTCGCGGGTTCGAGAATGCTCACATCACTCGACCAGGCTATGCCATCGAATATGACTATTTTGATCCACGTGGATTACGCGCATCGCTGGAAACCAAATCCATCAGTGGGCTGTATTTCGCTGGGCAGATAAATGGCACCACCGGTTACGAAGAGGCTGCAGCGCAAGGACTCGTTGCCGGTCTTAATGCGTCGCGTCGGGTTGCCGGTCTGGAGCCCTGGACGCCACGCCGGGATGAGGCTTACATCGGTGTGCTGATCGATGACCTGATAACTCGAGGTACACGCGAGCCCTACAGAA
>Ga0209828_1000311_pt1 | contig 47852 bp, 40 predicted proteins | sample MaitaG_FD_187429 | JGI IMG/M metagenome (GOLD analysis project Ga0209828, IMG submission 187429) | Marine algal microbial communities from Maine, USA - Maine_Asex2 metaG (SPAdes) (version 2) | ecosystem: Host-associated > Algae > Red algae > Unclassified | place: Maine, USA | collected 2015-01-05
TCCTAGCTTGGGGTGTGCGTAGTCCATCTTCCAAGACAGATACGCGGAAGCGTCACCACTCTGCACATCGTGAATGTCAAAACGACAGTACAGCAAGTTTTGATACATCCCCGCAAAGTACTTCTCCAAAGCATCAATCCCTTTAATTTCATGTAGGGCGTCGACAAACACAATGTCGTCACTGTAGACATCACGCAGCAAATGCATATTGTCTTTATCTAAGGTTTGGTACATCGCGTTGAATTTTTCAACGATTTGAGGCGTCATAAGGTTCGGTCTCGACAGGGTGTCGTTTTGCAGACACAATGATTTAGTTTTAATGTCCGCTAGCTTGTCACTGACAATGTCAAAGCAACGTGAAGGCGGTGGTTTCAAAAGGGTTTTCAAGGAATCTGTTTTGCTAAAAACCGGTATCAATAATAAACTGATTCGCGCGTTTGTCATCCAGCTACTGTTTATCAGCGTGGTAACGGCGATGGGAGTTTACGTGGGCTGCGATTATTGTTGAGCAAGTCATGGTCCGTGCGGCACTGGAAGATGAAGCCTCGCATTATTGGAAAGCGCTTGAGGCTAATCCGCAACATCCCGCACCCAACACCGATAATCTACGGGGCTATAAAACCAGTTTAACAAACCTTGCCAGCCTACCTGCTTTTTTACAGTCCGAAAAACCCGGCTATACTCGCGTGACAGCACAGGATCGTGAGCCGATTCTCTATGTGGAAGATAAAGGCGCTGAGCGATTATTTTTGCTTTTCGATGAGCAAAGCGTACGATCACTGTCGTTCTATTTTGGGGTGGTGCCGCTTAGTTTAGTGCTAATCATCATCTATCTCTCAGCTTGGTTCGTCTACCGATATTCTCGTAAAACACTGTCACCGCTGATGTCTCTAGCAGAAACCATGCAAGACTTTGACCTGAGCAAACATAAGCTCGACTCCTTGCACTTAGAGGACTACACCCACACACGAGTTGACTATGAAGTGCGGGTTCTTGCAGAATCTCTAAAAGAATTTACTCAGCGATTGAAGAAGCAATTGCAACGCGAACGTGAATTTACTCACGATGTAAGTCATGAATTACGTACGCCTCTAGCCGTTATTCGTGGGTCATTGGAAATATTAGAAAAACAAAACCTGTCGACTCCTATACAGCAACGGGCCATTAAACGGATGCGCTCAACGTCCAGCGATATGCTCTCATTGATTGAAACGTTGCTGGTACTAGCAAGGGATAGTGAAACGTCTGAGCAACCTAGTGAGGTGGTCAATATTAATGACTTACTGCCGCCTCTTATCCAACAAACTAATAGAACTCACAATGCCGATCAACATGTTGACATTAACTTCAAGAAAAATGCCGAACTTAACATTATCGCACCTTCGCGTGCTGTCAGTATCGTGATAGGAAATTTATTGCAGAACGCTTGTAATTACACCGACCGAGGTCGTGTTTCGGTAGAGGTGAATATCGGTAGTGTGTCAGTGAGTGATACAGGTAGCGGTATTGCGGAGAGTGCGCTAGAACGAATTCAACAACCGTTCCAGCGTTCTAACGATCAGGTTGAAGGATATGGGCTGGGACTAGATATCGTTAGGCGGCTTTGTGAGCGTTTCGGGTGGGAGCTAGCAATTGAGAGTCAAATAAATCAAGGCACAACCGTTACAATCAACTTCAATCCAACCCCCTTAACCGTCTGAATCATCGCTTCATCAAACGGATGATCAACTGCTTTCCTGAGATTGTAAACATGACTCCTCAGCGTATCTGTATCCGGCATGTCACTCCCCCACAACTCTTGCTCAATCGATTCACGCGTCACCACTTCAGGATACGCCCGAGCCAAGATGCTCAATATCCGAAAGCTGGTTGGCGACACCTCAATTAATTTTTCACCTCGCCAAATCTGCATTTTTCCCGTGTCCAGTTTCAAACTGCCCACTGTGAGTAACTTAGTAGTCACCTCACCTCGATCTCGTTTAACCAAAGCTTTGAGCCGCATTACCAACTCCTGATTTTCAAACGGCTTAATCAGATAATCATCTGCACCACTCTCAAACCCTTTTAGCCGGTCTTCCAGCTGATCTTTAGCCGTCAACATCAAGATGGGCGTGTCAATTTTATACGTTTGGCGCAGCTGCTCGCAGATGCTAAAGCCATCAGTCCCTGGTAAATTCACATCCAATATAATGGCGTCAAACGGCTGGCTTCTTGCGATTTCTAACCCCTGTGAGCCATTGGACGCATAGTCCACTTCAATAGACTCTGTCGCTAAGTAATCGATTAGTGTTTCTGCAAGTAAGCGGTGATCTTCGACTAACAAAACGAGCATACTAGACTGCCTCAGTCGTTAAAAAGTCAAACAATAGCTGCGCTGCTGGCTGCTGATGGCCAAGATCACTCATGGCCAGATAAAACCCTACGGGAGCAGGGATTAAGTTCTCATGCTCTAACGGCCTGAGCTGTTGATTGTCGATCATGCCTTCGGCCAAACTGCTTCGTCCCAATGCAATGCCTAAACCTTGTGATGCAAGTTGATAAGCAATCAGCGAGTTATCGACAATCCAATCCTGCTTGTGGCGGCTACGTCGATGGTTGCTCAAAGCGGTACTAACGACTGAGCTTAACTCTGATAAGCTGGCCTGCTCCTGCCACCAGCGCCACTCATGATAATAGCCAGACACGTGAATCAGCGGCAGGTTTTCAACCGCTTCATCCTCTACATGCGAAGCGACCATCGGAAACAGTTTGTCCTCAGAAAGCAAGCTTAAACCTTCCCGTTCCTCCTGCTTGCCAATGTCACGGTAGCCAATTTCGAGGTGGGCATTTTTACTAGGTCTTTCAGGCTCCCAAACATCGTGCGTAATTTCAATGGCCACATCAGGGTGCAATTCTTTAAATTTACGCAAGCGCTTTGAAAGCACCAAAGCGCTATAGCTAATATTCGAACGGATATGCACTTTATTAGACTGTTGACGCAACAAAAACTGGTGCGTCACGCTGTCCAACTGAATAATTAACTCGCGGGTATCTAACCAATAACGACGCCCTTGCTCAGTCAAACTCAAACCGTGCGCCAGACGTTTAAACAACTGACAATCTAACTGAGACTCCAGCGCCTTTATCTGCTTGCTGACCGCCGCTTGGGTAATATTTAGCTCTAGCGCCGCACGCGTAAAACTCGCATTACGCGCAGATGCTTCAAAACTTCTCAACCAGATTAAAGGGGCTTGCTTACTCATAAATTATTATCTTGGAGTGTAAATTATATTGCATCACTAGGCACATTATCACAGCAGTCGCGCTGCTAGTTAATTCGCAGGCATTGGAAAGGGGTGTGCCATGGTGAATGCTGCTTCCGAAGGGCCATTTTTTCTTAAATAATCTAACTTCTGCTTAGCTTCAGCAACGCTTGGTATATGTCCCTCAGGCACCCACCAAACCACCTGATGCATATCTGGCATTTTATCAAACCAAGCCGCTTTATCTCGAATCAGTTCGATATGTATCGTCTTATAAACAAAGTGCTTCAATGCCTCGACCGACTTCCAAACACTCAAGTTAACCAACAGCTGGGGATCGCCAAAAACATCAACCACACTAGAGTCAATCGAACCCGACTCCCAACGCCAGATAAAGCCGTCCGAATTATCCGCTAGATCATGAATTTCATCGAGGCGTGCGACGAACCCTGCCATCTCAGACGATTCCATCGAAGCCACAGCATTGGCGATATTTAATTGAGCGAGGTGATAATAACTCATAACGAACTCGATACTCAGTTGATGCATTGTTGCCAAGTGTAACCAAATTCTTCCGCGTAATTAGCAATATTTGTGAGGCCAATGCCTATGAAAGCAGTGGCAAGTTACGCCGCTATAACAATTAATACGCCTCAGTCTGGCGGTTTTTCGTTTGCTTCGTATCAGACCGAAGCTTGAGAATATCGCTACTACCTGAGAGAGAAAATCATGCCAGAATTATCTATATCGCGTCGCACGCGCTCGACGCCATTTACATCCCGCATTACCGATGGCGGCGTTAGCGGTTATACCGTCTACAACCGCATGTTATTGCCCACAACCTTCCGAGGCGTTGAAGCGGACTATCACCACCTCTGCAATCACGTGCAAGTATGGGACGTCTACGCCGAACGTCAGGTAGAAATACAAGGGCCAGACGCCGACAAACTAGTGCAGTGGATGACACCACGCGATATCTCGATGGCTCAAGACGATCAATGTTTCTACTTGCCGCTGTGCGATGAAAACGGCACCATGATCAATGATCCCATCGGCATCAAAATTGATGAACAGACATGGTGGTTAAGCATCGCGGATTCAGATGTAAAGCTGTGGGCAAAAGGCTTGGCCAAAGGCGCGGGGCTTGATGTAACCGTTGCCGAAGCTAACGTTGGCCCCATCGCGGTTCAAGGCCCCAAAGCCGATGAACTCATGCGCCGTGTGTATGGCAATATCGTCGATGACATACGCTTCTTCCGCTATAAACGACTGCCGTTTCAAGGCCACGAAATGATCGTGGCGCGCTCCGGTTGGTCAAAACAAGGTGGTTTTGAAATCTATGTCGATGACGCTCAGGTCGGCCAGGCGCTATGGGATGAGTTATTTAAGGTTGGAGAAGACCTCAATGTCGGTCACGGGTGCCCAAATCTGATCGAGCGCATCGAAAGTGGCTTGCTCTCTTTTGGTAACGATATGGACTTTAACCATACGCCTTTGCAATGCGGCTTAGATAAATATTGCCACTTGGATCGCGATATCGAAAGCATGAGTCTTGACGCCTTGCGTGCTCAAAAAGAAGCGGGTGTGCGGAGTCGTTTAGTCGGCGTCATTGCTCAAGAAATGCCGTTGCAACCCAAGTGGGCAACACTGCAAATCGACGGTCAGACAGTGGGTGAATTAACTTCCTCGTGTATTTCTGGAAAGTTTGATGCCTGGCTAGGCTTGGCATTGCTAGACACGCCGGACATTGATGCCTTGTCGTCTGTCGAAAAACAGTTAACAATTAGCACCGACCTAGGCGACTTCAGTGGACAATGTGCTGAACTGCCGTTTAAGTTTGACCAGCTTAATTTGCCCGCACGCAACACTTAAGGAAACACTATGTCAGTCGGTACTCATCTAACACTTCCGCCACTTTATGATTCATTGAGTGAGGCAATTGGGCATAAAGCGAACTTTGTTCCGCTAACGCCGATTGCCTTCCTTTCAAGAACGGCAGATGTTTACCCAAATGAGCCCAGCTTGGTGTATGAAGATCAGGAATACACATGGTCTGAGACTGAGCAACGTTGCCAGCAACTTGCCCATGCGCTTAAGAACCTCGGTTTAGCAGCGCACGACACGGTTTCAGTGCTAGCTTTTAACACGCCAGAAACCTTTGAAGCGCATTTCTTCGCACCGATGGCTGGCACCGTGCTTAACACCATCAATACACGCTTAGATGAGCCAACGGTTCGTTACATTCTGAACTTTGCAGAAGCCAAGGCCATACTGGTTGATCGAGAGCTATTACCGCTAGCCATTGAAGGTTTACGGGATCGCATGAAAGCGGGCTTCGATGTGCCGGTTATTTTGATTGATGACCCGCATGCAGCGAATCAGCCAGATATTCCAGAAGATCTAAACATCCATCGCTACACTGATTTGCTGAAAGCTGAAGTGGCTAAAACAGACTACTTAGCGGCAGTGGTTGAGAATGAGCTGCAACCACTGGCAATCAACTTCACCTCAGGCACTTCAGGCAAACCCAAAGGCGTGGTGTACCACCATCGCGGCGCTTACCTGATGTCGATGGGAACGATTTCTGGTTGGCCCTTACCAAAGCACCCAACCTACCTCTACACCGTGCCTTTGTTTCACTGCAATGGCTGGGGTCACGCGTGGACGATGACAGCGATGGCGGCCAAAGTGATTTGTGTGCGTGCCATTGTGCCGAGTACTGTGTTTGAGCTGATGCGCAAGTATGAAGTGACACATTTCGGTGGTGCGCCCATCGTACTGAATATGCTGGCGAATGCGGAAGATTGCCCTGACCGCATTGCGGACAATAGAGTAGTGCATTGCATGACAGCCGGTGCTCCACCCCCTGCTCCCGTGCTAGCAAAAATGGAGTCAATGGGCTTTGATGTGATGCATGTATATGGATTAACCGAGACTTATGGTCATATCCTGCAAGGCACGCCACAAAAAGATTGGAGTGGCGCGGGACAAGATCAAGTTGCCGAGCTGAAGTCGCGCCAAGGTGTGCGTTTCCCAATGACCGAAGCGGCGGATGTGATTGACCCGATAAGTTTAAAACCGGTTGAGCATGATGGTTTTGAGATGGGTGAGATTGTGATTCGCTCCAATACAACGATGACGGGTTATTTGAAGAACCCAGAGGCAACCGCTGAAGCGTTTCGTGAGGGCTGGTTCTGGAGTGGTGACTTAGCGGTGATTCATCCAGATGGTTATATCCAAGTGAAGGATCGCGCTAAGGATATAATTATTTCAGGTGGTGAGAATATTTCTTCGGTGGAAATCGAGAATGCGCTTTATAAGCATGCCGCGGTGGGTGAAGCGGCTGTGGTTGCGATGCCGCATGAAAAATGGGGTGAGACGCCTTGTGCTTTTATTGAGTTGAAGGCTGGGCAGGAAGCGACTGAGCAGGAAATTATTGAGCATTGTAAGCAGAACTTGGCAGGGTTTAAGAAGCCAGGTGAAGTGGTGTTTGGGCCGCTACCTAAGACGGCTACAGGGAAAATTCAGAAGTATGAGTTGCGAAAGCGGTTTGGCCCGAACACAGCTGATGTTCACCATGATGAACAACAGGTTGACTAAAATACCGGGGTGCACGTTTTTATGTCTCCTCCAGCCGTAGTAACTGCGCATGGAGGAGTACCTGTATGCTGAAAGTTAGCTGAGCAACCCGGATCGCTGTTGCTTAGTTAAGGGATTCCGCGGTAACGACAGAATTCGCGAACAACTCCCCTAACCTCAAATTACCTTGAGTTGACCAGTGAATTTGATCCGTTCCATAGCCGTCATCAGTAAATAATTCCAGACTCTTACTCCTGACTAGATAAGCATTGCTATCACTCGCAGCAACGGCTGCTTGCGCTGCCCATATCTGCTCGCGCGACGCCAAGCGATAACTATCGGGTATCTCGGCGATATGAACTTTCAAGTCCGGTAAGTTAAGGTCTGTTCTTAGGCCGGAAATAAAACTTTGGAGTTTCCCCTGATAAGCTGGCGGTTCTTGTTGTCCAAAGGCGTCTGACTCTCCCTGTACTAGCAGTAAGCCCTTAATATCTAATGTAATACCCAAACCACTAGCGGCAACTTTGGCGTCATTTATCGTTTCTAAAAAATCACTGTAAGTGTTATTGCCAGCGTTTGGTTGCCAATCTGAGAACATTGTTGTTCCCCCCGCGGTATATTTAATTATCCTAACGGGCTCATCAATGACACTTTGCAATTGGCTATTGAACGTTAGCTCAGGGCCAAAGCGAATGCCATTACCACCCGCGCCAAAACCTGGCTCAAGATCCCGCCACGTCGCAAACCATCGACTAAAAATATTCGCTGAGGGTTGTGCCACTTTCAAATCACTACGCCCTACCGCATCAAGATCTTCATTGGGAATTAATGTACCGAAAGGCACCGTGCCGTAACCAAGGCCAAACCCTCCAGCGTTAGATTGCCCTGCAAGTATGTAAGTTTTAACACCTTGACTGCCAACGATCGACACCTTTAATGTTGCCCAAGTTTCCCTGCCTGAACTATCCTGCATCCCATAGTAAATCGTAGCCGTGCCGTTAACAGGATAACCTCCTTGGCCCGTACTAGCATGGGTATAGACCAGTTTATTATTGACCACTTGGACGCGCTCGCGCTCTACAGGCCACGCAGTCACTGTATTGACAATTCTCAAGTTGGCCCCAACGTCGTTAGCCAACACATCAATACTGGCCGACCCTCCAGTAGATACTTCAGCAATATCATCAATAGCAGTGGATAAACCTTCGCTCTCAGTGACGTTTATCCTAGCGGTCGCCCAGTTTGTTCTATTTTGGCCGTCTTTCATTATGTAGTAAATCGTCACTTCTCCAGTAATGGCGTTGCCGTTTGCAGCGGGGTTATTCGTATACACCAGCTTATTATTCACTACTTTGAAATCTGCTTTTCTCGCAGGATACGCAACCGATGACCCAGCAAAGTCAATGGTTAAATTATTACCCGTATCATTTGCAAGCACATCAATGGTGACTGTTTGGCCGACAATTACTTGCGCTGTATCGTCGTTACCATTTGGCGAAGCTTGAACAGATACTGTGATTAATTGAAAAAAAGCACACAAAATCATGAGCCTCTTTATTATTTTCATTTCCATTTTTTTATTCTCATAATCCATTATTATTTGACTCATTCTAGATTAGAAACCAAAACTATTTTTTCCATCACAGCAACACTGACAAGCGGTTTGCGCATCCAGATTAAGAGAATAGTGAAGTGAATTCAGAGGCGTGAGTTACGGAAGCGGCTTGGGGGATCCATTGTTCTAATCTCATCAGTTCTCCCATACCTTCCTTCCCCTATTTAATTAACACATCATCTGCGGCACAAGGCTAACAGGTTCTTACAGTTTTGGGACATACCTCGTAACCGCTACCCCACTAATAATTAAAACCAACGCTGCCACTCCAGACCACTCAATCACCTCGCTCAACAAAAGCGCCCCAGCAAAATATGCCAGCACCGGTATCACGTAATTTATATTCGCCAGAAACGTCGGCCCTGCTCTACCAATAATCACAAAATACACCACCGTTGCAATACCCGTCGGTCCAATCCCCAGCCATATCAACGACCACAAGGCACCTTGTTCATAGCTCTGCTGCCACGGCACATCCTGAATCAACCAAATCGGCACCACAATCATGCTGGAAATAATCAGCGTTCCAGCACCTGCGACAATAGGCTCAAAACTTGGTAAACGTCTTACCAGAACACTATTAAGCCCATAACTAAGGCTGGCCATCAGCACGATTAAAATACCTACCGTCGCATTATCACTCGCTGAAATCGTCGGAAATAACACGATTGCGACGCCCGTTATGCCCATCGCAAAACCAATCAGTTTATAACGATTCAGCGACTCTTCCGGAACAAAGTAATGCGCTAACACCATAGTCGCCAAAGGCATCACCGCCATGAGCAATCCCGTCATGCCGGAGGTGATGCTCTGCTGTCCCACAGATATCAAATAAAACGGCAGCATCGTGCCGAAAGTTCCAAATATCAACAGCACACCCCAAGATTGCCAATCAGTAGGGAGTTTCAATTTTTTATAAAGCAGCACCGCGCCTAACACAAGCGCGCCCAGCAATATACGCAGCGCGACGATCCCAATAGGCGAGAAGCTTTTCAGCGAAATCTCTATAAAAATAAATGAAGAGCTCCAAAGAGCAATTAAGCCTCCGAGCAATAACCAGTCTACTGTCGTTTGTTGCTTAACCACTACCTATGCAGCCAATGATTCGAATGCTTGAACAATACGTTCGAAGCTGTGGCGAGCGCGCTTTACGCTGTGACGCGCCCGAAGGTAACCGTGCACAAGCCCTACTTCTTCATAAAAATGCGCGGTGCCACCTGCTGCATTTATTCGTTCACAGTAATTGCGGGAATCATCCAACAACGGGTCGCATCCGGCACCAAAGGCATGGGTAACGGGCAGTTGACTAAAATCAGTATCCGCTAGAGGCGCACATCTAGGATCGTTCGAACGATCAATTCCACCCGTTAGCAACTCACGATAAAACTCAATATCTGCCGTGGCGAGATGCGGTGCATTGGCATGCTCAATATACGACTGACTACTTAAATCATGCGTTAATCCGGGATAGATCAGCACCTGCCCAATGGGTTTAGTCCTGTATTGCTTGCTGACGTAGGCGACCGAGGCCGCCAGATTAGCGCCTGCGCTGTCACCTGCTAAAATCACGGGCAGTGAGGACGCCTGTACAAGATAGTCATAGGCAGATACAGCATCCTCATGCGCGGCTGGGTAGATATGTTCCGGCGCTAGACGATAGTCAACAGAAGTCACTACAGAGCCAGTTTTAGCACAAAGCTCCGCACAGACATCGTCATGACTATCTAACCCACCTAACAGATACCCACCACCGTGAAAGTAGAGTATTTGCGCCTTTGGTTTGGCGCGTTTCAGTTGATATTGCCGGATAGGAATGTTGTGCGATGGCAAGACTATTTCGCTATCGGAACTCTCAACGTCAACCGGATTATCCAACCGAAAGTTCCGGCACATTTCATTGTATAAATCCCGCTGCGCTTGGTAAGACAGGCCCACCGCATTTTCAGGATAGCTAGCATTAGATTTATCGATATAAGCCCACATTGCTTCGTCGAGCAACTCGGCGTACCTACCTCGCTTAGCGGCAAGTTCGGCCTTAGAGGTCATGCTTTTCTTCAATTTTTGCTATTATTTTATCTTCGGCTTCAAGCTGGTCTAATTCGACATGCTCTAAGTCTTCATCATCGTCTGCGAAACTATCTTTTTCTGCCTGCCCGAGCATCTGCATAATGTTAGAACGTGTAGCGCGACCCAACAGTAAACGAATGCGTTTATCAGCCCGCTGAAACACTTCACTAAACGCTAAATCTTCAGTGCCATACACCTTCACATAGTCAATATGAATCAAAGTATCAATGAAGTTTGCGATTAGATTTTTATCCGCATAGTCGGGGGAGTTAATTTCATGAATCATCGCCACACGCTGCGCCATTAGCTGGCAACGTTTCTCTAACTCAGCTTTTGGAATAGTTTCAGAGCCAGAGCGTGCCAGTAACGCCAAGGTGAGGTAGTACACTTCAAGCGTCGGTGAAATAACGCGCGCCAGCAGATTTATTTGCACGAACCTTAGGGTACCAAAACTACGTCGACTGTATGAGGCATCAGCGTCACGTCGTTCTAGCAGCCCTTGTTCACACATCACATCCAGCACATTACGTATGGCACCGGCTAACTCTTCCTGCTTCCATGGCAAAAACAACTCACTTTGTAAAAAAGGATAAACCATTGTTATTAGCTGGGTAATATCTTTTTCTGGCAAAGTGCGTTTGTTAATAAAACAGCAAGCTATTACCGATGGCAAAGCCATTAGATGCAAAATATTATTGCGATAATAAGTGAGTGAAACGGAGTGTTTAGGGCCTAAGTAAAGGATATCGCCCAGCTCATGTTTATGGCGTTTCAACATCTTCAAGGCTTCAACTCGCGCAATCTGTTCTGGGCCGGTTTCCTGCGTGACGACTAATCGATCTGAGTAAGCGGTTGAGGCAATAATGTCACGATACATCGCGATCATCTTTAACAGCTCACTTTCATCCATGCTTTGCTTGGGCGTTGCTAGCAGTACGGTAGAAATAAGTGTCACCGCATTTACTGTCGCGGCCTGATTGATGTTCGATGCAATAAGACCTGATAAAGAGCCTACCGATGACCGGACCCAATCTGGCCTCTCTGCATCGTCATAAGCATCTTCTTGCCACGTTGGCTGCTCTTGATCCAGAATTTCGTCTAGTAAAATGGGGCGACCAAAGTTGGCGGCTACCTTGCCAAAATTACCTCTAATGCTCAGGATCGAGCGCACCGAGTTCATAAAGGTTTCGCTTTTTTTGTCCTCACCGGAAAGCTCAGCTTGATAAGCCTTGGTTTCAAGGAGTTTCTCATAACCAATATACACTGGAATAAAGGCGACTGGCTTCTGACGGTATTTCAAAAAGCCACGAACCGTCATAGAGAGCATGCCAGGTTTTGGCTTAAGGAGACGTCCGGTGCGACTACGCCCACCTTCTACAAAGTATTCAATAGCGACGCCTTTAGACACCAACTCCGCAACGTACTCGAACATTACAGATGAATACAGCTGGTCATCTTTGAAACTGCGGCGAATGAAAAATGCACCACCGCCTCGCAAGATGGAACCAATCACCGGCATATTAAGATTTTTTCCCGCCGCAATATAGGGTATAGCTAAGCCTTCATAATAGATGACATATGACAGCAATAAATAGTCAATGTGACTGCGATGGCAAGGTACGTAAACAAGCTCGTGAGTCTTGGATAACGCTTGCAACGGCTCAGCATTGTTCACTTCGATGCCAGAATAAAACTTATTCCAAAAATACGACAGCAGTCGATTCATTACCTGCACCGTGATACTGGTGCAGTTGGCCACGATTTCGAGCACATAACGACGTGCCTGTTCTGTCGCTTTGTATTCAGTAATATTCTCGTCTTGACTGCGCTGTTTGATGGCAGCCTGCACATCTGGCTTAGTAATTAGGTCGCGCAGTAAAGTCGTTCGATGAGAAACATCAGGCCCAATGGTGGCAGTTCTAACATCACTCAAACGCTTGGAGAAAGTTTCTTGCAGGCTATCAATGGTGTTTTCATCGTCAGTTCCATCCCTGGGACTGGTCACTTCAAGTGTCGTTCCCTTTGAGAAGTTGACCACCTCAGAGAACTTAATCGAGGTGAAATGCCCATGAAATAGGATAGTAAACAATTTTGAAAAAAAGCTTCGCGGCTCCCAAGACTCTGAAAACAATACAGGCAACCAACGGTTTTGTTTAACCACTGGCTTTCCCCAAAACACGGACACTGGGACGAATTGAATCGTCTCATCAGGGTGCTCATTTAGCTTTTTAACGATGCCTCGCAACATCCGTGAACGTTTGTTTTTTTTCTCCATCCAGGCTTTGAATGGCTCCCGCGGTGCAATGGTATAAACTGATTTCCACGTGGATAGTTCAGGCTTAACGATTCGACTCATCGGTTCAGGTAAGTTGAGTCGCTTGCACTCGGCTTCCAACACCAGTAGGTTTGTCCAAGAACGGTTCTCTAAGACATAAATAATCGGTTGATTCCGGTCAATATTGAGAGACTCAAGATTACTGGGCTCGACTTTTGTCTCTATCCAAAGATAAAGCAATTTTCGGCCGAAGCGATTGATTGTTTTGCGAATTGTCATAAGCCTGTGAGGTTAATTTTTTACCTAGGCTTTAACCTAACAGCAACGGCAGTTTATGTCATGCTTAATGACGCGAAAACCTACACTGAAACTTGTTGTAAATTAGTGCTAGAATCAATTTTTTGCCTCAAAGCGGAGAGATTTCACATGAGCAAATACAGTTTTCTGGATGATTACAGCGAGGGTTGCCACCCTAAAATATTACAGGCCATGACGGCTAGTAATATGGCTCAGCAGACAGCGTATGGGCATGATGAATATTCCAAACGTGGTAAGGAGTTAATTCAGCAACACTTAGACAACAAAGAAACGCCTATCTTTTTTGTAGCGGGCGGAACGTTGGCAAATATCATTATTATGTCGAGTGCGCTGCGCTCGCATGAAGCAATCATCTCAGCAGCTACCGGGCATATTGCAATGCGCGAAACGGGTGCTATTGAAGCGACGGGGCATAAGATAATCTCAGTGCCCTCTGCTGATGGAAAGCTGACTGCAGCGAGTGTCAAAACGGCTGTTGCAAGCAATGCACATTACCCACATATGGCTAAGCCGCGCTTAGTTTATATTTCCAATGCAACTGAAGCCGGTACGGTTTATACCAAAGCTGAAGTGCAAGCCTTATCTGAGGTGTGCAAGACTAATCATTTATTGCTAATGATGGATGGCGCGCGACTCGGCACTGCACTTACGGCTGACATTAACGATATGACGTTGCAAGACATCGCTGAGCTAACGGACATTTTTTGGATTGGTGGCACTAAAGCAGGCGCTTTGATTGGTGAGGCCATTGTGATTCCTAATGCTGTGCTTGCTGAAGATTTTGAATTTCATATCAAGCAACGAGGCGCTTTGTTGGCTAAAGGCCGTTTATTAGGTCAGCAGTTTGCTGAACTGTTTGATCAAGACTTGTTTTTTGAGCTTTGCAAACACTGCAATAGAATGGCGCAGAAACTGGCGAATGCCATGACGACAAATGGTTACGGCTTGGCTGCGGCCACCGAAAGTAACCAGATCTTCCCAGTGTTACCCAACTCGATGATAGAAACGCTGGAGCAGGATTTTGCATTTTATCGCTGGGAAAAAGCTGACGATGAGCATTCAGTCATTCGCTTAGTCACTTCATGGGCAACTGAAGAAAGTCAAATAGATGCTTTTATTGCTGCGGTTGAAAATATTGCTAACCGAAGCAATACCGATTAAACGATGGCTGATCAGACTGCTGTTGACTCAACCCTCTCAAGTCTAACGGTTTCATGAGCGGACCTCTCCATAACCTGCGCGTCGTTGAAATGTCAGGGCTTGGCCCCTGCCCACTGGCCGGGCAATTATTGGCGGATATGGGGGCGGAGGTGATTACTATTGACCGCTCATCTACTGCGGTTGACCCAACTGATATCAATCGGCGTAATAAACAGTCCATTGCTATCGATTTAAAAACGAAAGCTGGTCTGGAGATTGCTCTAAAACTCATTGAGCGCGCAGACATTCTGATAGAAGGCTTTCGACCGGGCGTAATGGAAAAACTCGGACTGGGACCGGGAGATTGTTTGGCGCGTAATCCTAAATTAATCTTTGGTCGCATGACTGGCTGGGGACAAACTGGCCCATTAGCCAAAACAGCCGGTCACGACCTGAACTACCTGGCTATTACCGGTGCTTTAAATAGCATTGGTTTAAAAGATAAGCCGCCGATACCTCCCCTTAACTTAGTGGCTGATTACGGCGGCGGCACGATGTTTCTATTATTTGGTGTGCTCTCAGCGTTGTTTGAGCGCAGCCAATCAGGTAAGGGGCAAGTAGTAGACGCAGCCATGGTTGATGGCGTGCCTGCAATGATGGGCTTACTTCACTCATGGATGGCACAGCAGCAATGGACATCTCAGCGTGAAAGTAATTTGCTTGATGGTGGCGCGCCGTTTTATCGCTGCTATGAAACGGCAGAGGGTAAATATTTATCGGTAGGCCCTTTAGAGCCAAAGTTCTTCGCTGAGTTAATCGAAAAAGCAGGGATTGTTCAGGAACATGCACAAAACCAATACGATTCCGCAAGCTGGCCTGATAAACATGCCGAGTACGAAGCGGTATTTTTAAGTAAAAATCGTGATGAGTGGATGAAAATTTTTGATAGCTCTGATGCATGCATTGCGCCAGTTTTAGAGATGGATGAAGTCGAGTCACATCCACACAATGCATCGCGAGAAACCTTTGTACGTATTGATGGCGTACTTCAAGCTAGTCCAGCGCCTCGCTTTAGCCGCACCTCCCCGAACACGCCCAAAACACCCACCGCTGTAGGCGCTGACTCTGAAGACATTCTACAACAACTCGGCTACAATGATAGCGAGATTGATCAGCTAATACAGTCCTGCGTTCTAACTTAGCTCTAAGTATGCGCACCATCCTCCGAGCCGCCTCATATGATTGAAACACAGCAAACGTTGGATAACCGAGCACTGCGTGCGGTCGCTGTGCAATTTCTTATTAACGGAACAATAGCTGCCTCTTTTATTCCACGTCTACCAGAAATCCGCGATGCACTAGCAGTCGATTTAGCCACGATTGGTCAAATACTCACGCTAGCAAGCTTAGGCGGGTTGTTGGGTAGTTGGCTAGCGGGCTTGGTTATCCCAAAGCTTGGCACCAAAAACGCAATGATATACGGTACTTTAGCCGTTATTTTTACTCTGCCACTGCTTGGTTTTGCAAATTCCTTCTGGTCATTATTACTCGTATTAAGCTTCATAATGATGTTAGACCCTATCGTTGATGTGGCCATGAATATTCAGGGCTCTAATATCAGCGCCCGTCGCAAGACTCCCGTCATGAATCGCTTACATGGTTTATGGAGTGTTGGTTCAGTTATTGGTGGATTGCTGGCAGCAGGTATGGCAACGCTCAATGTTTCACTACAATGGCACTTGATAGGTGCAGCTTGTTTAATGGCGATTGGATTGTGGTATATCGGCGGTGGGCTACTCACTTCGGATGAAGCTGTCATCAACCCAGAAGCTCAAACCACAGCGAATGCAAAGACACGCATCCCAACCAGCTTATGGATCTATGCCGTACTCGGCGCAACCGCATTTGTCCCTGAAATGATTGGCAGCGACTGGGCGCCCTTTCGCGCAAAAGATGATTTACAGGTAAGCGCAGGATTCGCTGGCATGGCTTATGTGGCTTTCACTTCAGGCATGGTTGCAGGACGTTTATCCGGCGATTGGCTAGCAACGAAACTAGGTAAGGAAAAACTGTTGAATTATGCGGTTATCATCGCCGGAATTGGCTTAGCTATCGCCTGCTTAATTGACTTTACACCATTGGTATTTATTGGACTAAGCATCGCTGGCATTGGAATTTCTGTATTATTTCCGGCGCTATATGACGCTGCTGCACAAGATCCGAGAAACCCAGGAGCAGCGCTTGGTGCTATGACGGCAGGTTCTCGCGGCATTATGCTAGTCGCCCCGATTAGCATTGGCTTACTAGCCGACTCCGACGCCTTCTCGGTAGGTATGGCAATGGCATTATTGGCGTTACCCTGTCTATTTATTACGGGGTATTTCGCAAGGCGTTTACATTAATCGAAGATAAGCTTTTGACTAGCCAAAGCTAAGCTGCCAACACTTGAAAACCGCTGATTAAACCAGGCTACTACTGACCGACACAGCAGTCACTGCCACAACAATATCTTCGGATTTAGCCGCCAATCTTCTACCAATAAGCTACCCACTTTTTCAAACTCGCTGGTATTAGACGTGACCATTGTCAGCTGTTTGCTCATGCCCGTGCCAGCAATCATGACGTCGTATGGATCAATTGGAATATCCTGCTGCTTTAGGTACGCCCGAATCTTCGCCGTCGCTATTGCTTCATTATTTCCATAAGGGATGATCTCAATCATCCGCAACAGACTACTAATGATAGGCTCAAGCTGCTTGGCTCGATCAGGATGCAAAGCCAATCCGTACTGAATTTCCATCACAGTAATTGATGATATTGCCAAATCAATCGGACGTTCAGATCTCAAGCGTTTCATTACGCCTGCATCCCCTTTTACAAAATCACTGATCACGCAAGTATCAAGTAAATACTTCATGAAAATGGATCATCTCTTACTCTGGTAAATTCGTCCCTATATGACTCAAACCTTGGAACCCCGCTAACTCCTGCAAACTGCATAATCTCTTCCGGCCAATCATTAGACTCTTTAGTTTGCAACCACATGTCAATGGCTTCTCGAATCAAGCCATTGCGAGTCTTCTGGCTTTCCTTAGCGACTTCTAATAGACGACCACCAAGATCTTCGTCTAAGTAAATATTAAAATTCATACCACACCTGTTATGAAACATGTTATACCAAATAATATAAGAGAGATTAACAACAAGCAAGCTGCTGCACTCATTTCATCCCCCTCTAAAACTGAACAAGCTTTGATGCTCCAATTGTTTTTAAAATAATTCACCTCTGATGCTCAGTAACCATACCGACAATCCTTTCCTCGATAGGCTCATTTGCTCAGCATGCGTATAAATAACTCATACCGAGTTGACAGACACTGTCAAAAATTCTTGGATAACAGAATACGGGTGGGGACCTTTTTGAGGAGCGCATAGCTCCTCTACTTTACCACCTCGCTTTTACCTTCTAGGTAATCTGTTACCTTTTTACAGGCCTCGTAAGCCACGCCACCTATAATTACTAATATTATTTTATGTGGTTTAGCCATTACTATCCCTCCCCGTTATAATCTAACTTTTACACAAGTCGTCTATTGCTGTATCAGACTCGACTAACCCGCTTAGGCATAAAACTATGTTTCATATGATATTGCAGACCGTTGTAGCATTGGCTTTCACCCACTGCATAGGCTAGTGCCAATCGTGGTTTACTGCATTCTAAGTATTATTCCAAAGACACGGTTAGTGGGTCTAGGGTTATTAACCCACATGGGATTAGACAGTATTGATTGCAAAGTAAATACCGGTGAGTGGCTATATCAACTACCATAAAAAAAGCACGATAACTTGCGTCACCGTGCTTTCTTATATCCTTGATGAGCAACAGACACACTCTCCAAACTTAGACCACTAAGCTTAATTACTTAGCTGCAAGCGCCTCGTCAGAACCTGGCAGTTTGTTCTCAAAGACAATCTTGTTTCTGAGGAACCAGAGCACAATCAGTGATGGGATAACCATCAACGCAGTGATAATAAAGAACTTACCCCAATCACCACCTAGCCAATCAACCATTGCACCAGAAGAAGACGCAAGGAGTGTACGCCCTAAAGTACCAATGGAAGCTAGCAGGGCATATTGGGTTGCGGTATAAGTTCGATCCACGAGTCGGGATATAAACGCCACAAATGCCACCGTCGCAAATGCCGCTGCTACATCATCTAAGATAACTGAAACTGCAAATAATAATTCCGACTTTCCGCTCCAAGCCAATACACTGAACATAAGGTTAGTCATCGCCATAGCAACACCCGCAATAAACAATGCTTTCACCGAACCCGCTCGCATAGCGAACCAACCACCAATAAGCGTAAAGACTACCGTAGTAATCCAACCGAGAGACTTAGAGTAAATGGCAATATCAGACTTGCTGAATCCCATTTCCTTATAGAAGACTATGGACATCTTCCCTAGGAATGCCTCACCAATCTTGAACATGAAAATAAACGCCAATATCGCGATACCAATCGACATTCCATTTTTTCTAAAGAAACTAGTCATTGGGCTAAGGATAGTACTTGCGAACCAGCCTACTATCCCAGGCAAAGGAACTGCTGAGCCCAGCTTTTGTTGATCAGCTAGTTGAGCCTGCTGTCTAGCGGTTGCTGATACTTCTGGTATTAACATTAAAAAGAGATTGCACAGAATAATGAGCCCCATGAGCAAGATGAAAGTGTATTGCCAATAATTAGCGACTCCTTGCTTTTCGAAGTAATCAGCTGCAAACAGTGCAATCATTCCGCCTAGCTTATAGCCAGTCCACCAACCAACAACAGTTACCGCAGCACCGGCAGCCATAGACTTAGATTCATGCTCACCAATCTGCTCAATACGCAAGGCGTCAATCGTTATGTCTTGGGTTGCAGAGGATATCGCGATAATCAGTCCGAGGAAGATAACCATCTTCAAATTATCAACGGGGTTGATGATACTCCAGCAGACCAACGCCAATAAAATCAGCACCTGCATGGAGATAATCCATGACTTTCGATGCCCTATTTTATCGGTAAGAAACGGTATTCGAATTCGGTCAACTAACGGTGCCCACATCCAGTTCAGTGCATACACACCGAAGATCAGGCCGGCCCAACCAATAGTACTTCTACTTAGTCCGTCTTCTTTCAGCCATAGCGTGAGGGCAGTACCAATTAGAACCCATGGAAAACCACTCATGATCCCCAATAGTAGGATGCGCAACATGCGCCGATCAAAGTACACAGAAAAATCACTTTTCCCTTCAGAAGCTGCACTGGTGGCAGCGTTATTTGCTTCGCTCATGACTTCCCAATCTCATAGTTATAATCAATAGTAAGAGGAGCATGATCAGAGAAACGCTCCTCGCGATAGACAGCCGTTGCTTCTACGGTGCCTTTTAAGCTTGGTGATAAAATATGATAATCGATACGCCACCCCGTGTTATTAGCCCAAGCCTGCCCACGATTAGACCACCAAGTGTATTCGTGCTCTTCCTGCTCTAACTCACGGAATGCGTCAACAAATCCCTCATCATCAAACAAGGTATCCAACCAAGCTCTTTCTTCTGGAAGGAAACCAGAATTTTTCTTATTGCCCTTCCAATTCTTGATATCTTCATTTTTATGGGCGATGTTCCAATCACCGCAGATAACCAAGTCGCGGCCTTCATCGCGCATGCTCTGCATCTTGGGCATGAAGAAGTCCATTCCTCGATACTTCACCTCTTGCCGTTCTTCTTTTGCCGACCCTGACGGCATGTATAAACTTACTACACTTAGCTTGCCAAAACGAGCCTCTAAATAGCGTCCTTCACAGTCTAATTCAGCCAAACCCATGCCAACGACCACTTCGTCGGGTTTCTGCTTACAGTAGAGCGCAACTCCGCTATAACCTTTCTTTTCCGCATCATTGTAATAACAGTGATATCCCTCAGGATGGAACATAGGATCTGTTAGTTGATCAATTTGGGCTTTCGTTTCTTGTATACAGACAACGTCAGCATTTTGCGAAGCCAGCCATTCAAAAAAGCCTTTACGGCCGGCCGCACGAATTCCGTTTGTATTTACTGTGATTATTCTCATGGAGGAATACTATACTCAAAATGATTGATTACCTCTACTAATTCGCTTTTAGCATTCTATTAAGGTTAGAATGTAAAAAAATAAAACTATCTGCATCGAGACTCGAGCATTATGGAACTAGTTGTTTTAACCATCACTGCAATCGGTATTTTCTTATTTTCAATAAGTTATTTTAAATTCGCCTATGAAGGTTTTAGACATCACTTTGTCACAGGCTTATTAGCACTGATCCCTGTGCTAAACATTATTGCACTACCTACCTTATGGGATCGCACACGCGGCATGTTGATGATTGGCTTAGTTGGATTAGTTGCTGCTGTAATCGCATGGTTTGCTGGTGCAGACAAAGCGCTTGAAACAATACGTTCAGACCGCAATACACCCATATCGCCAACCCAAATCATATCAAACACCTCGGGCACATCTACGGCCCTAAATAGCAATACAAGCAGTGGATCTAAAGACAAATTTCTAACGGTGCTACCCGGAAAAGCACTCTATCGATTGGATTTCGAATCCGCATCACCCAATCAAATTCGAAATTTCGCCGGTCGTATTGTCAGAATCACCAGTAATGATCACGTAGTTACCGATGGTCGCATTCAGAATTTCACGCCAAGCAGTGTTTTTATCGAACAACCCGGCGCTGGCAACATTGCCTATGAAATGATGCTGAGCAATATAAAATCAATACACGTCATGGTGAAACGGGCAGCACGCTAATGCTTGCCCCAATCGACTGCTATGTCTATCGCAGTAAATCCAAAGCAGGCATGTACATTTATCTTGCAGAAAAGGATAGCTTTGACTCAATTCCTAGTGACTTAAGAAAAAGGCTGGGAAAGCTTGAATTCACTTTTAGCATGACACTAGATGAAACCAAGAAGCTCGTACGCTTAGACGCTAAAAGCGTTATCCGACAGCTTCGGAACGATGGCTTTTTCCTACAAATGCCACCACCTAACACTAACTTCCTTGATTTAAATCTCAATCAGTCAGATGGCTTTTAGACGTCCATGACTGCTTCTAAGCGCTCAATCAAGACTGCCATGTCTTCGTCAGTGCCTATCGTAATACGCAAATAATCAGACAGCCTTGGCTTGTTAAAGTAACGCACAAGAACACCCTGCTCTTTTAATTTCAGATAAAGCGTTTCAGCATTAACACTATTAGGCGGCTTAGCAAATACGAAATTCGTACTGGAAGGTAGCACTTTAAAACCGATACTCTCTAATGAGGCCGTAGCAGCTTTTCTGGTAACGATAATTTTTTGGCGGCAACTTTCAAAATGATCAACGTCCTTGATAGCAGCGGCCGCACCGTTTTGCTCTATTCGTCCCAAAGGATAAGGGTTAAACGAATTTTTAACACGCTCCAAACCTTCTATGAGCACTGCGTCACCCACAGCAAAACCAACTCTTAAACCCGCTAGGGCGCGAGATTTAGATAAGGTTTGTACAACCAATAAATTGGGATAATCTGCGATCAGACTGATTGCCGTATCGGCACCAAAATCAACGTAGGCTTCATCAATCAGCACGGGAGAGTTCGGGTTGTTCTCAAGAATATTTCGAATCTGAGAAAGCGGTAAGGCAATTCCGGTAGGCGCATTGGGATTTGGAAAGATAATCGCACCATTAGCTTGTCGATAATCCTTAGGGTCAATCTCAAACTCGTCATTCAGCGGTACAGCTGAAGCCTCAATACCAAACAAATTACAATACACTGGATAAAAGCTATAGCTGATATCAGGATACAGAAGCTTTCTGGACTGCTTTAACAGTCCGACAAAAGCATGAGCAAGCACCTCATCAGAACCGTTGCCGACGAAAACGTTTTCTTTCCCTACATTATACAAGTCTGCAATAGATTGCTTTAACTCATCAGCATTAGGATCTGGGTACAATCTAAGATCGTCAGAAACAGCCTTACTCATCGCCTCTAATGCTTGTGGAGAGCATGGATAAGGGCTTTCATTCGTATTCAGCTTAATAAACTGCTTATCTTTAGGTTGCTCGCCAGGAACGTAAGGGTCGAGCCCTTTAGTTCTGTCGCTCCAAAACTTACTCATTTTTCTCTCAACTACCTTATCAAAGTGACGTGAATATCTAGGCTTGGCATTCCCAAACAACCAAATGGCTACCTGGCTTCAAAGCAGTATACGATGATAAACGATTCAATCGCTTCAAGGCATTGATGTGCACGCCGGTCTTTTGAGTAATATTTGCCAAATTCTCTGCTTGGTTAAGTTTGTAATAACGCCTCCAAGTTGTTCCACCACGACCGCTTCGTTTTACATAGGTAATGTTTCTCAAATGCGCTGGCGCAGCTTCAACACAGCGTCTTTGATTCATAGGCTTATGACGTTGTTTGGCTTTTTGCTTGTTGTACCAAACTTTTTGATAATAAGCCCTGCTTTTGGGCGTTTTGTTAGCACCTACATAGGCTGATCTTGATTTCTTACCGTGTAATGTTTTGTAAACACCCATCACGCGACGAACATATTCACGTGTTTCTTTGTAGGGAGGAATACCGCCGTAGCGGTCAACTTTACCTTCACCAGCGTTATAACCTGCAAGCGCGAAGTGAACATTTCCATTGAAACGATTTAGCAACCAGCGCAGATACTTAGTACCGGCACCGATGTTTTGATGACTGTCATAACTGTTACGAACGCCGAAACGCCGAGCTGTTGCTGGCATTAACTGCATTAGACCACGAGCGCCTTTGTGAGAACGTGCTTTAACTTTAAAACAGCTTTCAGCGGTGATAACGGACTTAATTAGGTTTTCGTTGACTCCGTATTGGCGACTCGCTTGCGTTATGGAGTTTTGGTAACGTCGAGATCTATTCTGCAGCTCTTGATAATTATCTTTATAACAGGGGCGATAACGCCTAGAAGCACGCTTAGTGCGGCTTGTTGATAGCGCCATCACTCTTCGATAGGTATTCTTGCTGATACCAGTCAGCTTAGCCACCTCAGTGGGCTTAGGCCTCTTTTTTGCAGCTTTTTTCTCTACAGGATTAGCAGACTCTATAAATTGCTTCAGATTTAAACCAACCAAATCCTTGATATCAGTTGTTGAGTTGATATCAATAGCCTTTTTAACTGGATCACTTGCTTTATTGGCATTGACCCGTAAAGAAGCCTCCCCCTCTTCTCCCAGCATCGCAACAACCTTCAGTAAATCTTTTCCAATAGATTCAACAGATTTTTCGGTCTTTGTAGCGGCGCTAACAGAGCTCAAAGAAATAACCATCCCCACCAACGGAATCAAACAGTGTTTAATCTTGAACATTAATCGCTTCTCTAGCCCTTAATTTTATTCGAAGAAATTATCCAACCAGCCTGGACAATTAAAGCAACAAGCTAACATATTCGCCATCACCCCTAAGTAAACCATTTGAATCAACGGTGCGAATACACACACTAGCTGTCGAGAACCTTAACATTTAGTTTGATTCATAACCAGATGACCAGAGGCATATATGAAAATTTACTCACTTAAACCTATGCGCTAAGGAACGATTGAGCAGTTCATGAGAAATGGCTTGTTCATCTATCCTTTAGTTAAACATTGATTATAATGAGAATCTCATATCCGACTACTCAGAGCGAATATCTATGCAACATGATGTATTAATTATCGGTAGCGGTGCAGCAGGCTTAAGTTTAGCACTCAGCCTACCGACAACAACCCGCATCGCTATTTTAAGTAAAGACGACTTAAGTGAAGGCAGTACGCTTTATGCTCAAGGCGGAATCTCTGCGGTAGTCGATGACTCAGACAGTATCGAGTCACATGTAGCTGATACGTTAACAGCAGGGGCGGGGCTCTGTGATGCTGTCGTGGTTACGCAAGTCGTCAGCAAAGGTGAAGAGGCCATTCAGTGGCTAATGGACAAAGGCGTACCTTTTACCAGGAACAGCGAAACGCCTGATTCAGACAAGGCGGGGGATTTGCATCTAACGCGCGAGGGCGGCCATTCGAACAGACGAGTTGCCCACGCAGATGATGCCAGCGGCAAAGCAATAGAACTCACCTTGCTAGATAAGGTAAAATCACGAAGCAACATAAGTTTATTTGAACACCATATTGCAATCGATCTGATTACCACTCGCAGACTAGGCCAAACACGGGAAAACCGCTGCATTGGCGCCTATGTATTGAATCGTGAAGAAAAAAAGGTGCTGACCTTCTCAGCAGACTTCACCGTGTTGGCAACTGGAGGGGCTAGTAAAGCTTACCTTTACACTAGCAATCCAGACGGTGCTAGTGGTGACGGGATCGCGATGGGTTGGCGTGCGGGTTGCCGAGTAGCCAACATGGAATTCATGCAATTTCATCCAACCTGCCTGTATCACCCTCATGCCAAATCCAATCTGATTACTGAAGCGGTGAGAGGTGAAGGCGGTCGGTTGCTCCTTCCAGACGGAACTCGCTTCATGCAGAATTACGATAAGCGCGGTGAATTAGCGCCTCGTGACATTGTCGCTCGTACTATCGACCACGAGATGAAGCGTTTAGGAATTGATTCAGTATTTCTGGATATCAGTCACAAACCTCGCGATTTTATTCTCAAACATTTCCCAAATGTGTACGCCACCTGCGAATCGTTTGGTTACGACATGAGTAAAGAACCCGTGCCCGTCGTTCCCGCTGCTCATTATACCTGTGGTGGGTTGATGGTCGATTCTGATGGCCATACCGACATCCATCGCCTCTATGCGATCGGTGAAACCAGCTTCACTGGCTTGCACGGTGCCAACCGTTTAGCTAGTAACTCCCTATTAGAATGCATCGTTTATGGAAAATCATGCGCGGAAGACATTGAGAAAAATCTTGACCTCCAACTGCCTGAAATAATTATCCCAGAATGGGATGACAGTCGTGCCACCGACTCGGATGAGCGCGTCGTCATCAATCATAATTGGGACGAAGTCAGACGCTTTATGTGGGACTACGTAGGTATTGTACGTACTTCTAAGCGCTTAGCCCGCGCCCGCGCTCGCATTGAACTGCTACTCAAAGAAATTGATGAGTACTACATCAACTTTAATATCACACCCGACCTGATCGAGCTCAGAAACCTGGCTGAAGTAGCGCGCTTAATCATCCGGTCAGCACAGAGTAGAAAAGAAAGTCGCGGCCTACACTACACCTTAGATTATCCAGAAAGTAATGACGCGCTGGAGCAAGTAAACAGCATTTTGGACCCGATACGCAGGCCTCATTGATTGCATAGCAAACTGTTAGCTAGCTACAAATAAGCGTATAATACGCCACTTTTCCTCTAGCCAGTCACACGGAAACCTTATGAATCTGTCCAGCCTTACCGCAATTTCACCCGTCGATGGTCGCTATGGAAGCAAAACGGAAGCACTAAGACCCTACTTTAGTGAATACGGATTGATTCATCACCGAGTATTGGTTGAGGTGCGCTGGCTGCAGGCATTAGCCGCCCACGAACAGATTGTTGAAGTCCCTGCTTTTTCTGATGAGGCGAATACATTATTAGAGTCGTTAATCAATGACTTCAGTGAGCCTGATGCGGCACGCATTAAAGAAATCGAGCGAATCACTAACCACGACGTTAAAGCGGTCGAATACTTTTTGAAGGAAAAGATCGCAGATAACGCAGAAATCCAAGCAGTGAATGAGTTTATTCACTTTGCTTGCACTTCCGAAGACATTAACAATCTTGCTTATGGCTTGATGCTAAAAGGCGGCCGTGACGAGGTATTAGTGCCTCAACTCGAGCAATTAAACCAAACGATTACCTCACTTGCACATCAATATGCAGGTGACTCACTACTGAGCCGCACGCACGGCCAACCTGCCTCACCCAGCACCGTCGGCAAAGAAATGGCCAATGTCGTAGCACGTCTGGATCGCCAGATAGCACAGATCAAGTCAGTACAAATTTTTGGTAAAATCAATGGCGCGGTGGGTAACTACAATGCCCACTACTGCGCCTACCCAGAAGTTGACTGGCCAGAATTAGCCAAGAATTTCGTAGAATCTCTTGGCTTAGAATGGAACGCTTATACTACTCAAATCGAGCCGCACGATTATATCGCCGAATTATTTGATGCTAACTGTCGCTACAATACAGTTCTGATCGATTTTTGCCGTGATCTGTGGACTTATATTTCATTAGGTCACTTTAAACAAAAAGTGATCGCCGGTGAAGTTGGCTCTTCAACCATGCCGCATAAGGTCAATCCTATCGATTTTGAAAATGCCGAAGGAAATCTGGGCATTGCCAACGCCCTCATGACACACCTCGCACAAAAACTACCAGTGTCAAGATTACAGCGTGATCTTACTGACTCGACCGTGCTGCGTGCACTTGGTGTGGGTATCGGCCACGGCATCATTGCTTATCAATCCGCTTTGAAAGGTATAAACAAGCTAGAACTTAACGATGACAGCATTGCCGCAGAGCTCGATGCTAACTGGGAAGTGCTGGGTGAAGCAGTACAAACGGTTATGCGACGCCATGGTATTGAAAAGCCTTACGAAAAGCTCAAAGCATTAACCCGCGGCCGCCGCATCAATGCCGATGACATGGCCGAGTTTATTACCACTTTAGATTTACCCGATGCAGTCAAAGAGCAACTGCTTGACTTAACGCCAGCCAACTACGTCGGTAATGCCGTTGAACAAGCTAAAAGAATCTAGGAAACGCTTATGCCCTCTCGCTTATTTGGATCGTTATCAACTGACGTTTTTTTACAACAGCATTGGCAACAAAAGCCTCTACTAGTGCGTCAGGCTGTTGAGGTAGAGGACTTTGATGTTGATCCAACTGAACTTGCAGGATTGTGCTGCGATACCGAAGCGCCCTCCAGAATTGTCATTGAACACGGTAAAACACCATGGCAAATGAAAGTGGGCCCATTTCAGGAAGAAGATTTCACTTCGCTACCTAGCAGTCACTGGAGCCTGCTAATTAATGACATCGAAACTTACCTTCCTGAGCTTCAAGCACTCATAGAGCCATTCCGCTTTCTACCAGACTGGCGAATTGATGACCTAATGATTAGCTATGCAACCGATCAGGGGTCCGTTGGCCCACACGTTGATGAGTACGATGTATTTCTTATCCAACTGCAAGGCACTCGTAGCTGGTCAATTGATGAAAACCCTGATTTTGACACCTCAATACTTAGTGATACTGACCTGAAAATTTTACAAAACTTCCAACCCAACCAGCAATGGGATTTGCAACCTGGCGATATGCTTTATTTGCCACCCGGCGTACCGCATCACGGTATTGCTTCAGGTGAATGCATGACGCTCTCAGTTGGTTTTAGAGCACCATCAAGCGGTGAACTCGTACAGTCTTGGCTAGATGATATCGGAGATAGTGAAGAATTTAAAACTCGCTTCAGAGATGCCAAACGCAAAACGCAAAACGATTCAGGTGAAATAGCTCGACAAGATTTAACTGAGCTAAAAAACTTATTGATGCGTGGAATAACTAACAATACAAATGCATTAGATCAATGGCTAGGCAAATATCTAACAGAAGGTAAACGCCCTGACCCTGTACTGCTAGAATCTTTTGATATTGAAGCGAACGACGACACTGAAAATCAAGGATTACTACCTGAGATAGACTACCAGCGCTTCCCAGGCACACGCATCGCCTACGTTTTAAATGATAATGCAATATCACTGTTTGTCGGAGGATCTGAACATTCTCTAAGCCTACAACACCTCGAGACTATACAATATCTATGCCGAGAGCAGGAGTACACTGCACCGGCATTAGCTTCTCTCAGCAGCGACCCTGCTATTTTTGAGCTACTTAATACACTAATAAATAATAATAAATTCGTATTAATGGAGCACGACCCATGCGACCGACCTACAGGGCAACCCCCTTATTCCTGACGCTATTATTTGCAAGCACGACCACGTCCGCGAATCCCTATATGGCCCAACAACTTGTTAACGCAGCTAAGGAACGTACTTGTCATACCGTTGTTTATGACGGAAGTTACCAGTAAGTTGGCTTCCCTTGGGGTGACGTATCAAACAATATTGGTAAAGGTCCTGTCTATGAAAATGTACTGTTTGGGGTGAACATTACAGGTCATTTCAGGTATCATCCCACAAAAAACGCTAGCTACGCGTCAATCTGACCTATTTAATACCGTCTTTAACGACTATATTTCATGAATCGTTTATTTATTAAGCGATTCATTCAGCTTATATTCAGAATAAAAATTCAATAATCACCATTCAAGCAATGGAACGCATTTATGCGTCTATTTTTTGTAATTAAAAGAATGGTAATGATAATAAGTTATCACTCCAATAAAAAATGTATGAAGGGCTTCATACAGAAACTTAATACTACTGATAATAATCTGCTGGTCTTATTGCTATCGAGCTCGATAATAACGACCCTTAGTACGAAGTAGATTATTATAGCATCATGGCTTTGCATTACTTACAGCAGGCTATGAATTTAATTCTGGGGAATATAAATGGCTGTTTTTCATCGCGCCATCACAAAATGTGTTATCGGCACGGCACTCTTCTTATCACTAACTAGCAGTGCTCTAGCCATAGTGATTCACCTTAAATTACCTAGAGCCGAGCCTGGCCGCGCAGTGAGTTCTCTGCAAGTCACTAACTTTGTAGATAAAAAATACAAAGATGATGGCAGACGCTTAGGCTTTAAGAAGGTCATAAAAGAAGGCTTTCCTGACTGTTATGCTGTCAGATTCATGACTCATGCAGGCGAACTAAACATCGTCAAGTTAAATTGTAAATAAAATAAGTTTCTCAAATTATGAACTTTTGAATATTTAATGAACCAGATGTGGACGTATTTTTACACATAACACTAGTATTCATAAGACATTGCTTCTATATTAAAGCTTCAGTTCTAACGATACGACTGTACTAAGAAAACTAACAAATCAGGGGTATAAATGAGAGCACTGATAGTAGAAGATAACAACGAAATCCGAGAAGACCTGACACGCATTCTTAAAAAAGCAGGTTTTGTTGTTGACGCAGCAGCAGACGGTTCGCAAGGACTGTATTATGCCTTGGAATACCCTATTGATATCGCTATCATTGACTTGGGCTTGCCCGAAGTCAGCGGCATGGATATAATCAAAAACATCAGAACCAAAAATCTGGACTACCCTGTACTTATACTAACTGCTCGCAATCGCTGGCAGGATAGAGTTGAGGGCCTGGAAGCTGGTGCTGATGACTATTTAGATAAACCTTGCCATCATGAGGAATTACTTGCCAGACTACGTGCCTTGTTGCGCAGGACAGGCCGTTGGGCTCAAACTGAGTTTGCCTGTGGCCCTATTCGCCTCAACACCTCTGAACAGAGAGTGTATTTAAATGATGAAGAGGTCTCACTGACTGCGTACGAATATAAAGTTTTGCAGCATCTGATGCTTCATGCAGGTGAAGTTATCTCAAAGACAGATCTGACTGAGAGCATGTACGACGACGATTCTGATCGAGACAGCAATGTGATCGAGGTGTTCATTCGCCGATTAAGAATGAAGCTAGATCCGGATAGTACTTTGGGCCCCATTGAGACGCTACGTGGCAGAGGCTACCGTTTTACGCTCCCAAGGAACAACAACCAATAACGTAGGGAACTATGCAGCCTGAAGGATCAGAGTCAGCAGAGTCAATAAGGAATTTTAGTCTATCAAGACTAGCCAATTCATTGCGTTGGCGGCAATTACTTGCCTCACTTATTATCATTGCCACAGGAATATCCGGCGCTGGTGCAGTCTATTACCACTACCAGAAGAAATCCTTTCTTGAAAAGCAAGGCCAAGAAATGGAAAAAAATGGTCAGGATATATTAGTCAGCGTTGCTCTACATAAAGAGCTAGAACTCTTTATTATAGACAATCAAATTAGTAGCAATGATGAATTTAGAGAATTCCTGAAAGAAAATAAATTTTCTCTTGGTGCCGTCGAAAGAGATGTTGAGTATATTGGTTACATACAGCGGGTAAAAAGTGGCGCTATAACGTGGTCAACCAAGCATGCGTTTGAGCAACCAATAAACAATGAATCACCCTACAAAACATTAAAGAACCTAGACCACCCACTCTTCGGTGTCAAAGCAAAGCCTGGAGAGGTCACAGTAGGCAAACACCCTCCTCTTGTTCGTATGGGACGCAACCCTAACAAACAAGCTTCCAGTTCAGAATATATCGTTCGTGCAGCGGGCTTTACATTTAGCGGTAAGCTATATCAACTGGTTCTCGCAAGGTCTGCATCACAAATTACTAAAAATGAAAAAACATTACGACAAGAACTGACTTGGCTTGTCGTTGTAACCAGCCTTTTAGTGTTACTCGCTCAACTTGCCGGCAGCTACATAGTACTCTCTCCTATTCGACGCATTGAGAAAGAAATAAAGCTAATTGAGGCGGGTGAAAAACAACTGATAGAACGTGAATACCCTAACGAGTTAAACCCGGTTAAGAGCGCAATCAATACGCTTATTAATGCTGAAAAAGGCCAAAAGCGACGCTATCGTGAAGCTCTCGACAACCTTGCCCATGCATTAAAAACACCCTTGGCAGCCCTACAAGGCGCATCAGAGCGCTCAACTGGCGGCCAGCAAATCAATCAGGCTTATGTAGATGACCAGATACAACGCATGAACGATATTGTTGCGTACCAGTTACGCCGAGCCGTTGTCAGTGACCATAATGCCATCGTAAAATTAGAAAGCTTGCGTCCTATCGTGTTTCGACTTCGCGAGTCTTTAATGAAAGTCTACTTCGACAAAGGATTCACCTTAGAGATTAATATTGACGAATTTGCCAGATGCCGGGTCGATTATGATGATTTGATGGAAATGTTCGGAAATCTTCTCAACAATGCCTGCCGCTTTTGCGAATCAAAGGTTGTCGTAAAAGCCACCCAAGATGTCGACTTTCTAATTGTAGATATTGACGACGACGGCATGGGTTTTCCAGACAATAATCCCACTCAATTATTGACACGCGGCATGCGAGCTGACAGTCAAACAGAAGGCCAAGGAATTGGCTTGGCAGTGAGTGCTGATATAGCGAAGAATGCAGGCGGAAAGATAACCTTGCTGATGTCACCGTTTATTGGTGCTCGCGTCAGACTGCACCTACCAGTATGACTTGTCCGAAACGGATTTAGTGATGGTGTCCCCACGGGGATTCGAACCCCGATTACCGCCGTGAAAGGGCGATGTCCTAACCGTTAGACGATGGGGACTAGATACTTCTTTTAATTAGCTAGTATGACATGGTGTCCCCACGGGGATTCGAACCCCGATTACCGCCGTGAAAGGGCGATGTCCTAACCGTTAGACGATGGGGACAGTGTCATATTTAATTACTTTACAATCTGGCGTCCCCACGGGGACTCGAACCCCGGTTACCGCCGTGAAAGGGCGGTGTCCTAGGCCACTAGACGATGGGGACAGGACGTAAAATATTTTTTTAAGAGAGTAACTGTGGTGTCCCCACGGGGATTCGAACCCCGATTACCGCCGTGAAAGGGCGATGTCCTAACCGTTAGACGATGGGGACACAGATTTTACTACTCTTTACTTCTACAGTATTGGTGGAGCTAAGCGGGATCGAACCGCTGACCTCTGCAATGCCATTGCAGCGCTCTCCCAGCTGAGCTATAGCCCCGACTTTCGAAGAAGCGCGAATTTTGCGGTATCCGCATAAATCTGTCAAGCCGATTTTGGAAATATCACAGCAAATATCCCTCAATGTCGCCACTTTTGTTCAGGGCGGATAAATATAGATTAACGCCCAACTGCATTGATACTTTAAACAAGACTATTGAACACCACTAATCTGAAAGCGAACGACAGAGATAAGTAAGTTGATATACTGATAGGGTAATAACAATAACTAAGGGCCAAAAAGACCGGATAATGATAATTTGTAACGCGAAGCTTCACGAGTCGCGACGCAGTTCAGACCCGAGCTGAAATTATCAAAAACTGGTGTTTATTGAACCCAAATCGCTCTGGTAAATAAAAAATGAGAATAACAATGAAGCCACTGGGTAAAATCGGTGTACTAGGCTTGGCATGTCTGATATTTTTACCCTCCCCCACGATGGCGCGCAACAACAACGCACTATCCCCTCTGGGCATTAATACCAATGAAGTATTGGATGACGATGCCAGTGCTCCGTTCGTTGACGTATTTCGTGACAGCACCCCGTTTGAAGAAGCGCGTCCATGGCTGACAAAAGGCAATGTCAAATATGACAAAAACGGCTGGCCCACTAATCTCAATGGAGGTCAAGTTGGCGCACGCTTCATCAATAAGCTTCCTGCAGGAACCATCCCCGATGGAAACTACATCGTATTGTATGACGGCAGTGGAACCTTAAGGTACGGTAACGACGCTAAGCTCATTTCAAAAACACCTGGGCGTGAGGTGATTTCTATCAAAGCAGGCCCTGATAAAGAGCTCAGAGCCACCTTACTTATCATGAAATCCGATCCAAGAAATCCATTGCGAAATATCAAAGTGCTTATGCCTGGTGGTATTTGTAGCAACAACCCCTATAAGCGCGTTCATTCACAAAATTCTTGCCGTGGCTCACAATACCTTTCATTTGAGAAACACTCGCAACGCATTATTTTTAATCCTGACTACCTTAGCTACATGAAGGACTTTAAAGTACTTCGTTTCATGAATATGGCAGGTATAACACGCAACCCAATTAAAGAGTGGAATAAACGCCCTCTTATGACCAAGTCAACATGGGGAGGCAAGCCTACTGTACGCGGTGCACCACTAGAAATTATGGTTGCTCTGGCTAATCAAAATAATTCAGATGCATGGTTTTCATTACCCCACGCTGCGAATGACCACTACCTAAGAAGCTTTGCTCAATATGTAAGAGACAACCTGAAACCGGGTTTAAAGGCTTACATTGAGTACACCAACGAAGCTTGGAATACTATTTTTGACCAAGCTCATTACATGAAGGATATGGGCTTAAAGCTTGGCTTAGACGAAGACAGGGATAAGGCTGGTTATAAATATTACTCTTTCCGCTCAGTACAAGTATTTAATATATTCGAACAGGAATTTCGCGGCACTCAACGCTTGGTAAGAGTTATGGGCGGCTGGGCTGGCTGGTCTCGCTTGACTGAGATGCTTTTGAGTTACCGTGACGCTTATAAAAAGACCGACGCTTTTGCAATTGGCCCCTACTTCTACGGTAGTCATACTGCGCTGAAAAAGATCCGCTCGGTGAATGATATTTTCAAAATGCTCTATGACCCAAAGCTCCCGTTCTCAATTCCTGGTGTTGAAAAACTTGTCGGCAAACATGCAAAGTTGGCGAAGGCCTATGGAGTAAGCTTAATCGCCTATGAGGGTGGTCAACATCTGGTTGATTGGAAAAACCGCGATATTACTAAATCACCAACCAAACACTATATCGCAGCTAATCGTGATTGGCGCATGGCGAAGGCTTATAAAGATTTTCTAGCTGGTTGGAAGCGTGCTGGTGGAGAGCTTTTTGTCAGTTTTTCTGCTCCCAGAACCTATCAATGGTTCGGTAGCTGGGGAACACGCGAGTATTTAACGCAGCCTGATAGTAAGGCACCTAAACATCGCGCGCTAATGAGCTTTATCAAGAACAACCGTTGCTGGTGGAGAAATTGCAGCAATCCACAGGTTGCGCGACTTTCTAAACCCGCTCGAAACCCTAACCCTATAATATTTAGTCAGGTGCCATCAAGAAAGAAGAAGACGGTCGTTGCTAAAAAAACACCGACTGCAAAGCCTATTGTGACTACAAAACGAGCGCCTGCACCAAAACCCATTACAATAAGGACAGTTACCAAATCAGCAGTGAAAAAGCCTTTACCTAAAAAGGCTTATCAGACTAAAACCCAGCCTGCACCCGCTATTCGTTTCACACCGACTGCCACAAAACCAGCGTCGCCTCTTAGAAGACCAGCACCACCACGGAAGCAGCCAGTGGTACGACCTGCAACACGGGTCACTCAAGCACCAAGACCTGTCGTTCTACCAACGGTAAGGCCTAAGATAGTCAACCAGCATGATGGTGTGATTAGACAAAGACGTTATGGTCGTGACTGGCATCAAAAACCTCAAAACCGATTAATGAACGTGGTTGGGGGTAGCATTAATGGTGGTTATGACCTCGCGGCAAATTGGCAAACAAGCTGGGACAACGAGTACCTGCATGTAAAAGTTGATGCGATGGATGATCGCTTTGTTAAAGACTCTGGTGCTCCTTGGAGTGATGATTCGATAGAGATATTTGTCGATGCCGATGGCTCTCGTGGGAGTCGTTTTGATGGTCAAAATGACTTCCATTTTATTTTCCGCTGGCAAGACGACAGGGTCAATCTAAGTCAGAGCTCACCACGCAGAGGTGATTTGGGAATTCTTAAAGCCATGAATCGTCATGCTAATGGCTACACGCTTGAAGCTTCAATACCTTGGAGCACATTGGGTGTTATTCCCCAGAATGGCTCAATCATCGGTCTTGAAGTTCAAGTAAATGACGATGACACGGGCAATGGCCGTGACGGTAAGTTGGCCTGGTTCTCAAAAAATGATAACGCTTGGCGTAATCCTCAAAACTTTGGCCGTATGCTTCTGTCAAACTAACGCAACCGTCGGTGCACAGTTTTATCCTGTGTACCGACTCAGTTGCTTGTAATAACAATTTCAGCCCTTGATAATGCAACCAACCCTTCCACTCTGATAGGCTACTGTTTTGCTTCGTTTACTGAAATTTGCACTAATATTTATACTCCTAATTGGTATGGCCTTGGTCGCCTACTACGGCTATAAACGCTTTTTAAAGCCCAATAATATTCCTCACAACCCAGCCACTTCAGAGCAGTTAAGTAAGCTATTACCAGAAAAGAAACACTCCCGTCATTTGTTAGGTAGCAATACGAATGAAATCAGGGAAGACAACTCCAGCATCCCTTTCATCGACCTATTTAAATCCTCTATTCCTTTCGCAGACACTAACCCTTGGTTGAGTAGCGCGAATGTTGTTTATGATAAAAATGGATGGCCTGTTAATTTGAATGGAGGCGTTGCTGGAACAAAGTTTCTCAACCGCTTACCCGAAGGAACAACACCAAATGGCCGTTACACGGTGCTCTACCAAGGACAGGGAAAGTTAAGGTATGGCAATGACGCCAAGCTAATTAAAAGCCAACCCGGCAAAGATATTATCGAGGTCAATTCTGGTGCAGATAAAATACTCAATGCATCACTAGTGATTAGTGAAATCAGCACGGCAAACCCAATTCGTAATATTCGCGTCTTGTTACCCGGCGGTATTTGCGATGGCAATCCTTATAAGCGTGTCGATACCGCATCCGAATGCAAGAACCGCGCTTACCTATCCTTTGAAAAACATTATCAGGAGTTAACCTTTAATCCTGCATACCTTAATTTCATGAAGGATTTTCGTCTTATTCGATTTATGAATATGGCAGGCATGACGCGTAATCCCATTCAGCACTGGAAGCAGCGTAATACCTTAGCTAAAGCGACCTGGGGGGGCAAAGAAGGCGTTCGAGGGGCTCCGGTAGAAACGATGGTGAGCCTGGCCAATACGCTGCGCGCTGATGCATGGTTCTCCATGCCTTATCAAGCCAGTGATGATTACATTCAAAGTTTTGCTAACTATGTCAATCAGCACCTCAATCCGGGGTTGAAGGTTTATATCGAGTACACCAACGAGGCATGGAATAATATTTTTGTGCACCGTCGTTACACTATCGATCAAGGCGTTAAGCAGAAACTAGATTCCGACCCGCAAACAGCAGGGATTAAATTTTATGCTCAGCGCAGCGTGGAAATATTTAAGATTTGGGAAGATGCCTTTAATGATAAGCAGCGCCTAGTTCGAACGTTAGCGGGTTGGTCAGCCAACACAGATCTAACTAGCCAAATACTGTCTTACAAACAAACACACCAACACACCGACGCCTTTGCTATTGCACCTTATTTTTATGCTACCCCAGAAACATTGCGAAAAGCCAAGACAGTAGATGACGTATTTGCGTCGGTGGTATCCACATGGTCCAACTATGGATTACCCGCCAGCATTAAGCAGATTAAGAAACAAGTGCAATTGACTCAGGAGTTTGGGGTAGAGCTACTTGCCTACGAAGGTGGACAGCATTTGGTAGATTGGGAAACTCGTACCGTCGAAGCCCATCCCAATCCCTTGCTGTATGAGGCGAACCGAGACCCTCGCATGGGTCAGTTATATACACGCTATTTGAATGCATGGCGTGAAGCAGGAGGAAAAACATTTGTGCACTTCAGCGCACCGCGTATTTATAGTTGGTATGGGAGCTGGGGAGCTAAAGAATATATTACACAACCAAGAAGTCAGGCGCCAAAATATGACGCCCTATTAAAATACATTGAGTAGGCAAAAAAACCTAAGCACCAAGCAGTTTTTTCAAATCAGTTAAGACTGTTTTGGTAGCGGGACGTCTATCTCGCCAAATAAAAAACGACTCAGCTGCTTGCTCAACCAACATCCCAAGACCATTACTCACTTTGGATGCGCCATTTTCAGTGCACCATTTTTCGAACAGTGTCGGCTCCGCTGCATAGCTCATATCGTAAGCCAAACTGCTTGCTGCAAATATTTCAGGTGACACTGGCGGTAGTTCGCCACTAAAGTTTGCCGGTGTTGCATTGATAATCACATCAAATACCCCCTGCTTTGGCAATCCATCATAGCTACCTGCCGAGATCGCACCAAACTCGTTAAACGTCTCAGCTAATTCTTCCGCTTTTTGAACCGTTCTATTAACCACATGGACAACTGTAGGCTCTTGTTCTAGCAGTAGCTGCAAGACGCCTTTAACAGCACCTCCTGCGCCTAGAATAAGTATTCTCTTATCCCTAAGCTTAACCTTCATATTCACCGTGAGGTCATTGACCAAACCAACACCGTCAGTATTGTCACCAAAGATCTTGCCATCGGCTGTAAAAGTGAGTGTATTGACAGCACCCGCTAGCTTTGCTCGGTAAGTTAAATGGTCGCTCATAGACCAAGCGACTTCTTTAAATGGCATGGTAACGTTGGCACCGTTCGCACCAGCCTTCATAAACTGCTCTACCGCAGCGATAAACGCCTCAGGGTTAGGCTCAGCTTCCAACACTTTATAGTCGACGGCATCACCGCAAACCTTAGCAAACTCGGAATGAATCCATGGGGACTTGCTATGGGCAATGGGATTACCAAAGACTGCGTATTGATCAGCCATCATGCTTTCAACCAACGAGCAACATCTATCGCAAAGTAAGTCAGTATTCCATCTGCGCCAGCACGCTTCATACTGATTAATGCTTCCATAATGCACTCCTTCTCATTTAGCCAACCGTTATCAATAGCGGCTCTGAGCATGGCATATTCACCGCTCACTTGATAAACATAGGTCGGCGCTTTGAATTCGTCTTTGACGCGGCGCACTACATCTAGATAAGGCATGCCAGGCTTCACCATCACCATATCTGCGCCCTCTTCCAGATCCATCGCAACCTCATAAAGTGCTTCATCAGAGTTGGCAGGATCTATCTGATAACTGAATTTATTACCACCCTTGATATTGCCGGAAGAACCTACCGCATCACGAAATGGGCCATAAAATGCCGAAGCAAATTTTGCGGCATAAGCTAAAATACGCGTATTGGTGTAGCCAGACTGCTCCAATGCTTCACGAATAGAACCAATTCGACCATCCATCATATCAGAGGGTGCCACGACATCAGCACCGGCCTCAGCATGGGATAAGGCCTGCATGACTAGAGTCTGGACCGTTTCATCATTAACGATGTAGCCGCTTTTATCCATCAGTCCATCTTGACCGTGAATAGTATAGGGGTCTAAAGCAACATCGGTAATAACACCAAGCTCTGGCTGAGCTTGCTTAAGCGCACGAATGCAACGCTGGACGAGACCGTTTGGGTTATAAGCTTCTTCGGCTTTTTCAGTCTTACCCTCACTTTCCACCACTGGAAAAAGCACAATCGCTGGAATACCTAGGGCAACAACCTCAGCCGCCTGCACCACTAAAAGATCAATACTAAGGCGCTCGACGCCGGGCATAGAGGTAATAGCTTCTCTTTGATTGCTCCCCTCAAGCACAAAAACCGGCAGTATTAAATCATCTGAGGTCAGCGTGTTTTCACGCATTAGCCTGCGTGAGAAGTCATCTTTACGCATACGGCGCATGCGGGAGTGAGGAAATTTTCCGGTTACAATCGACATAATCTAAGCCCTTATTGGTATAACAATAGGGCCCAGATTAAGCCACAGCTTAAACCTGATGTCACTCGCAGATTAAGCTGACTTGTGTTGATTCGGCTAACCTGTCGCACCAATCCCTTTTGGTGGATACGCTGAAGCAGCCTCTTCGTAAAGTGCTTTGTATTGATCGCCCATTGCATCAAAGGAAAAATTCTCTTCAACGTAAAGACGCGCACCAACTCCTAATTGCTCACGAAGTTCAGCAGATTCAATTAAACGCTCAGTGTAAGCCGTTAGCTCAGCTTCATCGTTACCAACAAAACCACATCGCTCGTGCTGAACGACTTCATCATTACCAGGGATATTACTCACAACCGCTGGAATACCTGCTGCCTGTGCTTCTAATAAAGCTAAAGACAAGCCTTCGTAAAGCGAGGTTTGTAAGAAAATATCTAGCTTGGCTGCCTCTTTAATCGCACTATCACGATCAAGAAACCCTGTGATAGTGACGCCGGCATCAATCAGCGGTGCTTCATCTTCAGGGTCACCACCTCCAACCCAAATGAACTCCACATTATCATGCTTGGCTAATATTTTTTTAGCAATCGCGGCAAACACCCAGGGTGCTTTCTGATTCGACACACGACCCAGCACACCAATTCGCACCTTCTCGCCAGCAGGTTTGGGGCTAGAATAATCTCTAACCTGAACCTGACTCAGATCAATACCATTGCTGATACATTTGAGTCGTGCCGGATTATTATTCGTAATTTCTTCCAGAATAATATCGTATTCACGCTTAGAGCAAGCGACGATAGTACCGCCCATCCAATACGACACCAGCTCTAACATTTTATAAATGCTGCGCTTCAACGGCTGCTTAATCAGTGGATAGTGAATCGCGTGAGAGGTATACACAGTGCGTTTATTCTGTCCCAATAAAAAACCTGCCGCTCGCGCTAGTACACCACTCTTTGAAGAATGCCCATGAATCACATCGGGCTGAATTCGCTTTAATTCACGCGTGATTTTGAACAAGGCTTTGATATCGGTAATTGGATTGATTGCTCTACCCATTTGTATGTGGATTAGCTTAACTCTAGAGTCAAATAGCTCGCGCCAATTTTCTGGTGTCGCCTCTCTCAATGAATGGAGAACGGTTACATCGTAGCCATTCTCGACCAAATTATTGGCCATATCGATGACCCAAATGAATACGCCATGTTCCATTGGCTCGATTACGTGGACAACTTTCATTTTTTATTCCCTGTTGGCGGAGTTTTTTTGGCTGCTGCCTTTTTAGATGCTGCTTTTCTAGCGGCTATGCTTTGCTTGAGGCCATCTTTAGTACGCTTGTATTTTTTGTATAAATTGAACACAACTAAACGAGAGCGACTAGGCGTCCAGACCAATCGATACATCGGTTTTCCTGCAGCAGAGTATTGATGTTTCTTATACGACTCAGGATTATCATCAAACATAAAATCGTAACGCTTACCTTGCTCCATCGCTTGGCCAATTTCCTTACAGACCAAATAAAATAAAGGCATGAATCGGTTAGCATTCTTGCTATAAAACGCACTTTGATAATAGTGAATCTGATTCTTATCCTCGAAAGCGTAATAACAACTCAATGGCTCATCATTTAAATAAAGTGTTCTGATATAAGCCTTGTTTTGAGGGATCAATCGCTTCAATATTTTTCGATGAAAATCATCAAAGTGCTCAGATTCAAAGACCAAAAAGCTAGCTCTAGACTGCCATCGATCACGATGCATTTCCTGCAACAGATCCATCGACTTTTGCAAGGTATCTAGTGTTGACTCCCTTATAGAAAGCACACCGGCTTTGCTTAACACACGATCCTTTTTATTAAAGTCTTTTCGCCACCGTCTTGCTAGCGTCTCCAAATATTCATCTAAGTTAGCAACTTTTGGCACTTCGTAGCGGAAACCATTCGAATAACGCTGCTGATACATTGATTGAGTATTCTTAAAACAGTCAAAAATCAACGCATCTTCCAACAAGAAGTCGAACTCAGCAAAATCCCAACGATTGCTGTGTGCTTTAAGTGCAATTTCAATATTTCCAACAACCGCCTCTTTGTAACCTGCAAGAATTAATAGGTCGACAAATGGTGTTGCTACATTATCAGTGAGACACTCACCTGACGCTAAAAATCGCAGCGTACGGCCCTGTATATAAGTATGAGGGTACTTTCGTTCGATCTGAAACGGTGCAATGCCAACCAGTGTCTCTTTATCATAAAAACAGAGGATGAAAAGATCCCTTAAATCACATTCAGAAAATACTTCCCACCAAGTATATAGCCAGTCCCAGCTATTAAATAACGTCACGTCTTCGACAGAGTCATACAGTTGATCCCAGCCGTCTTTTAACGCTTCAAATTCTAATGGGCTGCTAACCAATTTCGTTGTTAAGCTGTGCTGAATAGTCACTTTCAAAAAAACCTGCTATCAACGCGCATCGCATCGGCAACCGATAAATGCTGATTAAAATTAAGTGTGTGTAAGGCAGTAAGCTTGGGGTCCCAGTTTGGTCTTGCACAATGAACCAACTCTTCGGCATAACTTTGCTTATCTAGTGTTTTAACTTTATTAATATTGAGCCCCGCGCCATAACTACCTGCACAATCCTGAGAGGGTCGATAAAGCTCACCCTCCCATTCGAAAAAATTGCCCGCAGGGCGCGCACGTGAAGCGTCACTCATAATCGGATTTAGCGGATGTGGCTCCCAAGATTGACTCAATGGAGAGTCCGCAGAGAAAATGTGTAACTCCTCACAACCCGACATGCCTTTTTCAGCCGCGATACAAGCAAATAACCACCATTGCCCTTCATGCTCAAGCAAGGTTGAATCATAGGCATGCAAGCCCTCCATAAGCACGCGCTGTTGCTCCCATTGGTAAGGGAACTCGGTACTACGATACAACGTGATCATCTCATTATCACCAGACTCAGGAATCATGTAATACTCAGACTCAAAAGCAAATACATTAGGATAAGACAGGTGATAGGGCTTTTTTAAGATTATTTTTGGCTCTGTATGGCTGCCGTCGCTAAACACCTCCATACAACTCAAATGTCCACGATCAGTGGCAAAAGGTAGTTCCTCAAAAAAGACATAGTGTCTATCTTGCTCACTAACCACAAAAGGGTCAGCCCAAAAGCAATCAGCAGGTGGGGATATCTCACTGTAATCAGCAAATGATAATGGCATCTGACACGAATCTGTGGCGTGGTTTTTAAACTGTAAAAGTAAGACCCACTGTTCTTTACGAAGAAATTTCTGACTAAATTTATCTAAGAAAATATTTCCCAGTCTTTGGTAAGGCGTATTAGGTTTCAGAGCAGTGTTGGCAGGGTTTACTATCGTTTTTACTTCAGCTTTGTTTGATTGTATTTGCTCTGGGCTTTGTGTGTGAAGGATCTTCAAAACACGTGCCCAAGAAGCTTCAAGCAACTTCCAGTATTGGTTTAAATTTCGGCTGAGGGGCCCCGCATCCAGGCTGGGGCGAAACTCTGTTAATGTGTAAACAGAGCCATCATGACTAGTAGTAATAATCGAGAAATAACATTGTGTTTGACCACGTGAGAACTCAGAGTAACCAAAGTTAGCTGAGCTTAACGACTCACTACTTTGAACCTCTGAAAAATGCGTTTCTAGCACACCTATTTTTGATTTTTTTATCAGCTCATTACTCACTGATTGCTCAGACAAATTAATCCACAAATCAAGATCAACAATAGCGTCAGAATCCCTCTGCACCCCATCAGAGCTAATGTGCACCTCAGGAAAGTCTACATCAAGTAATTCATAAGCCGTCATCGGCGAGCGGAAAATTGTCGAATCTAGTTTATGCAGACGAGCAGTCGCTGCAGGTTGCGATAGAGCTTCTTCACCCTGAACGAATACCTCAATAACATCAATCAGCTGAGCATCAACCAACGCCTTCACAAGTTGAGACTGCCAGCGCCAGATTTTTGTAGGTCTCACAATTAATCCAACAGAAAATTTAGATGAAGAATGCGTCATAGATGTGTGCGTGCCTTGGCAATGACTTGCAGAAGCTTACCAGTTAATTTTTATTATTTGTCTTTGACACCATTGTACGAACTATGCACAATCCTGAGTAGGTATTTCCTGACCAAAGGAAGTGCCTGTCAGTACGAACAGTCTATCCTGATGCTTTTGATGTGCTTGAGGAATTAATACCGACACGCCAAGGCCCTCCAACTTCAGCACAAAGCGCTTTATAAACAAACCATCATCATTCTTATTTTTTAATTCATCGATCCATTCGCTATCCAAAATCACTTGTTCCGGCTTGATGTGCTTGAATAAAAACAATGGAGTGGTATCAACTGAAAAATTATTTAAGGCAATACGACAGCCTGTACTCCTCAATAGATTGATAACCTTATGAGTTTGAGGAATCCGATTCATCGGCATTTCTGCATCAATGATTAATACCAATTGCTCCGCCTTATTACCTAATGCCTGAAGCAGCTTATTAAGCCAAATCATCATCTCCGTATTGGCAATCATATTGGCACTCAGCGTCACAAAATACTTCCTATCTGACAACACTTCCAAACTCAATACGTTTAGAACCAACTTAAACATTAATTGATCCCAAAAACTGGCATAAACAGGCAGTGCAGAATTAGCTGGTGTATTACGCGACAATAATGAATTAATCATTCGAAAATCTTCAGGATCAACGTCTAGCTTAGCCCAGACTGCGTTCAGTGAACGACTGCCCGGCTCATACAACTCTCTAAAACGCAGCTTCACTTGATCGTCACTAATTAATTCGCTTTGTAACACATCTAAACTAGTCTCAGCTGCACCTTCGGCTTGCACTGTCTTACCAAGAACTCGATCAAATGGATTATTTTCAACTTGATCGGTCTGTGCCATCGGCAGATCCCAGATATTTAGAGCATGAGTAACTGGAATAATCTCCTCTTTATAATCCTGAGTTCGAGGCTCAACCCAAAGCTGGAAACAACGACGCCCCTTTGAAACAACCTGCGAAGCCTGAATTTTGGCATTAAAATGTGCACCGGATGTCCGTTGCATCGTTAACACGAGGTCTGCAGTAAACTTTGGTGAACGATTTACGTTAGCCAAATAATTAGCAAATACACCATGCTCATCTTTCGCAATCAACTTTGGTAATGAAAAACGCTTTAGCTCTGCTAGCGATTCCGTTGAAAACATAACAAGAAACGGTATATTCGCATGAAGTATTTTCCCTTCAGCAATAAACGCAATGGCATGGTTGCTAGAATCGACGAGTCGGGACACTCGGTTCTCAGATAGATACAGTAATGATTTACAACGACGGAAGTCTTTTTTTAAAATAACGTATTGCATCACAAACTGCAGAGCCAAATGGAACTCACGAAACTCAGAGTCGTGAATGACTCGACACTTCTGAATACTCGTTTGTGAAGAAGCCGCAACGTCTAAAGCCTCCGACATAGGATCAATGAGCTCAACAACGATACAATCTTTATTGTTGGCTCGAAGCTTTTTATATAAAGGCTGGAAATCAGCTTTGCGTCCGTATTTCAGGAATACTACGTCAATACGTGAACGCTTGATCAATAAATCAAAGGCATCAGGTTTTAGTGCTTTCTGATTTACTTTCAGTAAAGTATGAGCTGATTTTAGATCATGAACCAGCGCTATGTGCTTCTCAGAAGAGAAACCAATAATCAAGCTATGGAGGGTGGGGTTGCGCATGCCCACAAATCTAGCGGCTAGCGAAAAGTTCCGCAGCCGCCACACAGACTATCGATACAAGTTATTGGATCAACTGTACCCTAGATGAAATCCCATACACCACTAAAGTCACTTTCAGACTGCTCGGCCTCATCTTCTTTTTGATCTAAAACAACATAATCGCAGTAAGCAAAACTACCCAAACATTCATCAATAGCAATTAACTGGACTTTTTCCTCACGGCTACCAATATCGATCATCAGAATGTCTTCGACCATCAACATGTGACCAGGCAGAAGCAACGATGGAGACTCTCTTATGGCTTCGATTTTCGGCAGCATTAGACCGTTGATAGGCAATCTCTGAGGCGCCTCGCGATTAACAATCGCTTTAATTGAAATACTAATTGCACGGGGTGAAAGTAATTCAGCGCCAAAACATAAACCTCTATCACGGTAGAAATCCATCCAGCGAATAACCGCAATCTGCCAGTTGTCTGACTGATCCGAAGGATCGCGCAACGCCAATACTTCACCTACCCTCGCCGAAGACGGCTCTATTACCTTCTGCTTAAAGCCATAACCTTTTGCACTACTATTTTCAATATGCCAAGGCTGTATTTCAACATCGCTATCCTCAAGAGAAGTTTCAATATCTATATCAACCCAAGGACTGGATGATGCTTCACCATAGGACATCTTCTCATACAGATCATCTTCAGCACTGGATTCATCCTCTTGGTTCTCTTCAGTGATACCACTTGCGGCAACAACAGAAAAAACATCACTAAGACGCATCACAACACCTGCAACATCATCTCGCTCAAAACGCTTATTCTTACGACTACTCGATGAAGTCAATCGTGATAGCAAGCGATTTGCCAAACCACGATTCAACATAGGCTGATCTTCATGCAAGCCAAAACTTGAGTTGGCAGTCATTTCAATGAAGTCTTTAAGGATGTCTTCAATCTTTGAAATATCAAAAATACGACTAGTCGGCGAGTTCAACACTTCGCTCGCGGGCATGAGTGCCGCGGGTTCATCACTGTTCAATAACGCGATATGCGCATAGTCACCTGATATATTGTCCACATCATCTAGAATCGTCACCGTATTGATAACACTGGCAAAAAACTTCTCTAAACGATCTATTTCACCCTGTCTCAGGCTATTCGGAATCCCCAAAGCGACAAGATTAAATAATTTATAATAGGCCTCTATAGTAAAAGGGTCACTTTTACCGTCAGTGCTTTTTGGAATGACTTTGTCCTGAATCTTATTTTCACAGGCCAGCAAATACAAATGATGCACATCATGCCAAATGTTCGGTTTGCATTTAATGTAAACACCGTAGCTGTTGACTAAGGTTCTCCCCATATAGCGAATAGCGCGGCCAATGGCGATGGTGAGTCGTTTCTGGCTAACACCCCCTCGTGTCAACATATCCAGAGCGGCAAGCTGATAAGAGCCAGCAAGCTCTAATTGCAACGCTTGCTTCAAATCGAATACTTTTTGACTACGCTCTGGAAGCGGGAAAGACCGTGTCGAGAAATGTCGATCCAGATTCTCGAGTGCGATATTGACATACGGCAACAACACTTCGGTGATTTCAATACGCGTCGCCGGGGGTAAAGGGTGTTGATTGAGTGCAACTAAACTCTGATATAGAACACGAGTTACCTCGCCCATATTGGTCAGCGGCAGCTCTTGCACCCAGTTTTTTGCTTGAGATACCGACGTGAGTAACGCCGCATCCGTTTTCTTTTTAGCGGGGCTTGTAAGTTGGCTCATCACCATCTCCACATATTTTTTATTATTGGTTGCTCAAACTATATCATTCATCCCCAAGCTTAGTGACAGTCCTCCGACGAATGAGGGCCTAATTTTTACAGTGAATCCTTTGAAAAACTTATGTTTAAAGCGATTTTCCGGTTACTATACCGCGATTCGTTTTATCGGGAGCAATATCAAGTGGCTAGTTACAATACCAGCGAATTTAAGAGTGGACTCAAGTTCATGATGGATGGGGATCCGTGTAATATCGTTGAAAATGAATTCGTAAAACCAGGCAAAGGACAGGCGTTTAGCCGTGTCAAAATCCGCAATCTAAAAACTGGCCGCGTATTAGATAAAACCTTCAAATCCGGTGAAAAAGTAGAAGCCGCTGACGTGATGGAGATTAATGCAGAATATCTCTATACAGACGGCGAGTTTTGGCATTTCATGGAGCCTACTAGCTTTGAACAATATCAAGCCTCATCGACTGCCGTTGCGGATGTTCTTGATTGGCTTAAAGATCAGGAAACCTACATCGTAACGTTGTGGAATGGCGAGCCTCTAAGTATTGCGCCCCCAAACTTTGTTGTGCTAAAAATCACCGAGTGTGATCCCGGTATTCAAGGCAATACGGCGCAAGGCGCCACTAAGCCTGCGATTGTAGAGACTGGCGCAGCAATCAAAGTGCCTTTGTTTGTTGAAGAAGGTGAGCTTGTTAAAATTGACACGCGTACTGGCGAATATCTATCTCGCGCCAAAGAAGCCTAAATCAATGCAGTGGGAGCCTGACGCTGATCAAAACAGCCGAATTGCGCGAGCTGATATGCTACGTTCAATTCGGGAGTTTTTTTATCAACGTCAGGTGCTCGAAGTCGAGACACCCGCACTGTCAGCATCAGCCAACACCGACCCCTTCATCGATTCCTTTGAATTGATAACGGTCTGTTCTGGTAAACCTGAAAAGCGCTACCTACACACTTCACCCGAATACCCCATGAAACGCTTGCTTGCTGCGGGCAGCGGGGATATTTATCAGATATGCAAAGTGTGGCGCGCTGAACCTTCATCTCGTCAACACAATGCCGAATTCACCATGCTTGAATATTACCGGCTGGGCTTTGCACTATCCGACTTAATGGATGAAGTTGGTAACTTATTACATTTGCTAGCCCCTAACCTAAATAAAGCCAGTGAATGTACAACTTATGCCTCACTGTTTCTTGATAATTTGGGCTTTAACCCCCATACAATAAGCAATGAGGGATTACAGGGGCAACTGCTTGAAAGAGTTCCAGAGTTTAGTGGAGAACTGGACCGCCAAGCGTCACTAGATTTGTTACTCACGCACTGTATTGAGCCGCTGTTTCCGACTGATCGTTTAACATTTGTTCATGATTATCCGGCAACACAAAGCGCGTTATCTAACGTTGAGGCATCTAAAGATGACCCTAACGTTTTATTAGCGAAACGCTTCGAGGTTTATGCTGGCACGTTAGAGCTAGGTAATGGTTATCAGGAATTAACTTTAGCATCTGCTAACGAAGCGATTTTAAACAGTGAATTAGCCGCTCGTGAAAGCATGAATTTACCGCCGGTTACGCTTGATCAACGCTTCTTATCAGCGATGCAAGCGGGTCTACCGGAATGCTCAGGCATCGCAATTGGCATCG
>Ga0209828_1000312_pt1 | contig 47841 bp, 45 predicted proteins | sample MaitaG_FD_187429 | JGI IMG/M metagenome (GOLD analysis project Ga0209828, IMG submission 187429) | Marine algal microbial communities from Maine, USA - Maine_Asex2 metaG (SPAdes) (version 2) | ecosystem: Host-associated > Algae > Red algae > Unclassified | place: Maine, USA | collected 2015-01-05
GCTGGGTGGTGAACGACAAGCGTGAACGGCGCTTGTGGCGTGATGAAGGCTCGCAAGTGCCTCAGGGGCGAAACGCAAACGCCTTACCGGGATTGGTGTGCATGTCGGTGCGATGTCGTTGATCTGTCCGAACGCGCTGTGGGCCTTGGATTTCCAGTTCGATCACACCATTGATGGCCGCCAAATGAAACCGCTCAACATCATTGATGAGTTCACCCGCGAGAACCCCGCGATCGGTGCCCATAGTCATGTGAAACTCCCCAGTTCTAGTTGTACTCGGCGGAGACGTTGGTGACAGATCCCTGAGATGGTGAAGACCTCCGGGCATTGTGTTGTTTGCACACTTCACAAGGTCCAGGAGGTCTTCGTGTCTCACCGTAATGCTCGTTTAACGTTTCAGGGTCGCTGTCTGCTTGTTCGCCGTGTTCGCGAGCAGATGTGGCCGGTCGCTCATGTTGCGAAGGCAATGGGAGTGAGTCGCCAGTGCGCTCACAAGTGGGTTCGTCGTTTCGATCTGGAAGGCGAAGATGGTCTGCACGACCGGTCTTCTCGACCCCACACCTGTGCCCGTCAGACCCCACCCGATGTCGAAGAGCTTGTGATCGCTACCCGGCGCAAACACCGCCGGGGCCCGCAGTGGCTGTCATGGGAAACCGGCGTGCCAGCGCGAACGATCACAGCGATCTTGCGACGTAACGGACTGCCGCGGCTCTATGAGATCGACTCGATTACTGGTGAGGTGATCCGGGCATCAAAGACCACCGCCATCCGATATGAACGCGATCGACCTGGCGAGCTGGTCCATGTTGATGTCAAGAAGCTCGGCCGCATCCCTGACGGGGGCGGTTGGCGAGTCCATGGCCGCCAAATGGGATCCACTGCTGCAAAGCGCAAGGCCCGGATTGGCTTCGACTACATCCACTCAGCAGTCGATGACCACACCCGCCTGGCCTACTCCGAGATCCACAACGACGAACAAGGCAACACCGCCGCCGGGTTCGTGCATCGTGCCGCAGCCTTCTTCGCCGACCACGGCATCACCCGGATCGAAAGGGTCATGACCGACAACCACTGGTCCTACACCAAAAGCAACACCTTTGCCGACGCCCTGGCTGACCTAGACGCCACACACAAACGCATCAAACCCCACTGCCCCTGGCAAAACGGCAAAGTCGAAAGATTCAACCGAACCCTCCAAACCGAATGGGCCTACCACCAACCCTTCACCTCAAATGACCAACGCACCGCCGCTCTGCCAGACTTCATCCACAACTACAACCACCAACGCAGACACCACGCCCTCAACGGCCAACCACCCATCAGCCGATGTAACCAACCTGACTGCTGAGTACATCTAGACGCACCACCGGTCAGTGGTATACCGTGGGTATATGAAGGACACTACGGTGAAAGTTTCTACTGACACACGGGACCGAATCCGCGCCATGGGCGGAGCGACCCATGAGGACACCATTGTCGAGGCGCTCGATGCCCTTGAGTCCGAACGTTTCTGGGCAGAAGCTGAGCAAGGCAAGAAGTGGTACGACAGCTTGTCAGACGAAGAACGCCAACAGCTTCGCAACGAAGACGACGCGATCGATGCTCTGTTCAAGGGGATCTAGGTGGCTGACGCTGGCGACATCTACCTCGCCGATGTAAACGACGAAGTCCGACGTCAGGTACTCGTCATCTCGAACAGCCGCTTCCACGACCTGGCCGGGCGAGCATTCGTGCTTCCAACGGCATCGAAAAGGCCCTACCCGTGGCGCATTGAGCACGAATCCACGACCTACGCGGCGGACCTCTTACAAACGATCCCTACCGACCGGCTGCTAGAGCTTCATGGACGAGCCCCTCAAGCAGTGGTTCGTCGGGCTCGCCAAGCCATTCGACACATAAGCCTGTGATATCCACAGATCCGTTTCGCTACCTCGAACGAGTCGAGAAAGCGCTGTCTTTGCCGGGCCCGTTGACACGGCGGTGTTCACGATGGCAGACGACGTGTCAACGTCGAGTTCGACGGCGACATGATTGGCCCTTCTCTCCTCGGGTCGTGGCGCCACCCAGCCACTAATGGCACTTCGCAAAGAACTAACAACGTTGCACGCGCAGTACGCAGAAACGCTCGACGGGAACTCCGCCGACATCCAGTTCAGCCTGGCGTTTTCTTTCGTGAATGCCGAATTCGACATCAATTCGCCCTGCCCCGACAAGCTTGAAACAGAATGTGATTGATCAAGGTCGGGCTGACCGCCAAGGATGCGAGTCACTTCATGCGACAGGACCTAACGTCAAGCTGAGCCATGCTTTTGACAGCATGTCAAGAAAAAGTGCACCTGATGAGACAGCTATCAAACCCTCGGTTCAAGGTTTAGTGACGATTAGCTGCAACCTGTCGTCCACGCAAGCGCAGTGCACACCTCGTCGAGAACCGACTGCTCGACAAACCCGATTGGCTCGACCAAACTGTCCCGCCTGACAGGACCCGCCGCCAGTGCGTTGAGCACTCCACTAACTCCATAGCCTGCGAGCGACACCTCGGACGGCAGGCCTCGAACCGTGGTCGTGGCTGGCACCACGATTGGCGCTGTCAACTCCAACGCTGGATTGAGTGTTTCGGCCCACGAACGAAGCGTCTGCTGTGCTGTGCCAACGATGTAGCCCCGGCCAAAGTCGCCATTCACTCCGTGCGCAAGTTCATGCCCAACAAGAGCCACAAACTGCTGGCCAGAAATCGCGGTGCATAGCGGCAGCCCAAGCACGATCGCAGACCGCCAACGCAACCCCCACCGAACGGTCGATGCATTCACATCGGAGTTGATGAACACATCATCTGGTACAGAAGCTCCCAGGGACGCCGCTAACTCTTCGACGAGACGAAACAACACCGGAGCTTCTGACGCAGTCACATCGGTCCCATCCGGCTTCGCTACAAGACGGGGCCGGCTGAGAATACACAGAAGTAGCGGTCACGGAACAACATTGACATGATGTCAAATCTGCAGTCTGTGAGGCGAAGTGCTACGTCATAGCCAAGGGATTCGTCCACTCGAAGCCGTGGTCGAGCGGGTAGACGGGTCGTGGAAGTCGCTCGAATGGCATGCGGCTGAGCATCGGTGATGTGCGCCCTGGCGTGTCGACGAAGAGCATGTTCTCGTGGGTCACGAACTCGTCGTAAGCGGGCGGGAACGAGCTACGCACCTTGACCACGATGGTGCGCACCGATGCCAGGTCAACACCGAGCGCTTCGCTGTAGATCGGATCATTGCCGACGGCGGCACGGCTGGTTACCACCACCTGGACTCCATCGACTTCGATCAGCGCCATTGATCCGGCGTACAGGCTCTTGCCAGCGACGATGCCTCGGCGTCCGACCAGGTGACCATCATGTAATGCCAACACCCGACCCTCTGCCGCGTACGTCGTATCTCCATCACGGTCCCAATCGTCGCCGGTGAACCGAGCCTCAAAAGCGGTTCCAACGCCAGCCTGTTGCGCCGCCTCAACAAGACGGCGATCACGAAAGTTGACGATCAGGACCCCTCGGGCTCCCGCTTGATGTAACGCCTCGAGCATCCAGAGAGTGTTCACGGGCCCGCCGGCGCCACAGTTGTCGCCAAGGTCCGAGAAGACCATCGCCGGCAGCCTCGAATCGGCGCCAGCCGCAATCGAGCGTTCTACTGCCTCGTCGAGAGCCGTCGGTTCACAAACAAACCGAGCACGATTGGCCCAGGCCAGGTCAGCAAGCTCTCGCGCCAACCCATGAGCATCGGAATCACCGTTTCGGCCGGTCACGACAATCGCCAAGCCATTCTTGGACGTATCCGAGAAAGCGAAACCACCAAGTATCGAGACATTGGCGATGTTCTCGGTCATGCCGTGGCGCCCAGCATCAACCAGTTCTGCGAACGGGCCTTCGTCAGTGAACAGAGAGACATTCGGCGGCACAATCGGCAACCGAACAAACACTTTGCGCGGCTCCATTCCTCGCCACATCTCGTGCAGTAGATCGGCCGCCTCCTCGCCGCGCTCGAACTGATCTATGTGCGGGTCGGTACGGTACGAAACGAAGATGTCAACCGAGTCAACCATCAGGTCCGAGACATTGCCGTGCGGATCAAGCGTGGCAACGATCGGGACGTCGGGGCCGACGACCTCGCGCACAGCGGCGAAGAAGACACCGTCGCCATCTTCCTCCTCGGTCGTAACCATCGCCCCGTGATTGCAGATGTACACCGCGTCGACAGGTCCCGCTGCCGACAGGGCCGCTTTGGCCCGGTCAACCGTTGCCTCGAAGAAGTCATGCTCGGCCGCTCCCCCACCACTCATCGTGTACAGGATCGGCACTGACTCCCAGCCGCCGGTTCTGTCCATGCTGGAGTAGAAGCCAACGACCTCGCCCATGACTCGTGGGTGTTCAGCTCGGACGTCCTCGTCGAACTCGGCTCCCTCGAGATATACCGATCCGCGAAAGCTCTTCTCGGAAACCGTCCGCGCAAAGGCATTGCTTTCCAAAAACATCCCGACGACGGCAACTCTACGTTTCGACATGGCTGCCATCTTCGCAGGTCTGTACGCGAATAAGGCGAGCCAGCTGTCCGACGACAACGGCCGTCAGCGGTCCGCTTCTCTATGATCGTTTGGCCGGGTCGGGCCCACCCGTCCGGCATGCCGAAATCGAAAGATGCCATGCAACCGCCAAACATTCTGCTCATCCAAGCCGACCAAATGGCAGCACAAGCCTTGCCCATGTATGGACATGCGGTAGTACAGGCTCCGAATCTTCAGCATCTCGCCGATCGTGGCACCACCTTTGAGAACGCGTATTGCAACAACCCGGTTTGTGCCCCTTCCCGGTTCTCGATGATGTCGGGCCAGCTTGCTTCCAGGATCGGGGCCTACGACAACGCTGCGGAGTTCCCTGCCTCGATTCCAACCTTCGCGCACTATCTGCGCGATCTTGGCTACAAGACCTGCCTCAGCGGCAAAATGCACTTCGTCGGGCCCGACCAACTTCATGGCTTCGAAGAACGACTCACCACCGACATCTATCCTTCCGACTTTGGCTGGACTCCTGACTGGACCCAGCAGGACCCGCCGATGGCTCCATCAGTGATGAGTATGCGAGGAGTGGTCGAGGCTGGCATCTGCAAACGGTCGTTGCAGCTGGACTACGACGACGAGGTCGCATTCGCTTCGGTCAAGAAGATCTACGACTACGCCCGCGACACTGACGAGCGGCCATTCTTTCTCACGGCGTCGTTCACCCACCCGCACAACCCGTTCACGATTACCCAGGAGTACTGGGACCGCTATGAACATGACGAGATCGACATGCCGTCGGTGCCGTTCATTCCCTACGAGGATCGTGACGCCTGGAGCCAGCGGTACTACAAGCTCATCCGCCAAGACGAACACTCGGTATCCGATGAGGCAATCCGTGTTGCCCGTCACGCCTACTACGGCATGATCAGCTACGTCGATGACCAGGTCGGCAAACTGTTGTCAGCCCTCGATGACACCGGACTCGGCGACAACACCATCATCGTCTTTACCGCGGACCACGGCGACATGATGGGTGAGCGGGGCATGTGGTACAAGTTCAACCCGTTCGAATGGTCGGTGAGAGTACCGCTTATAATCGCTTCGCCTGAGGGCGCAGTCGGCAACCGAGTGGACCACGGCGTGTCGCTGGTCGACCTGTTGCCGACGTTCCTCGATCTAGCGACTCAGGGCACTCCACCAGAAGTCATTGACCCCATCGACGGCAACAGCTTGACCCAACTTCTGAACGGGCCCAACGCGGATCGAGCCGACGAGGTGATGATCGAGTTCATGGGCGAGGGCGTGCATTCGCCGTGCCTGATCCTTCGCCGCGATGGATTCAAGTATGTCTACTGCGAAGACGACCCCGGAATGCTGTTCGACCTCAACAACGACCCACGTGAACTTGTGAATCTGTGTGGACAGCCAGAGTTCGCGCAGCTTGAGGCCGACCTGTTGGCCGACATCCTCGACCGATGGGACCCCACTACTATCAAGACAGATGTGCTGCAGAGTCAACGTCGCCGCCGTTACCTGCAATCTGTGCTGCTCAAAGGCAATCGAGCGGCATGGGACTACGAGCCCTACCGCGACGCATCGCGCGAGTTCGTTCGAAGCGCGAAGGACGCCAACACGACCATGACCAAGGGCCTCGCTCGCTTCCCGTACATGGAGCCGGTTCCGCCAGACACCCCTCGCTAAGACAACATGGTCGTTGTAGTTGCACGCCGAAGAATGGGTGCCTTAGAGCTGCCTGTTCCGGAAGAACATTGACATGCTGTCAAATAGATGGTGAGTGCCCGGGACGGGACTTGAACCCGTACGAGGGTTTCCCCTCCGGGGGGTTTAAGCCCCCTGCGTCTGCCGATTCCGCCACCCGGGCGAGCGCCCTAGATAGTAGGCGCCGCAAGACTGATCGCGTCGCAGACCCTTATGCCGCCGCCTGCACTGAGGCGGCGAACGGCTCCCACAAGTCATCGCGGGCCCGTGACGCTGCTGCGCCCGACAGCTCATTTACAACAAGTACTGCTTCGATCATGTCGGCAATGACCGCCGGCCACGGTCTGCTACGGAACGCAACGGAGACAACTGCTTGGCCATCGGGACGACGTCGAATCGTGCGGGTTACCCCAAGAATGCGGGGAGGCGAACGGTACACCGGTGTCGTGAGGCCCATCGAGCGCGCATGGTTAGCGACCGACCGAGCTACTTCTCCGAAATGAATTGCTTGTGACTCCACCACACGATCAGTTTCGCGCGTGGGTGTGACACTGCCGATTGCGCCAAGCGAATCAGCGTGTTCTAGCCCTTCGCCCGGCGATCCCGTTCGGCCGCCAATCGGCGAGCCTGACGCATCCAGTTGTCGCGCTCGATGCGTCCACGGAAGTTCTCAAGCCGTGCGTCAACGCGTGCAATATCTGCCTTGGTGAATGCAGCAACTTGCTCAAACGTGCGAATGCCTTGGGCGTTCAGCATGCGTTCGAGTTTGGGGCCAACGCCACTGATCAGTTTGAGATCATCACGGCGGCGGCTACCTGCGGTCGACTTCTTTTCAGCACGCTTCGCTGGCGCCTTCTTCGCAACCGATCGTTTCGCTGTCACCCGCTTGGCAGGCGCTTTCTTTGCAACCGTTCGTTTCGCTGTCACCCGCTTGGCAGGCGCTTTCTTTGCAACGCCCTTCCTTGCCGATGTGGCTTTTCGGGCGGGTGCCTTGCGAGCGGCGGGCGCGTTGCGGGCCGGCGCCTTCTTGGCAACCGTTCGCTTTGCAGGAGCAGCCTTCTTTGCGCTTTGACGCGCGGCTGCTTTTGCCGCTGCTTCCACTTGACGCTCAGCTATCCGAGCCCGAGTCGCTGCCTCACGGGCGGCCTGGCGAGCAGCTGCCTCGGCTGCCTTTAGCTTGGCCGCTCGATCAGCTGCCTTCGCTGCGGAGCGAGCCTGGGTTGCGGCCTTGCGTTCCGCGGCAGTTACCGTCTTTTGTGCTGCCTGCACTTGGCGATTCGCTGCTGCTGCGGCGGCGGCTTGTTCCTTCTCTGCAGCGCGCACCTTGGCCGCTGCCGCCTTTTCTGCAGCCGAAATCTCTGACGACGCTGACTTCTTGGCGGCAGCTACTTGACTGGTCGCAGCACGCTCTGCGGCAGTCACCTGGGCCTTGGCATCCTTGATTGCCGCACGTTCATCGTCCTTTGCCTTGGCAACGGCATCAGCGGCTGACTTCTCGGCGTCGGCGCGCTGGCGTTTGGCAGCGGCTTCGGCGTTGTTGGCTCGAATGGCTTCTTCACTTGCACGAGCAGCATTTGCGGCGCTCTTCTCTGCCTGCTTCTGCGAGTTGGCTACAGCCTTTTCAGACGCACGAAGGCGAACCGCAGCGTCGCGCTCAACATGCTCGGCCTGGGCGACAGCGGCCGCCTGCGCATCGACAGCCATTCGTCGAGCGTCGACAGCCTCGGCCAGCTCGATTTGCATCTCCGCTAGATCCTCATTGGCCTTGGCCAAATCCGCAGCAATCTGCAGGCTCTCACCTGCGACCGTTCGTGCGTATTCGGCCTGCTCTTCAGCTGCCTCTTTGGCTTGCTCAGCACGTTCGACATTCAGTCGAGATGTGACAAGGGCAGACTCAGCTTCAGCGGCACGCAAGCGCGTAGAAACCAGTTCGCGACGTGCCTCGTCGAGATCGCCTCGCACTGACTCAAGTTCGTTTGTTCGCTCACGCAGCGAGTTGTTCTCCTTTTGAAGTGCAACTGCGCTCTCGGCGTCGGCTCGAAGGCCGGTCACTTGCGCACGCAGGGCCGCAATGCGGTCAAGGTCCCCTTGCGCAGCTGCGAGTTGCGCTCGCAAGTCCTGCGCGTCAGCAGCAACGTCGGCACGTTCCTCGGCCAACGCAGTCGCTGCATCAAGTTCGACTTGCGCCGATGCTGCAGCTTGTTCAGCCGCCTGCGCACGTTCGACCGCGGTGTTGTATTCGGCACGCAGCAATCCGATTTGTTCCTGCAACGCCACGACTTCGCCCTGTGCTGCAGCTGCTGCAGCACTCTCCGCTGCCTGTTCAGCTTCAACGATCTGGCGTTCAAACGCAGATTCGCGCGCCGCTGCGTCAGCTGCTGCTGCCTCAAGCTGAGTCGCACGGGCCCGAGCCGCAGCTACCTGACCCTCGAGCTCAACGGCACGGGTTTGTGCGGTAAGAATCTGAGCCTCAAGATCCGACGCTCGAGACTGCGCTGCCGTTGCGGCAGCCTGTGCCTCAGCCGATGATGCCTCAAGCTGAGTCGCACGGGCCCGAGCCGCAGCTACCTGACCCTCGAGCTCAACGGCACGAGCTAGTGCAGTCGCAAGCTGAGCCTCAAGATCCGACGTTCGAGACTGTGCCGCATTTGCGGCAGCCTCAGCGTTGCTGACCTGGCTCTCAAGCTCGCTCAGACGTGCCTCGGCAGCGCCAGCTGCGCTGAGTTCGGCTTGCAGCGCAGACGAGCGTTGCTCGGCAGTAGCCACAGCGCTCTGAGCGCGTTCAAGCTCCGAAGTTAGGCGCCGTGCTTCGGCGTCAGCATCCATGAGGCGCGATTCGAGTTCGTCGACTCGTTGCACGACCAATTCGGCGTCGTCTAGGCGCTGCTGTACCTCGGGAACCCGAGCCGCCAGGACTCGCAATTCTGCCGCTTCGGCCTCAAGGTCTGCCAGGCGGCTGGCGTCGGCTCGCAGGCTCACGACTTCGGTTTGAACCGTCGACAGCTCGGCTGCTGCCTGTTGAGCCGCCATAAGCTCGGCTTCAAGTTCGTTGATTCGGCCGACGAGTTCAACTGGGTTCGTGCCAGCATCGATGTGAGCGACCGTCTGGTCCAGTTGTGAAGCAGCGAACTGAACCGACGACAGCTCAGCTTCGAGTTCGTCAACGCGTCGCTGGGCGCTGGCAGGCAGCCCAGATTCTGATTCGGCGCGAGCGGCCTCGAGCTGAATGCTGAGATCCGCCTCGCGTTCTTGCAACGCGGTGAGTTGGGTTTGGTACTCGGCAGCTTCAGCCCGAACGGTTTGAAGATCGCGTTCGTGATCTGCTGCGAGCTGCCTGGCCTGTTCGAGAAGCCCATCTTGCTGCGCTGCTGCGGCCCGAGCAGATTCGAGTTCCGCTTCGATCTCGTGCACTCGAGCGGCATCGGCTTGTAGCTCAGCCACTCGGTTCTGAAGGGCAACCAGCTCAGCTTCTGATTCTGCCCTCGCAATCGCAAGCTCTCGCTCAAGATCGTCAACGCTGATCGCACCATTCGCTGGAGCGCCGGGGCCTGACCGTTCTGCGCGCAGGACCTCAAGTTGAGCTTCAAGGCCAGCAACTCGACCGGCTTCGACCTCAAGGTCGGCAAGCCTGCTCTCGACAGCGCTCGCCTGGTCGAGGCGACCCCGTAGCTGTGTGACCTCAGACTCGAGCTCAATGACCCGAGCATTGGAGGTTGAGCCGGTAGATGCTTCAAGATCACGTGAAGCAATGGTGAGTTCTTCGATACGGGCTTCGAGATCCGCAACCCGGCTGGCCTCAAGTTCCGTGGCGGCCAAGCGGGCCCGCAGATCAACGACCTCATCAGAAGGCGCTGTGCTTAGTGACATGACCGTGATGTCGTCGTCGCCGAAGTCGATGCCTTCGACGTCGCCAATCATTGGCATCTCGGTGGTCTCTTTGAACGAGTCTTGGTCGGCTTGTGGAATTCGTACTGTTTCGCGCGTGGCATCAGCGGTGATGTCGTGGTCTGTGCCGCCTGGTGACCAACCAGTCGGCGGTTGCACACGTTGTGGTGGCGGCGGTGGGAGCATCTCTGCTTGGGCTGACGCAAGCGCGGATTCGTTCGAACGTAGCCGGGTCTCGAGTTCGGCGACCTGGCGAGCACGGGCATCGAGGTCTGCGGTCAACCGCAGCCGTTCTTCGTCATAGACCACTCGGTCAGATTCGGCCTTGCGTAGCTTCGCCTGGGCGGTTTCCCATTCGTCGCGGCTTGCACCGCGACGACCTCGCATCAAGAACCAGGTCGCAAGCATCCCCAGAAGTAGAGACAGCACAAGCCATCCCAGAATCAACGTAATCGTGTAGGGCATAGTCAGTTCCCTTCAGAAACGAGAGCAACGCGTTCGTTGGTAGCTCGTCCTTCTTCGGTTGAATTGTCAGCAATAGGTTTGGAGGCGCCGTAGCCGCGTGCGGTCAATTCCACCGTGGCGCCCTGTTCGTTCAGGAAGTCGACGATGGCCTGTGCCCGGTCCTGGCTCAGCAGAAGGTTTACGTCGGGATCGCCGAGATTGTTTGTATGAGCTTGGACTTCGACTGCGGCTCCGTCGAAGCCTTCGAGATTTGCAGCTACGCCATAAAGAACCGCTCGATCTACGCCGGTGAGCGTGGCAGTTCCCGTTTCGAAGAGGACACCACCAAGGTTCAGCTGACCAAGCACCTCATCAAGCGACGGCGCCGTGTCGAGCGGGATAGCCGTTGGCTCAGGCTCGACGTCAGGAGTCGCGGCTGGCGCGGGTTCGTCGGGCTCAGCAGAAGGCGTTGCTGTTGGTGTTGGTCTTGGTGCGGGGATGCCGTCGACGACCGCGATTGCAGGGTCGCCTACAAGGGCGACCGATCGAACACCCTTGATGGATCCGACGTCGCGTTCAAGCGCGGTGCGGTCGAAATCGGCCGCAACCCGCTCGGGAAGCGTGATCGTAAGATTTTGACCTTCGGCAGTCACCTGGGTTTCAGGCGCCGTTGCTTCAAAACGCTGCGCGGCCTTGGTTGCCAGATCGTTCTCAAGACCCTGCATTCCGCCGAATGGGCCGGTGCGCGACAACAGGATCGCGGCCACGCAGATTCCGATGAATGCAATCAGGCATAAGAGAAAACCGAGCCGACCTGACCTTCTCATTTGGCTCCTTCGTGCTGTACTACCCAGACCGCTATGTCGTCCATGCGTGACATAGCGCGGAGTAAAGACTACTCCGTTCTAGAGTCCGTTACGTGAGCGACGCACCTCCTAGCCCTGATCTGGCCCTAAACGAGGCGCAACAACGGGTCGTTCAGGAACTTGGGGCAACCGCAAACGAGCGCCCGACGCTTCCTGCAGGACTCTCCGAAGGACTTCGAGAACGCCTGACCGAAGGTCTTCGTCCAGCAGCCGATGCACTCGACGAGGGCGACAATCTATTCGTAAACAAGTTTCTTCTTAGCCAAGTACTGAGCTGTGAAGCCAAACATCTACACGAACTCGAACGTGAGTTCGCATGGAGCGTGCCCGTTGCTCGCGGAACTGTTGCCCACAAAGCCATCGAGTTATCTGTTCATTGGCGAACCACCCCGGTAGCGACCGAGCTCGTTGACCAGGCGATAGGCACACTCACCAACGACGGATCGCCTATCGCTGACTATCTCCTGCACCTGCCCGAGGTTGAACATGCGCAACTTCGTAGTGATGCAGCGAACGCTACGCAAGCGTTTCTCGATGGATTTCCGCCACTGCGATCCAAGCCACAATGGCGTCCTGCCGTCGAAGTACGAGGCCGGTACGAATTCTTAAATAGCCGCATGATCTTGTCGGGCAAGGTTGACCTGAGTCTCGGGGGTCCAACCGGCGACCGCAGCGGACGTGTTTTCATCGACCTAAAGACCGGGCGTCGCAGCAGAACCCACGTCGATGACTTGCGCTACTACGCGCTTGTCGAGACAGTCCGCTTCGGCACTCCTCCACGAGCCCTCGCTAGCTACTACCTCGATGAGTCCCGCCTCAGCGTCGAACATGTAACTGCAGACTTATTGTGGGCAGCGGCCGATCGTGTGGTGGCCGGTGTGCAACGGCACCTCACACTGCTCGCCGGTAAAGACGCACCTGTATTCCGACCGAGCATGGCGTGTCGCTGGTGCCCCCTGACCAGCACTTGTGAGACCGGCCGCAACTTCCTTGACGCAACCGACCAAGACGAACTCGACCTGTTGACCTAACAGCGCGCACTAGGCCTCTTGTATTCCGGTCGTTCTTATTCGGGTTTTGTCTATTCTGGTGATACAGCCAACCAGGCTGGCATTAGGTCGGCTTTTCGATCCGCCCATTCCTCAGATGTCATCGCAAAGCGAATGTGGTCTTCCCACACGCCATTGATCTGCAGGTACCGCTCAGCCACGCCCTCGGCTCGAATATCGAGCTTCTCGACAACACGGCGGCTTGCACTATTGCGAGGAATGATCGAAATCTGAAGCCGATGTAAGTTCAGCTCCTCAAAGCCAAACTCCAACAGGACCACGAGAGCCTCGGGCGTATAGCCGTTGCCGGCGTGGCGATGGTCGATCCAGTAGCCGACATATGCACTCTGGTGCGCACCCCGATGTATCGAACTCAAGTTCATTTCTCCCGCAAACTGATCGTCTACAAACACACCAAAGCTGAAGCCGATGCCAGCCTGACGGTCGCGTCGACGAGCATCGCAACGCACAAGAAACGCCGACCGGTCTCGCACCGGATCCGGTGCGTTCGCTGGTCGTAAAGGCTCCCATTTGAGCAGCCACTCTTCGTTCGCGAGTCGTACCTCTTTCCACTGCGCAAAGTCCTCTTCGCGTAGCGGACGCATCGTTATTCGTTTGCCGGTCAGCCAGGGGGTTGGTTGGTTGTTTGCGTTGTTCCTGCGGCGCACTACGAGACAGCTCCGCCCCGAGCCCGTGCAGCAAGCCCATCGAGAATGTCAGATTCACTCGCGAGAAGATCGTCGAGATCGAAGTGCCGCATGACCTTGGCCAAAATGCTCATGCCGCCGACAATCGTGTCAACTCGACCAGGCGGTAACCCAGGATTGTGCGAGCGATCTTCGCGATTCTCTGTTGCCAGCGTTCGAAATACATCTTCAACGGCCTCACGACTCAAGACGAAATGGTGGATCTGGTCTCGATCGTATTCGGGCAGTCCAATCTCGACTGCAACCGCAGTTGCAATCGTGCCCGCCACACCGACAACGGTTTTCGCTGTGTGCGCTTGTGGCATCTCGCGATCAACATCATCGAGCCACGCACCGGTATAGGTCACGCAGTTGGAGAGCTCTTCGGGAAGCGGTGGGTCATTTTCCAAATACATCTCGCTGAGTCGTACCGAGCCGATGTCGAGCGAGATAGCTGCCTCACACTCGGTGGTTCCAAACGCGAACTCGGTTGAACCGCCACCAATGTCAATCACCAGAAACGGGCCGTCGGCGGCATCGAGCTCAGCGGTTGCACCCAAAAAGGTCATCGCCCCTTCGGTCTCACCGTCGAGCACGGTGGCCTCACTGCCGACAATCGCGCTCGCCTGCTGCAAAAAGTCAGCCCCGTTCGAGGCATCACGAGCCGCCGAAGTCGCCGCGATCATGATTCGTTCAGCTGGCACCTTGTGCTCGTCGAGCAAGATGCGGTAGCGCTCTAGTGCGCCGTAGACGCGGTCGAGCGCCGCAGGCTGTAGGGCACCCTTTGGCTTGAGTCTCTCGCCAAGGCGGGTCAGCTCGACCGTGCGCACCACGGTCTGCTCGCCGCGTTTGATTAGCACTCGAGTCGAGTGAGTCCCGCAGTCGATCGCTGCGTACACGTCGGTTGCTAGTTCGCCCTCAGTCATCTGCTGCCGATCCTTGTGTGGTGGCGTGATCCTGTTCAGCCAGCTCGTTGGCGACCCAGCGACCTACGGGGTCGTCGCCGCCAGCGAGGTAGTAGCCGTAGTGAGCATGCAAGCACTTCACGCCAATGCGTGTTCCCCCAACGCCAGCGCTTGGTCGGTGACCGGCGTAGTCGTCGGGGATTAGGGCATCACGTTCAGCTCTGTAGGCTTCGTGGGCAGCAATGAGTTCGTTGGGGTCAACAGCCGCCTCAGCCCGGCGTACTGCACCAGAGGACTCAAGACGACTCACCACCAAACGATCGTGCGCCGAAACCAGCCAATACAAGGTTGGCATTGGGCGCCCAGAACTAAGAACGGGTGCGTTGCGGATCACACGCGGGGTTCCGTCTTTGTGGCGAACTGCAATCTCGTAATGGCCCTGCGGCTGGCGGTCGAGCAGCTCGGCTACCTGGCGAGCGTCGTGGTCGTCGACGCCGTCCCAGCCCGCAGGCCGCGGAATACCAGGTGTTACTGACAAGGGGTTCGTCAGCCGCGACGCAATAAGCGGCGTAGCAGCAGCAAGATCGCTGCGACACCTGCGACAGGAAGCACGCGCTTGAACACTGGGGCGCCAGCCGCGTCGAGCAGATCGACCGCCTCGGCCTCGGGCATGTTGATCTTGCGCGGCCCTTCGTTCTCAGCAGCAACGTCTGCAGCTGGTGTGGTCGCAGCGCCAGTTGCCGCGACAGTCGCAGCGCTCGTTGCGGCACCGTTCGAAGATGCATCGGCAACCCCGCCGGTCTGTTCTTCTGCCAGGAGCTCTTGCAGGTTCTCTGCAAACTGATCCATGAGCTTGCCGCTCACATCGGCCATGACCCCACGGCCGAACTGAGCAACCTTGCCAGTGATCGATAGGTCGGTGTGCACATCGACCCGGGTGTTGTTTGCGTCGACTTCGTGCAGCGTCGCCGTAATGAGGGCGCTTGCATTTCCTGCGCCGCGACTGTCGCGACCATCACCTTTGATGATGACTTTACCTTCGGCTTCATTCTGTTCGATGAAGGTCGCCTTGCCCTTGTATTGGGCCGTCACAGGCCCAACCTTGACCTTGACGTTGCCCTTAAACTCATCGCCGTCGATCTCTTCGAGTTGTGCTCCCGGCAGGCAAGGAGCGATCCGCTCGACATCGTTTAGTACCCGCCACGCTGTTGCACGGTCGGCCGCAACTTCGAAGCTGTTTTCTAAGTCCATGATCCAAGTTCCCTCGTCAGTTGATTGCGGCGCACCTGATCGAATTCCACGACAGTGTCAACATCGACCGCACTTCCAGGGCAGGTTATCTCAGCAACCAACTCAGGACGACTCCGAAGAAGCTGTCTTGCTCCGTCGTCACCATCAAGTGGCAACAGCCCCCATACGTCAGCGTGCAGCCTGACCGGCGGCGTTGCCTGCTTTGTGTAGCGAGCAACAGCGATTGCGCTTTCGCTTGCGGCGACGCGTCGCCACGCCTCGGGCGGAACAAATGGCTGGTCGCCTAGCCCAATGACCATTGCGTCATACCCACTCAAGTCGGCGTAATGCACCGCTACCTGCAACGATCGGGCTTGTCCGTCAGCCCAATCATGGTTGTGAACAATGGACGCCTCTGCTGGCACCAGATCGCTCATCGGGATCGACCCTTCGACAACGAGCACCTCTTCAAACCCTGCGGCAATCGCGTGCGTCGTCGCCCACCACACCAGCGGCCTTTTCTTCAGTTTCGCTTCGAGCTTGTGTTCGTCAGCAGAAAATCTGCTGCCGGCCCCAGCCGCCAAGATCACCGCCAACGTCGATTCTGGAGGTGCTGCGGTAGGCGCATCTGGGTCAACGACCTCTGATGCGACGTCGTGTTCGTCATGCGACGAAGGTTCGGGCGTGGTCACAGCTTGACAGTCTGGCGCGGGATCGTCGACGTGCGTCGCTTTCAACGTAGGGTGCTGGGGTGGAAGACCTTGTAGCACCGACCGGATTGCGCGTGAACATACTGCTTTGTGATGCAGCACAGGCGAGCAATGGGAAGCTCTTTGTTCTCGGCGGCGGGCTATCTGTCATCGGTCCCAAGCCACAGCCGCTGGCCTTGGCCATTCATGTGACCGTCCCTTGGGACCGCGCCAATATCTCGCATCAGTGGAAGCTCGATCTCGTCGACGAAGATGGGCGCCCGGCAATGGTTGGCGAGAAGCCAGTATCGGTCAACGGCCGATTCGAGGCGGGTCGACCCGCTGGCCTACGCGCTGGCACTCCCCTGGGTGTCGCTCTTGCCATCAACTTGACTGCGCTTCGCCTCAAGCCCGGCGTGGGCTACAGCTTCGTACTCGACATCGACGGCGAATCACGACCTGAATGGCGAGCACAACTCTTCATGCGTGTCCCCGCCAACCAATAGGCGCAACCTCGAAACCAGGTCGCGCTGCGTGTCGTGATCTGCAAGGCTAGGTGCCTTGAGCCCATCAACGATCTTCCTCGTGTCGGGCACCCTCAGCCGGGCCTGCACTCGCGGCTTCTGGAGTCTCTTCTTCCTACGGCTCGTCATCGAGGTAGAACTCGAACCATTGCAGCTTGTGCTTCTCGGCACGGTCATGGAACTATCCATCCTGCTGTTTGAGATTCCAACTGGCATCGTCGCCGACTTGTACAGCCGTAAATGGTCAGTGGCGCTTTCATTTCTAATCGTTGGCGTTGCGTATGTACTCAGCGGGAACGCCGATGTCTATTGGCTGCTCGTGCTCAGCCAGATACTCGTGGGCTTCGGTAGCACGTTCATCACCGGTGCTGAGACGGCGTGGATTACTGACGAGCTCGGATCACACGAACTTGCCGAACCGCTCATACTGCGACGTGCTGGCTATCAGTTGTGGTCAGCCGTTGCCGGCATCGGCATCTTCGCTGGATTGGCGGGGCTCACATCCCTGAGCTTTACGCTGACCACAATCGGCGTGATCTACGCGTTATGGGGCCTTGTTCTCATCGCAGTGATGCCCGAAACGAACTTCACGCGCACGGTGGGCGAAGGTTGGCGCGGGTTCGCTGCAATGTTGCAACATGGTTGGGCGCAAAGCTCTCGCATCAGACCGCTGCGCATCCTGGTGCTCGCCGTCTTCATCTTCGGCTTGGCGAAAGAAGCTATCGACCGCCTCGACATTCAGCGACTCGTCGACGTTGGCCTACCACCCAATATTGACGAAGTACTTGTGATCGGCGCACTCGTCGCCGCCAAATCCGTCATTGGCACCGGGCTCCTCGCTGTCGCAAAGCGCCGAGCCCGAGGGCGTTCCGTGGTTCCAGCCATGACAGCCCTGCTCGCAGGCGTCGCAGGCGGCGTGGTCATCCTGGCGCATGCTGACCTGCTGTTTCTCGCCAGCCTTGGCTTGATTCTGCAGGGTGGCTTTGCGCTTACGACTGAACCACTCGTGACGACCTGGGCCAACTCGTTTGCCAAGTCAGAGAGTCGCGCCACCGTTCACTCGTTTGTTGGTCAGGCCGAGGCGTTCGGCGAGATTATCGGAGGGATCGCTCTCGGCGCCATGGCGCAGACCACTACCGTGCCCACGGCCATGACAGTCTCAGCCGCACTGTTCTTGTGCGCGGCATTTGTCGCATCGACTGCTCGTCGTTTCTGGTGACCGGGATCTCTATAGGCCGGGATCTCTGGTGAACGGGATCTCTGGTGACCGAGATCTCTGTAGGCCGGGATCTCTGGTGAACGGGATCTCTGTAGACCGGGATCTCTGTAGACCGGGATCTCTATAGGCCGGGATCTCTGGTGAACGGGATCTCTGTAGACCGGGATCTCTGTAGACCGGGATCTCTGTAGACCGGGATCTCTGGTGACCGAGATCTCTGTAGGCCGGGATCTCTATAGGCCGGGATCTCTATAGGCCGGGATCTCTGGTGAACGGGATCTCTGTAGACCGGGATCTCTGGTGAACGGTTGCGGCGGCTACCGCTCGTGGATGGGGCCTTCGGTGTCACTCAGCCCGCTGATTTTTCGGCCTGATCGCAATGCGATGATCTCGGCGCAAATAGAAATGGCTGTTTCTTCGGGCGTGCGCCCGCCAATGTCGATACCGATTGGGGATCGCAAGCGAGCCAGGCCTTGATCGTCGACACCTGCTTCGCGTAGGCGTTGGGTTCGTCCGTCGTGGGTTTTGCGGCTGCCCATCACACCGATGTAACCGACGCGAGTTTCGAGCGATCGAACCACGGCGGGCACATCGAACTTGTTGTCGTGGGTCAGGATCGCAACTGCGTCACGCGGTCCAAGGTCGGGGCCAAACTCGTCGAACACTTCGTCGGGCCAACTGACACGCAGCTCGTCTGCCATAGGAAAGCGCTTGCGCGTCGCAAAGACCGGACGGGCATCAGCAACGACAACGCGATAGCCCAGGAGCTTGGCGGCATTCGCCAAGGCAGCGGTGAAGTCGACCGCGCCAAAGATGAGCATGCGGGGTGGAGGCGCCTGCGATTCAATGAAGACCGTCAGGTCGTTTTCGCGCTGCTGACCCTGGCCGCCGTAGCTGCGCACACCGCTTCGCCCGACTTCGAGCTCAGCGAGGGCGTCTCGTTCAACGACTCGATCGAGTTCGGCGTGCCCAAGTCCCCCAACCGGGGTTTTGCCCGGCCGCACAAGCATCTTCGCGCCGAGACCTTTGCCTTCAATCACGGTAATCAGGCACACCGGTTCGTCGCTCTTGATTGCGCTGACCCAAAGGTCAAAGATCGAATCAGTCACCAGTCGAGCGGCTCAATGTAGAGATGGATAGTCCCGCCGCAGGTGAGTCCAACGGCGAACGCCTCGTCGTCGCTGTAGCCAAAAGTCACCATGCGACGCTCGCCGGACTCGATGATTTCGAGTGCCTCAACAACGACAGCCCCTTCGACGCAGCCACCCGAAACAGATCCGATGACTTCGCCATCTTCGTTCACTGCCATTGCAGCACCGGGATCGCGAGGTCCCGAACCTTCGATGTCGACGACGCGGGCGACAGCAACCTGCTTGCCAGCGCTTCGCCACGAGATCACTTCGTCGAGAATGTCTCTCATGCCAGAACCTCCATTGCAAGCAACGCTATCGCTGTTCGGCTCTCACTCACGTAGTCACCACAGCGGGGAAGCTCATTGTCTGACGATCTTCAGCACTGCGATTTATCGCTACAGCCAACCTCTCCAACGCTCCGAGCGAATGCCCTTCGACGAACTCATCCAGGTATGGCAGCGCCGCTGCCATTCCCCGGGCAAGCGGGGCGTACCCTTCGCTCGCCTTGAGTGGGTTCGCCCAAACAATTCGGTACGCAACGCGCTGCAAGCGAGCCATCTGTTCTTGCATCAACTCGGGTTCGCCGCGATCCCAGCCGTCCGACAGGATCACCACAACGGCGCCGCGAGCCATGCCCCGCACGGCCCATTCATCATTGAAGTCGCGAAGAGATTCACCAAGCCGGGTCCCGCCTGACCAGTCGTCGACCGAACCTGCCGCGTTGCTCAAGGCTCGATCAGGATCCAGCGTGGCCAGTTCGCGGGTGAGCCGCGTCAGTCGTGTCCCTAAGGCGAATGCCTCGACGCGACCACGAGCGAGCACGGTTGCATGCACAAAGCGCAGCAGCGCACGCGAGTACGCCTCCATAGACCCGCTGATATCGAGCAGGAGTACAACGCGTCGAGGATGCACCGTTTGCTGACGGAAGGCCCGATTGATGGGCTCGCCATCGTGGGCCAACGCCCGACGGACCGTACGGCGCAGATCTGGGCGCCCTCGGCGCTTTGGTGACCGGACCTGACGTCGCGACGGGCGCACGGCTCCGCCAACACGAATCTGGGTGACCAAGTGGTTGAGCTCGCGCATCTCTTCTTTGTCGTACTCAGCGAAGTCTTTGTCACGCAAGACCTCGACGGCGCTGTAGCGCATGGAGATATCTGGCTCATTCTCGTCTTCGTCGTCGCCCGACGAGGAATCCAGTCCGTCATCGTCTTCTTGATCGAGCGCAACGGTGGTGGTCATGGTGACCTGTTCAACGTCGTCGAACTGGGCGCCGGTCCAGTACTGGCCAAACACCTTGTGGTACGTCATAAAATCTTCGCTGCGGGTGATCAGCGTTGTGCGTCCGCACCAGTAGCGCGCCGAGCGATTGACGTCGTTGACAGCGGCGAGCGCCCGCACATAAAGCAGCGTTGCCCCGATCGGGACCTCGACACCGGCGTCGCGCAGCGCGTGCACGAACCCTGCTGCCAGCACAGCCAGCTTGCTGCGATCAACAGTGCGTCCCTCGGGCAGCTCTGGCAGTTCACCTTGGAACCGTTTTGGCGTCACCAGCCACTCGGGTCGATCAGGCACCGAATCTACGATTCAGATGCCGCTGCAACGACCTGGTCGAGGCCATGGTCACGGACCCGCTGTTGGTCTTCTCGATACTTAAGAACCGTCCCCAGACTTGCGTTGGCCGAGGCCACCGTCAGGCCAGTTTGCTCCAGCCGGTGCAGGGCTTGTGCCCAATCGATCGATTCAGCAACACCCGGTGGTTTGTAAAGGCCAAGCCCACGAAATTCAGCCACGGCCCTGGCGACCTGACCCGCAAGTGCGTCGGTCACGCCGTCGGTGCGTCGTCGAATGATCTCGACTTCACGCTCAAGACCGGGATGTTCGACCCAGTGGTACAGCGCCCGGCGTTTCAGGGCGTCGTGCACGTCACGGGTGCGGTTCGAGGTAATGATCACAATTGGTGGCTCTTTCGCTCGGAACGTGCCGAGCTCGGGAACGGTGATGGCGTACTCAGAGAGCACCTCAAGCAGGAACGCCTCGAACTCGTCGTCAGCGCGATCTACTTCGTCGATCAGCAGCACGGGTGCAATGTCGTCGTCGTGGGCGATCGCGTCGAGCAGTGGGCGTCGTACCAAGAACTTGGGACTGTAGAGCTGGTCTTCAACCGCATCTGCGTTGGCTGCCAGGTCGCCAACGGCTTCTCTAGTTCGTAGGTGGAGAAGTTGTCGGCTGTAATCCCATTCGTAGACCGATTGGCCGGCGTCGAGGCCCTCATAACACTGCAGGCGGATTAGGCGTCCGCCCGACCACGCGGCGAGGGTCTTTGCGACCTCGGTCTTGCCAACTCCGGCTTCGCCCTCGAGTAGCAACGGCCGTTGCAGCTCGATGGCCAAGAAGATTGATGTTGCGAGCGCCTCGTCGGCCAAATAGTCGTTCGCGGCGAGCCCGGCTGCGACATCGGCGACGGAACCTGGCGGAAACTCGATAGTCATCGACGTCGAGCGTAGGCGGCCACGCCCCTATTCGTAGCACCGGCCGCCCTATACAACCGGTCTTTCGCTGACGGCCCCGCCGCTAATGCCCACCACCTGAGAGCAGCCAGGCACTGTCACGTAGCGGTACGGCTGCAGACAGCGTTTCGAGGATTTCGGGCTTCCCCTAGTCAAGGACTTCTTCGTAGAGCAGTGAGAATGGCCATGACGTTGGGATTTCTACTGGGGCTGATGGTGCGGGCAATATCGCATAGGCTTCTTCACCGGGGAAGACATAGTTGAAGTCACGACGAGCGATCCGTTCAATTTCGTCTTCGGTGCGCATGCGGGAAATGTCATAGCGGAGTTGGGCTTGTTCGCCGATGAGCGATGTCAGTTCGTCGTCGACTTCTGAGGCTTCGGCGCGTTGGTCGAGCCAGGTTCCTGTGGGGAACATGAAGTACACGAGTCCAGCGAATAGCGCCAACGCCAGCATCAATGGCAGTACGAAGCCACGCATTATGTTCGCTGCAATCGCCAGTGTCGAGGCCGACGGTCCTCGGAGGTTGAGGTTCGGCCTGGATATCGCGGCAGGCCGAAGCCGTGACAGGTCCACCTTCATTGCTGACTCATGTTCATCGTTACGCACCGCCGCCGTGTCCGGCATGGGCGGCCAGAGCGCTGAGCCCGCGATAGCGAGCTTGTTCACCGAGGTCTTCCTCGATACGAAGGAGCTGGTTGTATTTGGCAACGCGGTCGCTACGAGCTGGCGCGCCTGTTTTGATCTGCCCGCAGTTCGTTGCCACGGCGAGATCTGCGATTGTGTTGTCTTCGGTCTCACCTGAGCGGTGTGACATAACTGCAGTCATGCCAGAACGGATCGCTAGCTGCACGGCTTCGAGCGCTTCGGTCAGCGTGCCGATCTGGTTGACCTTGACCAGAATCGAGTTCGCTGACTCATCACGGATGCCGCGGCCGAGCCGTTCGGTGTTCGTCACGAAGAGATCGTCACCTACAAGCTGCACGCCGGTGCCGATGGCCGCCATCAGCTGACCCCAGCCATCCCAATCCTCTTCGTCCATGCCGTCTTCGATGCTCACAATCGGATAGCGAGTGCTGAGGTCGGTGTAGTAGGCGACCATCTCCGTCGGGGTGAGCGACCGCCCATCGGCTGAGAGGTGGTATTTGCCGTCGCTGAAGAACTCGGTTGCCGCCGGGTCAAGCGCTATCGACATGTCGACCCCGGGACGCAGGCCTGCCTTGTCAATCGCTTCAACGAGCAGTTCGAGCGCTTGTTCGTTCGAGGCCAGATCAGGAGCGAAGCCACCTTCGTCGCCGACTGCCGTTGAGAGTCCTCGCTCTTTGAGCACTGCGGCGAGGGTGTGATAGGTCTCCACTCCCCAGCGCAGACCTTCGCTGTAGCTCACTGCCCCAACGGGCATGACCATGAACTCTTGCAAGTCAACGTTGTTGTCTGCGTGTTCGCCGCCGTTAAGCACGTTCATCATGGGCACCGGCAAGACATGCGCGTTGGCACCGCCGATGTAGCGGTAGAGCGGCATGCCGCGTTCTGAGGCTGCTGCGTGGGCCGCTGCGAGCGATACACCCAGAATTGCGTTCGCCCCTAGTCGGGCTTTGTTTGGGGTGCCATCAAGATCGATCATTGCCTGATCGAGGCCTCGTTGATCGGTTGCGTCGCGCCCCACAGCAACCTCGCTGAGCTCGCTGTTGACATTGCCGACTGCCGTCGCGACGCCCTTGCCCATCCATGCGTCGCCACCATCTCGGAGTTCAACTGCTTCGAATGCGCCCGTCGATGCGCCTGATGGCACGATTGCTCGGCCGGCGGCTCCTGAGTCGAGCCCGATTTCGACTTCGACCGTTGGGTTGCCGCGAGAGTCCAGCACTTGGCGGCCAATGAGTGAGGTGATTTCTGACATGTCTTTGGGGCTCTTTTTGTTGCGTGAGTTGAACTCGCGAGGCTACCTGGGCGCGCCGCGCGGGCCGTTTGGGGCCGACGATAGCAGAGATACTGATGTGGCTGGTGTTGCTTGTGAGGTTTCCGAAATGAGGCCCTACACGAGGCGTCAAAATGGACTTCGGCTCGCCTCCTCACGGCCCCGCTACCGTCGACGCCGTGGCCCACCCACTCACAAACCGCACCATCGTGCCCATGAAGGGAAAGTCCGGCGAGCTGCCCATTGGTGATCAGTGGGTATATGAGCTCAAGTGGGACGGAATGCGAGTCATCGCGTTTATCCACGACGGCATGGTCCGGTTGCAGTCTTCTAACGAGCGCGACGTAACTGTTAGTTTCCCCGAGCTACAAGCACTCGCCTCCGTTGGCGAGAGCTTCGACGGCCTGGTGCTCGACGGCGAGGTCGTGGCGTTCGACGGCGCTCGGCCGAGCTTCAACACACTCCAGTCGCGAATGCACGTGACCGATGCAAGCGACGCGGCGCGGCGCTCGGCGACGACCCCCGTGATCTTTGTCGCGTTTGACCTCCTTCATCTCGACGGGCACGACACCACCTCGTTGCCGCTTCAGAATCGGCGCACGCTGCTCGAACAACTCAGCAACGACGACCCCAGCTGGACGATCTGCGAGCAACACGACGACAACGTCCAAGGTCTGATCGACGCAGTGACTGCGGCCGGGCTCGAGGGGATTATGGCCAAGAACCGCTCGTCGGTGTATCAGCCTTCTCGGCGATCCCCCGACTGGATCAAACTTAAGCCAAGGCTGCGCCAGGAGTTCGTTGTCGGCGGATGGATCAGCGGCCAAGGACAACGGTCCGGAGGACTCGGATCACTTCTCGTGGGCTACTACGACGGCGAGAATCTGCGCTTCGCCGGGCGCGCAGGAAGTGGCCTGACCCAAACCAGCCAACAACAGTGGAAGTCCCTGCTCATCACCTCTGCAGCATGTCCGTTCGTCGAAGCTCCATCAATCCCCCGGGATCGTTTGGTGCACTGGTGCGAACCAAATGAGGTCGTTGAAATTGCCTTCGGTGAATGGGGTACCGAAGGACAGAACCTGCGCCATCCTGTCGTGGTTGGACGCCGTACCGACAAGAGCGCCCGAGACGTCGTTCGCGAGCACTAGCCGAACGCGAGTCACCCACGTCGTGGGCAACAGTCAGTTCACGTACCCCGACCGCCAAAGACGGCGTGCCGACTAGCCTGCGAGCATGACTATGCAGGATTCCCCCGCCGGCGCCGTGAACACCCGTGAAGCCGACGCTTTCAGCGCTGCTCTTGACGTAATCGCTGTCTCTGAGCCAACCATCGCTCAGCACATCCGCGGCGAGCTTGGCAATCAGCGAAGCCAGCTCAAACTCATTGCTTCTGAGAACTACGCGTCCCCAGCTGTACTGCTTGCAATGGGCAACTGGTTCAGTGACAAGTACGCCGAGGGAACGCCAGCGATGCGCTACTACGCAGGGTGCGAATACGTCGACAAGGTCGAGACGCTTGCCGCCGACCATGCCAAAGCACTCTTTGGCGCCGACTATGCGTACGTGCAACCGCACTCTGGTATTGACGCAAACTTGGTCGCGTACTGGTCGATATTGGCTCACCGAGTTGAAGCCCCGTTCTTGAGTGACCGCGACACAAAAAGCGTCAATGACCTCACCGATGCTGATTGGGAAGAACTGCGCCAGTTATTCGGCAACCAGCGAATGCTTGGCCTCGCGCTCGACGCGGGCGGGCACCTGACTCACGGATTCCGTCCGAACATCTCGGGCAAGATGTTCGAGCAACGCTCGTACACCGTGGATCGTGAAACCGAGATGCTTGACTACGACGAGATCGCTCGTCTCGCCCGTGAGTTCAAACCACTCGTACTCGTTGGCGGCTACTCGGCGTATCCCCGAGCAGTGAACTTCGCCAAGATGCGCGAAATTGCTGACGAGGTGGGAGCGACCTTCATGGTTGACATGGCCCACTTCGCTGGGCTTGTCGCAGGCAAGGTCTTCACCGGCGACTTCGATCCAATTCCTCATGCACACATCGTCACAACGACCACCCATAAGTCCTTGCGCGGACCTCGTGGCGGCATGGTGTTGTCCAATGAACCCGATCTTGCAGAGTTCGTCGACAAGGGCTGTCCAATGGTCCTTGGCGGGCCGCTCGCCAACGTCATGGCTGCCAAGGCAGTCGCCTTCGCTGAGGCCCGTCGGCCCGAGTTCACAACGTACGCTCACCAGGTTCGAGACAACGCTGCTGCGTTGGCCGAAGGGATTGCCAAACGTGGTGGGCGCATCGTTTCTGGCGGGACGGACAATCACCTCTGCCTGGTCGATGTCACCTCGTTTGGGCTGACTGGACGCCAAGCCGAGTCTGCGCTTGAGTCCTCGGGCGTGATCGTGAACCGGAACTCCATCCCGTTTGATCCCAACGGTGCGTGGTACACCTCAGGTATTCGATTGGGTACTCCCGCACTCACCACGGTTGGCATGGACGAAGCGGATCTTGACCAGGTTGCGGACATAATCTGCGGCGTGCTTCAAGCCGCCGAGCCGACAACCACGGCTGCCGGTGCCCTATCGAAAGCTAAATTCACGCTGGACGACACGATTCGTGACGCCACCCGGGCGCGAAGTGCTGAGTTGTTGGCCGCCAACCCGCTTTACCCCGAAGTTGGCATGCTCGCCTAGGCGGAACGCGAGGTTCGGCTTCCTACCAACTGACCGGTACGTGGAGCGGCCCGCGAAATGCCCAACCGCCGAATCGCACTCGCTCCACGTTTTCGTTGAGCATGATTTCAGGCAGATGCTCGAACAGTCGCGGTAGCGCAACGTCGCCTACCAGGCTGCGAGAGGCTGCAGCACCCGCGCAGAAGTGTGGTCCTGCCCCGAACGTCAGACTTGCGGTCGTGTCGCGTGAAACGTCGAAGCGTGCTGCGTCGACAAAGTGTTCCTCGTCTCGGTTGGCCGAGCCGAACATGAGAAAGACGCGGTCATCAACTTCAAAGTCAACGCCGCTAAATGTGTGCTCCTGAGCGATCCGTCGAGGCGACATCCCAATAGGTGAAATCCATCGGCAGTACTCCTCGAACACAGACAGCCACGTCACATCGCCGCTGCGGACCATCTCGAGTTGTTCGGGATGGGACAAGAGCGCCCAGGTCGCCCCGGCGATTGCATCGCGGGGTTCGTTCTGCCCACCCGAAACGGTCAACTTGATATTCGCACGAAGTCGATCCGCCGACATACCGGCTTGTGCCATGACCGATAACAGGCTCTGGTCTGGATCAAGGCGCAGCACGGCGAGCCGTTCGTCGATAGCTCGATCTAGCGCACCGGTTGCAGCGGCACAGCGGGCCGCTACTTCGGGGTCACCTCCGTAGTTCGCAATCCCATCGATCATGTGTTGGCTATAGGTATCCATTTGCTGAGCGGTGATGTTGGTGAGGCCGGTCATGACCTTGAGTGCCTCGCCGCTCATGACGGTCGCAAACGTTGGAACCAGGTCAGCCTCGTTGCCTGGCGTTGAGGCGAAGTCGGCGAGTGTTGACTCAGCCAAACGTTCGAATTCAGCGGCCCAAAAGGCCCTCACCTTGCTCGGCGAGATTGCCGGGTAGTAGACGAACCGTTCCTCGCGGTGTTCATCTCCGTCGGAACGCATCATGTTCTTTCCCATGAGTTCGTTCATAAGACCCGCCGGTTGATCCGAAGAGAACACTCCAACGTTCTTCTCACACGTGTGAATGTCGTCTCGGTTGGTCAGCAAGGTGGCATTGAGCTCAGGCACAAAACAGATCGGGTTCTGGGCTCGCATCTCGGCGAGCGCCGGATACGGGTCGTCCCAGAATGCCGCCGTGTCAATGTGGACTAGAGGTGCATTCGACATGGGCCTCTCCTCATCTGGCTGGGTAGCTATGCCTCAACCAGCCTTGACCATCAGCTTGCCAAGGTTTCCGCCGGTGTACATGAAGTTCAAAGCTTCGGGGTAGCGATCCAACCCATCGAGGATGTGCTCGGGAGTCACGATCGAATCGGCTTCGAGCCAATCCGCCAGCTCGGCCTTTGCCTTGGGAATGCTCTCAGGGAAATGGAAGTATGCAAAGCCCTCCATTACCGACTGCCGCTCGGCGAGGCGAAGGTAGAGCGACGGTCCCACGACATTGTCCATGTTGTCGTACTGCGAAATCGCTCCGCAGATAACTACTTTGGCTCGCATGGCCAAGTTGTCCAGAACGGCATCGAGAATGGGGCCACCAACGTTATCGTAGAAGATGTTGATGCCATCGGGTGCAAGCTCCTTCAGACGCGTGTTGACGTCTTCGTTCTTGTAATCGATCGCAGCATCAAAGCCGAGGGTTTCAACGAGATAGGCCGTCTTCGTAGGACCGCCGGCGATACCGATGACGCTGGCGCCATCGAGCTTGGCGATTTGGCCGGCAATCGAGCCGACTGCGCCCGCTGCAGCCGACACGACGAAGACATCACCCGGTTTTGGTTTTGCGACATCGCGCACTCCTATCCATGCGGTTACGCCCGTCGATCCACCGAGAATGCCGAGGTGCAGGCTCAGTGACCCGACTGAGTCATTGACCGCGTCGAGCGCAGTTCCCTTGACTGTCGCGATGGTCTGAGCGCCCAACCTGCCTCGAGCCGCTTGGCCGACCTTCCACGCTGGATCCGCCGATTCAAGAACACGACCTACGCCAGTCGCGAGCACCGTTTGCCCCACGCCGACCTGGCGGTGAAACCCTTCGCCTTGCAACATCGTGCGAGTGCCAGCGTCTACCGAGATGAACTCGACCCCGATACGCACCATGCCGGAATCCAGTTCCCCAAGCTGTTCTTCTTGAATGGAAAAGTGCTCAGCAAGTGCTGGACCATCAGGCCTGCTACTTAACACGACACGTCGATTTACCAAAGTCATTACCCACATGCTTACTTGATCAGCACCGGCAGAGACCTCATGCTGTCGTGCCAAACCGGCATTGTTTCAGCGTTCGGATTGACGAACGTGGTCCGCAAACGATGCTGCATGTTGGCGAAGTGCGTCCTCAGCGTCGATGCTGAGCGAACGAGCCAAGTCAACGACAGCAAACAGCAGCTCACCAATCTCGTCGGCCGAGGTTGTCGAAATCTTGTCAGCGGCGGTGGGTTGCGGCACACTCTGGCCAATCGCGAGTGCCTTCTTCTGCACCTTTGTGGCGAACACCAGCGCTGGTAGCGCCGCAGGAATACCGTCCATCACCGATGCCCGACCCTTCTCTTGGCGTTTGGCTGCTTCCCAGCGGATTGCCAACTCATCCGTACTGATTTCTTCGCCATTGAAGACATGTGGATGCCGCTCAAAGAGCTTGTCGTGAATGCCCTGGGCGACGTCAGCGACGGTGAACCAACCTCGCTCCGTTGCCAATATCGAGTGGAAGAAGATCTGATAGAGCAAGTCGCCAAGTTCTTCTTGGAGATCGGCAAATCGATGTTCAACCTTGTCGGGCTCGCCGTGATCGTCAGACTCGGCCGCAACAAGCTGGTCAAGTGCCTCGAGGGTCTCGTAGCTTTCCTCGAGCAGGTAGCGACGCAGCGAGGCATGGGTCTGCTCCGCATCCCAAGGACATTCGAGTCGTAGTCGTTTGACCATGACGTCGAATTTCGCGAAGGTGTCGGCGGTTGTGGCGGGTAGCCACGGAATGTAGATCGAGGTGAGGTGATCAGCGGTTACTTTGCGGTCGAGGTCGGCCCATGCAACCTCGAAGACATGTTCGTCGGCGGCACCGAGTCGTTGCAGAACCACTGCACTCATCAACCCAGGATCGTCGACACTTACCTTGATGTCGCTCAGCACCTGTTGTGAGTGACATTGTGCAACCAGCACCGGACCGCGCAGACCAGCGGCCTGCTCAGCGAACACATGGCCGTCGATAACGTGCACCCCTGCAGTCATTGGATCGATGCCAAGGGCAACCCAACTCAGGTCCAAGAAGGACAACGCAGCGTGCACGACAACAGTGACATCGCTTCGTGCCGCAAGAAGTTCGACCGTGTGTTCAGCGACACGTGGTGAGCCCGGCACGGCGTACAGAATGCGCCCATGTGATTTAGCGGCCGCTACGAGGTCAGAGGCGATTGCGTCGTACACGTCCGCGAAATTTTCGTGCGTCTCATAGTGATGGTCAAACGATTGCCCTTGGATCAGCGAGGCTGCAACGTGACGAGACGTGCGAACGAAGCGATGCTCGATCTCACCAACGAGCGCGATGGTTCCGTTGGTAACCAGGTCGCTGCCAGCTGGCCCAAGTCCAACGATGTCAATCCGGGGCAGGCCTTCGAGAGCGGTCACCCCTCCATCTTGGCTCGTCGCCAGTGACGCATCCGACATGTTGTCGCATTGAGCTAGTCGGTATCGGCGTTGACGCGCGTCGCGACAACACAGCCCACACAACACAGCCCACACAACGCAGGCCACACAACAGGGTCTGCCTGTGAAATGGTCTTACTTGCGGAACGGTTCTACCCGCGAACCATGTGCCCCATGAGTTGGGTGGTGCCAGCACAGCTGCCGAACGCAGATCGAGATGGTGATCCAATGGCCCAGTATGCGAAACACTCAGCAAAGTCACCGGCTGGAGTCGCAAAGTCAGCGACGATTCCCACTGGCCACCACGGTGTCGTCGGCGGAATACCCCGAGCCGCATACCACGCATCGCGGTCCGCGTAGCTCGTGAGTATGAGGTCGACGGCATGCCCCATTTCATGGGCGATCACGTTGAGAAGTTCGTTGTTGGACATCGTTGGCGATATGAACACTTCGATGTGATTGCGATTGTGATGGGTCAGGCCCTTTACGTCGCCGCGACCCGGGTGGAAACTAATCGTGTAGCCGATCGACCCCAGCGAATACGGAATGCGAGAGAGTGCCGCTTCGCCTCGTGCGATGTAGCTGGGCACCGAAGCATCGGCCTGTGACCGCACGGGTGCTGGCGGTTCAGGCGATGGTGCATCGACCTCAACCGATACTTCTGTGATTCTTTGGCCAGTAGCGGCAGTGGCAGGAACGAGCGTCGGAGTAGGTAACGCTCTTGGCACGGCTGGCACTGGCGTCACGGTCGGCGAGGGCTGTGGGCTTGCAGGCGCCGTGGGAACCACGGGTACTGGCGTCAGCGTCGGCGCAGACACCAAGGTCACAGTCGCCGGGACGGCGGTGGAAGGCACAACGGTAGGAGGCACAACGGTGGAAGGCACAACGGTAGGAGGCACAACGGTAGGAGGCACAACGGTAGGAGGCACAACGGTGGAAGGCACAACGGTGGAAGGCACAACGGTAGGAGGCACGGCAGTCGGCGTACTCGGGCGCAGGTCAGCAACAGCCACAGCTTGCGGTGAGCTTGGCGGCGCCGTCGTTGGTCCTGTCACGAGTAGTGCGGGGCCAAGCCCTCTCGCCAGGACCGAAGTCGCAGAGATCGCCCATGCATCTGCCAACGTTCTAGGAATCGATGTTGCGTACGGAACTTCGCTGCGTTGCCCCGCGGTTACTGACATACGCTCGCCACCATCCGACAGATCGCCATGGCTGTGCTGCTCACCTATGGCTACCACTCCGAGGACTTCGTCCATGGCTCCTACGACGGACAGACTGCTGGCCTGCTCATGATCACCCAGTACACCAGCGTTCAGTCCCGTAACACCGGACCCAAGACGACCGTGTGCTACCGAAGAGCTCGTGCCGCTCGTCATCAATGCCACCGTGACAATCGTGAGCGCACAGAGTCCAGCCATAAACATCCGGCTGCCTGTTTTTTCACCCATCTTTGATCCCCGCCGACAATCTCAACCGTTGTGACGGTCCTGACCCTGCGCTCGTCTCTTTGGCGAGCCTGGCACGAAACGGATCGGATGGTTTTGCCTCTCGGCGCAAATCACCCAGCTAGGTGACAACAGTTTTGCGGAATCTGACATGCAGTCACAGCGCCACCACCCAGTGCGCGTTTCCACACGGTCGCAGCAAGCGCGACATGACCCGTTCTTGAGCGATATGTCAGCCGATACGAATCGGTCCGAAGTGCGCCCCTACCTAGCAAAGTGCCAGAAAGCACTACGCTGACGGCACAGGTTGCATGAACGTCGGGGGACGCACGATGACAGATCTAGATCCGGTAACTGATTGGGCCGAGGACTTTGATCTCTTCGATGATGAGTTCGTCAAGGACCCGTATCCCATCTGGAAGGACCTCCGCGACGCCGGGTGCCCTTTTGCGCGTACCGAACGCCGCCAGGTCTCGTACATGCCGACCACCTTCGAAGCGGTTCGCCAGGTTGCCGGTGACACCGAGAACTTCTCGTCGTTCTCGGTGAGTGTCACACCAACGCCAACTAGTTACGACGATCAGGGGGAACGCCTGCGCTCAATCATCACCTCTGATGCGCCCGACCACACGCCAGAACGCCGATTGATGTTGCCGTTCTTTGCTCCAAAGGCCGTTGAGAAGTATCGCGAGCACACCCAAGAACTCTGCCGAAAGCTCATTCGAGAGTTCATCGAAGAGGGACGCGCCGACATCGCGGAGCAGTATGCACGCCAGATACCTCCACGGATCATTGCTCTCGTATTGGGCATCGATCCCGAGATGTCCGACGAGTTCACCACCTGGGTTCAAGGTGTACTCGAACTTGGTCTGCAAGACGATGAAGTTCGTGAGCACTACGCCGCGATCATCCGTCAGTTCTTTGTCGGCGAGATCAAGGATCGCATGGAGAACCCGGGTGACGACCTGATCTCGTTCCTACTTCAAGCTGAGATCAACGGCGAGCCGGTACCAATGCCTGTCGTGCGAGGCAACGTTGGCCTTATGCTCATCGCCGGTATCGACACGACGTGGAGTTCGATCGGCTCAGCGCTATGGCATCTCGCCAGCCATCCCGAAGATCGCCAGCGCCTAGTCGACGAGCCCGAACTCATCCCCACCGCTGTCGAAGAGTTCTTACGCGCCTACTCGCCGGTGAGCATGGCTCGGGTAGCTACCAAAGACACGCAGTTAGGAGATCGACTCGTCAAAGAGGGCGAGCGTATTGTGCTTTCGTTTCCTGCCGCGAACCGCGATCCCGAAGCCTTCGAGCACCCCGAAGAAGTCATCATTGACCGTCAGGTCAACCGCCATGTGGCCTTCGGTTCGGGTATCCATCGGTGCGCCGGTTCAAACCTCGCTCGACTTGAGATGCAGGTAGCGATCGGCGAGTTTTTGGCGATGATCCCTGAGTTCGAGCTAGAAGATCCCGCAGCGGTGACGTGGGCAGGAGGCCAGGTACGGGGACCTCGCAACCTGCCAGTCCGTTTCCCAAGCCGAACGAACCTCTAGAGCCAGCTGGCCCTGCAGGCACCGTCCGAGAGGGTCGTGGTGAGAGAACCCGCTCTATCCTTCGCATCCGTCGTCGAAGATCGGTGAGAAGTCGGCGAGGTCCAAGCCAACAACGTGTGGACCACGCGAGAATCGACAGCCAAACTGCGGGTCGGCGACAACCGCAGGGTCCAGGAAATCCTCGCCATCGGGTTTGATTCCGTTATCGACCCAGTTGACCAGATCGCTAAAGCCCTCAACGTATTCCTGTCCGCTGAAGTCGCAGTGGTTCACCCCTCGGATCGCACGCTGCACGAGCAGGTTGCTTTGACCCTTGGCGGCAACATCGGCTGCATACTCAAGCTCGTTGTGGAACGGCACGAACAGATCGCCGAGATTGTGCAGCGTCAGGACCGGTACGGAAATATCGCCCGTGATGGGGTTCGGGTTCCGGAATCCGGTCAACGGGCGACTCCGTCGATCGGTTGTCACTCGCTCAATCGAGTCGTTGAACTCTGCCTCGGCGTCAGATACCGCAGGATCAAGATCAAGCTGATAGACCGTGTCCTCGTTTTGTATGACTTGGTATGGAGCGCCTGCGATCGTTCCATCGCCCAGTCCAAGGTCGAACAAGAAGTTACCTGGACCAGAGCCAAAATCAGGGAACGCATTCCAGAACACAAACGCCTCGTCGAAGTTCGGGCGCTCACCACCCGACGCAATCTCAACAAGACTCTTGAACTGCTCGCCTGTATCGCTCAGCCCGAACGGGAAGCTTGGAACCGGCGGGTAGATCGGCGATGTCGGTGTCGCCCCACCCATCACATCACGAATCACCGGGACCTGCTCGGTGATGTAATTGTCGGCAACGGGAAACTGAGAATCGCCAAGCCCAAGCTGCTGCGCTCCGAGGCTGAAGTCCAAGAAGTAGTCGAAGAGTTCGTAGTCACCAACAACACCGCATACCGGCATGGCACCTTTGTAAAACCACGGATAACGCTCGACCGATGACGCTGCGATATGACCGCCCATCGATGCACCAACGATGTACACCTCGCGAGTGAATCCAAGGTGGCGTCGACGAATAGCCTTTGCCACCCGCTTCGTACTGGTTACTCCGTCGTTGACGTTGTAGCCATTCTTTGTATAGCTCGATGCACCCCACGCATAACCGTTGTCGATCAGCCAGACACGTAGGCCTTCCGGTGGCCCGTCAACCGTCAACTCAAGCCCTTCTCCACGGAAACCGTGTGCCCACATGACGAGTTCGCCGTTCCAGTCGTCGGCTGGCATTTCGTAGCGGTATCCGGCATCGCGATACTCGCCCCATCCATTGACCGCTCCATCAAGAGGTTCAAACGGCAACGTAGCCGGATCCAAAAAATACTCGGGCTCAGCCTGGGCCGAGGCAGTTCGTGGCGACAGCACAGCAAGCGTCGCAACCATGAGCAGTGCTGAAAGTACAGCGAGAGCGTTCCGCAACATCTTTCCCCCAAATGGTGGTTAACCCGTGTGCCCTACTCCTACCACGTTTGATCGCTTCGCCGCTAGCCAGCCGGGTTTGCCACGAGCTTGTCGAAGACGCCACGCGGTCGGGTTCGCGCATACTCCTGCACAATCGGTGCCAGATCTGTTGGGCTTGCACCGTGCAGGATGACCCCGTCTGCACCGAGATCGAACTGTGAGCGCACGGCCGCAACGCAATCCACAGGAGAACCCGTAGCTGCGGGAGCGAGCCAGGCTTCGGGAATCAGCGTTGCGATGTGTTCGAGCTGATCTGTCGTTGCGACCGCATCAATCGACCCTGGCATGTCGCGTACAACGGCGTCCGCACGAAATCGCTTGAGCACTGCCGGATCCCAGTTGTTCGTCTTGACCATAAGATCGCCGTACGCCTGCAAGTAGGTCCCCATCCGACCAACGGTCTTCTTCAAACGCACCGGCTCTGCCAGATGGTCGCCAATCGTCGCGAAGCACGACCACACGCGAACCATGTCCGGGTCTCTGCCTGCTTCCTCGGCAGCGCGTTTGACCGTTTGCACGACGCGCGCCGTCGTCTCGTCGGTGAAGAACGTGTGCAGGACAACAGCGTCAAAGCACCGGCCACCCAGCGCGAGCGAGTTCGGACCAAAGGCCGTCAGTGTCATCGGAATGTGCGCCGGTTCGATTCCACGCATCGCAAGCGCGGGATACTCCCCCGCCGGCCCGTCGTGACCCAGCACCGCTTCGCCCCGCCAGATCCGACGCATAAGGCCAACAAAGTCCTCCATCTGAGCGGTTGTCACTGCTCCAAGCCCGTACGCCGTCGAGACACGCTCAATGCCGCGACCAATGCCGAGTGAGAATCGGCCTTCGCAGAGCGCATGCATCGTCATTGCGTACGCTGCGGTGACCATTGGGTGCCGGGTGTTGTGATTCGTCGCTGCGGTAGCCAGGCCAATAGTGGACGAGATCGCTGCGGCAGCCCCTGACAGCGTGGCCGCTTCTTTGACGTTGAAACGCTCGCTGATGAACGCGGCGCCGATACCGAGCCGTTCAGCCTCGGCAATCTCAGTCAACAGCTCTCGGGGCGATTCTGGGGCGCCCGCAAGCGTGTAGCAACCCAACTCATTCATCTGCATACCACCATCTTGGCTTTGGTGACGGCGTGGGTACTAAACCCCTATGAGGCCGACGCTTCTGCAGGTGCAGGCGGGAAGATCTCAAGATCCGTGAGCGCGCCAATGGTCTCTGGTACCGCTTCGGCTCGGGAACTCACAGCGAGCTGGAGCAACCCAATCTCAGCGTCGTACTTGCTCTTCGGATACAGCCGGTCCAAACGAACCTCTTTGCTCGCCGCAAGCGTGATCGGACGGATTCGTGCCACAGCCTTCGGGCCGCCGAACCCAGGACCCTTGACGGCAACAATCTCCTCGATTCCCGCCGCAAGTGCAAGGACCCGCAATTTGGCAATCGCAAGCAGCATCTGAGCTGGCTCCGGGATCGGACCGAAGCGGTCCTCCCACTCAGCTGCGACATCGGCAACTTCTTCAAGGGACGTCACCGTCGACAGTCTGCGGTAGGCAGCCAACCTCATGGACTCTTGCGGCGCATAGGACTCGGGCAAACTCGCGGGAGCCGGGATCTCAATCTTGACATCCGGCGCGACCTCGACCTTCTCACCCTTGAGGCTTGCCACCTCTTCAGTGACGAGCTGGCAGTACAGGTCATACCCAACGGCCGCGATGTGGCCCGACTGGCCGGTACCAACAAGATTGCCTGCGCCGCGAATCTCAAGATCTCGCATTGCGATTCTGAAGCCGGATCCAAGCTCAGTCGCTTCGCCCACGGTTTTAAGACGCTCGTAGGCCTCTTCGCTCAGCACCTTGTCCACTGGATGAAACAAGTACGCGTAGGCCCGCTGACCAGACCGCCCGACCCGGCCTCGTAGCTGGTGCATTTGCCCAAGTCCCAGCAAATCAGCGCGATCAACAACAAGCGTGTTCACACTCGGCATGTCAATACCGGACTCAATGATGGTCGTGCAGACAAGCACATCGAACTCCTGCTCCCAGAAGTCGTACACAACCTGTTCGAGTGAACCCTCGTCCATCTGGCCGTGTGCGATGGCCACCCTGGCTTCAGGCACCAATGTCCGAAGCTCGTCCGCGACTTGTTCGATGTCTTGCACCCGGTTGTGAACAAAAAAGACCTGGCCCTCGCGCAGCAGCTCACGACGAATCGCCTCGGCCACAGCGCGCTCGTCGTACTCCCCCACGTACGTCAGAATCGGCTGGCGGTCTGCCGGGGGCGTGTGCAACAGCGTCAGATCGCGAATACCGGTGAGACTCAGCTCTAGAGTTCGTGGAATCGGTGTTGCCGTCAGGGTCAGCACGTCAACGGCGGCCTTGAGCTGCTTGATCGACTCCTTGTGCTTGACGCCAAACCGCTGCTCCTCATCGATAACCAACAAACCCAAATTTGGGACCTCGATGTCCTTCGACAACAAACGATGAGTGCCGATCACTAGATCAACTTCACCCGTCTTGAGATCGTCGCGCACCTTCCGCGCCTGGGCCGCGGTCAGAAAACGACTCAACACCTCGACCCGTACCGGGTACGCCGCAAACCGTTCACTAAAAGTCTGGTAGTGCTGCTGGGCGAGCAAGGTGGTCGGCACGAGCACCGCGACCTGTTTTCCGTCTTGGATTGCTTTGAACGCTGCTCGCAGCGCAATCTCAGTTTTTCCGAAACCAACGTCACCGCAGACCAGCCGGTCCATCGGCAGCGCACGTTCCATATCAGCCTTGACTTCTTCGATGGCCTTGAGTTGATCTGGTGTCTCTTGAAAGGGAAAGGAACCCTCGAGCTCAGTCTGCCAGGGTGTATCCAGGCCAAACGCGTGACCTGGCGTGGTCACACGCTGTTGATAGAGCAACACGAGCTCTTGCGCGACCTCTGCGACCGCTGCTTTGACCCGACCCTTCGCTTTTTGCCAGTCCGCTCCGCCCATGCGGCTCAGACTTGGCGAATCGCCACCGGTGTAGTGGCGAATGGCGTCGATCTGATCCGAGGGTAGGTAGAGGCGGTCGGTGCCGCGATACTCGAGCACGAGGTAGTCGCGTTCAGTTCCGCCGATTGCGCGCTTTTCCATGCCGCTGTACTTAGCGATGCCATGTTGGCGATGCACCACATAGCTACCTGGCTTGAGGTCGTCTAGGTCAGCCGATCGTTGGGTACGACGGCGTTGTTTGCGGTGCGCTCGCCTGCGGCCTGTTAGCTCGGGTTCGCTCAGCACAGCCAACTTGAGCGACGGCAGCACGCAGCCTTGCATCAGGGGAGCAACAACGACATGTGCCGAACGGCCATCGGTGAAATGGGCGTCGGGGTCGAGCGATAGGTCGAGACCTTGTTCGCCCAAAAGCTCGTGTATCCGTTTGACTGACGCGTGATTGTCGACCGCTACCACTGCCCGATAGCCATCTGCGAGCAACCGCCGCAGCTGCGGGATAGGTCCGCGATCCTCGGCGACAGCGCGATCCCACCCGCTTGCTTCAATCGTTGCGACGTCAGATGTGATAGCGCTCGGTGACAGCGACCAGATGGGAGCTGTGGTCTGTGACAGCCCACGGCTGAAGTCAGTGTGGAGCTTGGCCAATCCGGTATCGACCGCCTCCGCTGCACCCCATGTAGTTGCGAGCGTGGCTGCTAGGTCGGCTTCTTCAGCTAACAGTTCGTCGGCTCGGCGTCGCAGTCGTTGCGGTTCGAGCAGGATGACGTGGGCGTCATCGCCAAGAAGGTCACCAATGACCTTCGTATCGTGATCGAACCATGGCAGCCACGACTCCATGCCGTCGAAGAACTCGCCATTGACAAACCGCTGCCATTGCTCACGTCCCCACGGCGATTGGCTCATCAACTGTTCGGCATGTTCTTGCATGGCAGCGTTGGGCAACAGCTCGCGACATGGAAAGATATCGACCAGTTCGAGCGACTCTGTTGCACGCTGGTCGGCGACCGCAAACTCGGTTAGCCGGTCGACTTCGTCGCCCCACAAGTCGATGCGCACGGGCGCCGAGCCCGTTGATGGGTACACGTCGATTATCGAGCCACGAACCGCGACGTCCCCACGGTGCTCAACCTGTCCATCGCGCCGATACCCAATGTTGACCAGCTGGGTGAGGAAGTCCTCCATCACGAGGTGGTCGCCGGGCGCCACTCGCATTGGCTCAATCGTTTGATGAGACGGAGAGAGCCTCTGCAGCAGCGCACGAACTGGCACAACGATTGCCTTCGGTGCGTTGCCTGAGCGCAAGCGCCACAGCAAACGAGTTCGCCGGCCCATGGTCTCGATACCCGGGCTCACCCGTTCAAAGGGCAAGGTCTCCCACGCAGGGAATACCTCGGCGTGGTCAGCGCCAAGCCAGGTTTCAAGATCTGAGACCAGCCGCTCGGCAGCATTCGTCGTGGCGGTCACGATGACCACCGGTTGGCGGTCTCCTGAGCCAGCAATTGCAGCAAGCACCATAGGCTGCGCTGCATCGGCGACGGCCAGATCAGCCCGCCGCTTGCCGAGCGCCCCAATCAGGGCATCGTCATCGGAAATGCGGGCGGTGAGCTCACGCAGTGCCATAGCCAGCGCCTACTTGTTGAAGCGGTTCATCACCGCATCGACTGGCGCGGTAAGAAGGGCTTCTACCGCGTCGGCGGCGTGTTCAACGACATCATCGATGAGCGCCCGGTCTTGTTTGCCGGGCCGTTTCAGCACCCAGTCAGCGCCGCGCATCCCCTCGGGCGCTCGGCCCACGCCGACACGAAGACGGACAAACTCCACCGACTTCAGATGGTCACGTATCGACTTTAGGCCATTGTGACCCGCTAGGCCACCCCCAAATTTGACCTTGAAGCGGCCGGGATCAAGATCGAGTTCATCGTGCACGACGATGAGTTGGCTAAGGTCCTCAATGCCGTACCGGCGAACCAGCAAACGCACCGATTCACCGCTGCGATTCATGAATGTCTGCGGGAAGGCAACCGCAATACGACGGTCACCAACACGAAGCTCATCTGCGTGCGCGGCCTCTCGTGACGCTTTGAGATTGCCGCCGTAGCGGTCGGCAAGTTCGTATACGACCTCAACGCCAACGTTGTGGCGCGTGCCCATGTACTTGTCGCCGGGGTTGCCAAGACCCACGACCAGCAGGTCGGCAGGTGTACCTCTTCGTGGTTCTTTCGCGTGCTTTCGGCGGAACGCCAATGCGTTTAGGCGTCGGCGCCGTCGTCGGAGTCTTCGCTGTCGGCTGCTGGAGCTGCGCCCTCTTCGCCGTCGGCCAGTGCAGCGGCTTCGGCTGCGTCCTCGGCGCGAATCGCTTCGAGCGTGGAACGAGTAACAAGCGCAGTGGCTACCGCTTCGTCAGCGGCGCTGACAGCGCGCACGCCGTCGGGCAGGCGGACGTCTTCAACACGAATGCTCTCGCCGACTTCCATCTCCGAGATATCGATCTCGATCTCGTTCGGGATAGATGTGGGCTTCGTGGCAATCGCCAGTGCAAACATGGCTTGATCGACCATGCCGCTGACCTGGGTTACCGCGCGGGCTTCGCCGATCAGAACCACCGGAATCTCGAGCTCGATCTCTGCGTTCGGATCAACGCGGATGAAGTCGATGTGGGTGACTTCGTCTCGCACAACGTGACGTTGCAAGTCCTTGACGAGGCAGAGTTCGGGAGCACCGTCGATCTCAAGATTGAGGAGTGCGTTGAGACCAGCATCGGTGCTCAACGCAACGCGTGCCTCGGCATATTCGACAGCGACCGGCAGAGGATCTGAGCTCAGTCCGTAGACAACTCCGGGAATGTGGCCGGTGCGGCGTAGGCGACGCGACGAGCTTGAGCCGAGTTCGCGGCCAGTGATGGCCTTAAGTGCAACTTGTTGAGCCATCAGAAACCTCGTTGGCGATGCTTGGTGGGGGGCGCCCGGTGGCGCGCATTGGTCCCACTAGGAACACCACACGCTAACGGTGAGACCGGTAATAACCGCCTTGCATTGCCGAACATTATTGGACCGGCGGCGTACCGAAGCGTGTTAGTTGTAGTTGCCGCCGCCGAAGATCTCGCTGACAGAGGTGTCTTCGAAGATTCCTCGAATTGCCGCGGCGATGAGTGGAGCGATCGAAACGACTTCCATTTTGTCGATCCGACGGCTCAGCGGCAGCGTGTTTGTGACCACGACCTTCTCGATCGATGACGCCTCAAGGCGCTCGAGAGCCGGTCCACTAAAGACGCCGTGGGTCGTTGCGGCGATGACAGATCTCGCACCCTTCTCGACCAAGAGTTCAGCTGCGGCAACGATCGTGCCACCGGTATCGATCATGTCGTCGATGAGCACACACGTTTTGCCGGACACTTCACCAACGACGTCCTTAGCTTCGACAGCGTTTTTCTTGTTGTGCAGCCGACGCTTATGGACAATTGCCAGATCCGCGTCGAGCTTTTGGGCGTACCGCTCGGCGACCTTTACTCGGCCGGCATCAGGCGACACGACGACAAGATCATCTGCGAGCTTGCCGAGTGCGTCGCACAGCACCGGCATGGCGACCAAGTGATCCCACGGGCCCTCGAAGAATCCCTGAAGCTGATTGGAATGCAAGTCAACGCTGACCATGCGCGAGGCGCCGGCAACGCGAAATTGGTCAGCGAGCAGCTTGGCCGTGATTGGTTCACGGCCAGATGCCTTGCGGTCTTGGCGCGCATAGCCGTAGAACGGAGCCACAACCGTTGTGCGCTTGGCCGAGGCGCGCTCGGCCGCATCGACCATGATCATGTGTTCAAGGATTGCATCATTGATGGACATGTCGTCTGTGCCGGCATGTGTCTGCAGAATGAACACGTCGCCGCCTCGAACCGACTCTGCGAACTTGCAATAGATTTCACCATTCGCAAACTCAGACAAATTCGCATCAAGAAGCTTGATGTCGAGCAGGTGTGCCACCTCTTCAGCCAGCTCGGGATGTGCCCGGCCGCTGATCAGGTGTAGACGCTTCGTTGATGACAGTTCCAAGGTGGATCCTCCACACCTGACGACTTCGTTGTGGTGGGTGATGCTGAACCTACCGGCTCAACGAACCGGAAAAGGTGACCAAGTTGGGGCTATTGCGAGTGAACGTTGGCGAACGGCCCGACAACTTCGTCATCAGCAACATTCGCCCCTTGAACAACCGATGATGTGACCACCGCTCGCTCCCCAATGGTTGCATCGACCAGATGCGAATGTGGACCGATTGCAGCGCCAGCCCCGATTGTTGACGCGCCCTCGATCACCGTTGATGGTCGAATAATCACATCGGGTGCAATGACGACGTCGGCCTCGATGACTGTTGAAGCGGGCTGGACAATCGTGACCCCGCTGCGCATATGTCGTTGCGCTATGCGATCAGCAAGGTGCGCAGATGCAGCACCAAGCTGGGACCGGTCGTTTACACCGCTGATTTCGACTGGGTCAGCGACAAACGGCATGACGGCGTGCCCCGCCTCGGCCAAGACGCCAATGGCATCGGTGAGATACATCTCCCCTTGGGAGTTGTCGCTCGATATCAGGCGCAACGCTGGCGCGAGTAGCGAGCGGCGAAAGCAGTACATGCCGCCGTTGATCTCGTTGATCGCCAACTGCTCTTGGCTTGCGTCTCGATGTTCGACGATGGAATCAATGCCGCCGCCAGTCGATCGTTGAATGCGCCCGTATCCGGTTGGGTCGTCAACGATCGCCGTGACGATCGTTGCTGCCGCGCCTTGTGCACAATGCTCGTGTACGAGCGCAGCCACGGTTTCGGTGGTGAGTAGTGGGGTGTCGCCAGGCACGACCAGAACATGGTCGTCGTCGTTGTAGCCCGTGTCATGCAGATCAAGCTCGGCCAAACCGACTGCGGCGGCATCGCCGGTGCCACGTTGAGATAGCTGTTCGGCAAAGTAGAACTCGCGATCAAAGCCGCTGGCTAGTGACTCGACGACGAGTTCCCGACCATGTCCAACGACAATGACGATGTCATCTACCTCAGCCTCTTGTATCGCGTGAACAACCCATGAGAGCAAGGATCGACCGCGAATCTCATGAAGCGGTTTTGGCAGATCACTCTTCATGCGAGTGCCCTTGCCAGCAGCTAAGACGATGGCGGCGACACTCATGGGTGCATCCGTTGAGACGATGAGCTGGCCAGGCAGGGCTCGAACCTGCGACCTCCTGAACCAAAATCAGGCGTTCTTCCAACTGAACTACTGGCCATCGCAGCATCACGTTACACAGTTTTGAACGTAATCGCAGGGCTGTCGCGCCGCGAAGGAAGCCAAGCGGGATAGCGTGTCGTCCGCTATGGGATCACTTGTAAAGAAGCGCCGCAAGCGCATGCGTAAGAAGAAGCATCGCAAGATGCTCAAGCGCACGCGTGCTCAGCGCCAGCGCGGCAAATAAAAGCCGCACGAACAAAACACCGTCGTCCTGCGACGCGTCAGCGCTACGCCGAACTCGTCGGGAAGGCCGTCTGCTCGGCGTCCGATGACTTTTGCTAAGGCACGTCATCCGTGCGAAGAACGGCGGGCCATCGCACCACACCTTGTCAACCTGGGTGCCCCCGGCGAGCTAACTGCCGATGCGGCGTCGTGAGGTTGTACTCGCTACGACCATCTGATCTCCTGGGAACGCGCCCTCCACGAACCAGGTTGCCCCGCTTCCAGCGAGCCGTGCCTGCGTGCTCGCGTGGTCGCTGAGACGATCACGCCATAACGCTAACTCGGGAGCGACCGCCAGCGCCGCAGCCTCAAGATCATTTCCGTTCTCACCCCGCGGCCCACCCAGGTCATCCCAGGCTCGGTACACAGCCGGGGTGCTGCAGTGCACCGGAGGCGTAAGCAGGGTGAATGTGCGTTCCACATCAGGCAGTGGCTCGATGATCTCACCAATGCCGCGAACCCGACTATGTCCGCCCTCAAGAGAAAAGGCTATGTCAGCTCCAAGCTGAGCAGCTCGGACATAGTCGTTGAAACCAGCAGCGCACAGAACCGCCGCAGCATCTGATGAACCGCCACCGAGTCCGGCCCCCGGAGCGATGCGCTTTTCAACGTGCACGCGCCGGCGCTCCCCCAACAGGTCGAGCGCTCTCGAAACGAGGTCGGTGCCATCGCCTTCGCCATCCCATGTCCCTTGGTATGAGACACCGTTGCCGAGGCTAATCGTCAACGTGTCGCCAAAGTCGAGTGTGACCATCTCGGCATCGATCAGGTGCATGCCATCTGGTCTCACGCCGGTCACGGCAAGCGACACCGTGAGCTTGGCTGGAGCGAACAGCGTTGCAGATTCGGGCAAACTCACGATGTCCCTCCAGCTGACTCGGTCCCGTCAGTTGTAGCGACGACGGCTCCGGCGAGCGCACACCAGCCAGCAACATCGATCTGTTCGGGCCGAGCATCAGGCGCAACGCCTGCGGCTTCAAACTGTTCTTGGCCGACGATTCCCGACAGAGATCGGCGCAACATTTTGCGACGTTGTCCAAAGGCCTTACGTACCAGCGCAAAGACATCCTCGACCGGCGCGTCGAACTTCCGCTGCTCGTGGCGGACTAGGTGTACGAGTGCCGATTCGACCCTGGGCTGCGGCAAGAAAACCGATGGTGGAATCCGTGCCACGAGCTCCCCGGTCGCCCAATACGCAACCTTGACCGATGGAATGCCATAGTTCGACGAACCCGGCGCTGCCACCAAACGCTCTGCGACCTCACGCTGCACCATGACGAGCAGTGACGTGACCTGAGGGACCATGTCCAGAACGTCAAGCACGAGTGGGGTGGCCACGTTGTAGGGAAGGTTGGCCACCATGGCCCAGGCGTGCGACTGGTCTGCGATCGCGTTCCAATCCACGGTCAGAGCGTCATGGTGAATGATCGTGACGCCATCTTCGGTCGCAAACTGCGACTCCAACGCCGAAACGAGGCCTGCGTCTATCTCCACGGCCACCACCTGACATTGCGCTGCAGCCAGGCCGGCTGTGAGTGCGCCAAGCCCAGGACCGACCTCGACAACGTGGTCACCAGGCGCAACTCCTGCAAGACGGACAATCCGATCAACCTGGTTGGGGTCGACGAGAAAGTGCTGGCCAAGCGACTTGTCGGGATGGAGCCCGAACGTTGCAAGCAGATCAGCGGTGGCCTTTGCGCCGTGACCAGACGGTCCGCCGGTCAGAGGAGGTGGCGGCCGCAGGTGGGCCAGGGTTGAGCGCCCTCGAGTTCGAACAACTTGAAGGCCATCTTGTCTTGATCAGCTGATGTCGCTTGCGATGGAAGCACACCAACAAGTTCAGGCCAGAAACGTCGGGCTAACCCATCCCAGGTGCTCGGCAAGAACTGGTACGCGCCGTGGTACAAACCACTCGGGTCAACAGCGTCATAGCGACCGCCCGACTCACAAGTACGCATTGCGTCCCAGTCGGCGGCTGTTGGAGGCTCAGATGGTCCTCCTGTCGTTGATTGCGATGGCTGTGCGGCGGGCTGCACGTCGGTAAGAAACTCGAGTGCCGCCCATCCGTTAGCTGGGATGTCGACTTGAGCCCACGTCCTTTCGCCCAGACTCTGTACTGAGCCGGTGACATACACCTCGGACCGAAACGTTAAGACATCGATGATCTGGCCGCCAGGCCCGTCGCGCAAGAAAAGACCATCGGTTGAGCTGACGTACTTCCACGAGGGTGCTATCTCGACGGTGGACTGCACAATAGCGGTCGTCGGGGTAGGTGTTGGCGTCGGTTCCACCGTCGCCGCAGCTGTTGGCGCCGGGGTTGCTTCTGCCGTTGGCTCGGCAACGGGCGCAGCGGCGGCATCGGTCGTTGGGGCGGTCGTAGGCGTCGCTGTTGGTTCAGTAGTGGATTTAGGCGTTGGCTCGACACTCGGTTGTGTTACCGGCTCTGGTGTTGGTTCGGGCGTTGTCGTTGCCGTCGGCACTGCCGGTGGGGCCGGGGGCGCAGGCGTCGCAGTGGCCGGCACGACGGGTGCAGCAGTTGCAAGGACGAGTGGCGCCGTGGTCACTGCGACGGTTGGCGTCGGGGCTGCTGGTATCTCGGTAGGCGTTGCTGGAGGCACTGCGACCGTTGGGCTGGGCTTAGCTACTGCAGCGCCCGCGGTTGGCGTCGGCGCAGTGATAACGAGAACGGCCGCCGGCACCTCGGTGGCCGTCGGTGTCGTCGACAAATCTTCTGTTGTCGATGACTGCGAGATATCGGACGTTGGCACACCGGTTTGGGTAGCGAGTTCGGTGGTCGGATCGTTGCGAAAGATCGCCGGTCCAAAAAGGGCAGCCGTCAAGACCACAACGGCAACGCTGACGCCAACGGCGACTTTTTGAAGGTTTGCTCGCATGACAGAGTTTCTCAGACGCTAGCGACGTCCTAGACCAGCTGACCTATATCTCTTCCGATCAAGTCCCGTAATATAACCGCAACATTTGAGGCAGTGGGCGCGGTTGTTACAAGCGTGGGGACGTGTGACTTAATGGACCCAAAGTATCCCTGCTCGCCGTCACAAAACCGTAACAATCGTGGCCGAAGTCACTCCCCCGAGTACAACGGCCTGCCCAAATTTGGAGGTCTAACATGGGCGACATGCAACAAGAAATCGCGTACCGATTCGCAGCAACCGCCGTCGAAGGAGTCTCACTCGACCAAGCGAGAAAGATCGTGGACACCTACCGGATCGCGCTCGCCTCGTGTGCAGCGTGCAACAACACAGGCGTTGACACCCCAACAGCTACGCAGTGTCAACAGTGCAGGACCACAAAGGGTCAGATGCCATTGGGAGACAAGGCAACTGTCGAATGGTTCTGCGTTCACAACCAATTTGACAAGACCTGCTTCGGAGCAATCAACAACCCAGAAGAAGACGATCGCGACCACTCCGAGTGCCACGCCAAGATCCAGCTTTCAGTCACACAGTCAGAACTGCGCTCAGGCGTCTAGCTCAGTCGTTTCCGCGGATGAACCGTTTGAAGTCTTCGATGGTTGGTTCGCTGTCTGTGCCGGTGCGCTCGTCGCGATCACCGTAAGACTTGGGGTCCTTGTTGACAGGCTCGTCGGGAGTCACGTTGCCAATGTAGCTCATTCTTCCTCGCTGGTGGGTGGCCAGTGCAGGTCGTACGGGTAGCCAAGCACGAGATTCTCAGCGCCGAAGAACGGTCGCAGATCGAGAATTGTCTCACTTACCCATTCGCTCAACTGGTGAATGGATTGCGCCAGGAAAATCCTATGAACCATCTCGCGCTCGGTATCGCGATCAGAGACAAAGCTGATGCGTGGCTCCAAGAACAGGTCGTAGTTCACGAACATTTTGGCGGTTTCGAGTGGAACGGAAGACGGAAGCACCTGTGTGTTCGTCTTAGATATGCGGGGCGAGTGATAGAACGGCTCGGGATGGCTCGGGTGAACCAGCTTGATCGGATCGATTGGGCTGAGTTCGATTCCGTTGAATATCCCGTTGTGCTTGTCGGCGTTGCTCATCTCGACGAGTTGCGTGAGGGGATGGCAGCTATTCGTCTCCATCCCGCTCATGTAGGGCTGGCGTTGTTTGATGATGGCCTGTGCTGCGGGCGCAATCCCGTAGACCATGCCTGGACGGGGATTGGGGAGCCCACAAGTCTCACATGTCGACCGTGGTTCTCGGACAGCACGTCGTTTCCATTCGCTATCGGATCGGATGCACGGGAACATCCCATCTTGAGCAGGCAGCCCGGAGCCACCGGCCGCCCACAGTTGGACGACCGTGAAGTCAAGAATGGATCGCAAATTGTGGACAAACTCACCCATGAGCACAGCGATCTGAACGGTTGGCCAGTCGTTGATCGCTACGTGCAAGAGCACCTCGCCAGAAGACTCGTCTTGCTTCATGGTGATTGTGTGGGGGTTGTTCCGCTGTCTCCAAGCCTTAACGAGATCGGCGACTTCCGCGGCGCTTTCACGGACTCGCTCGAATTTGGCGTTGACGACTTCGGCCCATTCGGATGCGTCCGACATGGCTGATCATCCCCCCTCTAGAAACAGCGCAAGCTGCGTGGAAGCAAGATTAATCCGCCCGTGCGGCGTCATGCTTGCTCGCAGTTTGACTAGCGGTTTAACGCCATCGGGATCGTCCAGGCTTGTAAGCGAGGCGGCGTCCTTCAAGTTGGCCGTAGAAGCGGCGCATGCGGGCGGTGTCGTTGAGGTTGTGGGTGTTGTACATGAAGTCGAATTGGTCGACGTAGCGCTGCAAGTGAACGCGGTTGACGTGGTGGTGGGTTCCGTCCAGGGAGCGCTTGAATTGTGCGAAGTACGATTCGACTGGGTTGGTTCCGACGCCGTTAGGGGTGACGTATTCGCCGTATCGGTGGTCGGCTGCTTCGTGCGAGCGTGCTTCTTGGCCGATCTTGGTGTAGCCGGGGTGGGCGTCGGTGTGAAGGTCGACGTTCGGGACGTCGGCGACTTCTTGGACTGCTTTGCGGAGGGTGCGGGCGGTCACGTCGTTGCCGACTTTGCTGCGTGCTGTCCGGTTTCTGGGTTGATGAGAGTGACGATAGGGGTCTTTCCTTGGGTGGCTTTGATGCGGCCCTTGTTCTCTTTCTCATGGGTCTTGCGGCGCTTGTTGTTCATGTTGCCGACATGGCCACCGATGTAGGCCTCGTCCGCCACGACGGTGGT
>Ga0209828_1000314_pt1 | contig 47563 bp, 39 predicted proteins | sample MaitaG_FD_187429 | JGI IMG/M metagenome (GOLD analysis project Ga0209828, IMG submission 187429) | Marine algal microbial communities from Maine, USA - Maine_Asex2 metaG (SPAdes) (version 2) | ecosystem: Host-associated > Algae > Red algae > Unclassified | place: Maine, USA | collected 2015-01-05
CTAGAAGCATCGGCCATTGCAAGAATTGACTTCCAATCTTCAGGAACAGATTCAGGAGTCAAAAGACATGATTCTGGTATGTAGGGGTATATTTCATCAAAACGCCTCACTTCATTTTGACCAACTCTACGAGAAATATGTATTCTATTTATTTCGTCTGCATTTCTTATGCCTGCCGCAGCCATTAATTCTATAAAAGCTTTGATGGTTTCGTTATGATAGCGTGCTACCCGTTTTGTTTTATTTTCTACATTCAATCCTCTAATGAGTTCTTTATCTTGAGTGGCTACTCCTGTCGGACAGGTGTTTTTATTGCATTCTAATGCTTGTATACAACCGACAGCCATCATCATGGCTCTAGCAGAATTACAAGCATCTGCACCTAATGATACCGCTCTAAAGATGTCAAATCCTGAAGCTATCTTACCTGAGGCAAATAGTGAAATCTCCTTTTTAAGATTAAATCCTACTAAGGCATCATAAGCAAATGCCAAACCTTCTACGAATGGCATACCGACACTATTACTAAACTCTAAAGGTGCAGCCCCTGTGCCACCTTCTCCACCATCTATAGATATAAAATCTGGTTTGATTCCGGTTTCTATCATCGCCTTACAGATAGCTACAAATTCCGACCTTAGTCCAATGCACAATTTAAATCCAACCGGTTTTCCATTGGATAAATCTTGGCATCGTTTGACAAATTTTAGTAACCCGGTAGGATCGTCAAAAGCTTTGTGGTATGGTGGACTAATTACATCTTTCCCCATTTCTACATGCCGAATTTTTGATATTTCCTCCGTCACTTTCTTTGCCGGTAAGATTCCGCCATGCCCTGGTTTTGCACCTTGAGATAGTTTGATTTCTATCATTTTTACACTCGAAAGGGCCGCTTTTTCTGCAAATAATTCATCTGAGAAGTTGCCATCCGGTTTTCTTGAGCCAAAGTAGCCTGTCCCGAGTTGATAAGTAAGATCACCTCCGGGATCTAGGTGGTATGAAGATATACCTCCTTCTCCGGTGTTGTGTGCAAAATTACCTTCGCGGGCTCCTCCATTCAATGATAATACCGCTCGACTACTCAGGGATCCAAAACTCATAGCAGATACATTCAGCATACTGCTAGAATATTTTTGCGTACAATTTTTACCTCCTACAAGAATTCTGGGATCTTGTTCTATATCATGATGATCTATAGCTGCAATACTATGGTTCATCCATTCAAATCCATCCGCATAGACATCTAATTGCGTCCCAAAAGGTGCAGTATCTAATTCTCCTTTAGCTCTTTGATAGATTATATTTCTATGGATACGTGAAAACGGTTTGCCATCTGTATCAGATTCAATGAAATATTGCTGCAATTTTGGTCTAAGCCATTCTGCAACGTATCTACTTCGTCCGATTAAGGGAAAATTTCTAGCAATGGCCTGTTTTGTTTGAAAAAAATCATAAAATCCCAACAGTAAAGGGGGACCAAAGATTAAGAATAGAAAAAACCATCCAAAAGAAACAAAATAACCAAGTCCACAAATACCTAATATTAGGAAGATAGCAATCACTAGAAATTCATTTCGCATAAAGTTTGCTTTGTAAATCTAAAGTTAGAAATATTGATCTAATATATGTTCTTTGTGCTGATCAATAATTCGTTGGGCGCTTCCTATACCACAAGGCTCCAATAATTCGTTATTCAGAGTTGTTTGTAGTCATTTCAAGATATTTAAGTTTAATCTTAAGTTTTAATAGAAATGATGAGCCAAAGTCTATTAACTAAACTATTTTTGCGGCATTATGCAATTCGTATTTCCGAATTTTTTGTGGGCTTTATTATTACTGGCGATACCCATCCTCATTCATCTCTTCTATTTTAAGCGTTTTAAGAAGGTTTACTTCTCTAATGTTAAGCTTTTAAAGGAGGTAAAGGAAGAAACCAGTAATCGAAATAGGTTAAGAAATATTCTTGTATTGTTATCAAGATTAGCTGCTCTAGCCTGTATAATATTTGCTTTTGCACAACCTTATCTATCCAACAAAGAGATAGATCAAAACAGAGACAACTATATCAGCTTGTTTTTAGACAATTCATTTAGCATGAAGTCTTTAAGTGAGTCTGTTCCATTGATCGATAATGCCAAATCTATGGCAAGACAAGTTGTGAATTCTTACGATGAAGCAGATCAATTTCAGATTATTACGCACGGTTTAGCAGGTAATCAACAAAGATGGATTAGTAAAGAAGATGCATTAGTAGCGATCGAAGAAGTAGAATTGACTCCAGAAGTGCACCCACTTTCTGAAGTTTTATATCGACAATCTCAGATGTTTGAAGATGCCAATGGAAACAATAATGTCTATCTGCTCTCAGATTTTCAAAAAAATATCACAGATTTAAATATTGAACTTGACAGCAGCATTGATGTAAAATTGATGCCATTCCAATCCATCAAGGAAAATAATGTCAGTATAGATAGTGCCTGGTTCTTAAGTCCCGTTCCGCTGAAAAATCAGCCCAATAAACTAGTGGTTAATTTGACCAATTATGGGGAAGAAAGTAAAGGTGAGGTTCGACTATTTGTAAACCAAAATGGGCAATCCAAACCAGTTGGAAGCTTTGATATTTCGGGAAATAGTAAGCTTACAGATACCATCGATTTAGTGTTTTTGGAGGGTGGATGGCAGAATATTGAAATTAAAATTGAGGATTATCCGATCCAATTTGACGATTCCTATCTAATTTCTTTTCAGTTGAATGATGATGTAAAGATTCTATCTATCAATGAAGGAAACGGAAATAAGTATGTCAATTCTCTTATCCAAGGTTTACCAAATTTCACCTTAGTCAATCAAACCTTATCCAATATAAAATACAATGATTTTCCATCTTTTGATTTGATAGTGCTTAATGATATTATAAATATAAGTTCAGGTTTAGCAGCGGAGTTAGAAAACTATGTATTGGATGGTGGAAAATTATTATTATTTCCATCAAAAATCGGTTCCCTAGAGAACATCAATCAATTTTTATCTAAATTATCAGCCAATACCTTCGAGCAATTTGAAGACAAAGAGAGAAATGTATTCAAAATAAATACAAGCGATTTTGTATTCGAGAATGTGTACGAAAGAGTAGACCAAAATTTGAAATTACCTAATACCACGGGTAATTTTCTTTCATCAAATTTTGCGAGTCGAGAAGGAGAATCCATTTTGGGTTACAGAGACGGGAGTCCTTATATTTCAAAATATGTAAAAGAAAAAGGAATTCTATATGTATGTAATGCCCCTCTAAGCACAGACAATAATGATTTAGTAAGAATAGCGGAAGTGTTTGTTCCGATGATCTATAAAATGGCCTTAGCTAGGAATTCTGCAAAACCATTAGCGTACTCAATTGGGAATGATAACATTACAGAAACCAATACTTCGAGTTTGAGAGCTGAGTCGGTTTTCAAAGTAAGTGGACCTCAAGAATTTATTCCTGGGCAAACTAGGGTAGGAAGACGCACGATTATTGATTTCAATGATATGGTTTCGGAATCTGGATTTTATAACCTTATGATAAGCGATACTATAGTTGATAAATTTGCCTTTAATTATGACCGACGTGAATCTTCTCTTGATTTTGTTCCAGTTTCTGAATTGAAAGATAAGTATGGAGACAAATATCAAATCTTCGATGACTTTCTGAAAGCGGATGTAAGTCAATTAGTACAACATGAGGATAAGGGACGGATATTATGGAGACTGTTTATTATTTTAGCGCTTGTATTCTTAGCGATTGAAACTTTATTACTACGATTCTGGAAGACTTGATATTGAATGGACGTATTGATTAAAAAATGTACCATCATAGATTCTGATTCTCCTCATAATGGGAAACAATATGATGTTTTAATTGAAAAGGGAATCATCTCCAAAATTTCAAAAAATATTACTAATGACAATGCAAAGCTTATAGAAGGCTCTAAGCTTTTTGTATCTCCCGGTTGGGTAGACATAGGCGCAATCACCGGAGAGCCTGGAGAAGAACATCGTGACACCATAAGGTCGACCTTGAATTCAGCCGCCAAAGGAGGCTTCACTCAAGTTTGTCTGATGACCAATAAGCATACGCCAATAGATAGTACTTCGCTTGTAAAATATGTTCAAACTAAGGAGTCAGATCATGCCGTTACTTGCCATACAATTGGTGCCTTAACACAGCATTTACTTGGAAAGGACTTATCTGAAATGATTGATATGAACCAAGCCGGAGCAGTAGGATTTTCTGATGGATTAAACTCCATTCAAGAAGATGGAATGATTTCTCGAGCATTGCAGTATTCCAGAAGTTTTGATGGCTTAATAATCCATCATCCGGGCAATGAGAACTTTTATGCTCATTCTCATATTCATGAAGGAGATGTGAGTACTTCTTTAGGCCTGACAGGAATGCCTTCAGTTGCGGAAGCCATTATGATAGATCGGGACATACAATTAGTCGAATATACCGGAGGCAAAATGCTCCTACATTTAATTTCTAGCAAGGAAGGAGTCGCTAAAATTAAGGCTTCGAAATCAGCAAATTTGTTTGCCTCTGTCAGTTATCAAAACCTCATAGAAATAGACGAAGATGTAGCCTTATTTGACGCTAATAGAAAAGTATTACCACCCCTTAGAGACAAAAATGATCGTTCTAGCTTGCTACGTGGTGTCAATACGGGAGTGATAGATGTCATTTGTTCTAATCATGTTCCCTTAGATCAAGAAGCAAAGAAGAAGGAGTTTACCTATGCTGAATTTGGGGCGATTGGATTGCAAACTTGTGGCTTACATATGATGCAAATTCTAGAACCCCGAGTGATGGTTAATTCACTAGCCATTAATCCAAGAAAAATATTGGGCATGCCCTCGGCGACGATTGAAGAAAGTAAAATCGCAGAAATTACCATTTGGGATACCGACTCTTCATACGAATTTACAGCAAGAGAAAATGAGTCTTTGTCTGGTAATTCTCCCTATTTGGGAGCAACCTTTCCAGGAAGAATTATTGGGATTATTAACAATAAGAAGAACATATTATCTATTTCTTAATATCTTTAATTCTAAATAAAAGATTATGAGACAAACACCCCCAATTTATGGCTTATTGCTTGGTGCTACATTGATTGTTATTGCCTTTGTGCTTCAGTTGATAAACGCAAGATTATATTTGACGATGAGCCCCTTTATAATGTTGATTGTTGTCATTGCTTTTATGGTAAAATCAGGCTTAGACGAAAGATATAGAAATGAAGGATATTTAAGCCTCGGTGACGCCTTTAAGGCAGTCTTTATAACAGTGGCGATTGGGACAACTATGTGCTCAATTTTTGAATATGTTTTATATAATTTTATAAATCCTGGTTTGATGGAAGCAGCTGGCGAATTAGCAATTGAAACAATAGAAAAAACAACTCAAATAGTAGGTGATTTTATGGGTGGAGAGGATTACGAAAAAGTAGTAGAAGAAGCAAAGGCCGAAATAAATTTTGAAGATTTCAAAATGACTATAAATGAAACCATGATGAATTTATTTTTTAGATTAGTTTGGCCCGGGTTGATTTGTTCATTTATCATTGGGCTTATCGTAAAAAAAACAAATAACGCTTAATCTATAAATTGAAATTCTGAAGGATATATCTATTATAGTACCCTTATTTAATGAAGATGAGTCATTGCCAGAGCTAACCCAATGGATCGATGATGTCATGAAGAAGTTTGAATTCGATTATGAATTAATTTTCATAGATGATGGTAGTACTGATAATTCATGGAAAGTGATTAATTTATTAAAAGAAAAAAACGAAAACATAAGAGCTGTTTCTTTTAGAAGAAATTACGGAAAGTCTGCAGCTTTGAATACCGGTTTTGAGATGGCAGAAGGCGAGGTCGTGGTTACGATGGATGCGGACCTGCAAGATAGTCCTGAAGAGATTCCTGATCTATATAAAATGATTATAAATGACGGATTTGATTTAGTGTCGGGATGGAAAAAGAAACGATATGATAATGTGTTTACGAAAAATATACCAAGTAAGCTATATAATTGGACTGCTAGAAAAGTAGGAGGTATAAAATTGCACGATATCAATTGTGGCTTAAAAGCTTATAGCAATGATGTGGTGAAAAACATCGAGGTCTACGGGGACATGCATAGATGTATTCCTATAATGGCTAAGTGGCAAGGATTTTCCAATATAGGAGAAAAGGTAGTGCAACATCAAGCCCGCAAGTATGGCACTACAAAATTTGGCATAGATAGATTTATCAATGGATTTTTAGATCTCCTTACGATTTCTTTCATTGGACGATTTGGTAAAAAACCAATGCATTTTTTTGGGACTGTAGGCTTTGTACTTTCATTCATTGGGTCCATTATTTTGGTCTATATGTCTATTATGAAATTGGCTTTGGGCATTCCTATAGATGACAGACCCTTATTTTATTTAGGAATATTGTTGATGATTGTAGGAGTGCAACTGTTTATCACAGGATTTTTAGCAGAGCTGATTTCAAGAAGTCGATCAGATAGAAACGACTATAAAATTGCCGATCAATTTTGACTAAGATGACCCGCATTGTAGTGTTAGGTCCATCTTATCCATATCGTGGCGGCATAGCCTCCTCAAATGAACGGATGGCTTACGAATTTCAAAAATATGGTCATGAGGTTAAACTATTTAATTTTACCTTACAGTATCCTTCCATTTTTTTCCCAGGAAAAGATCAGTATCATAGTGGCAAACCCCCCAAGAATTTAGACATCCAAAGAACCTTAAATTCTATTAATCCCCTAAGTTGGATTCGAACGGCAAAGGAGATTCAAAAATATAATCCACAATTAATAATTTCAAGATTTTGGCATCCCTATTTGGGGCCGGCCCTTGGTGCAGTTCTCAAAAGAGTTCAATGTCAAAACATAGTTGTTGTCGATAATGCGTATCCACATGAAAAGATAATTGGACAAGAATTACTAGTAAATTTTTTTTTAGCTCAGGTAGATACTCCAGTTGTGATGTCTAAATCGGTCCAAGAAGATTTAATTAATTTTTTTCCGAAAGAAAAGATTGTTTATACGCCGCATCCAGTTTACGATAATTATGGAGACTTAATGAGTAAAGAAGAGGCTCAAAAAGAAATAGAACTAGACCCAGATAAGAAGTACATTTTATTTTTTGGATTGATAAGGGCTTATAAAGGATTGGATTTATTATTAGAGGCTTTTGGATTGATCAAGAATAAATTCACAAATATCAACTTGTTAGTGGCTGGTGAATTCTACGATGACAAAGAAATTTATTTGAAGATTATCAGAGATTTACAAATGGAAAATAGAGTTGTAATTCATGATAAATTTATTCCAAATGATAAAGTAAGGTGTTACTTTTCAGCTTGCGATTTGGTAGCTCAAACCTATAAATCAGCGACACAAAGTGGAATTACTCAAATCGCTGTTCATTTTAGAAAATCAATGCTGTTGACTAAGGTTGGTGGGTTGTCAGAGATTATTGAAAATCAGAAACACGGCTACCTAGTATATCCCAATAAAGAAAGTATATCAAATGCGATCGATGATTTCATCTCTAACGAAAGAGAAAAACAATTTGAGGAGAATATAGAATCTTTAGCAGATATATATAGTTGGAGTACCTTTTATAAGACGCTTATGGATACTCAGAGTGAGTCTTTTTAAAAGTTAAAATTGAAATTTAATAGAACGCTTTTGTTCAGACCTAGTATTCTTTTTACCAGTTGCTTGTATTCCAATATACTTGTACAGTAATTGTATAACTTTAGATTAGTTTTAGGGCTAGTTTTTAGACTCAATAGAATTGTATTTTAAATTTAATAGAGAATGAAAAAGATCAAAGAAATTATAAATGCCAGTATTACTACTAAGCTAGATTTGTTGAATGATGAAAGAAAAATTCATGAGATTTGTGAAGTGAAAGATGCAATTGTAGAATCTTTTAAGAAAGGACATAAATTATTGCTATGTGGAAATGGGGGTAGTGCTGCCGATGCTCAACATTTGGCTTCTGAATTCAGTGGAAGGTATTTGTTAGATCGACCGGCCCTATTTGCAGAAGCCTTGCATTCTAACGTAACAGCCATGACTGCCATCTCCAACGACTATGGTTACGAACATGCACTACAGAGGATTTTAGAATCGAAAGCAAAACAAGGAGATGTACTATGGGCACTTTCCACATCAGGAAATTCTCTGAATGTTGTAAATGCATTAAAAAAAGCGAAGTCCTTGGGAGTGATAACGGTGGGATTAACGGGTCATGAAAAATCTGAAATGGATGCTTTTTGCGATCATTTAATAAAGGTTCCAAGTACCTCTACTCCAAGAATACAAGAGTGCCATATGATGATAGGACATATCATTTGCGAGATTGTAGAATTAAAATTATTCAATCCAAAGAAGTAATGGGTAAAAAGTTTAGTAAGTGAGAATTGTATTGGAGAAAAATACCGAAGTGAGAATCCTGCTAAAAGAGGTACATTTATTTAGAAGTAGAACATGAACGCTGAAAGCGTGAAATCTTACAGCCCATTGCGCAAGTGCTGGCTAAAAAGATTAGTATTGATCCAGTCTGGCAAAATTTTTGACCAAAAACTGTGACAGATTGAAAGTATGTTAACCCTGTTTTGCTACAAAACCAATATTATGTTGAAAAAATGAAACTTGCAATGGATTATAACATCTTCTTTTTGAAGAATATATACTATCAGTGAATATCCCTAAAAGAAGAATCTAGTGAATAGAAAATATAGCTAAAGGAATATTCCTAAGGTATTATACGAAGAATAAAGTGTTTGATTACCCACTCGATGCCAAGTAATACAAAGGCAATCAATAAAAATATTCGAAATTTTTCCGAGTATCGATTGTATACAGTCACCTCTATTTCTGTTTTTTCTAATTGGTCAATTTCTTCATAGATTCTTTCTAAAGCAGCAGCATTTGTTGCACGATAATATTTCCCATTGGTAAGATTAGAGATTTCATTCAGCAATTCTTCGTCGATCTCCACTTTAGCAGGTCTATATACGTAAGAGCCATCACTTTTTCTAGAAACAGGAGAGATTGCGGTACCCATTGTACCTACTCCAATGGTATAAACTTTTACACCTATTTGCTTCGCTATTTCTGCAGCTTGAATCGGTTTTATATAACCAGCATTGTTTACACCGTCTGTAAGTAGAATAACAACTTTACTATCTGCTTCACTATCACGAAGCCTATTTACGGCAGCTGCTAGACCCATGCCTATGGCTGTGCCGTCTTCTAGCAGCCCGCATTGCAACTGATCTAGAAATTCTTTGAGAATTTTATGATCTGTAGTAAGTGGGCATTGAGTAAAACTTTCGCCAGCAAATACGGCGAGCCCAATTCTATCATATTTCCTTTTATCTACGAATGTTTTTGCTACCTCCTTACTCACGGTAAGACGATCAGGATTAAAATCTCTGGCTAACATACTACTAGATAAATCCATGACTAACATAATATCGATCCCTTCAGCTTTTACTTCTTCTTCATTCATAACCAATTGTGGACGAGCAAGAGCCGTGATAATCGAGGCAACAGCCAACCATCTAAGGAGAGGCAGCCATTTATATAAAAAACTTAAGATACTTGTCCCCGTTAACAGACTTTCGATATGAGGGATAGATATATTCGAGCTTTGACTGATAAAATTTCGCTTATACCAAAACATCATAAACGGTATGATAAGCATCAATATAAAAAACCAAGGATTTTGAAATTCTATATTATTCAGCCAGCCCATCTTCTTCTATTTGTTTAATTTGTTTCGTTTCCCTTACGAAAGAATAGGCATCATCCATAAATTCTTGGTGAAGCTCTGCCCCAGGTTTTGCTTTTGCAAATTTCACCAAATCTGCTATTTGTAAAATCTTAGTCAGCTTATCTGAATGTTTTGTATCAAAAGACTGCTCTTTTAAGTCATTGAGAATTTCACCGGTCGTGGATTCTAGGGCTTGGATTTCGTACCTATCCTCTAAATACTCTCTGATTATATACGTCAGTTCAGATTGATATTCTTTGACGTTGCCATCTTGCCATAATTTTTTCTCATCTAACTGATGTAGTTTGTCTAGTGCAATTTCATGAGCTGGGCGTTTAATTTCTATAATGGTTTCTTCTACAGAATTCTTTTTCTTTACATGTCTAGCATAGAGATAACTCAAGAGCACAATGATCAAAAGTCCACCTAATAAGTAACCCATCCAGATATAATCTCTCCATGAAGTTCCTTCTTCTAAAATATCTACTAATGGCATCAAAATCTGACTTGTATCAATAGGTTGGATCCCTTTTGGAGGAAGAACAAACACCCGAGAAGACTGCATAGAAAGTACCTCTGTCGCTTTTGTAGAATCTATCTCTACATCTAATGCCGGCAGATCAAAAACACCAATATCCCATATACGAAAAAGGATTTTTTTTCTAAAAACAGTCTTTCCTTTTTCTTTCGTAAATTCTTTGGAATTTGGAACATATTTTTCTTTCGTATTCTGACCTATCCATTCTATATCGGCAATATCTAAATCTGCTGGGGTAGAATCATTTTTTGCAAAAAAAGTAGCAAAAGGTCTTACCGTATCTAAAATCTCAAAATCGATATACTTTATCGCACTTCGAGAAGGCGCGATAATAGTAAAAATTGCCGTATCTATTTCTCCCACCTCCAAGGTATCAACACTTATTTGGATCGTAGAACTTACTCTTTGAGCTGATAGAGTACTCGTAAATAATAGAATAAATATGAGAGTAAATTGTTTCACTACTTAGATCTCTTTTTAAAAAATTGAAGCAATGATTTTACATAATCTTGATCTGTCCGAATACTCATTTTATCTGCTCTATTTTTATTGAAGATCCGGTGGAAATAGTCGTAATTGCTTTGATAATTTTCAGCATATTGTTCACGGATTTTACGACTAGAAGTATCTAAAAAGATGAGTTTTCCAGTCTCTGGATCTATTGATCTTAATAATCCTATGTTAGGTAGTTGTGTCTCTGTTTCATCATATATATGGATACCTACAATGTCATGTCTTCTGGATCCAATATTCAAAGCATTTTCATAACCTTGGACCATAAAATCGGAAAGAATAAAAGCAATGCTCTTCTTTTTTTGGACATTTGTAAGGTACCGAAGTGCTTTACCTAGATTTGTACCCTTATGTTCTGGTTCATGATAAATAACTTCACGTATAATTCTTAAAATATGTGATTTTCCTTTTTTAGGTGGAATGTATTTTTCGACTTCTTCTGAGAATAGAATTGCACCAACCTTATCATTATTTATAATAGCAGAAAATGCAAGCACGGCACTCACCTCCGCAATCAGTTCATTTTTGAATTGATTAACGGTTCCAAATACATTGGATTTACTGATGTCAATCAATAACATTACAGTCAACTCTCTTTCTTCTTCAAATATCTTTATATGTGGGTCTCCTGTACGGGCAGTAACGTTCCAATCAATATTTCTTACATCATCTCCATATTGATAATCTCTAACTTCCGAAAAAGACATTCCTCTACCTTTAAAGGCACTGTGATATTCTCCAGAGAATATTTGCTTACTTATACTCCGAGTCTTTATCTCAATTTTTCTTACTTTTTTTAATATTTCGGAGGCGTCCATTATGGCACTTCTACTTTAGAGATGATTTCTGAAATAATATCTTCTTGCGAAATATTTTCTGCTTCTGCTTCATATGTAAGACCGACTCTATGTCTAAGGACATCAGTGCATACATTTCTTACATCATCGGGAATAACATATCCCCTGCGTTGAATAAATGCATAAGCTTTGGACGCTAAGGCTAGATTAATACTAGCTCTCGGCGAACCTCCATAATTGATCAACGGGGCTAAATCATTGATCCCATAATTAGCAGGCTCTCTTGTGGCAAATACAATGTCTAGGATATAATTGGTGATTTTATCATCCATATACACTTGTTTTACCAACTCTCGAGCTTTTACAATCACTTCTGGTTTGATTATCGCCTCTACTTTTTGTTCAGTAGCTCCATTTATGACGCGGTGGATGATTTGTCGTTCTTCATCTTTATTAGGGTAATCTATTTTTACCTTTAGCATAAATCTATCGACCTGAGCTTCTGGGAGAGGGTAGGTCCCTTCTTGCTCTATTGGGTTTTGGGTAGCCAATACAAGAAACGGCTCTTGAAGTTTAAAACTTTCCTTACCGATCGTCACTTGTCTTTCTTGCATCGCCTCCAAAAGTGCTGATTGTACCTTTGCAGGGGCTCTATTTATCTCATCTGCTAGGATGAAATTTGCAAAAATAGGGCCTTTCCGTACCGTAAAATCATTTTTACTAGGATTGTAAATCATGGTACCAATGATATCTGCAGGCAATAAGTCTGGAGTAAATTGGATTCTTTGGAATTGTGCATCGATGGCTGATGAAAGTGTTTTTATGGATAGGGTCTTTGCTAAACCAGGTAATCCTTCCAACAATACATGTCCTTTTGCAAGCAATCCTAATAAAAGTCGTTCAAGCATATAGTCTTGACCTACAATGATTTGTGAAGTACTTTCCTTTAATTCATCTAAAAAAGCACTATCGTGATGAATCTGCTGATTGAGTGCTTCTATATCAAGTCCTGTCTCCATTTGTGTAATTTTAAATTGAAAATTTAAACTACGCGAAATTAGCAGAACTGTTATATATACAGAAACTATATGTCAAAATTAATTTATAATAAAATTAGTTTTATAATTTTAAGGGGTTCTTTATACAAATAGTGGAAAATTTTTAGACTATAAAGTCTAACTTTAGTCGTTGTGAGAGCATACTAAGGATTTGATGATCAATAATTTAGTTTACTGACATGGAATATTCATATTTAGTAAAATAATTTTCAAATTATAAATAATGTATATTTTTAAATTCACATTTTGTCTTTTTTTATTATTGTTTTTGACCGGTATTACTGATGCTCAAAAAAGAATTTCGCACGACCCATCAGATTTGATGAGTGGTACATTGATTGTTAGATTACCTACAAATTCTAAATTAATTCATCATTATGAATCTAAAGGAAATCACAATAAAGCTGAAGAAATTCGTAACTCCATTGATAAATTGAATAAAGATATTTATAGAGCTTTTAGCGAGGAATATACTTTTTCAGATTTAGGATTTGTTTTTGGGGATGATTTAAATAGTGATGCTTTAAATAGAGATGCTTCTTTTAGACTATTGAACGAAAATTTGGAAGTAGATGAGATAATAGAAATAGATTCACGCAACATTTTTTATTTAGATCTCAGCGAATATCAAGAATTTAAAAATAGAGCTTATGTTTTAGACTATCAATTCAATCGAATACCAAAACCGTTTCCAACTGGAAATATTTCACGTTTGAAAATTGGTTTTGCAGGTTTAAAATCAGACGAGGATAAATTAAAAGAAATTGCGTTTAAATTAAATCATAGACTGAACAAAGCTATCTATTAAACTAAAATTTGCCCAAATATAGAAATATAAAAATAATCTTCTTTTTAGCTTGGATTTCCATCCAGCAAGGGTATTCCCAGATTAATAATCAACCTAAAAAAATTAAATTAAAAGATAAAGCGGCTTCCAATGTTTTAGATATTAAGAAGGGTACTTTGATTATTAGATTGAAAACTGATCTTAAGAAAGTAGATTATTTGCTCAAAAATGGGCTAAAGGCGGATGCAAATCGATTAGAGCAAAACTGGTATGATTTTAATTGTGCTTTCGTCAAAAGTATGTCTGGTTACGATTTTTCCGATATGGCCATTACCTATGGTCATCTACTCAAAGAACATGGCACATTCTCAAAGATATATTTAAATGAAAAATTAGAACCCGACTCCTCCATTGTCATAAAAGATGGTCCAGTTTTTTACATTTATGTCAAAGGGAAAGGTGGAGAGATTGACATCTGCGACGTAAATTTTAATATTCTAACGGGACCCAAGAGGCATTCGGATATTCATATTGATGATCTATATGATAGCCGATACGAAAAGTATATTTTCTATTCTAATAATAAGGAAAAGCGTTCCAATGTTTTGAAAAAAATGAGTGAACTTAAAATTGGTGAAAAACTGAATCACCAATTTTCGCGAAGTCATTATCGGTTAGTAACTCGAAGACAGTATAAAAGGCCATGAGTTTACTTTTATGTCTTCGGTTCATCCTTCCTATATATTTTATTTTTTAATAGTCTGCACTAAATTTTTAATTCACAAGGTTATTTTTGAAGGCCCAGCTGACAAGTGCGGCTATATTTTTAGAATCGGTTTTATCTAATAATCGTTGACGATATCCTTCTATGGTTCTAGGTGACTTATATATCTTTTCTGAAATTTCCTGAGCTGTATATCCTTCACATATTAATATTAAAGTTTCAGTTTCTATTTCTGTCAACTTATTATTCTGTTGATGAATAGGATTTGCTTTTGCATTCGACTTGATACCATTTACAAGAGAAATGGTTAATTTTTCATCTAGATAAAATCCATTTTTAAGTACTTTTTGAATGGCTAATGTTAAATCATCAGGAGAAACACTCTTTAGTACATAACCATTAGCACCAGCTTCAATAAATTTTTTGACATAAGCACATTGATCATGCATGGTAAGCATCACTATAGGAAGGGAATTGCCTTCTTTTCTGAGTTTCTCTAATATTTCTATTCCATTGTAAGAGTCTAAGTTAATATCCAAAAGAAGTAAGTCTAGCGGTGTATGGCGTAGAAATAGATATAATTGCTCAGGTTGATCAGAGGAAAAATTAAACTTGTATTCCGAAGAGATGCTTGTCAATAATTCTATAACTCCAGTTCTAAATAATTCATGATCATCAAGGATTCCTAATTGTATCATGTGTTGATTTTATTTGAGGTGTATAATTTACTTTTAATTGGGTCCCATTTCCAGGTTTACTTTGTAAATTAAATGTTGCATTTATCGATCGAGATCTCAATTCCATGCTCTTCAATCCAATGCCCTTTTTATTTATCGGCAGTTGGTCGAGATCAAATCCGATTCCGTCATCTAAAATTGTGAGCGTAAGATCATTTCCATCATTAAGTAGAGAAATGTAAATATTCTTTGCTTTAGAATGCTTGAGACTATTGTTAATAAATTCTTGACAAATTCGGTATAGACTCAAGGCAACACTTTCTTTTTGTGTCGAAAAATCAGAATTTGCATCAATATATACCCTAATTTTGTTTGTATTGTTTATTCTATATTGTAAGTCTTCTAGTGCTACTTTCAGTCCAAATTCTTTGAGAATACTAGGAAATAGATTTTTGGAAATTTCACGCATTCCAGAGATTGTTTCGTCCAAATAGTTAGAGATCATCTTTATCCTACCATTTGGATTTTCTGAAAAACCAACTTGATTAACTTGCATTTTCACAGTCGATAACATCGGACCTAGGACATCATGCAGATCGGCTCCAAGGCGAGCTCTTTCCTTTTCTTGAATTTCTATCGTATTTTGAAGCAACTCTACTTTTCGTCTTTCTTCAAGACTTTTTATAGCTTCATTTTTTCGGAGTACCTTTTGATTGAAAAAAACAATAAAAACAATAAAGAAAATACTTACGATAAGGAAGATTAGTGTGAATATCCAAAATATGGTTACTTCAAAATCCATTTCTTGTTGTTCTTGTTACATCTAAAATTAATAAAAATAGAGGTATTATTTAATTTAGATAGATTTTTATTCATGCGATGAAATAGGGCATTATTTAAATACTAATTGTTTCTTAGCATGTTGACCTTTTTTCGATCTATCAAAAAGGCTGCTGTGATAAGTATTAAATAGAATGTATAGACATAGTCCTTGAAAATATACAAATTAAAAGTACCCTCTAAATTTGAAGGAAAATCTGGATAAAGAACGATTGTACTGACCATATAAAAAATAAAAAAACCAGCTGTAAGTAAAAAGAATGTATCCTGTAATAAATCAATCTCTTCTGCAATAACTACGACATAAAAAAAATAGAAAAGTGAAAAAAGCACATTATAAATGCAAAAGCCTAAATACGTTATTACCTGCAAGCTATGTATACCATATCTTAAGTAAGTCCCAATGTGTAAGATGATGAAAGAGAGTGATAAAATTATGAAAATAGATGCTAATTTTAAACTACTGGTCTTTACTTTGCTATAATAGGCAGCTCCAGTTAATGCAGAAAATAAAATGACATACACATTTAAAACAATAGCAGATTTAAACTCAATAATTGGTAATACAATCGCGGTGAAAGCTTCTGTCAATATTGAAATTAATATGGCAAGTAGAAGTAGCTTTGAAGGCGTAGGCATTTTAGTAAAATAACTAAATGCTATCACCAAGGGAATGAATCCAAGTAAAGCATTTAGTCGGTATAAATCCATATGTTAAAATGTTGTTATTGGTGGGCAGAGAGTAGGGCATCGTCTACCAAATTCCATTAAAAGTAATTCAGTTTTCGGATCATTAGTTTTTTGTTGGCCCTCATTTGGATCCATATACTTTTTTACGTCAAAATATTGTGGATCTATTTGTCTTGTCAATACTTTTCCATTATTGTCTAAGCTAGCTAAAATTAAGCGAACTTCACCATCTTTTCGTCCTAGGAATACTCGAAAGTAATGTGCATCAGGATGTTTCAACAAATCTAATACTCCAATACTAAAGGTCTCATATTTCAATTCATCCTTACCTCTTTTTGATTCATATTCTCCAACTAAGTTTTCGAAAGTCTCTTGGTCAATGAGTTTCCCATCTGTAATAGTAATTTGGTTGTTCATAATTAAAGGCGTTTTGTTTGTCTCAATGTATTATAACTCATTTGATAATGAAGTAAATAGATCAATATTATTTTGAAATTGCGTAGATATACGCAATCAAAATTTTACGTATAATTGCTCTATTCTAACTTTAATATTAAAGTGAAATTTGTTATGCAAATAGCTTAGGTCATTATAGAACAGCTTTCTTAGCCTTTTGCTTAACAGACCAACAATTATCCCAGGACAATGAAAAGACGGTTGATCATCAGCTGTCTTTTTTCATTGTCCGAGTCTTTCTATTTATTTTCTGAATAGGTCTTGCTGATATTTGATGATAACGTGCTTATATTGGATTATAGCAAGAATGGGACAGTTTTATGGATGGTTATTTCCAGAGAATTCTGGTATAAGTATTTCTTAAGGGATTATTGATCTTTATATACATCATTGGGTCTTATCGGTCGATTTGGTTTTGAAGGAAATCGTATAGTGTCCAACTTTTGCTTTTTTGCTATTTTATCAATAATGGTGTCAATGTAAGAACCTGCATCCAGAATTGCTTTTTCTCTGCATTCTTTTTCCTTTGTTTTGAGAAGTTTAGATTTCTTTTGTTCATAGAAAAATTCTACCGGTTGAGTGATTTGCTTCTTTTTCTGACACGATTGAAAAAGCAAAATCAATAAGAAAAAGTAAATTAGTTTTTTCATTGTGTTAATTCAATAATTTTTTCTAACTGCTCATCTCGTATAGAGTCTATGGCTAAATCGTATTGTTTCTTATATATACTATCACAGTGTTCTTCTAGTAAATCTCCTAATGAATCTATATGAGCATGAAATATGGAATCCGCCTTTTTTTTATTCGCTTCTACTTGCTCTATAGCTGCATAATCACCACAATTTAGAAACGAAGTACATATTATTACGAATAAAGTACTATTCCTCATTTGTTTCAGTTTGCTTTTTACGTAATTCAAAATTCTGTCCAAGATAAACCTTCCTTACCATTGGGTCAGCTGCTAATTCTTCGGCCGTCCCAGACTTCAAAATATTTCCTTCAAACATAAGGTAGGCACGTTCTGTAATAGACAAAGTCTCTTGTACATTGTGATCAGTTATTAAAATACCAATATTTTTAGTTTTCAACTTTTCTACAATACCTTGTATGTCTTCTACTGCGATTGGATCAATACCGGCAAATGGTTCATCCAACAAAATAAATCTTGGACTAGTAGCCAATGATCTTGCTATTTCTGTTCTTCGCCTTTCTCCACCCGACAAAGAATCACCCACATTTTTTCTTACTTTCTCTAAGCCAAATTCTCTAATCAGTTCTTCTAGCTTATCTTTTTGTTCTGCTTTGCTCAAGGTTGTTAATTCAAGTACAGCTTTTAGGTTATCTTCTACGGTAAGTTTTCTGAATACGGAAGCTTCTTGGGGTAAATATCCAATTCCTTTTTGAGCACGTTTATACATCGCAAGGTCGGTGATTTCTTCACCATGCAGCATTACCTTACCTGAAGTAGGTTTTACAAATCCTACCATCATATAAAATGTGGTTGTTTTCCCAGCTCCATTCGGCCCTAAAAGTCCAACTATCTCTCCTTGGTTTACTTCTATCGAAACTCCTTTTACTACTTCTCTTAAACCATATTTTTTGGTGAGCATTTTAGATTCTAATTTCATTCTATATCACTTTTTAGTGTGAGTGAAGTTTCCAAATCCCACCCGGGACGCAATTCTTCTAAGGGATAATTATTAGTCGGTTCTGCTCTTTTTCGTTCTCCAAAATTTCCACTGTCCCAATATCTATTCAAATTTAAATCTTCTATTACTTCTAAGCTGTAATTTCCAGCCGCTAACCTATTAAAATAAAGGAGGCTATCTGAAGGGTGGATTATAGTTTTTATGATCTTTTTATTCTTATCTAACAACTTATAGATATAATCCCTTTCTTCATTTATATTTTGAATGGTAAGTATAATGTTGCCTTTGTCGATTTCATTTGTACTATTAAATTTATAATTTATCGTGTCATGGGTTCTATCCAAAAAGTCTGTGACAAAGCCAGGGAGTAATTTCATATCATAGCTACCCGTATCTTTGAATTGCCCTATAAGTAAAAGTGTATTGTGGTCCATATTATAGTCTGATATTTGGAATTGATCCATTGTGTCGACTTGGTGTATGGAGTCTAAATTTATAGCTGATATTGGATAATTAAATACGAGCTCAAGGGTGTCATCTGTGGTAAATTTTTTCTGATTAGAACAGGACTGACATCTCAATTTGTTATTCGACTTTTTGCGACCTCCAGTTTTGATGTTCGTAGTGTCTTTTGTTTCTTCCCAATCAAAATATATATCAAAACTATCTAACTCTGTTTGATAATAGACGTTAAGTGTATCTTCATCATACTGCTGGAAGTATTTAATACTATCAGATAAAGAAAAACTAAGATTTCTAGGCTTTTCAGTAAACGTAACTTTTATAATATTATTAAAAGATTGGTTTACTTTTTGAATTTTTGGAATTTCTCTTTCGTCAAAAATTTCAATTTCCAAAGATAGTTGAGTACTATCCGTAAGAACTATTAATGAATCTATAAATCCAGTTAGCTCAGTTGGGTCATCATAAGTTAAACTAAGATTATTGTCCTTTAAAGCAAAAAGCTGATACGTACCTTCCTTTATATTTTTTATAATAAAACTTCCATCTTCTTTTGTTCTGCTATAATAGAATGGCTTTTCTAAATATAAAATTGAGTCAGCAAGATTTTTATATAGTAAAACTAAGACATCAGATATTTCTTCTTGTGTATCAAGAGTATTTACCTTTCCTGATATTTCTAATGAATCAATTTTGTTCCCAGTAGAAAATACATAAATGAAATCTTCCACCGGATTACCTTCTGTAAAATCTTGGATGGCATTTCCAAAATTGATTTGATAGGTTGTATTTTCTTTTAGTGCTTCTCCTTCTGGAAAAGTTACAGTCAGTTTCTTTCCTCTAACTTTATAATCTAAATAGTTTGTAGTTGGTGGAGAAATGATGACTTGATCAGTCGCATTTTTTATAACAATGTATTCATCGAATTCGAAAACCAATTCTTTATTTGAAAATTGAGTTTGATAATTTGAAGATGATTTTTCCGTATCTATAGTCGGGGCAATCTTATCACTTGGACCACCGGTAGGTGCCGCAGGACGAGCACATGAATACAATTGTATGAATAGAAACATGATGCCGGAAATATAATATATATATGACTTAAAGCTCTTCAAATGCAGATTTCAAATTTAAACACAGAAATAGTTATTTATACTATGCAAGTTCTAGAAAAATAACTTGAAATCTACCTATATGCAGATGTAATTACAAAGATTAAAGTAATCTTAACTCCTTGGGTGATAATTCATAATGGTATCTCGTAGAAATTTGGTATCTAAATGGGTATAAATTTCCGTAGTGAGAATGGATTCGTGGCCCAACATATCTTGGACAGCTCTCAAATCTGCACCCCCTTCTACAAGATGAGTGGCAAAGGAATGTCTGAATGTGTGTGGGCTTACCTTTTTCTTGATACCTGCTTTCTTTGCTGCATCCTTGATTATATAGAAAACCATGACTCGGCTAAGGCCCTGACCTCTTCGATTGAGGTATAGAGTGTCTTCATGGCCCGATTTGATATTCAATTTATTTCTATAATTATTGATGTAGTATAAGTTTTGTTGTATGGCTTCCTGGCCAATAGGGACAATTCTTTCTTTATTATTTTTCCCAATTACCTGAACAAAACCTTCTTGTACATAGAAATGAGATAACTTAAGCGTAATCAATTCGCTGACTCGCAATCCACACGCATAAAGTGTTTCCAAGAGGGCCCGATTTCTATGACCATGAGCCTCACTTAAATCTATCGTGTCTAATAATTCAATGATCTCAGAATAGCTTAGTATATCGGGAATCTTCTGAGACAATTTTGGACCTTCTATAAGATCTGTAGGGTCATCATCTATGACATCTTCTAACAATAAGTATTTATAGAATGCTTTAACACCAGATAGAATTCTTGCTTGTGATCGATCGCTTAGTCCCACTTTGTGGATATCTTGGATAAAGCCGGAAATCATCTTTCGGTCAGCATTTTCGGGCATGATTCCTTCCTGATATTGATTTATCCAGGATGCGTATTTCTTCACATCACGAATATAGGCTTCGATAGAATTAGAAGACATAGATCGCTCTAATTTCATATAAGCTCCAAATCCTTTGATGTATGATTTCCATGACATTGATCAAATATATTACATTTAATTTTAATATGTAAGATATTGTTTATGAATGAATAATCACATTTGAAAATAATTAATACATTGATACGGAATGAATGATTTACAATTACACCTACAATTTGTTTTTATATCACTACAATAGATGATATTTGCGCATCTATTATCAGAACTAAGTGAAATTAATAAAGGAATTTCCAAACATAGACAGGGATTGGACCATTTTCTTGGACAGAGATGGTACGATCAATCAATTGCTACCAAATCGCTATGTAAAAACAGTAGATGAATTTAAGTTTATTCCAGGAGCAAAAAAGGCAATAAATCTATTTTCACAAAGGTTTAAATATGTAATAATCGTAACCAATCAACAAGGCATAGGAAAAGAGCTAATGACCCATAAAAACTTAGCTGAAATTCATAATTTTTTGGATGCAGAAATATCAGGGAATGGTGGTCGAATTGATCAAATTTTTTATTGTCCCCATCTAGAAGTATTTAATCCAGCTTGCAGGAAGCCAAATATAGGTATGGCTTATCAGGCTTTAGAAAATTTTCCCGATATTGATTTCAGAAAATCGATCATGGTTGGAGACAGTTCCTGTGATATAGAATTTGGGAACCGATTGAAAATGTATTCTGTGTGGATACAAAATAGTCAAAATAAAGAGAAAGTCGATCCGAATATGATAGTCAGCAGTTTAGATGAACTGGCTATGTATTTAACTTAAAAAAACTACTACTGTGAAAAAACATGTACTCTTATCAATTTTAGTTTTCATGGGATTTTTATTAAATGCCCAAAATGCGAATACTTCCAATGAAAAAGGCCACTTTTTAGTAGAATTGGAACCACGATCACCAGATGTTGAGGCGATGGTAAATGCATATGAAGGTACGAAGGCCATTGCCATGTTAGCCAACAACATTGATGGTAATGAAGTGAATATTAATAGTTACAAAGGGAAAACGGTATTAATCTGGTTTTGGAATTTAGGATGTGATATTTGTCTTAATTCAGTATCTACTTTGAATACCCTTCAAGCTGAATTTCCAGATCTTAAAATTATCTCTTTTGCCGACGAAACATCGGAAGAATTATTAAATTATAGAAAATCTAATCCAATTCAATTTGACGTTGTAGGAAATAGCAAAATGCTTGCAGAGGGACCTTATGGTGGTGAACTTGGTTATCCAAAAATGTTTATTGTAGACCAAGAAGGAATGATTAAGTGGGTGTTTCCATCAAAAGATTTTTTATCACCAAAATTCGACCTTTACCAAATTGTAAAGACTCTATACATGCAGCTAAACCAATAGCATGGCAAAAAAATTGATAAGTAGTGGTGCAAAGTGGGAATCGATTGTTGGTTATAGTCGAGCGATAAAAATTGAGAATACAATCGAATTTGCTGGTACAACAGCTTCCTTAGGTGGAGAAGTTTTATTTCCTGGTAATGCAGCCGCACAAGCTCGATACATTTTAGAATTATTTGCTCAAATACTAGAACAAGAAGGATTTAGCCTCAAAGATATAGTAAGGACACGCCTTTATCTTACAAATATGGAAGATTGGCAGGAAGTCGGAAAGGTACATGGTGAATTCTTCTCAGAAATAAAGCCCATATGTACCTTATTAGGAATACAAGCATTAGTCAGTCCCGATATGCGGATAGAAATAGAAGCAACTGCTATTCAGGTAAAATAAACTTGACTACACTGTGATTCCTGCTATCTAGCGCATCTTGATTTTAAATGATGGCACATACTAATTGTTTTTTCTACATTTGCAGCCACAAAAAACGATTGTGGAGCACTATAAAATCAAAGAAATATATTACACCATTCAAGGCGAAGGATATCATAGCGGAAGACCTGCTGTATTCTGCCGATTTAGTGGTTGTAACCTTTGGTCAGGCAGGGAGGTGGATCGACATAAAGCCATATGTCAATTTTGTGATACCGATTTTTGGGGTACAGATGGGGAAAACGGAGGATTGTATACTGCATCTGACTTAGTAAAAAAGATTATTTCTCTATCTCCCATGAACAACCCATTTGTAGTATGCACAGGCGGAGAACCGGCTTTGCAAATCGATAAAAAATTAATAGAAACTTTTCATGATCACAATATTAGTATGGCCATTGAAACGAATGGAACAAAGGAGTTGCAAGATGGAATTGATTGGATATGTGTGAGCCCAAAAGCAAATACCGAAATTGTAGTAACTCAAGGAAATGAACTAAAGCTTGTATATCCACAAAGAAGCATATCTCCAGCTGACTTTGAGAATTCTAAATTTGATCATTTTTATTTACAGCCTATGGATTCACCGTCTATAACGGAAAATACTCGCGCTTGTGTTGAATATTGCAAAGAGCACCCAAAGTGGAAATTGAGCATACAATCACATAAATACATAAATATTCCTTAGTCCATTGCTTACATATTTCGAGTAGAGTACAAGGTGAGAAATGATTGCTGCATCTTTCAAAAACCAATAGTAGAATTAACGCACCATTTCAATAGCTGTCATGCTAAATGGAGTTCCAGCTCTTCTTTCTGTCGAATAAATTTCTCTTAGTACGCCAGAAACAACCACTTTCGCTCCTTCCACTTGGTATTCTTTTTCCACTTTGCATGGATGATATCTAAATCCGTCTCCCGCAATCATCCAATTATCTGCTATAAAAGCAATGTTACCTCTTTGGGTATTGACTTCATTTATATTCTTTCTACCTTCCCAACAATCAGCAATTAGCTCTTCTACATCAGGTTTTGTTTCAGTTCTTGAAATATTTTCGTCCCCTTTTTTTATAGTCTGTTTAGTTTGATTACAGGACATTAGAGGTAATAATAGGATCAATAAATAGAATTTCATTTAAAAATTTTCATTGAAGTTAAACTTTATGATCTTATTCTATCTTTTTGATTCACTTTTTTTAACCATTATTAACCAAAAAACCTGCTGGATCTGCTAATGAGCACAATTATTCCGTACAAAGATCACTAGGAATCTATAATACAAGATATTGGAATGCATTTTCTTGTATATTTTTTCAATATTCCATCACATTCCAATTATAATAGCGTTTTTTATATCCTAATGGGCTGTAACTTTATTGTTTATCGATAAGGCCAACATATATGGTTTTTTTCATAGACGTAACCGTCAGCCTATTATTCGCAATAGAATTACCCACAGTTAATTCTTAACTAAAACACATTAGAGTTAATTTTAATATGTATTTTAGCTCCTCAAAGTAGTATAGTTAAATATGGCAAAAGTTCAATACACGGAGGATAACATTAGATCATTAGATTGGAAAGAACATATCCGTCTTAGACCAGGAATGTACATTGGTAAACTAGGAAATGGAGCCAGTGTCGATGATGGGATATATGTTTTGATAAAAGAAGTGATCGATAATTCCATAGATGAATATGTCATGGGATTTGGGAAAGAAATTGTATTGAAAATAGAAGAAGGTCTAGTAACAGTACGAGATTATGGAAGAGGAATCCCTCTCGGAAAGGTAGTTGATTGTGTATCCAAAATCAATACAGGTGGAAAATATGACTCCAAAGCATTCAAGAAATCTGTTGGATTGAATGGAGTTGGGACAAAGGCAGTAAACGCTTTATCAAATGACTTTACGGTCACCGCTTATAGAGATGGAAAATGCAAAACAGCTTCTTTTTCCCGTGGTGAACTTGTCAAAGAATCCAAAATCGTAAAAACTAAACAGCCAAATGGTACCTTGATAGAGTATATTCCAGATGACTCTATATTCAAAAATTATAAACACCGAAGTGAATTTGTAACAAACCAACTTTGGAATTATGCTTATTTGAATGCTGGACTTAAACTGAAATTCAACGGGGAAACCTTAGTCTCTAAAGATGGATTGAAAGATTTACTGAAGAGGAAATGTGATGAAGAAGCCATCAGGTATCCCATTATCCACCTAAAAGGAGAGGATATAGAGATTGCTCTGACGCATGGAAATCAATATGGAGAGGAGTATTATTCTTTTGTAAATGGACAAAATACAACACAAGGAGGAACGCACCTTGCTGCATTTCGAGAAGGTATTGTCAAAACTATAAGAGATTTTTATGGCAAAAACTTTGATTCAAAAGACATCCAATCAGCAATCATTGGAGCGATCAGTGTTCGAGTAGAAGAACCTGTATTTGAATCACAAACAAAAACTAAATTAGGTTCAATCAATGTCGCACCGGAAGGAGCTACCATCCGTACTTTCATCATCGATTATTTAAAAAAAGATCTTGATAACTATTTACATAAAAACAAGGCTGCTTCTGAAGCGATTCTGCAAAGAATCCAGCAATCAGAGCGAGAGCGGAAGGAAATTGCAGGAATAAAAAAATTAGCCAATCAAAGAGCTCGTAAGGCTAATATTCACAATAAAAAATTACGGGATTGTAGAATTCATCTTAGTGACACGACAAAAAACGTCAAAGAAGAAGCAAAGTTGCAATCTACTGTTTTCATTACAGAGGGAGATTCTGCAAGTGGATCCATTACTAAAGCTAGGGACGTCCAATTACAGGCAGTATTCAGTCTTAGGGGAAAGCCACTAAATAGTTATGGACAAACCAAAAGAGTCGTCTACGAAAATGAAGAATTAAATCTACTTCAACACGCATTAAACATTGAGGATGGACTAGGCGGATTACGTTTTAATAAAGTCGTAATAGCGACTGATGCAGATGTCGATGGAATGCATATTAGACTGCTGTTATTGACCTTTTTCCTACAGTTTTTTCCGGACTTAGTCAGAGAAGGACACTTATTCATTTTGGAAACCCCTTTATTCAGAGTAAGAGATAAAAAGCAAACCTTCTATTGCTACAGTGAAAAGGAAAAAGTAAAAGCGATCAAAACATTGAGAGGCAAGCCAGAAATCACACGTTTCAAAGGGTTAGGAGAAATATCTCCCGATGAATTCGGAGCTTTTATTGGTGAGGACATAAGGTTAGATCCTGTCATTATGAGTGAACACTCAAAAATAGGGGATATCCTAAGCTACTTTATGGGTAAAAACTCTCCAGCAAGACAAAAATTCATCATTGAAAATCTAAAAATCGAAATCGATAATCTCGAAGAACTAGAGGAAGTAATAGATTTGGATTTAGACAATGATGAAGAGGAAGCCTTAAATGTTTTAGAGGAAATAGCCTAAGAGAGTGCCAATTTGGCGTAGTTTACAGCCCCATCACTCTATTTAATGACAATATGTATCCATATTCTCTATGGTATGTCTTTTGTCACTATAGAATTACTTTAAAATCAAAGAGATGTTTGAAAATTATCAACATATATTATTAGGCGAAGAGAAGGATTTTGCACCCATGTTTTCTATTACTGATGACGAAGAGGATCATCCAGATTTGGTTGTAACAGAATCCTTACCTCTACTAGCACTAAAAAATACAGTATTATTTCCAGGATTGGTTATTCCTATTACAGTTGGAAGAGCCAAATCTAAATTGTCGATACAAAAAGCATTTAAGGATAAAAAACTTGTCGGTGTTTTTTCACAGAAAGAATTAGCAACTGAGAACCCTGTTATGGAAGACCTCTTTGAGATAGGGACCATCGCAAAAATTGTCAAGCTTATAAAAATGCCAGATGGAAATACAACAGCAATTCTTCAAGGACGACAACGTGCAGAATTGAAGGAATTGACGGTCGTAGATCCAAGCTTGGAAGGTAATTTAAATGTAATAAAAGATACATTTCCAATAGACAATGTGGAATTGAATGCTATGATATCAGCCATTCGTGATTCTGCAAAAAAGATTATTGAATTATCTCCTACCATACCGTCTGAGGCGGTAGTAATGCTCCAAAATATTAAGAAGAGTGCTTTTCTTTTAAATTTTATAGCAAGCAATTTGAACATTGCAGTAGAAGACAAACAATCAATTCTTGAGGAGAATGATCCGATGACAAAAGGGCGAACCATTCTTGAGAAAATGGAAGCTGAGTTGCAAATGCTAGAAGTGAAATCCCAGATTGAATTAAAGGTGCGTGGAAATATCGAAAAGCAACAACGAGATTTTTTCTTGAATCAGCAAATGAAAACCATCCAAGATGAACTTGGTCAAAATCCCCAAGCAGAAGAAGTCAATGAATTAGAGCTTAAGGGGAATGAAAAAGATTGGCCAGAAAAAATAGCAAAGCATTTTGAAAAAGAAATAAAAAGACTCAAAAGAATGAATCCTCAAGTTACTGAGTATTCCATTCAAATGAATTATCTCGATACATTGATCCAACTGCCTTGGAATGAAACGACAAAGGATAATTTTGATCTTAAGAAAGTCAAAGAAGTTTTAGATAAAGATCATCACGGACTAGAGGATGTAAAAGAAAGAATTATTGAACATCTAGCCGTTCTGAAATTAAAAGGAGATATGAAAGCTCCAATCTTATGCTTGGTTGGTCCTCCGGGTGTAGGAAAGACAAGCCTTGGAAAATCTATTGCCAATGCATTAGCTCGAAAATTTGTAAGAATGTCTCTCGGAGGATTACACGACGAAAGCGAAATAAGAGGTCACCGTAAGACCTATATAGGAGCAATGCCTGGGCGAATAGTACAATCATTAAAAAAAGTAAAATCATCTAATCCAGTTTTTATATTAGATGAAATAGATAAGGTAGGAAATAATTTTAGAGGTGATCCTTCTTCCGCATTATTAGAGGTTTTGGATCCCGAACAGAATCATAGCTTCTATGACAACTATCTTGAATTAGAATATGATTTGTCTAAAGTTATGTTTATCGCTACTGCTAATTCTTTGAGTAGTATACAACCAGCTTTATTAGATCGAATGGAAATAATTCAATTAGATGGATATTCTACGGAGGAAAAAGTACAAATTGCCAAGAAACACCTAATCCCAAAACAAAGGAAGGAACATGGTTTGAAATCAGGTAATGTTCAAATTTCAGATTCAGTAATGTCTACCATTATTCAAAATTATACAAGAGAATCTGGAGTCAGAGGACTTGATAGGACCATCGCCGGAGTAATGAGGAACATAGCAAAAAAGGTAGCTATGGAAGAGAAATATGCAGCTAAGTTGAAGTCCGATGATATCGTTGAGATTTTAGGAAAACCTAAATTTAGAATGGATAAGTCACTCAAAACTACCAGTGTAGGAGTGGTTGTCGGCTTAGCTTGGACAAGAGTTGGAGGCGATATATTATTTATAGAAACATCCCTGAGCAAAGGAAAGCCAACTTTGACTTTAACAGGAAGCTTAGGAGATGTAATGAAGGAGTCTGCACGGACGGCTTTAAGTTATATAAAAGCAAATCATAAAGCTTTAGGAGTAAAACCTGAGAAGTATGCGGAACATCAAATACATATCCACGTACCTCAAGGTGGGATTCCAAAGGATGGACCGAGTGCTGGTATTACTATTTTGACGGCTCTAACTTCACAGCTTTCTGGAAGAAAGGTAAAGGCAAATTTAGCCATGTCAGGAGAGATAACTCTAAGAGGCAAGGTATTACCTGTCGGTGGAATAAAAGAAAAAGTATTAGCCGCTAAGAGATCAGGTATAAAAGAAATAATCTTATGCGAAGACAACCGGCAAAACGTAGAAAAAATAAATCAAGATTATCTTAAAGGAGTAGAATTCCATTATGTGGAAACCATGAAGGAAGTGTTGGATATTGCTTTGATGTAATACTTGCCAGGGATATTCTGAAGTAAGGTATTATTTCTCTATTATACTCGGCTTCTAGTTTTGTCTATATAACAATTCTAGGATTACTATAAACCTACTAAGATTCGTCGTATTTTGCATCCAATGGTTGCTGAAGATACAAGGAAAATTCTCCATATAGACATGGATGCCTTCTATGCGTCTGTTGAGCAAAGAGATAATCCTGAGCTCCAAGGGAAGCCCATTGCGGTAGGTGGTGGAGGTAATAGAGGAGTGACAACAACTGCTAGTTATGAAGCAAGAAAATTTGGAGTACGATCTGCTATGCCTGGCTTTAAAGCGAAACGTCTTTGTCCAGAACTCATCTTTGTAAAGCCTAGAATGGATGTGTACAAGCAAGTATCAGATGAGATTAGAGCTATCTTTAAAGAGTACACAAATTTGATCGAACCTCTCTCCTTTGACGAAGCTTTTTTGGATGTAACTCAGAATAAGAAAGACCTTCGTTATGGAACAGAAGTGGCAAAGCAAATCATGGATCAAGTGGAACGACAAACACAACTCACATGTTCGGCGGGTGTTTCGTATTGTAAATTTTTAGCGAAGGTGGCATCCGGCTTCCAGAAGCCAAATGGGATGACCATTATACGTCCGCATCAAGCAGAGACATTTGTAGAGAAATTACCAATCAGAGAATTTTTTGGAGTGGGAAAGGTAACTGCTGCTAAAATGGAAAGCATGGGAATTACATGTGGAGCGGATATTAAAAAATATTCAAAACTAGAGTTGGCTCAAAAATTTGGAAAGGCAGGATCTTTTTTTTATAATATCGTTAGAGGTATAGATAATCGCCCAGTAAATAATAGTCGCATTCGGAAATCCCTTGCCGTAGAGCGTACCCTACAAAAAGATCTAGCTGACATTGATAAGATCAAACCCATTTTGTTAGATATCATTGCTAAATTTTGTTATCGCTTAGAAAAAGCAGACAACTATGGTAGAACCATCACGCTCAAATTAAAAACAAGCGATTTTAAAACCATCACTCGCAGTCTATCAAAGCGTCACTTTGTTAGAGACGAAAACGAAATTAAAGAAATGGCACTTCAACTCATGGAAACAAATCAAGATGCATTCAATAAAATTAGATTGATTGGATTGACCGCTACCAATTTAGAGAAAGAACAAGCTGAGAATAAATCTACGCAACTTAGTTTCCAATGGGATTAGATTCCTTTGTTCGGATCTAAATAACATATTAAACATAAACTAATAAATAATACATCACACCTAATAATTACATTTTTAGGGGTACAAATTAACTCCAGCATTAGTTTAAGTTTACATCGAAATCAATAATAACCAATTACCATGTTACGATCTTTAATAAATATTAGGATCGTCTTATGGATGTGCATTCTATCCCCCCTACGTGCATATTACCTAAAGGCACAGAGTGATCCGGGCGTTGTACCTGATTATAAATCACCATATCGTGATAAAAAATCTGGTTTGTTCAAAGGCTTAGCCTTTCTACTCGCTTTATTATGCTCTTTTACTTTTCATACAGACGTGCAGGCTCAGTGCACCATTACATCTGTTGATTGCAATGATTCCGATTGTTCTACTGTAGATAGTGTAGACCCATCGACTTGTGAGTGTATTCATACTCCTTACGAGTGCGATGATGGCAAATGCTATACGGAAGATTGGTTTAATCCTGCAACATGCGAATGCTTGTTTGAAATGATTACCTGCGATGATAATGACTGTACTACAGCAGATGGATTTGATGAAGTTACTTGTAGCTGTCAACATATTACAATTAACTGTGATGACAATGATTGTCGAACCACAGATATATTTAATGAAGCGACTTGTGATTGTGACAACATTCCTCTAGCTTGTGATGATGATGATTGTCAAACAATAGACTCATTCGATGCAAATACTTGTGATTGTAAATTTGTACCCAATCCCATAGTTTGTGATGACCAAGACTGCACTACAACGGATAGTTTACATCCTGCAACTTGTGACTGCATTCATGTTCCTGTTGATTGCGACGATCAAAATTGTACTACTGATGAGTTCTATGATGATATCAATTGCGAATGTGTGTATACTCAAAACGCAGTTCCAGATTGTGATGATGGAGATTGCTCAACCTATGATACCTATGATCCAGTCACTTGTAATTGTGTGCATAATACAAGTGGGAATCAACTTAATTGTAACGATGAAATTAGAGTATCTGTAGATGGTCAGTGTGGAGCAGAAATTTTAGTTGATGTATTTTTTGAAGGGGAATTTGATCCTGATAACTTCGAATTTTACATTTTAGACGAAGATGGAAACGAAATAGAATTAGATGACCTGTCAGAATATATAGGCCTCGAGTTATACTATAACGTCGAGGATGTTTGTAATGGACAAACTTGTTGGGGTATTGTTGTCTTTGAGGATAAAATACTGCCACAACCAAATTGTAATTGCGATACTCCTTACAACCCAGATGGAAGTGTAAAGCCGGAGTGTTCTTTCCTATGTTATAATATATGGGATTTAGAAGTATTAGAACAAGACCCAAGAAGTAGTAACAATATATTACCACCTTTGGAGGATATTGCACCGATTGACAATTGTTATAAATTTGGAGATCCAGACGTTCAGATCGAAATAATAGAGGGTGATTCTTGTCATAGTCATCAAGTGAAAAGGACTGTAACTTTTGAATATCCTGCTTCTCATGGTGAAATTGAATTTATTAGCTGTACAGAGACTTTCTTGTTTGAAGCTTTAAGTTTAAATAATTTCGGATATACGGGATTAGCAGGTAGTGGGTCTTGGGATAGTCATCCGAGTATCGAAGAAGCAGTAAATCATGCTCCAATATATGAATGGTATTGGCCTCAAGAAGCGGTGCAATTGCCATGTGGACATGCTACAGATGTAGCATCTATTGCGGCTTATTTTGATGGAGACACACCTTATGCTCCCAATAATAACAATAATCCTCCTGGAACACAGTTTGATGATCGCTCACAAACTGAGCACCTAATTGAAAACCAAGAAGGGGTGCCATATGCCTATCCTTATGTGGTAACTATTGGATATGATGGGCTATATCATGCAAAACCAATGGATGCCAGTATTTGCAATATGTTTGCAGGTTATGAAGATGTGGAATTCGAAGCATGTGGTGAAAGTTGTTCTGGAAATACCAAAATTTTAAGATCTTGGACCATGCTTGATTGGTGTAGTTTAGAAGTAGTTTATTTTGAACAAATCATTAGAGCAAGCGATTATGAAGGCCCGACAATCGAACAGCCAGATATCACAGTGAGTACTGATTTATGGGATTGCACAGCCGATATACAATTTCCAGAACCAGAGCATCTCTATGATGAGTGTGATAACGGTGAAATCGTTTGGACGATTACAGGTTCAGGTATTACGAACGGAATTATCATAACAGATAACATAGCTTATGATGTCCCTAAAGGTAAATTTACTTTTTATTACAACGCTTGGGACTGCTGCGGAAATCTAACTTCAGAACCGATTGGTGTGACCATATTGGATCAAGTAGCGCCAGTAGCCATCGCAAAGCAAGATGTAGTTGTAAGCTTAACCTATACTAATTTAGAGTCATCCAATGGATTAGCAAAAATATTTGCTTCAGACATTGATAATCTTAGTTATGATGGGTGTACAGATGTACATCTTGAAATAAGGAGAGATGCTGACCTTTGTGACATTGAGGGGAATAGTACTTACAACAATGATGGACATCCAGATGATAGTAACACAGATCCTGATGATGGGGCTTATGTCTCATTTTGCTGTAATGACTTGATCGAGATAGATGAAGAAAATGATATCATGTATGGCGAAGTGAAAGTTTGGTTAAGAGTATGGGATGATGGTGATATGGATGGTACATTCGGTTCAGCAGGGGATAATTTTAATGAAACTTGGGCAATGGTGAGGGTAGAAGACAAATTGACCCCTACGGTAGCCTGTCCTTCTAGTATTATCATTCCGTGTGTGGAGGATGTTTTTGACTATTCAATCGTGGGTAAGCCAGTAGTATTAAGTACTTGTATTGATCTAGATTGTGTAGAAGAGGGAGGCGAACCAGTTGATAGATTTAAAGCCAAACCGGCAAATAATGGACCCTGGGAAGGAACCTTTTTTCCAGCTTATGATGAAAATTGTGGTTTTGGAGCGATAGAAAGAACTTGGAAGTGTGGTCAGAATACATGCGTTCAATGGGTTATTTTAGAGCCACAGGATCCAGAAGATATTGTCATAATATGGCCTGAAGACTTGACAGTTAATTGCTTGGATGGAACTGAATACGAGCCTGTTATTCAAGGACAACAATGTGAATTATTAGGTGTCAATTTACAGAGCGATACATTTAACTTCGAAGAGGAAGTTTGTTTTCGTATCATAAATACTTGGTCAATTATCAACTGGTGTGAATATGATATCAATGATACAGATTTGAATAGTATTGCTGATCCAGAGGATGACAACTTTACACCAGGATTATATGAGCATAGTCAAGTAATCAATATGAAAGATTTTGACCCACCACAGCTGATGGTAAGGGATAGTTGCTATGATGTAGGAATGGATTGCTACGCTACAGGGGTTGAACTAAAAGCTTCTGGAACCGATGAAGGAACGTGCGGTAGTTCTTTATTAAATTGGACAGTAGAAATAGATCTTTGGTCAGATACAACAACGGATTGGGTATATAGTAGCACGATCTTTCAGCCTCAATCAGAGTTTTATATCAGTCCGACAGCGGGTAGTGGTTCATTTGTAAATCCAACTATTCCAGGACAAGAAGTTTGTGTCATTGCATTGCCTGAACCAATCATGAATGCCTGTAATGTACAGCATACCGTATTGTGGACTGTGAGTGATGGTTGTGGTAATTTTACGACAGAAACTAGTTTCTTTGAAGTTAAGGATAAAAAGAAGCCAACCCCTTATTGTGTCAATTTGAATACGGCGCTGATGGAAAATGGAAGAGTGGACTTATGGGCGATTGATTTTGATGCTGGAAGTTTTGATAATTGTTCAGCAGATGAATATTTGAGATTTACATTTAGCGATGTACCACCGGAAGAAGACAGCCGATATATAGAAGATAGAAGAAGTAGTAGCAAAATATTTGATTGTGGCTCCTTAGAAGAAGCATTGAATCACGGAGGAATATTGCCTGTAGAAGTATATGTTTGGGATGAATGTGGGAACTATGATTTTTGCATCATTAATCTTAAATTGATTGACAATACGGGTAACTGTGGATTGACTGGTACAAGATTGATATCAGGAACAGTCAAAACAGAAAATGGTGTTGGAGTATCTGATGTTATGATTAGGATGGCCGATGATCTGTGGAATAATGAGATCGAACAAATGACAGATGACAACGGAAATTATGCATTTATAAATAATACGGTAGATGTCAATTACTTGATCGATGGATCTAAAGATGTAAATTGGCTGAATGGAGTTAGTACCTTGGATTTAGTCATAATGCAGCAATATATTTTAGGTATCAGTACTTTTGATAGCCCATACAAGATGATTGCAGCAGATGTAAATAATGACGATAGAGTGAGTAGCATCGATCTGATAGAATTAAGAAAGCTGATACTCGACATACATTCAGAAATTGAAGGCAATCAAAGCTGGAGAATTGTATCCTCTGACCAATCACTCCCACTTGAAAATCCTTGGCCATTTTTAGAACAGATCAATATACAAGGTCTTTCTGATAATATGCTTACAGAAGATTTTATAGGAATCAAAGTGGGTGATGTCAATAACTCAGTGATTCTTCAAGCCCAAGGTGAAGAGAATATTGGAAATAGAAATGGTCAAATACAAGTAGAATTCGAAAATACAGAATTACAGAAAGGAGAGGAAGATATCATCTATATCAATTCGAATCAATTCAATAATATTTATGGATTTCAATGTGCACTTGCATTTGAAGATATTGAGTTTCTTGGATTCGTAGAAGGAGATGTAAGTCTTGCGGAAGCAAATGCAAACTGGAGTGAAGGCATATTGGCAATAAGTTGGACGTCTAGAACATCGACAAATAATGATGGAAACCCTTTATTTGGAATCAAAGTTAAAGCACTCGAAGACATAAACACTTTTGATGCCATTCGATTAGATCACCAAACTTTACAACCTGAGATTTATCAAGGCTCTACATTCGATGTGCTAGATTTAAAGTTGATAGAAAACACTCAAAATTCGGAATTGGCTTTATTTCAAAATGAACCAAATCCATGGAAGGGGCAAACTAATATCAGCTTCACTCTATCAGAAGCAGGAAATGCAACTTTAGGTTTTTATGACTTACATGGAAATTTACTAAAAGAAGATAAAAATTATTACGAGAAAGGAACACATACAATAGCTGTGAAAGATTCAGATTTTCCTAAATCAACCACCGTTATTTATTATGAGTTAAAATTTCAGGATGTTCGCTTAACGAAAAAAATGCTTTGGATTGAGTAAGCATATTTTGGTAATTATTAGATTTTCAGAGCCTCATTTTGCACGAAATGAGGCTTTTTTTATTTCTAGTTTCCACATTTATTATAGATTGGGTATTCAAATTGGTCTATTGGCTCAAATCAGAATATAACTTGAGACTCCTTGCTTTTGAATAAAATCCATTAAATCCATTTTCAAATCTTTAATTGTTCTATAATAGTAAAAGCCCTAAAGATTTTAATACTTTTATGGGGTTACCATATTGCTAGATATTCACATACTCTTGAAAGCCTAAATAAACAGGCAATAGAAACTCAATATCATATAGCATTGTGATACTGATAATCCCTATGAAAGTAACTTGACCAATTTTTTAACAATTAAACCTTAAGCATGAAAACCAAGTTTATTCACTTATTCACTTCTTCTTTTTTTTATTTCTTGTGAGACGATAGCTTATGAAAGCTATGCAGAACAAGAAAGTGTTGAAGCGAACTAAAGTTCTTTTATTTTAGATGAAAGTAAGAGTAGCGATTTTTTCTTTGATGAAAAAGAATTAGTAAAATTGCATTATAAGCACAACTATGCATATTTCGATGTAGTTTCAATTCTTACTAATGAAAAAGAATTTGATGAAGAGTTCCAAAAAATTATTTTCAAATTATATGAATCTGGGTCAGAAGAAGATTTGAAATTAGGTTCAGAATTAATTCTTAAGGAAATCCAAAATTATGAAAGTGCAGATCGTTTGAAAAAAAGATTTAACCAAATGGCTGAAAGTGGAGTTAAATTAATGAAATATCATATTAATAATATTTCAATTTCAAAAGAATGTGAAGAGGAAATCAATATGATATTATTGGGTAGTTTAAAACAAAATGATGCAGACTGCTTGAAAAGAGTTTTTGAAGGAGAAACTGCTCCAATTTTTGACCCTGTAAGTTGGGATTTCGCTCATGAATATGAATACCTAATTGATTGCTATTCATTTCAAAATGAAACGGATCCTCAAGGACTATGTGGCAACAATCTAACTATATGCGAGCAATCTTTTATTGAAGATGGTCAAGCAGATTATTTAGTTGAAAAAGCTAAATTCAATATTTGCCTAGGGAATGGAGCTGGTTTATTTTTTACAATTTCCGGAGTTGGTCTTAGTACTGGTAATCCTTATATTGCAGTTGGAGGCACCATAATAGGAGCGGCCGTTGGCGTTTCTATAGCCGCTCATTGCTTAATAATTTTTAAAAGTGCTTTGCATAATTTATGTCTTGCACATCAAGACTGTATAGTTGAATGCTGTACTACAGGTGAATATCCAAAATGTCCGAATGAATCTTAGCACATATAGAATTTTACTGGTAATAATATTGTTACTTAATTTATACATATCATTCAAAATTGAAATAGACTCTATAAAGAAAAGTATTATTACAATCATTTTATTTTGTTTTTTAATAATTATTGAAAGAATTTATATAAAATCTTTCGTATTCTTTGGCTTCAATATTTTTGTTATATTTTCTTACATAGTTTTATTGATAATATTTATGAATACTGGTTTAACTCCTTTTTTTAAGAAGTAAATTTCATTAAAAACAAAACATACTTATATTGGGAAGAGGATTTGTTTTCTTCCCATTTTTTCTCTTAGTATCTGACAATAAGATGGAGTGAAGATTTTTGATTATAACTTTGGATCTAAAGCTTTGTGGAACACTACTAGAACCTCTTTTTCTTTTTGTGGCCTTTCTTTTTCGATTTTCTTCCTTTCCATGCATTTGCACGATCTTCTTTAGCAAATTCAGGTCTAGAACTAGCCTTTTCTAGTTTGACTTCTACACCTCCTATATGCTTGCCACTGAAACGATCGATAACATCATCCGCCATATCATTCTGTACCTCTATAAAGGAGAACTTTTTAAGGATTTCAATTTTCCCAATTTCTGGCTCTGCAGGGCTTAAAGAAGTATTGATCATCCCAATCAACCATCCTGGATTTAGCTTTTGCTTTGTTCCAGCATTTATAAATAAGCGTGTAAAACGACTTCGATCACTATCCCGATAGCTAGATCTTCGATCATTGCGACGATCATTATCTCGACCAGAGCGATCACGATCATAGCGATCATCTTTTCTTTTTGAAGATCTTCTATCGTCTTTGGATCGAGAACCTTTACCACCATCATAGATATTTATATCTCGAGCATTTTTATAGTCAGATATAAATCGGTTGAATTCTGCAGAGACAACGTGTCGGATAAGTTGCTCTTTGGATAACCACTCTAGTTTCTCGTATACTTCCGGTAAGAAAGGTGCAATTTGCTCTTCATTCACCTGAATATTTTCTATTTTATCAAGCAAGGTGAACAATTGAATCTTACAAATTTCTTTTCCAGTAGGAACCGCTTTTTGTTCAAAATTTATATCTGAACGACGCTGTATATCTTTTAATTTTCTAGTCTCTCTTGAATGTATAATCGCAACAGATATACCACTTTTTCCAGCACGACCTGTTCTACCACTTCTATGTGTATATATTTCTGAAGAATCGGGAAGACTATAATTAATAACATGAGTCAGATCTTTGACATCTACTCCTCTTGCTGCTACATCTGTTGCAACAAGTAGTTGGAGACGTTTGGATTTAAAACGACCCATGACTTCATCTCTCTGAGCTTGCGATAAATCTCCGTGTATTGCACCCGCATTATATCCATTCGAGATAAGGCGATTTGCGATTTCGGTAGTATCTCTTCGAGTACGACAAAATATAATTGCGTAGATTTCAGGATTTACGTCTGCGATCCTTTTTACAACTTCATATTTATCTCTTGCATGAACCATATAAAATTCATGCGATACATTTTCAGCTCCAATATTTTCTTGTGCCACCGCTAATTCGATGGGATCCGTCATATATTTTTTACTGATCCGTTTTATTTCTTTAGATATTGTAGCAGAATATAAAAGTGTTTGTTTTTCGTCTGGCGTTTCAGAAAGTATTGCATCAAGTTCTTCCTTAAATCCCATCGTTAGCATTTCATCTGCTTCATCTAAAATAACGGTGGTTACACTATGTAATTTTAATCTTTTACGATTGATTAAATCTTTTGCACGACCTGGAGTGGCAACTACAATCTGTCCATTCTTTTTCAATGCTTTGACCTGCTTGTCTATGCTAGAACCTCCATAGACAGGAACAATACCAATGCCCTTAACATACTTTGCATATTGAGTAAGATCAGCTGTAATCTGTAAACAAAGCTCTCTAGTTGGACATAGAATGAGTGTTTGCGTATCCTTGCTATTCAGATTTGTTTTTTGAATGGCTGGTAGTCCAAAAGCAGCTGTTTTCCCGGTTCCGGTTTGTGCTAAACCAATAATATCTTGATCTGAATTAAGCAAGTAAGGAATGGATTCATTTTGTATAGGAGTTGGTACTTCGAAACCTAATTCTCCAATTGCCTTTAAAATTTCATCTGTTAAACCTAGATCTGCAAATGTATTCATTCCTTGAGTTTGAATTTGTATGCAAGAATACCACTTTATAAGTTAGAATAGCCCCTATTTAACTACAGAACTGGATAAATTATAGTTGTTTTTGTGAATTAGTATGTCCTTGATGGTAGAGGCCTACTTTGAGGTGATTTAAATTAAACAAAATTAGGTTATCTCCTTATTTCCTAAATCTGGTTGTGTCATTTCGTAATGATCACTAGAAAGAGATTCAGCTTCATCTTTTTTAGTAAATGAACTAGCTAGAAGATAGGCTGTATAACCAGATATTGCAGACATGATAAAACACCCAATTATGGGAATAAAGATAGCTACGAATCCTTTGCCTTCAAACAAGGCAGCAACTCGCTGGGAAATTAAAAAACCAGTTTTTTGGTCTAAGATCAAGATCCATACACCCCATAAAAATGACAAACTAAAAGCCGGAATAAACCAAGCACCAAAACCTTTTAATCGAGTGATCCAAACAGTCAATGCCGTAGCAATGGCGATATTCCACCATGGTAAAAAATAGTTTAATCCAAGATGAAAAACTATGACAAGCAAAATGGCTATAATTCTATTCATCGCCCGGTTTTAGAGTTTCCTTATGCAAATGATCTTTTTCGTAATAAGCTTCATTGGAGTTTAGACTAATTTCATAGTATTCTCCTCGGGCCCATTTGTCAATCATATTATCATAATATTTAGAAAGTGGATTACCACTTTGACCCCCAGGATAAACACCCCAAGCCTTCGGTGTCGGACCAAGCTCAACGACCATTCTCCAAGAAGGACCAAAATTACCTCTCGTAGCATTCAACGCATCCGAACATCCGTTGATTTTGATATTGGTATCAGAATAGCCAGGAATATTTAAAAGATTATTAATGTTGACGGGATTATATTTTCTCCATTCGTATTCTTTATTAAAATCCAATTTACTCACCATACTTAGAAAACTTTGAAGGCTCAAATCTTCTAAACTCTCCTTTTTTTTCGTACTTTTAATATCAAATATCTTATGATTAGGATGATTCTCTGCCAAACTATTTAGAATCCAATTTTTGGGTTTTTCTACAGGTGCATCCTTGTCCTCATAAAGTTCATCCCAGGCAATTTGATTTAACTCCTTTACCCAAGCTTCGAAAAATGAAGGAGCTGATAGGTCAGCGATATAATTATAGTCCCAACTCAATAAGCTATCTCTTACTTGGCTTGCTTTGTCACTTAATTCTTTATCTGAAATATAAGAAAGCAACACCGGTAGCAATTCTTCGGCTTTTATGCTATATGCATCTTGTTGAAATGCAAACATGTCTTCATGGTCCATCTTCGTGAGTGCATTATTGAGCAAATCATTTATTCTTCTTCCTCTATAAGAGCCAAATCGTCCATTAAAATAATGAGGAAAGTCTTCTCCTACAGATATTTGATTGGCAGATGAAACATAGCCTCTAGACGGATTTAAAGTCTCTGGATTAGATTCTCTAGGAATGTACTCACTCCATTTATTAGATATAGAATTTCCGTTTTTCACAAATTTTCCTTCTTCTTCGTATTTTATTGGAAGATTTCCTGTAACTCTTATTCCAATATCGCCATCTCGATCTGCAAACACAAGATTCTGAGCGGGGGCAAAGAAATGATCTGTTTGCTTTTTGAAGCAATCATAATTATCGCACTTCATAGCTTCAAAAAATATATCCAACTCGGAGTGTTGTGGAGTTAGAAGCGCAATCCATTGAGCGGCAAGATCTGGAGTTAGTGAATCTGGAGATTCATATAAAATAGGACCAAAAGCAGTGATTTTTTGGTCATAAGTTATGTCATTGCCATTTTTAACTTTGATGATCTGAGGTATAATCTGAGCTTTGGTTTTTACTCCATCCAATAGGTATTCTGTTTTTTCTGGGTTGGTCCAATCGATCGAATATAGGTCTAGTACGTCTTGTCCTACGTTGGTTGAGCCCCAAGCAATATCTTCATTAAAGCCAATGATGATGCCTGGAATACCTGGAACACTTACCCCATGTGCGTTGATGTTTGGAGTAACTATATGGAGCTCATACCAGATGGAAGGAAGAGATAATTGTAGATGAGGATCATTTGCTAATATTGGATATCCGGTTTTAGACTTACTACTGGAGATCGCCCAATTGTTGGAGCCAATGCCTTCATCTATCGCACGTAACTGAATGTTTTTGAGCAGACCATTTTTATATTCAACATCAATTGGTTTTTTTCTTTGGTTCTGCTTAAAGGGTTTAGAATTATTTTCAGGAATTACGGGGACTTGTTTAGGATCTCTATCTCGATATAATTCATAGAATAATTCTTCTCCTAGAATTGCTTTATTGTTGGACATGGCAACATCACTATGATTTTTACATAAGGTAAATGCCATGTATTTTGATATCAAAGCAGATTGTATTTGAGTCCAATCTTTCGGTTGGTAATTGGCTAATTTAAATTCAACAGGAAGATCTTTGTTATTCTTGACTTTTTGGATATAGGCGTTTATTCCATCGAGATAGGAAGAAGTTTTTTCTACAATGTCTGGGAACTCTTTCCATTTTTCTACCATTGCATTCGCTCCATATTCCAATGCATATTTACGCATCATAATATCGCTTTTCAAGGTATTTATACCCAATACCTCACTCAATTTTCCGGAAGCAACTCTACTCATAAAATCCATTTGCCACAAACGAGCATTGGCTTCTACATATCCTTGTGCAAACAAGGCGTCGTGATCATTATCCGCAAAAATGTGAGGTACCATACGATCATCATAATAAATCCTAATAGATCCCTGTGGACCTTGGATTTGGATCTCTTTTGATTCACCAGATGTAAATGGATCTGAATTTTGCCACAAACCACTATAAGGAGAAAGTAGCCGAACCATACCAGGTATTTTTACCTTAGGATTAATCCTCATTCCATTATGGAAAATATAGCTAATTCCAGAAAGAAGGAGCAGTAACATCATGGAGGCAAATAATCGTCTTATATTAATCTTCACTGTTCAGCTTATCTCGTAAAAATAAAATTGGTTTCGTTACTTAAGCTTTCATCAAATTTGTAATCTTCTAAATTGAAGCCTTTTAGGTTTTCTACACTTTTTATTTTTTCTATGGACATAAACCGTGCAAATAATCCTCGTGCCCTTTTGGCATTAAATGATACAAAAGTCAGTTTTTCATTTCTATACTCCTTAAAGTTCACATTGAGTACAAAAGGCTTTAACGATTCGTGATTGACGGCTTTAAAATATTCATTGGAAGCAAGATTTACAATCCATTTTTGCTTATGAGATTCTAATTCTTGTAAAATAAAATTTGATAACTTTTCTCCCCAAAAACCATATAGATTTTTCTTCCGATTCACATTCAAGCTTGTACCCATTTCTAGACGATAAGGTTGCATCTTATCGAATGGACGTAAAATTCCATATAATCCACTTAAGATTCTTAAATGCTTATCCGCATATTTCAAATCACTCTTTTTCAACGTATCTACATCAAATCCACGATATACATCCCCTTTGAATGCATAAATAGAAGCTCGACTATTAGATTCATCGAATATATTCTCAAAAGCTTTATTTCTATCAACATTTTCTATCGCTAATTTCTCACTAATCTTCATTAAAGTTCGCAGTGATTTGACTGATTTCTTCCTAAGAACAGAATTTAAAGTGATTGAATCTTCAATAAAAATAGGATCAGATTCTCCCATATGATCATGAGAATAGTCTAAAGTCTTAGCTGGGGATAGTAAAATTATCATTACTTCTGAAATTTAAGCAAATATAATAACACTCCTACTGTATAATAGTTATCAATCTATGAAACTTACACTTATATTTGCGTATCAAAATCACAAATATGCATCAGGATAGCCTTACGATTAGAGATCAAGTGAACAGTTCATTGGAAGAATGGCGTGAACAGGAGAAAAAAGCCATCGATCTTCAGAAAATTGCTGGAGATTTGAGATTCGATAAAGGCATAGAATTAGTACTATTTAGAAAAGATTTATACGACGTGCGACCGAGTGTGGTCATACATAATCATAGTTTCGCAGCCAATTATGCCAGTCAAAAATTAGATGTAAATACAAGTCTTTTATTAGCTTCTGCAATTTCGTCTTTAGATACCATTGCTCCAAGTAAAATTGATATTGGAAAGTTAGGCTTGGAATGGAAAGAGGAGGCTTCTAAATTCAAGAATGTACAAGAATTTGTTCACTATAAACTAAGATCTTTTATCAATGCGGAGTCTCCCATTGAACAGCATAGAGATGTGGTATTATATGGCTTTGGGCGTATCGGAAGATTGGCAGCCAGGATGATCATTTCTAGCACTGGAAAGGGAGAACAATTAAGATTAAAAGCGATCGTAGTAAGAGCAAAATTGAAAGATCAATATGAAGAAGCGACGAAAAGAGCAGCCCTATTAGTCTCTGATTCAGTGCATGGTGAGTTTTCTGGGGTGGTAGAAGTTTCAGAAAAAGGAGACGAATTATCGATCAACGGGAATAGGATTAAGCTCATATTTGCTAATAGTCCTGCTGAGATAGATTATACTCAATATGGTATAGAGAATGCCTTATTGATTGATAACACAGGTGTATGGAGAGATGAAGAAGGCTTGTCTAATCATCTACGTCCGGGTATTGGGTTGGTGCTACTTACAGCTCCTGGAAAAGGCGAAATACCAAACATTGTATATGGCGTAAACCATGAATCAGTAAATCGGGATGAAAGAAAAGTATTTAGTGCCGCCTCATGCACGACCAATGCTATAGTGCCAGTTATCAAAATCATAAAAGATAATTTTGGTATTGAGAAGGGTCATCTAGAAACCATACATTCTTATACAAATGATCAAAATTTATTAGATAATTTTCATAAAAAACCAAGAAGAGGAAAAGGGGCACCGACAAATATGGTCATCACAACCACCGGTGCGGCCGATGCGGTGTCTAAAGTATTTCCAGAAATGGATGGTAAGTTATCGGGTAATGCTATTCGAGTACCGACACCAAACGTATCCATTGCCATTCTAAATCTTACCTTGAATTCTACGACTAATGTCAATGAGTTAAATTCTAAGATTAAAGAGGCTTCCTTGTATGGTGGATTTATCGAACAAATTCACTTTTCTAATTCTACCGAATATTCATCAAGTAATGCGATTGGGACTAATACAACATCTGTCGTAGACGCACCAAGTACTAAAGTATCACAGGATGGTAAAAATGCAGTTTTATATCTGTGGTATGATAATGAGTATGGATATACGGCCCAAGTGGTTCGACTTTCCAAATATTTAGCTAAAGTTAGAAGATATATATATTACTAGAAACCATAGATTTCTAGACCCATATGAAGCAATATGCTACAGCGCTTTGCATTGCCACTCTAATATTTACATTAGCTAGCTTATTGCAACCTTCTTTATTTAAAATACTGCCTAGCGACTTTAGCAGAACCAGCTTTTTATTAAAAACCTTAAACTCTGATAAGCTTCCAGAAGTTGCTATTTTTGGAAATAGTATTGCGATGTCATGTATAGATGCATCCACACTTTCACATCATGTTATCGGGAATCCATCATGTTATAATCTGGCCTCCAATGGTCAATTACTATCAGAAAGTTGCTTGTATTACCCAATGATAAAACCCTCCACTAAATTGGTCATCCAAATGGTACGATCATCTTATCTAGAGGAACCACTACAACCTTTAAGCAAGGCGACCTTAAGAAATTTTTATTTTTCTGAATACAATTTTGAGGAAAATATTGAAGATCTATTTCATATAAATGTAGGATTAGGATACATCCAAAATTCTTCCTCATTAAAGTTAAACTATGATCAGAGAGGGACTTTCGTCAATGCTTTCAATAAAGGATGCAAAAATCTAATTAAACCATCTAAGATTATTCATAATATAGATGAAAACTTAATTTTCCCTAGCGTATACGAACATAAAGTGATAGATACTAAATTGGAAATACTTATACAGGATCATAATCCTGAAAACCCAATTTACGACATTACCATAAACCCCCAAGTGCAAGACTACTTTATTAATGTCAAAAATTACTTTAAATCTAAAGGAGTCGAATTCTTGATGGTTGTCTATCCTTACAATGCTTTGTTAGATAATTATACGCCTGCATATAAAAAGCAAGTCAAGCAGGCATTGGAAGACTACAAAGTGCCAGCAATATCTCTCATGGACACTCTTATTCCCGAAGACTTTGTAGATGATTGGCATGTAAGTAAAGATGGAGCACAAAAATTAAGTATATCCTTAGCGAAGCATCTAAATAAAATGGGGTATGCTTTTTAACTCGGTAGAATTCCTTCTCTTTTTTTTTCTATTATTAATCCTTCTATTTTTTGTTAAAAAAAATCGGGAGCAGAAGTATTTGTATCTACTCGCGTCCTATATTTTTTATATGTGGTGGAACCCAGTTTTCATCCTACTTATTATTTTTTCGACAACGGTAGACTTTTTTATTGGTAAAAAGATATATAACAGCACAAATAGTAAGGCTTGGTTGATTGCAAGTTTATCCGCAAATTTAGGCTTATTGGCCTTTTTCAAATATGCTGGATTTTTTCAAGAAAATCTTTTATTTGGATTGAGAGTAATGGGGATAGAACCAAGCTGGACTAGTATAAATGTAGTTCTTCCAATTGGCATTTCCTTTTTTACTTTTCAAACTTTGAGTTATTCGATAGATGTATATCGTAAACAAATAATCCCAACGACAGACCCCTTAGATTTTGCAGTATTTGTATCCTTCTTTCCACAGCTGGTTGCCGGTCCGATTATAAGAGCCTCTGAGTTTTTACCCCAATTACAAAAAGAAAGAAGGTTAGTTTTTTCCAAATACAATTTGATCTTGATTTGTAAAGGTCTTTTTAAGAAAGTGATCATTGCTGATAACTTAGCATTTTTAGTAGATAGAATTTTTGAGAACCCAGCGCTGTATCCAAGTACATTTATAATACTTGCAGCCCTATGCTTTACGATACAAATCTATTGCGACTTTAGCGGTTATACAGATATAGCCATTGGGGTTGCAGGCATTCTCGGTTTTCAATTTCCCGATAATTTTAATAAACCATATTTCGCAAGAACGCCGAGTGAATTTTGGAAAAGATGGCATATGACCCTATCGAGATGGCTAAGAGATTATTTATATATTCCCCTTGGAGGAAACCAACATGGGAAATTATTTACGCTAAGAAATCTATTGATCACGATGATTTTGGGTGGTCTATGGCACGGAGCAAGTTGGAATTTTTTACTCTGGGGATTGGTACATGGAATGTTACTTATTGGCTATAGGATCGGTAATTTAGGAAGTAAGATAGAGAATCTAAAATTTGCATCTCTGAGTTCTTGGTTAAGCCTATTTGTTTTTCAGTATTTGGTTGTGTTGACTTGGATTATATTCCGAATCAAAGATCCAAATCAAATGTTATTGGCCCTAAGAAAATTTATACTTTTAGATTTTGATTTTGATTTCACAAGCCTAAGTGTTGGTACCATGCAGTTATTTTCTAACTTAATTTTAGTCTTAGTATTTGTCTTCTTGCATGTGTATTCATTTAGAGTGAAGGGAGTGGAATATAAGTTAGAACAGTATTCTTGGGGATTATTATTTGCTCTACTTTCGGTTGGAATTTTCACAAGTTACTTTTTTATTCCATTACAAGAACAACCATTTATTTATTTCCAATTTTAATACCTTCTGTGGTAATCTGTGCTATCTGTAGTGAAGTTTAATCTCACCCTTCAAAGTACTTTGCGAATTTGATTTGAAATGTTTTAAATTGCTGTTCTCCAAGGATCTTTCTGATATATTTGGTCTGTTGCTCGTTTAAAATCCTAAGTGATTTATTTTTTTGCGCATCTCCATGCTTACCTATTAATATATCTGCTCTTTGTCTTTTGTACCGATCAAAAGTACCATCTAATTGTAGTCTATTTTCATCACTAATATCCATTTCTGCTAATGCTTTTTCCGCAGCATCATCTATTTTTTTATTATTGGCTAAATCAATTTCAGCTCCTTTGCTGTTCCTGTTTTTGTTCTTTTTGTTTTTCTTCTTCTTTCCTTTATTTGGGCCTTTTTTCTTATTATTTTTCTTCCCTTTTTGAGAACCGGCTTTTTCAGTTTTTTGAGAGGTGTTTTGATTTTCTACCTTAGCATCTTGACAACCTAAAAAAAGCGAAAATGATAACAGAATGTAGATATATAATTTCATGTTTTTAGATTTTATTTTGATGAGCTACCCATATTCTTAAAGTAAGAATAGTATTTTTCTAATTGCTTCTTAGAAAGAACACCTTCTACTTCCAAATCTTGTCTATTTTTCAAATCCATTAATTTACCTCTAGCATCGGATCTTTCTAAATCCATACTCCGTATATCTTTTCTTTCGGATTCGTAGCGATTCAAAATATTAATCATTTCCTTTTCTTTTGTATTAGGTAGGTCCAATTCTGTAAGTAAATTTTCTAGAATGGAATTCCCCTCATCCAATTTTTGCACCATTTCAGTAGGTGGCGAATCTGTGTTTGATGCAACCTTTTTTGTCTTGCATCGGCAAAGAAAGATCAAAATAAGTATA
>Ga0209828_1000319_pt1 | contig 46982 bp, 45 predicted proteins | sample MaitaG_FD_187429 | JGI IMG/M metagenome (GOLD analysis project Ga0209828, IMG submission 187429) | Marine algal microbial communities from Maine, USA - Maine_Asex2 metaG (SPAdes) (version 2) | ecosystem: Host-associated > Algae > Red algae > Unclassified | place: Maine, USA | collected 2015-01-05
AGTCCTTTTTTTGATTTGCGATGTGATAAGCAGACAACCATTTTTCTAACTTTCCTTGGTCTGTAAATTGGTTTTGAATGGCTTTGGTCGCCGATGCTATATTTTCCTGTGTGAACCATTTATTATTAAATTCTGCATGCGTAAAGGCGGATTGAATTTCGGAATCTGAAGATGCATTACTCAGCACCTCCCCTAGTGCAACTAAACAATTCATTCTTTCTTCTAAAGTCATTAATCCTAAGCGTTTATTTTTTCCTTTTTTGTATGGACATATTTTCTCCACTTTTCCAATGCTTCTGTCATATCTGACGGTAATTCACTTTCAAATAGCATTTTCTCGCCGGTGATCGGATGTATAAATCCAAGACTTGACGCATGTAATCCTTGTCGAGGCAAAATCTTAAAGCAATTTTCTACAAACTGTTTGTATTTAGAAAATACAGTCCCTTTCATAATTCTATCACCACCATATTTGTCGTCATTAAAAAGAGGATTGCCGACTGATTGAAAAGATACACGGATCTGATGTGTACGTCCCGTCTCTAGCCAACACTCTACCAAACTTACATAATAAAGGGGCTCAATCACTTTATAATGGGTCACAGAATATTTACCCTCTCCTTCTTCTGAATATAAATGCATGTTCTTACGATGCTTTTCATGCCGTGCGATATATCCTGTTATTGTGCCTTCGTAAGGATCGGGCTCCCCCCAAACCAAGGCATAATACTTCCTTTCTATCGTGTGAGCTATAAATTGCTTCCCTAGCCCTTCTATCGCCTCTGGAGTCTTAGCAAGCACTAATAATCCTGTAGTATTCTTATCAATCCTGTGTACAAGCCCTGGGCGATCACCTTGATTTCCAGCCATCACAGGAATATCTTGACCCAGCAAATGATGGCTTACGGCATTGACCAATGTTCCCGTCCAATTCCCCAAACCGGGATGTACAACCATCCCTGCCGGCTTATGTACTACCAATAAATAATCATCTTCATATCGGATATCTAATGGTATGTCCTCTGGTGCGACAGAATCTGAATTATATGGAGATTTTGGTATAAAAACTTGAATTTGATCATTCGGTCTCACTTTATAATTACTTTTGACCGCTTTATCATTAATTAGAATAGATTCATCTTTGATGGCTTTTTGAATCCTAGATCGAGTTACTCTTTCTAATTTATTCATCAAAAAGAGATCTAGTCTTATTGGAGATTGATTCCTATCGACCTGGATATTAGCCAATTCCTCCATATCCAACTTCTTACTTTCTTTTTCCATTTTGATTTATTAAAATCCAAAAATTATCCCAATTCTATGCGATATATAATTTACGAAAGATGATTTCTCAGTGAAGTTGAGAGCTGGTACTTCAAAGGTGAAATCCTCCGCTGTATCGTATTTCATTCGACTTGCAGAAAAATAATGAATGCTTATACCCATTGCTATATTGGATACAATATTCAGTTGGCCACCTATTCCAAATCCATAGCTTAGGCCTAAATTGCCTTCCACGTCTATGTTAGATTCAAATTCTGGAGATTGAAATTCCTCGATTGTTTGCAAATAAGCATAATGTCCTCCAACATTGAAATCAAAATAGGGTTCAAATCTCGGAAGGTACCAATTTGTATAATATCTTCCTTGAATGTGGATACTTGCCACATTACTAGCAGTCCTAGCATCTACTACATCATAAAAAGATCGATCAACATATGAATTTGAAATTTGTTGAATTCTCCAAAAATGGGCTCCAAATCCTACGAAAATCTGATTGTTTGATTTCAGCTCTCTCATGACGCTAAAATTGAACCCTGGTCGATATGGATCAATATACTCCGAGAATGCGCCGACAGGAATCACTCCTAAGTAGCTAAATTCAATTAATTTAAATGGTTTGACATATTCCTCTTCATCTTGGGAAGACAAATCATTTTGAAAAAATACCAGGAAAAGTAAAATAATGGTTAGCCTCATGCTAAATTATTATAATCTTTGTAAGAATAAACAAATGTATGAAATCTAATCCATTGAAATTTAATTCAATTTGTGTACGAGAATGGGAGCATCAAACTAAAAATGAGCCTCATATCCTTCCAATCTATAATACTTCCGCTTTTGTATTTGATTCTATTGAGGAAAGCATCGGTATTTTCAAAGGTAAAGAGGATGGATACGTGTATTCTAGATATGGAAATCCGACATTGGCTACTGTTTCGGAGAAATTAGCAGCACTTGAGAGCATCGATTTAGAGGAACAAGCTTATGCGCTTCTGAGTTCTTCTGGCATGGGAGCTATAAGTATCGCTTTGCTTTCAAATTTAGAAGAAGGGTCAAAGATAATTACACATGGTGATTTGTATGGTGGAACCACTGAGTTATTACAAAAAGTGATGACAAAGTACGGAGTTACTGTTTTTTTGACCGACTTTCAGGACGAAGAAGCGTTGATTGCATTAATCGACAAAGAGCAAATTGACGTAATGTATATCGAATCTCCTTCTAATCCATTATTGAATTGTATAGATTTAGAAATGGTCACTAGTGTTGCGAAAAATCTGGAAGTTATCACGATAATAGATAATACATTTGCTTCACCTTACCTGCAGCGGCCACTTAACTTTGGCTTTGATGTGGTTATTTATTCAACCACAAAATACCTTAATGGCATGGGCAATGCATTAGGAGGTGCAATGATATGTAGGACCAACGAAATGTTTAATAAAATGTGGAGCATGTTAAAACTGATTGGTGCCTATGCAAGTCCAAACGATGCATGGTTGTTATACAATGGAATGAAAACATTTCCATTAAGAATGGATGCACATTGCTCTAATGCCTTAAAAATGGCTAACTATCTTGAGGAAAGTAGTAAAGTTATAAAAGTAAATTACCCAGGATTAGCTTCTCATTTCTCACACGAGATTGCAAAGAAACAAATGACCCAATTTGGTGGGATGCTTAGTTTCGAAATTAAAGGTGATATAGATCATACCTTGAAGTTTATCAATAGATTGAAAATGGTAACCATAGCGCCAACTCTTGGAAATGTAGATACATTATTATTGCATCCTGCTACTGCATCTCATTTGAAGGTTGATAAAGAACAAAGAGAAAAGGTTGGTATCACCGATGGGTTGATTCGATTATCCGTAGGCATTGAAGATATCAATGATTTAATTTATGATATCGAACAGGCTTTAGATTAGAATTGAGTGACCTGTGTTGATTTGTGTTTGGATGATCAAGTATAATGCTATTTCGGGGTTATTATAAACACTCTAGCTTTATAGTGATTTATCGATTTCCAATAAAATCGTAAAAAACATACTTGAATATGCTCTATATAAAACGGGCTATCCACTTTTTGATATGTTCCCATTTTTAATTAATTATAAAATAGAGCCAAATTGCTTCATACTACACTTAAAGCCGGCACTGCCATACCGGGCTACAATAATTTCATGTTTTTAGCAATCAAAATCTTAACTTCTGAATATCCCTGTACAATCCTTATATCTATTGATTAGAATCTCTCGTAGTCTATAGATCGCATCTACATGATCTTCTAGTGCTGAGTTGATGAATATTGAAATTGCTATCCTACAGTCAGGACTGATAATAGTATGGCAATAGTAGGTGCCGACACTACCATCATGATTGCTTTCTTGTCGGCCTTCTAATTCGTAATTACGCCAACCATAACTATAATTCTTTTTCCCAAAATGCATCAGATAATAGTTCTCTGAATTTAGATAATTATTTTCACCCAATAGACCATTTAGATTCATCTGAACAAATTCTGCATAATCTTCTATATTCATTGAGATATCTCCGGCTGGAAGCATGTAGTCTTCTAATTTATAATCTGCATCAGGATCGAGTGGTACTAATTCTTTTCCTTGCATCCAATGTCCCCAAGGATACTCTATATTCTCTTTGTTGGGAAATCCATTGTAATGATCTAATTGTAATTCTGCAAGTGTCTCATCTAATAACTCTTCGTAAGTCTTACCTGTTTTCAATTCTAATAACATGGCAGCAATTACGTAACCTGCATTGGAGTAGTTGTAATCGATATCTGATTTCACCGGCTTAAGCTCTAATACTTTTTTCGCAAAAACTTTTCTTTTCTCGTTTATTGGACCATCGAATTTTGGAATAGACATAAATTCTATACCCGATGTAAAGGGTTGGATATTTGCTGTATGTGACAATAATTGCTCTAGGGTTATATCCATATAAGGCGAGTGCAAAAAACTAGAATCCTTATAAACTTCTGAAAGTTGTATATCTAAATTTAGTACTCCTTCTTGAATCAATTTAAAGGCAATAAAAGAGGTGATTGCTTTGGAGTTACTTCCTAAGTGATATTTACTTGTAATTCCGACCTGATTTCCACCCACAGATTTTGACTGTCCCGATACATTAAAGTGCAACATTTGTGGTTGTATAACTGCGACTGCTATGGATGGTATTCCATTTTCGGCTAAACTATCAATACATAATTGTATGAATTCCGAATCTGACTCAGTAATAGGAGGTGAAGTAACCGAAGAATTAGTTTTCTTATTTGTAGAACAAGCCAGACAAAATATGAGTATAATTATGAAGGTAAATTTGAGATTATTCATGATTTTTCCAGTCTAAGATGACGCACTAATATGTCCCCTCTTACCTAATTCAATAGCCCTTAAGTTGGTGATTTTTCCTTCTGAAACATCGAATCTCAAAATCGTTCGGATACTATGAAAACCCTCATGCCCACAAGCTCCAGGATTCATATGGAGGATTTGTAATTCTTTGTCGGGCATTACTTTACAGATGTGAGAATGCCCACAGATATACAAGTTTGGTAATGATTTTTGCAAAATCTTTTTTACACGGCCTGTATACCTTCCTGGATATCCACCTATATGAGTCATAAAAACTTTAACTCCTTCACATTCGAATTCTAGATTAAGAGGCCATTGTTCTCGGACATTTTGCTGATCTATATTGCCATAGACTCCTCTCAAAATCTTAGAAGCTTCTTTTAAGGGACCAAGAATTTCGATTTGCCCTAAATCTCCCCCGTGCCAGACTTCATCTGCTTCTCTGCAGTGCTGAAGGATAGCTTCATCGAGATGACTGTGCGTATCGGAAATTAAAGTTATTGATTTCAAACTAGGAATTTCGTGTTGAATGTATCAAGTTTGAGTACTTCAAGTTGGAGATTAATAGTCTAGATTTTACCTAGTAACTACATATATTTTTTCAACTTTTACTTTTTCTCCACTTATAAATTTAAATAAGAATAATCCATTTAAATCATTAGGAATAGAATAGGTAAATGCATCATCCATTGGAGATGAATTAGATACAATCTTACCCGATAGATCGTAGATAATAATTTGTTCTACTACCTGGTCTGACTCAACTTGCAAGTAATCTGAAGTTGGATTCGGATAAGTTGTAATATTTAGCGTTTCATTCTTGTCTCTATTATTTTTGGATTTATCTATGGTTACAGTCACTGTATTAGAAAGCACTTCTCTAGCTATACCTTGATGAGTATAAACTGCGGTCTTATCAAAAGTTATGTGAATATCATAGAAATCATCAATACTTCTAAAACCATCTAATTCATCTTCAACGATCATTTTGACCGTCCCAACTTTTCCAAAACCAGACACAGGCTCTGAAGTAAGTCGTGTAAATCCAACATTGATATTACCAGCTTCAGGTTGAGCTAAAATTCCTTTTAATGGGGAATCATATGTAGCCCAAGATGATTCATCGATTTCAAATATGACACTTGATTCATCGATTAAATTCTGATCCATTCTGAAATTAATGGTCATTCCGTAAAAGTCAATGACGGGTGCTTCCAAACTTCCTAGACTCACATCTATCAATAGCCATTCACCTGAATCAATAACTGTTTGATCTGTACTTAAAGTAACCGGATATTCTGCCAATGCATAAGCACTTTCAGGAACTAATTTATTAGATTGTCCAAAATTATTTTCGATCTCTTCAGCATCATTTAAAGAAATATAACCATCTCCATTTGCATCAATATGCTTCAAGTCATGATCTCCATTTATTGCAAGATATCCCCAGTCTTCACTTTCGTTACCAGACCATTGATTAGAAGATTGAGATCTAGCGATACCATTATCACCTATGTTGTAACCAAAAGTCATTAAATCTTTAAGGTCGACAATTCCATCATTATTGAAATCACCTGGCCATACACATCCTACTTGACAGTTACAATTGGTATTATTATCTACAATATTTATCTCAATTTTCACAATATGGCAGATACCTGTAGATGTACAATATTCCAATTCGAAAGCATCTTCTCCTTCATATCCTGGCTCTGCGAAATAATCAATACTACTTTCTTCCACGACTATATCTGTATCGCAATTTTCAACACTCGAACCTGAATTTAGAATATTTATAATGCCATGGTTTGGATCTGACAGAACCGAAAAATTATATCCACCAACCGGCGCATTGTGTTCAATTATAAAGTTTGTTCCTGATTCAACAGTAAATTGATGTATTTTACTTTCAATTGGTTCATAATCACTAATGGAAATCAGAATTTTTCCGGTTAGAAAGGTAATTCCTGTGAAAATCTTATAATAATATACATTTCCCCCTGCCTCATCAAAATCTGGTGTGTAACTAAATTCGCCATTTCCATTATAGCTCAGTTCTGGACTATGGTCTACAATGTCGTAAACATCTTTATGATCGTTTTCAAGCACATTGAAAACTACTGTTTGATTGATGTTTGTTTCGATGTAGTCATCTACAACAACGGTATTTCTTAGTTCTTTCTCAACAACTTGTAAATTGATTTGCACGTTTTTTCCATCTACAGTAGAGAAAACAGCCACATCGTTTCCAGTATATGTGGTGTTCGGTGTATACGTGTATTCGATGTCAGATACAGCATTTATCAAACCATTGTCAGGTGATTTAAACAATGATAGATTAGAATCACCTAAATAAATAGTGATTGCCTCTTTATTATGCAAAGAAACGTCTAGTTGTTGATTGGTTGCGTCTTGGGATTTTATAATTCGTGCAATTCCCTCATTTCCAGTACCTATTGCATCTTGAGCAATATATCCAACATACCCAAAGTCTGAATTATCATCAAAAGTAAACTGAATTTGATTGTTGACAATGCTTGCTTGCCCTCCTGAAACATATGATAACGAACCTAATTCTAAGTCTGATTCCGATCCAACATCGTTTGATAATACATCGATAATAGAACCATTTTCGAATAAAACTACTTCATTCTGAATTTCGATTAGTGATGGCTTAAAAGTCAAATTAGCAATTGTAAATCTAGACTCAGTGAAGCCAGGAATAATTCCATTGTCGAAATATTCTATTGTTGAAGAAGATTGACCTAAATAATCTGATGGTGTTTCCCAAACCAACTCATATTCATTATTTCCCAGTGGAGTAATGGACGGAAATGGTAATCCATCTGTGGGCGCATTTGCCAATGTGGGTGTAGCTCCTAATGAAGTCAGCGTCAATGAAATAGAGCCATTTTGCTCTCCATTTAAATATAAGAATTCTGGATTTAACTGAGCAGTTAAGTAAGTGGCCACGAAAAGGCCAATTGAAATGAGTATGATTCTAAAAAATAGCATTGAAGCTAGAATAAGTTTTGGTTCTAATTGCAAAGATATCTCTATAACGCTAAAAGCACGATTTATGCTGCATTTTTTATAAAATATTAACATATATAAATACTATAATTATGAAGACGAGATAAAAGCTTGATAAATAGCATTATATATATTAAAAAATCTGCCTAGGCTTTATAAAAATAGATTATTTTTATTAATTCTTGTTGTTATATTTAAGCTCCTGTTTATAAACGTTCTATATATAACTAATTCTTACTATTTGAGAGACACCAAATTATATAAGGTTCTAAGCTCATTTTCGGCTATACAACTCAATCGTTTACACAAATACGTGTTATCGCCTTATTTTAATGTAAATGATCATTTGACGGTGGGTTTTGAAATTATAAAAGAAGCCATAAAGGAAGATAAGAACTTAGAAGTCAAAGAAATATGGGATGAAATATTCAAAGGAATACCCTATTCCGATATAAAATGGAGAAAATTTCTATCAGATATTGTTTCATTAATAGAAGGTTTTCTGATACAAGAATCCTTATCAAAGGAGGAATTGCTAAAATATAATATGCTCTTACAGGCTATTCGCAGGGAAAAATTAGAGGAATTACAAAAAAAGACGGTTACAAACGCGAATCGTGAAATGGATCGTAGATTGGAACAATCTGGAGATTTTTTTTATCAAAAATACCTCATTCTTAAAAATCAGTATAATTTGACAAGTCAATTTGAAAGGAAAAGGGTGAAACTAAGAAAGAAGCAAGCTCCTGCATCCGAACAACTGTTGGAAGTCTCTAAACAACTTGATATATTTTATTTATTGGAAAAGATGAGGCATGGAACTGATTTGTTGACTTGGAGAAAAATGTACAAGGCTGATATTGACTTAAGCCAATTCGAATTTACTTCGAAATTGATAGAAAAGAGCCAGTATCTAGATATTCCAGCTATAAAAATGTACTATAACATTTATAAAGCGTTTGTCGAGCCGGATGAACCTAAATACTATTTTGATCTTAAGGAATTATTTATAGCTGAAATGGACCAATTCCCATTGGACGAGCAGCAAGAAATTTTTGACTCGCTAGTAAGCTACTGTATAGGGTCGATAAATAGTGGCAATAAAGATTTTATTCCTGAAGCCTTAGAAATGTATCAAAAAGGGATTGACACTGGTCTATCATTGGTAGATGGGGAGTTATCCCCTACCACTTTTCGAAATATTGTAGGTCTTGCACTTCGATATCAATACTTGAATTTTGCGAAAGAATTCATTCAAGAAAAAGCGTCTTTGGTAAATAAGAAATTTAGAAATAATGCCGTAAATTATAATTTAGCCAGAGTTCATTTTTATAAAAAAGAATTCAATGAGGTTCTAGATTATTCAAATCAAGTCAATTTTGAGGATGTCTGGTATAACATAAATACGAAAGCTCTTCTCCTTGCTACTTATTATGAGTTGGATGAGGATAATGCTTTAGAATCTCTGCTTACTTCCTACAACGCCTATATCCGTCGAGAAAAATCTCTAGAAGAAAAGAGAAGAATGCCTTATTTGAATTTCATCAAAAGTATTCGAAAAATGATTAAGATCAATCCTTTCGACAAAGAAAAAATCAAAGCTCTCAAGAAAGAAATAGAATCTACTAAAGCCATCAACAAGGCTTGGTTATTAGAAAAGATAAATGAAATTCAAAAATAAAATAAGCTTCATTTAAATAAATTATGGCTTTAGCATCATAACTTTAATCGTATGTTACTCACCTAAGAAACTTATGAAGTTTCTGACCCTCTCTTGATCATACAGAAAAAAGAAGGTTAGAAACCGCACCAAGAAAAAGGTCTGAAGTAAACTACACACAACTTTCTACCATTCATCATGTACTTATGAATATCTCTATTAATTTTTATACTTAAAATTCGAAATTAATTAGAATTTGTCCAATGCTTCTTTGTAGGTTGCTAGACATCGTTCCCGTGCTTTTTTGTGATCGACAATCGGTTTGGGATAAGAATCGGATTCTAATTCAGGAATCCATTTTTTAATATATTTTAAATTTTTATCAAACTTTTTAGTTTGCGCGTCTGGACTAAAAATTCTAAAGTATGGTGCCGCATCTGTTCCAGTTCCTGCAGCCCATTGCCAACCACCATTGTTACTCGCCAAATCAAAATCTAACAATTTTTCGGCGAAATAAGCTTCTCCCCAAGACCAATGAATAAGGAGGTGTTTGGTAAGAAAACTTGCAACCACCATTCTTACGCGATTATGCATGTAGCCCGTTGCATTAAGTTCGCGCATACCTGCATCTACAATAGGATAACCTGTAATGCCATTGCACCAAGCTTTAAACTCTTCCTCATTATTTCTCCACGAGATTGTATCATATTTAGGTCTGAATGCACCTTCTATGACATGTGGAAATGCGGTTAATATTTGAGAATAAAAGTCTCGCCAAATTAATTCTGAGAGAAAAGTTTGATTTAATTTAATTGCTTTTCTTGCCTTTTCTCGAATGCTTATGGTTCCAAATCTAAAATGAACTCCAAGTTTTGAGGTTCCATCTTTGGAGGGATAATCTCGATTTTTATCGTATGATTTGATTTTAGACTGTACTACGGTTGTTGACGGAAACTCAATTCCTGATTCCACAAAGTTCATTTCTGATAGAGAGATCATTGGAGACTTTTCCCTTTGCACGAAATTATTCGCGTACTTTGTAGAAGGATAGGAAGTCAGATAATATGACTTACCTCTTTTCAGTTTTGTTTCCAATTTTGCAAGCCATTTTCTTTTATAGGGGGTAAACACGGTGTAAGGCAAGCCATCATCTTTAGTAACTTCTTCCAATTCAAAAATCACATGATCTTTAAAAGTTAAAAATTCTATATTTTTGGTAGCTAGTATTTTTTGCACGCCAGCATCTCGCTTAATAGCATAGGGTTCGAAATCTTTGTTGGTAAATACTGATGAAATATCATGTTCTCCCATGATTTGTTTCCAGATTTTCTTTGGTTTCCCATAATAAACTAAAAGTGTACTACCATATTCTTCCAACTCATTTTTTATTCGTGTCAATTCTTGATGTATGAATTCTACACGAGCATCATTTTTAGGTAGCTTATCTAAGATATTTCGATCGAAAATAAAAATACACTGAACCGGATAATCACTTCTCAAGGCATGATATAACCCCGTATTATCTTCAAGTCGTAGATCGCGTCTGAACCAAAAAATATTCTTCATAATATACATGTAACAAATTGATCAATTTATAGTTGTAAATGAAAGTTTAAAACTTATAAAGTAGATCCAAAGTAATTTGAAAATATTGAGACTTATTAAATAGTTTTGATATTTGTTATTAAGATATAACTTTGCCCCTGATAATAAACCAATATAAGCTATGAAATACCTATTTCTTTTCACGTTGACTACCCTTCTATTTGCTTGCAAGTCAGATTCTGCTTCTGAGACTACACCTAAATCAAGTGAACTTTTAGAAGCCCAAAAGTCGTATGAAGCAAATCCTGACAATGTTACAGCTAACACCTATATTGATCAGATTCTTAGACAAATAGGCAATGTCAGTGACAATCCAAGAGAAATAGTAAGTCTATCTGAAACTGGTTTAGAAATATCCGAAAAAATGAATTTCGAACCTAGAACTCGAAACTTTTTGTTTAATTTGATAAAAGAGGATTATGGTAATAAGTCTACTCCTTCAAGAATATTGAATTTGGCAAATCAGATGAAAAAACTAGGTAGAGCACAAACATCTAATATTTTGTATAGATCCTTGATTGAAAATTTTGGTAGCAGCCCAGAAGCAAATGAGGCTCAATCAGCAATAGATCCTGCGGTATCAAATATGGATAATTACTTGATCAATATTGGAGAAGAAATATTTAAAGGAGAGACTAATAAATTTGGCATTAATAGAAATGCTGCTCTAAAATATGTGGATGCTTGTGAAGCATATGCATTGAGTTTCCCAAATTCGCCTAAAACCCCTTCCTACTTATTTAGAGCTTCTGAAATTGCAAAAAGTATTCAAACTTACCCAAAGGTGTTAAGTTTGTATGATTGGATAATAAATAGATATCCGAATTACGAAAAAACTCCAACAACCTTATTTTTGAAGGGGTTTGTAATGGAGAACGATTTGAAAAATCAAGATAAGGCGAAGGAGATATACACCGAATTTCTTGATAAATATCCACAGCATGATTTAGTTGCTGATGTAAAGTTCCTATTGGATAATTTAGGTAAAACAGATGAGGAAATACGTCAGATCATTGAAGAAAAACAGAAAGAACTTAAAAGCAAGGAAGGCTAATTTTTAGCTTTCAAATATAATTTCTCTGGTTGCAATGGGATTAAATGTGGTACCTTTTACTTTTGCGGTAGCAGTCAATTTATAAGTAGATTTTACTCCTTTTATTTTCTTAGCTAAGGCTACTAATCCTTTATTTATAAAGCTTGCTTGTTCGAAATGATCCATTTCTGATAAATTCTCAACGAATGGCAATACAAAGTAAATCTTCTTTTGAACCCCTTGAGTTACCAAGAAAGACTCACTTAATATGATAGACCCTAAATCATATTCATCGATCAGTTTACTTTCTTTTCTACCTCTTTGGTATTTTTCCACTAATGTCAATTCAATATTCTCTACTTCTTGGTCTCGTAGGGTCGTAAGCAGAATATCTCCATGGATCATACCTTCGCTTAAGGATATAGGGTCATCTATCAAAATAGTCATTTTAATCCCTTCAATCCCTAAAATGTCTTTTAGCTTTTTAAACATATATCGTTATAAATGCATTTTTGGATAGAAAAGTTTCTTAGAAGGGTATATATCAATCGTGCTAAATATTAGCTGCTTAAAATATTTTCTTGAATAGTTCATTCTCTAATTAAAACATTGTCGAGAGCAATAGACTTAACTCACAAGGATTTCTAGTTACTTACAAATCTTGCATGCCAACTTTCCTTAAGTGGTTTTATCCAATGAGTAAGGAATTCTCCTTTAGTTTTCACTAAATGATCGAAGACCAATGTTTCGTCATTGATGGTTCCATTTTGGTAGGCTGCAATAAATTTATCTTTGTGTAAACACTGAATTTCTTCTTTATCATCCATATAACAAAAATGCATTCGGTCAAAAAAGTCTGCATTCATTTTAGTGCTGAGTTCCTCTACTAAGTGAACTGATTTATCGGTTGAGCATCCACTAACTCCATGATTGGTTTCGTCCGCCATAAAGACTATAAAGCGCTTATGAAACAGATTGGCATAGCCTTGAATTGGGATTCCGTGGCTTTCCCATGTATCTGCAAAGTCGTATAATATGTGTCTTATTACATCAATGTCATCGTAGTCAAATTCTTTAGTAGATTGATAAATCCAAATTTTTGAAGACATGGGTAAGGCGATAACTTCTCTTAACATAGGACTACCATTGATTACTTTGAACGATTAATTCGGAAAGATCAAACGCCATGATTTCCTCTTGTTTTTCAATGGCTTTCAATCCATCTCCTAACATGGTAAGGCAAAAAGGGCAATTTGCTGCAACAATTTTTGCACCTGAGGCATCAACTTCTTCGATCCGGTCGATATTTATTCTTTTATCTCCCGCTTCATCTTCTTTAAACATTTGAGCTCCTCCGGCCCCGCAACATAGCCCATTTGTCTTGCATCTTTTTAGTTCTACTAATTCTGCATCTAATGCCTCCAAAACCTTACGAGGTGCCTCGTATACCCCATTGACTCTACCTAGATAGCATGAATCATGGTAAGTGAGTTTTTTTCCTTTGAATGGCCCGCCGTCCACTTTTAGCTTTCCATTATCTATAAGCTCTTGCAATAGTTGTGTATGATGCACAATATCATATTTACCTCCGAGTGCAGGATATTCGTTTTTGATTGTATTAAAGCAATGTGGGCAAGCTGTGACGATTTTTTTTACGCCATATCCGTTCAATATTTCTACATTTTGAAGGGCTTGCATTTGAAAAACAAATTCGTTCCCGGCTCTTCTTGCTGGATCGCCTGTACAGCTTTCTTCCTCTCCAAGTATCGCAAATTCTATTCCTATATTAGCCAAAATTTTGGTCATGGCTATGGTGACCTTTTGAGCGCGTGCATCATAACTTCCTGCACAACCAACCCAAAATAAAATCTCCGGATTTTTCCCTTCAGCGGCGTACTCCGCCATTCTCTTTACTTTTATATTTTCCATGATCTTCTTGTCGATTTATTCTTCCAATTGCTTCGTCCAAGCATCTCTTGCATCTGGCATTTGCCATACGGCTCCAACTTGTTCCAAGCTATTGAACATGGGGAGCCAATCTTTTGGTCCGGCGGACTCTGTCAAAATATCATATCTTCTCAATTCCAGAATTGGAGCTAAAGGATCTATCAATACAGGGCAAGCTTCTACACAAGCATTACAGGCAGTACAGGCATAAATTTCTTCTTTACTGATATAGTCAAATAAATTTTTACCATCATCATAGGAGGCTAAGTCGGTAATATTTTCTTTTTCTATGTGATCGGATACTTCTTCTACCCGATCTCTTATATCCATCAAAATTTTACGTGGCGAGAGTTTTTTTCCCGTTTTGTTTGCTGGACATTCGTCGGTACATCTTCCACATTCAGTACAAGTATAAGCATTCATCAAAGTGCGCCAATCTAGATCAAAAATATCTTTTGCTCCAAACGCAGGTAGTTCTTCTGGCATTTCCTCTGGAGGCTGCTCTTCTATCAAACCCATCATAGATTTTACTTCATTCATGATTTCTGGCATATTTTTCATTTCTCCTCTTGGGCTTAATTTTGCAAAATAAACATTAGGGAAAGCAAGAAATATATGTAGATGCTTGGAGAAAGTGAGGTAAATAATAAATCCAAATACCACTAAAATGTGCAGCCACCAACCAAATCGTTCAATGCCTAACAATACACCCTCAGACATTCCCCCAAACATAGCTGGTCCAAGCCATGAGCTTATTGCAAAATTACCTGTATCTATGAAATGAGGAGAATTTATGCTTTGAAGGACGGTATCTGCTCCGTTCATGGAGAAAATTCCGGTGAGAAGGAGTAATTCGCCAACTAAGATGAGGTTTCCATCCATGGTTGGCCAACCCTTCATTTCTGGCTTGACAAACCGTGGGACTTTTATGATATTTCTTCTGACAAGAAAAACAACCGTAGCGATAAATGCTAAAACAGATAAGATTTCTATAATACTTATTATAAAGGTGTACAAACCACCGAGAAAGCCTGCAAAGAATCGATGAGTCCCAAAAATGCCATCAATTAAGATTTCCAGTAATTCTACTTGTGTCATAAGAAAAGCGACATAAATGAAAAAATGGAAAACTGCAGGAATCATCCTTTTGAACATTTTTTTTTGCCCAAAGGCGACAAGGAAGGTATTCTTCCACCTAGTTCCTGAATCACTTATGAAATCTACTTCTTTTCCAAGAAGAATGTTTTTTCTAAGTCGACTATACCTTTTAAAGGCAATGTATCCTACCCCTCCTAAAATCAGAATGAATAAAATTTGTTGGATTATACCCATGTATGAATTAAATGTTATAGAGAACAAAATACAAAGAATGTGCTATTTTTAAGTTCTAATAGCAGATTAATACAAAATGTTGATATTCAAATCAATAAAATTAAGATATGGGAGAATTATTAGTGCTGGATAATGATCAAATTGATAAGAAAATCAAAAGATTGGCTTATGAAATATATGAGCAGAATTGTGATATTAAAACACTGTATCTAGGAGGGATCAATAATAATGGTTTGGCATTTGCAAAAATTCTAAAAAAGAATCTTAAAAAAATCTCAAACTTAAAAATAGAATTAGTTCAAATAAAGATGAACCCAGCAGATCCAATGGAGGAAATTTCTTTATCCATCTCCGCAAAGGATCTTCAGAAAAAGACCATCATTGTTGTAGACGATGTAGCTAATACGGGTAGGAGCATTTTCTACGCATGTAATCCACTGCTAGAAAGTGTTCCATTGAGTATACAGGTAGCTGTTCTCGTGGATCGAAAACATAAGTCATTTCCTATAAAAGTGGACTATGTTGGGCTGTCGCTAGCAACCACATTTAAAGAAAACATTCGTGTTATTCTTGGAAAAGAGAAGAGCGTATATTTACAATAATTAAGCATGTAATATTTGTTGCCTTTCTAGCAGTACCTCTTCCGTTTCTTCTCTATCTGGATCTTGTACACAACAATCGACTGGACATACGGCAGCACATTGAGGTTCATCATGAAAGCCTTTGCATTCTGTGCATTTATCAGGGACAATGAAGTAAATATCATCATCTACAGGTTCTTGCTTATCATTAGATCCAACTATTTTCCCACCTTCAAGCGTATAGTCTTCTGTTATGTTAGTTCCTTCGGAGATCATCCATTCAAAACCGCCTTCATATATTGCATTATTGGGACATTCTGGCTCGCAAGCCCCACAATTAATACATTCATCTGTAATAATAATAGCCATAATCTAAACTCTCTTATGATTTACAATATTCATTAAAAAGGATATTGCGAGGTAAGTCATCATAGTCACGAGTATAACCAACTCTTTTTTGATAATAAATACCACGATAAATACAACAACGCAAACCATTAGACCTAAGTTCTGTCTCCAACCTTCTTTTATTGATTTTAATGAAAACATGGTCATATTTATCATCATTAAAATCCCTAAAAGGATTGGAATTACAGCAGCCATCATGGAATGTTGCAAAAGATGTTGTATGGGAACTATTCCACATATATCAGCAATGATCAAGCCGATTATAAAAAGTGCAGCCGCCGGTGTGGGAAGGCCTAGGAAGCTACTAGATTCTTCTGTAAAGTTAAATTTTGCCAATCGTAAGGCACTTGCAGAAAGAAAAACAAAGATTCCAAGCAATACAAGGACATCAAAAGTGACCACTTGGTAATACAACCAAGCTGGAACAACTCCAAAGCTTACCATATCTGAAAGTGAATCCAATTGCTTTCCTAATTCGTTGCTATTTCCGAGCAATCTTGCAGCCAATCCATCTAGGACATCGAATAGAATGGCTAAAAACAAGCAAAATATAGAATTTTTGATATCTGATTGTGTCAATGCCAAAAAACCCGCACATAGATTAGCTAGTGTAAGTAGGTTCGGAATAGATATTAATTGACGATTTTTCACAAATAGATTTAATAATGTATTAAATTATATACATATGAAACTTAAATAATGTTCGAATACGTATATAAATTATATAATTTTAGGGTGAAGTTTATATTATGAAGACTTCATTTCTATATATACATTGTAAATATCAACAAAATGAAATTAATACTCTCAAGAATAGTCTGTTTATTTACTATTATCCTTCTGATAGGAAGTTGCTCTAGAAATCCAGTAACTGGTAAAAAGGAAATAATGCTTATGTCAAAGTCACAGGAGCAAGCCTTAGGAGATCAGTCTGACCCAAGTATCGTAGCTTCCTATGGCTTATATGAAAGTCAGAAATTACAAAGTTTTATAAATCAAAAGGGTCAAGAAATGGCGAAGGTTTCGCATAGACCAGGTCTCAAGTATGAGTTCAAAATATTGGATTCGCCGGTTGTAAATGCTTTTGCATTGCCCGGTGGCTACGTTTATTTTACGAGAGGGATCATGGCTCATTTTAATAATGAAGCTGAATTTGCAGGGGTGTTAGGCCATGAGATTGGCCATATAACGGGTCGTCATTCAGCAAAACAATATACAAAGCAAATGTTGGGGCAAGTTGGTTTTATTGCAGGGATTGTAGTAAGTGAAAAGTTTAGGCAATTTGCCAATGAAGCCAGTCAAGGGTTGGGTTTATTATTTCTAAAATTTGGCCGAGACCATGAGTCAGAGTCTGACGAATTGGGGGCAGAATATTCTAGTAAAATAGGTTATGATGCACATGAAATGGCAAACTTTTTCCAAACTTTGAAGCGTTTGCAAGAGCGAGCAGGAGCCAGTATTCCTAGTTTCATGTCTACTCACCCTGATCCGGGAGATCGATTTAATGAAGTTCATAGTCATGCTGATGAGTGGCAAAAGAAATATCCAAATGCTACAAAAGTAAATCGTGAAGAGTATTTACAGCGAATTGATGGATTAATCTATGGAGAAGATCCACGACAAGGTTATACAGAAAATGGAAATTTTTATCATCCTGAATTAAAATTTGTATTTCCATATCCATCAGATTGGCAAATACAAAATACGCCTGCTATGGTACAAATGGCACCAAGAGATGGTAAAGCATTGGTGCAATTTGCCTTATCCACTGAAAAGACACTGGGGGCTGCTTCAAATAAATTAGTTACAGACGCAAAGCTCAAAGTGCTGGAGCAGAGCAATGTGACTGTCAATGGTCTTAAAGCCATTGCGATGTTAGGCGACCAAATCCCAAAACAACAGCAAGGTGCTCAAGAAGCAGGCCAGACGTTAAGAATTTTGAGTTATTTTATTCAGTATGGGCAATACATATACCAATTCAGTGGTATTTCTAGTCAAGGGGATTATAATCAGTTTGCGAATGCATTTAAAGGAATATTCAAAGGGTTCAATAAATTGACCGATCAGAGTAAGCTCAATGTGAAACCAACTAAGATAAAATTAGAACGCGCTAAGAAAACAGCTAATCTTCGTACTGTATTGACTGGACTCGGGGTCAAATCAGATAAACTTGAAGAATTGGCTATTGTGAATGGTATGACATTAAATGATAGCGTCGAGAAAGGAACACTGCTAAAGACTTTAACTAATTAACAATATTTAATAATAGCTTATGGTGGAAATGAGCTACTTGTTGAACTAAAGAATGTTTGCCGTCATTGATAATTTCGATGTCGGCAAATTTTCTTTTATACTGCTCGGTAGATTGATTATTGACTCGTCCTAAGACGGAATTTCGATTCAGATTATTTCGCTTCATCACTCTGTCTATTCGTAACTCTGTAGGAGCCGACACTAGAATTATATGATCAAAAGCCCTATGATTACCAGATTCGATGATCAAGGCTGCTTCTTCTATTGCGTACGGAGATTTTTGTTTTTGGAACCAACTAGAGACATCTTGGTGTACAGCAGGATGCACCAAGCTATTAAGCTTAATTAATAGCTCTTTATCATTAAAAATCTGTTCTGATATATTTTGCCTATTGAGTTGTCCGGACTCCAGGTAAGCCTCTCTTCCAAATAAATTCACAATCTCTCCTACTAAGCTTATATCACTGACCATCAACCCTTTGGCTCTATCATCCGCATAATAAACCGGGATTTGATATAGTTCGAAAATACTGCAAACCAATGATTTGCCCGAACCAATGCCTCCAGTAACTCCAATCTTTAAGGTTTTCAATACTTATGATTTTGGACTCGCAAATTAAGGAAAACCATGTAACTTTGTCATTAAAGAAATAAATTATCATGTTAGTCAATGTACCTGAAACACACGATGTTATATCTCATGAAGATATTTCTCCCCCATTGTTTAAAAATAAGTTTTTAGATTCATTTTCTAGGGTATCATGGTTTGTTCCGATGTTACTTTATATACCTGTAATTATCTATTGTCTTTATAAAGCTTTTACTGCAACTTATCTGTCCGGTCTGCAGATATTCCTATATTTTTTGCTTGGCTTAGGAGTTTGGACTTCCGTTGAATATTTCTTTCATCGGTTTATTTTCCATTATGAGGCAAAGTCCAAATTAGGAAACATTTTTTTCTACTTGATTCATGGTATCCATCACGTATATCCTGGTGATTCTAAGCGATTAGTATTGCCTCCAGCCATGAGCATCCCACTTGCATTTGGCTTTTATGTAATATTTTCTAGGCTACTTGGGGATATCCATTACGCTTTTTTCTCTGGTTTCATTTTAGGATACGTTTTGTATGACACCATGCATTATGCAATGCATCATTTCCATTTTATAAAAAATCAATGGTTTCTAAAAATGAAGAAACATCATATGAGACATCATTTTGCAGATCCTGAGGCAGGATTTGGTGTAAGTTCAGATGTTTGGGATAAGGTATTGAAAACAAATTTTAGTAAAAAGAATGTCAATTAAGAATGTCAATTAGATTACAAACTTTTCTAAGCTTCTTTTTTTAACTTTAATACAAGAATATTCTTTGTCACGATAATTTATTCAAAATAAATACATTACAGACAAATTAATTCATCCTTGTAACCAAATGTAAAATTTTGAAGCGAAATATGGGTAATCTACTTTTAATTTGTCTTAATTTATGGTCAAAAATTTAGCCGAATTAGATCAATTCCAATCTTTTTCACCAGCACTTGTGTACTGGACAATATAATTTCACGCTTACAGTGTTCTAACTCTACATCTGAATATTCTGTACACATGAGAACAAACATTTAAGAATCAAGGATCAACATGTAACGACACAAAACAGATTACTCCACTTTATCTAAAATAACATAGTCCCACACTTATATTACCTGACAATAACCTCATCCTAAATATCTTTTAATTTCATAATAACTTTTTAATTAGGTAAATTGTATAATCACAGTTTACTAAAGATTCAGAATGAGTGTTATATATGGGCTTTGGGATAGAAATAATAAGGTAATTAAAAAAGAATGGCAAATAGAAATAGCGAGTCAAAACGCATGGTGGCAACCTAAGATAACAAGTGAAGTAAAGGAAGATAATTGTTTCTTTGGAGGAGCATTTCTTGAAGTTGATGAGTTAGGAAAGAATGACAACATAAGTAAGAGCCATAATTTGCAAATTATTTGTAATGCTAGGATAGATAATCGAAAAGAACTAGAATCTAAATTACGAGTATCAGATCAAATAACAACAGGGCAACTAATCTTGTTAAGTTACAAAAGATATGGCAGGGAGTGTCCTAATCATATTATTGGGGCTTTTTCTTTTGCGATATTTGACATTCAGAATGAGAGTATATTTTGTGCAAGAGATCATGTTGGTGTTAAGCCTTTCCATTATTCCCAATTTAAGAATTATTTTGTTTTTGGCACACTTAAGAGAACCATGCTATGTCTCCCGTTTAGTGATAAAAGCCCTAATTGGGATTTCAAATTAGAGAAACTCTTAAATTATAATCACACAGAAGAAGCAACGGAGTATAAAAATGTTCATAGATTACCACCTGGAAGTTACCTTTATCTTGAAAGAAAAAAACCACTTGAGATAAAAAGATATTGGTCATTAGATTCCGCTTTAGAGGTTGAGCCTAAAAGTGATGAGGAATATTTTGATGGATTTAGGTTCTTAATCAAACAAGCCGTTTCGTGCCGTATGCACGGCACCAATCGGATAGGCTCCCATATTAGTGGAGGGTTAGATTCATCCGGTATTCTTGGCATCGCTTCTGAGGTTGGAAGAGAAATGGATATTGGTGTTGAAGCATTTTCGTATACTGTTCCAAAACAATTTGAAAATGAAAAATTGGCCTTTGAGAATGAAAATCCTCTTATTTTCAAGCAAATAGAATTTTCTGAAATCGATCATTTGCATCGAATAGAAAGGAAGATATTTAGAACTAGAAGAAAGGTATTAGAACTAGAGGCACAATGGACTGATGGATATTCAGCTTTAAATAAACTCAGCACAGAATATGAGATGCAGCATAAGGTCCATAAAGAAGGATTATCAGTCGTGCTCTCAGGATTTTTGGGGGATGAACTTCCTACTTCATTTGCAAGAGCACATTTTCTAGAGCATTTAGACAAAGGTCATTTGGTGAAATATTTTTCATCAAAGTATCGAGGAGAATATAGACTATCATTTTTACTAGGGTCTTTATTTTTTAAGATGACCAATAAGCTTGGCGTATTATCGACTCAACAATGTGCTGAAATTTACCAAAACTATAGATTTGGAAGGTCGTCTTATAATAAGAAATTTATTGATGATTGCCTTTTTGACTTAACGTATTTTGATTCAAAATTTTTAGCAGAAACTATTAAGAATAATAACAGAACTGAATATATCCATGGATATCCTTTTTCACTAAAAGCCTATCAAAAAAATCACGTCCACCGTCGCATTTCTAGCATGAGAATGGAAAGTGAGAATTTAGCTGGTTTGAATTTTCACGTTCAATATCGCTATCCATTCTCAGATATTCGCCTACTGCAGTTTGTGCTTTCTCTTCCGGTTGATCAAAAGATAGGTCCTGATGTAAATAGAAGGATTTATCGTAAAAGTATGGGGAAGTATATTCATCCTGATATCCTTTTAAGAGATAACAAAATGGGCCACATAAAACCATTGGTTTCATTTTATAAAGACAATACTATATATAGTCTATTTAGACTATACCATGATCTCAAGCAAAAGGACTTAGTTCCCTACTTGAATCGAACTAAATTGGATGATTTGATGGAAAAAAAATCTCCTCCAAAATTCCTAGCCAAATATTTAATGTACGGTGTACTAGCTAATGAGGGTAAAATGACATTCTAGAAACTGGTAACTGTATGAATCCGCTCTCATCATCTTCATCTTTTATTATTTGGCCTTCCAATTTTTAATAATAGCATCTAAATTTTATTTAGATAAATTTCATCGGACTCATATGAGAAAACTATGAAAATTAATTTAGCTCTATATTTTACAAATGATGCATCCTACTTATTCTTAGAAATTTAACCTACTCGAAGTTTCTTTTTACATTTTCATAAAATGCATAATCCTTTGAATTCAATGATTCTATAGTATTACATATCTTTTTAGAATATAGAACGTCAGTTTTTTTCATATTTACATTTAGTATGAATTGAGATAGGTCTTTTTGCAACACGGATTTCATCTTCTGTAAGTGGATGTAGAAATTTTCTTATTGACCTATCTCATAGAAAATCTTCGAGTTGTAATGGCGAACAAAGACAAGTAAAAATTTTGAAAATAGCTATTTTGAATAAACTCCTCAAACGATGCCATCTGTTGAATCAAATGAGGTAATGATATTTTTTGTGTTATGCTATTTAGATATTGATAATAGGAATATAATAGCTCTTTAAGCTCTCTAATGCAAGTAATATATTGGCAATTCACTTAAATACTTAGATACCTAGTAGCATAAAAGTGACCATGAATAATATCTACATCCTGCAAAAAATTAGTTTTAGAAATTTTCTCCTGGAAGTGTGTTTGCTTTTTCTTTCTAATTTCTATTGCCTTAGGACTATCGTTTAGTTTTAAATCTCCATAATCAAAAAAAGTTTATTCTCCATTGCTTTAACCAAAGCAACTCACTTATAAAACCATCGTATTTATAGATAACGATATGTTTCTTATGAATACCCCTAGCTTGTACGGGAGTGCAATCAATAATGAAATTTTGTTGAGGTCTGTGGATATTAAAAATATTGGAACAAACAGAATGGAAGAGAATGCAACCTATTGGAATACACTGCTTGAATTATTCACTATTAAGAGCCCAACGTTTCTACAGGCTTCTGTTTTAAAAGAAAGAATTTACAGCTATTATGACGCTTGATATATATCTGCAAATCCGCATTAAGGTTTTTTCAATCTTTGGAAGTGGAATATTTTCATATTGGTAAAAAATAAATTAATTCCTAAACAAGGAGATCTTTTTCTAGATTAGGTTGCCTTAGCTTTGGCTGTTCAGTCCATGCCAAAAAAGGTAAAAGAATTACCGAATCCATACGACTACCCTATCCATAGAACTTCTAGTATGCCAAATGAACGACATATAAAAAATTGCGACAAAATCGTTCCTGCTTACTTCAACATGCTGCTTATTACAAGGGTTAATCCTTTAGCTCAATATTTAGATGCAACTAATAATGGTAAAAACATCAACGAAATGATCAAGAAATTTAATCTAGATAAAAAATCAAATACCATCAATTAAACTTATTGTTGTCAATAAAGACTATTAAGAAGGCTATAGCGCTTTAATTTTAAATCTAGAAAATATGCATTAAAGATATTCAGCAATTTGATAGTACTTCACAAGATATATATTTTATATCCGATGACATTTATCATCTATGTAAACTCACCAAACCAATAGTAAATAATCAATTAGATTACATGAATAAGGCTAGGGATTTTGTGCTGAATCAAAATCAAAAAACTACTAATTGTGATATTAGGACAGATATCACGAACGAAATTTCAAGAAATATATATTTAAAAATAAATTGAAGTCTATGTCTTAAAATTTACTATTCTGATCCGAGTATTCTTAACTTACTGATCTATTTCTTTTTTTATTATTCTACTTAAAGCTTCGTTAGCTAAGGGCTCTGTGAACAAGTTTATGTCCTTAATCAATGTATGTATTTTATCTTTGTTCCCAGATTCTATTTGAATCGACAAATTAGATTTAAAATTCTGGATTGTAGATATTTCATTCTCAGTTAGATATCTCCTATTGTCTTTCAGAAATTTGGTAATGGTCCTGATCATTTCATGTCCTTCATTTTTAGCTTCTAAGATTGATCGAATTTCCATATCTGATTTTGCATTTTTTATGGAATCAATTAACATGCGGGACATTTCCTCATCAGATATTCCATATTGGGATTGAATTTGCAAGGATGTTTCGGTTCCAGATCTCAGTTCATTTGCATTTACAACTAATATTCCATCTGCATCTATAAGAAAGCTTATATCTACTTTAGGCAAACCCGCCGGCATCGGTGGGATGCCTTTCAAGATAAACTCTCCTAATTTTCGGTTGTGTTCTACTAAATCTCTTTCTCCTTGATACACCGAGATTTTCAAGTTTGCTTGCCCATCCATAGAAGTTGTGTATTGTCTATTTTCTTTTGTTGGGACTTTATTATTCCTTGGAATGATAACATCCATCAAACCGCCCATGGTCTCAATTCCAAGGGAAAGAGGAGTGATGTCTAGCAACAAAATACCTTTCTGATTACCGGCCAAAATATCAGCTTGTACAGCGGCACCTAATGCCACTACTTCATCTGGATTTAGTGAGTCATTGACTTCCCTATTGAAAAATTTTGATACCGTTTCCTTGATGAAAGGAGTTCTTGTGGAACCTCCAACCATTAGCACTTCGTCAATTTCAGTGATTTTCAATTCTGAGTCTGAGATAGCAGCTTTACATGATTCGATTGTCTGCTCCACTAACGGATGTATTAACCGATTAAATTCTTCTTTTGAAATTTTGAGAGTGTGTCCATTAAGTTCGGTGGTGAAATCATCATTTTCAGAAAGAAAGATTTTAGCCTCTTCTGCTTTTAACCTTAATTGTTGGGCAAGTAAGGTATTAGTTTGAAGGTCTTGATCTGTGATAGAAAGCAATTTCTGCCAATGAGAAGCAATCGCTCGATCGAGGTCATCGCCACCTAAAGCTGTATTCCCATTTGTTGAAAGTACTTCAAAAACGCCGTTTTGAAGTTGCAATATTGAAATATCGAATGTTCCTCCACCTAAGTCATAGACAGCTACCGTTTTTTCCATTTCTAGATCCAACCCGATGCCATACGCCAGGCAAGCAGCAGTTGGTTCGTTTACAATTCGTAGGACTTCAAGTCCGGCTAATTTTCCGGCTGCTCGGGTTGCTTGTCTTTGTGCATCATTAAAGTATGCGGGAACGGTAATTACTGCTTTGCTAAATTCCTGTTTTAATTCAGTTTGAATTTTTTCTTTAAGTGATTCTAAAATTTTAGCAGATAGCTCTATTGGAGTATAAAATTTTCCATCTATTTGGAGCTTGACTAATTCTTCTTCATTTGTTTCTACGATTTCATAGGCAAGGTAATTTGAGAATCTTTTAATATCATTATAAGACTTACCCATCAAACGTTTTACAGAAAAAATTGTCCTTTCAGGGGAAGTCAAAAGTTTATCCTTTGCAGTGTCTCCTACTAGGATATTTCCATCCTCTGCAAAATGGATAATAGAAGGCATCAATGCAGATTGATTATTGACTTTTATAACTTTCGGTACATTTTCAACAGAATAAGCAACTAAACTATTTGTAGTTCCAAGATCAATCCCAATAATAAGTTCAGTTTTTTTCTTAACTGTACCCTCTTTTATGGAAATGGAAATTTTTGCCATTAAGGTATTATTTTAGCTTAAAATGAGGTGGTTTCTACGATTTCGATGTTGTATCCGTGTAAGCCTGGTCGAAAATTGGAATTGGTCAATAAATTCACCTTTCTAATCTTGAGATCTAGTAATATTTGAGCTCCAATACCAATTTCTTTATTTCCAGGCTTATTCAATCTTTTCAGGTAGGGATTTAATGGTTTATCATTTTCTTGATAATCCATCAAGGTTTTCATCGTGTGCATTACAGAATCTTCAAGATCTTCATATTGAAGAATTATGAGTGCTCCTTTTCCAGCCCGAGAGATGGTATCAAGAGCTTTCGTTATTTGTTGGCCTCCATCAGTAAGAAAAGAAGCAAATAATTCAGCTGTGTTAGTCCCTGAATGTACTCTGGTTAGGACTAATTCATCTTCTTCCCACGTACCTTTTTTTAAGACCAAATGAGTTTGCTCACTACCTTCTTCCTTATATGCTACCAGCTCAAATTCACCATGAGGTGTATTGACTGTCATTGAGGAAACTGGTTTGATTAAACGTTCTCTCTGTAACTTATAATCGATCAAATCATCGATGCTTATGATTTTGAGATTAAATTTTCGAGCTATTTGGCATAATTCAGGCAATCTAGCCATAGATCCGTCTTCATTGAGTATTTCTACTAATACACCAGCTTGCTTAAAGCCAGCTAACTGAGCAATATCCACAGCCGCTTCTGTATGCCCAGTTCTTCTTAGTACACCACCATCTTTTGCAATTAATGGAAAAATGTGACCTGGTCTTGCAAAATCATCCGCTTTTGTATTGGGATCGATCATAGCCTTAATTCCAGTAGCTCGATCATATGCTGAGATTCCGGTCGTGCAGCCTTTTTTTGTATAATCAATAGAAATAGTAAATGCCGTGCTATGTAACGCCGTATTATTAGACACCATGGAGTTTAATTCCAATGTCTTTGCTAATTCTTGAGTAATGGGTGTACAAATAAGCCCTCTTCCATTGGTGGCCATGAAATTTATCATATCTGGCGTTACGCATTCTGCTGCACAAATAAAATCCCCTTCATTCTCGCGAGTTTCATCATCTACAACAATAATTAATTTCCCATTTCGAATATCATCAATCGCATCTTCAATTCGATCTAATTTAATTTCTCCGATATTATCGGGTATTGATTTCTTGACACTAAGCATTTTGATAGAGTTTATATTATTACAACACGAAATAAGCGAAAAAGGATTTGAGAGAGAAGGAAATTCGAATAAATTCGTTATCATAATAACGCATATCTTCTAAATGAGGCACAAGCTAAGGTTGGAATTTATTAAAGGACATTGATACAATGAGAATAAAAGCAAATTACAAAAATAAATTCGACAAGAAATTAAGACACTCAACGTAAATATCCAATCGATGAAAACTTTACGGAAAAATATTAACATAATGAATGTACATTCAAGAAACATTGGATAATTTCTAGGAAAATTACATTTATAAAAAAGCTAGGTACTATTCTCCTATTCAGATCTGAAATATGACCAATGCATTATTGGATTTGATTCCTTTTTGTAAAAATTATTACGCTTCAGACAATATAATTCTTGTAATTAATCCGTTAAATAATAACGAAACACTAAATCAAATGTCTTAAAAGCTTGGGTTGAATTCTAAAAAAGCCCATCTTTGATTATTATTAAACAAACAAACCTGATGTTAAATCAATCTAACTTCAAAGAAAACTTATCTGTTGCTGCATTAGTAGAAGAAACCATAAAATCTGATCAAGGAAAACTAAGCATCTCTGGTGCATTGGTTATTAATACTGGCAAATTCACTGGCCGCTCTCCTAAAGATCGATATGTAGTAGAAGATGAAATCACAAGATCCACTGTAGATTGGGGCCAAGTAAATATTCCAATTAGCAATGATTCTTATCAATTGTTAAAGGAAAAAATAAAGGTCTACGCAAATGGTCTAGAAAAGGTATTTGTCAGGGATGCTTATGCATGTGCAAGTGATAAGTACCGCATAAATATAAGAGTTCATACTGAATTTCCATGGCAAAATATGTTTGCATATAATATGTTCTTAAGACCGGATAACAACACTTCTTCAGAAATAAAAATTGATGAATGGTCCATATATGCATTCCCATCAGTTTTGGCGGAATCCAAATTACATCATACTAGGCAAGAGAATTTCTCTATCATAAATTTCAAAGAAAAGACCATTATAATTGGTGGTACGGCTTACACTGGTGAAATCAAAAAAGGTATATTCTCGGTATTGAACTATACTTTACCGATGAATCAAAATGTATTATCCATGCATTGTTCTGCAAATGTTGGATCAAGAGGCGATACAGCCTTATTCTTTGGGCTTTCTGGTACTGGTAAAACGACCTTATCTAATGACCCAGATAGAAGATTGATTGGTGATGATGAACATGGATGGTCAAAAGCCAATGTATTTAATTTAGAAGGTGGATGCTATGCAAAAACTATAGACTTATCACCAGCTAAAGAACCTCAAATCTACAAAGCTATAAAATTTGGAGCACTGCTTGAAAACATAGGCTTTGAAGAAGATAATTTTACTCCTGATTATAGAAATAGTGATATTACTCAAAATACAAGAGTAAGTTATCCTTTGTATCATATCGATAACATAATGTACAATTCAAGAGGAGATTTACCGAGAAATATTTTCTTTCTAACAGCTGATGCCTTTGGTATACTTCCTCCAATTTCTAGACTAGATAGTGATCAAGCAATGTATCACTTTATGAGTGGATATACGGCAAAGATTGCCGGAACCGAGGACGGTATCAACGAACCAGTAGCAACCTTTTCTGCCTGTTTTGGTTCTCCTTTTCTGCCACTCCACCCATCAAAGTACGCTGACATGTTGGGTTCTAAATTGGAAGACTCTAAAAACTCTTCTAAGGGCCCTATAAATGTATGGTTAGTAAGCACAGGATGGACAGGTGGGGTATATGGAGTTGGTTCTAGAATGGAATTACCTCATACAAGAGCTATGATAAAAGCGGCTATTGAAGGAAAGCTCGATAAAGTAGAATATCAAAACTTGGATATCTTCAATTTAAAATTCCCAACAAGTTGTCCAGATGTACCTTCTGAAGTTTTAAATCCAAGGGCTGCATGGAAGTCTAATGAAGAATATGATGCAAAAGCGAAATATTTGGCTGAACTCTTCAATGAAAATTTCAAACAATTTGCTGTTAAGACTCAAGATTCAATTGTAGCTGCAGGACCTAGTGTGTAATATAGTTATGGTCTATGGTTGGTTGTCGAAGGCTTCACAAGCATATACAGAAGCTACTCTGAGACTAGACTTTTATCATGCAAAAGAAAAATCAGTGATTTTTGCTAAGTAGTAATTCACTGATGTACTGCAAAGAAAAAAGTGGTGAGAAACCATATAAGAAGTATTGATGACTGATAAGGTTAAAAAAGTATCTGCAATAATCCAGTCTATGAGATCAAAAGTTCCACTGGCAAAGCATTTAAACAATTATTATAAAGGATCATGCAGATAGGATGATATATATAAATCCATACTGGTATAAAGGGTTTCTGATAGGTTCAGGACCAATAGAGGCAGCACATCAATATGTTCTCCAACAAAGAATGATATTATTTATCAGGATGAAAGTGATCAATTTACGATACTAATGCAATTGCCAATCTTAGATTTTATGAAAAAAGGTAGATCTTAGGAGTTGAGGAAAAATTAATAAAAGCTGTTAAGTGCAAATTGTTTAACACAATTTAGCAATGGCTAAACTTATTAATATTTGCGCCACGACTATTTTCAATTTGTTCCAGTTTCAGATTAAAAGACTGGCACACGTGGAGCCGCATATGTTAAACCAATCGAGTAGGGAAAGGTAAAGAAGGATTTCTTTACGTCATCCCTCTCACACCACCGGACGTACGGTTCTCGTATCACGGCGGTTCATTAAGTCGGTATGTCTATACACATAATAGGATACTAATGAGCGATATCATCTATAGTCCAGTAGTGAGTTGGTTAATATGCGTTGTCGAACTTCACTCCAGTGAGATTTTAGATAGTCTTTCAGTTCTGACACATCCATTCCATCTACCCCACTTGACCCTTTCTTCCCTACTATTTCATTGTAGGCGATCATTACATTGGTTCTACTTACTATATTTTCTATCAATACTTCCATAATAAAAATAAACTAATCATGCATTCCTGTTGATCCCTCTTGCTGCATCATCTTTGTTATATTCTCCTCCCTTATCTTCGGATTCCATCCTATCACCCAGTAATGAGGCCATTCTTTCAAATAAAAATGGTGTGGCTATACTTTGTCCAATATGATAATTTCAATACGTTCACAACTGACTCAATGTTCAGTCCTTCCTGATTCGTGAGGTTTCGGAGGTAGGGATTCAGCCATCTCCGCTCGTTTCATCTGTAATATGACCTCGGCTGACTTCTGTAACTAAAAAAATAGTCGCAGATCTCCCAGGGTAAGGTTGTATATCTTTCTTTCCATATCTCCACTGCATTTACTTTATCAGGTTCTGTGTAGTAATTTGGGCTTTGTTTTATTTTGCAAACTTACCCACCTAATCCCGCCTTAATATGTAGTTCCTGTCCGTTGGAGCAGAAATTTGCCCTAAGCTTCCTTTAGACCCAACCTCACGATTATGCCCTTGCTATTAGCTAACACTTCGCACTACAGCGCGTGTAGAGGATTTTCGCCTCCTAGATATCGACCACGCCTGGCACACTAAATGAAGAGATTATGTTGTCACTATCTCTTCATTTTCAATCCTTTCTAAGCAATTCTTTCTAACCCAATTTTTAACAAACCAAGGACTTTACAGTTTGAGTACTTTATAATCTTATTAGATTATTCTGATGATATATATATGTCGATTTTATTTAATCATGGTAAATAGTCCTGTGTATCAATCTCGAAGTCAGCGTCTTGAGTTGTATAAGTTGCTATTTTTTTGCCAGGTGCATCCACAATTGTAATAAATAGAATAGAGCTTTTCTGTTTTGAGAAATAATTAAGGTTTGATTGAATAGATTTGGGAAATCGGAGATTTTTGATTCTTCAATATCCACTATGATGCTACTATTTATCAAAACTATACCATTGCAATCCTCATCTACGTCGTTGTTGGCAATTTCTACTGCAGCAGGATTTATTGAAGCGTCCATATCGTTATAATCTGAATCAGAATTGTAGCTATCGTTGTCTTCATCAATTATATTACCGAATTAAATGATTGATTAATTATATATTTATAAAGCTTCATGATAAATAAAGACTTTTCCAGAAAATGGTAAAAAAAAAGACTGTTTACAGTATAAACAGTCTTTTTTTTAAGTAATCCGAAGAATACTAGTTACCTTTTTTAATTGCTCTTGATTTTGAACCTACTGGGACTCCTCTTCTTTTGCTTTGTCCTGCTTTATCATTTTGCATGCTTTTACCATTTTGAGCACTTTTCCCTCCTTTACCTGCTTTTCCTTGTCCCGGCCGTGCATCTCTTAGGTTTAATAACATTGCATATTCTTTGCTATGCTCTGCTAAATAGGTTTCTTTTGTGGTTTTAGCGTTTAAGTATTTTTCTGCTAATTCTTTCGTGTTTTCAGCTGAAATCATCCCATTATCATCAAGTTCAATATGATCCACTAATTGTCTTTCACCTAGAATAACTTGCTTAGCATGTGCATCATCGGTTGAATCAAGAATGTGATCTTCGACAATTTTCATGATGCTTTTGATATTTTGTTTTCTTTCTTTAAAAGATATCCTTTTGGTTGCATTTGCATCTTTGGGTCCAGCTTTTGTAGCGGACGCATCTTTTTTTATTGGGGTAGCTTTTGTTTGTGCACCCAATAAACAAGGTAGCATAAGAAATATTGGAATTAAATACTTAATCATTTGCGCGTTTTTAATTTTAGTTGTGTAGTAAACGTCGTAAAGATAATAAGAAATTATTTTACTAGATAAAATAAAGTCTTAGCATTAAGTTAAATAGATCATCTAGGGGATGTAAGTCTAACTTTCTTCTAATAAAATCTGCCAGATAATGAAACAGATTAGAACAAATCCTTATATAGAGGCATTATGTTAGTATTTTCTTGTCCTTTTTACTTGAGAAGTAAAATTTAGAAAACACAAAAAGAGACTTTATTTGATCCAATAATGAATCCCTCATTCTTAGATAAAATTTCAATTTTATTTTCTGTTCGGACCATTTCCCTGACAATTCATTTTGTAAAATTAGGGGAGCCATTTCCTTGGCAAGATTTACAATCTTTTTTGGATTATCTTGATTAGGCAAAAGATCAATATTAAATAATTGGGAAACTATTTCTGCACCTGTTAACAAAGCATTGTAAATTCTATGTTCTTTACATTTCGCAATTAATTTACTTTTTTGCTCATCATTAATCGTCTGCATTATTCTAACTAAATCAACTAGATGTCGAAGTTGTCCCCACCCGTCTACAATCCCATGGTGAATTATTATAAGTACAATGTGAATGATTTCCTCGAAGCAATCAACTTCTTTGTTATTAATATTGGTCGTTAATACACGATCCATGATCTGATCAAATCTCGTTGGCACCCATAGAACGTTGTGAGAAGGTTGCCAATGTAATTCTGTATTGCAAGTAATTCTTCCACTTTCATCCTTAATGACCCATGAAAAATCAATATCATAGGATCTCATTTTCTTGATGTCATCTGTGAGCGTCTGCTCTTTGTGCAATTCATAACCAAGCTCTATCATAATTGGAATTGATTTTTCCAAATCTGATTCTTGGATTGCTAAATCTATGTCTACAAAATCTCTAAGCAGTGGGTTTTTGTAATAAAGGTTGGACAAGATCACTCCTTTGTATGAGAAGACCTGGATGCCTTCCTCTTTATATCGAGCTGAGACCCGGACTAACTCATTTAAAAGATGTGGTCTTCTGGCAATTCTCTTTTTACATCGGGCATTTAGAATCTTATGAATGTTAGGGAATTTTGTTTTCAGATTCATTCGATTAAAAACAAAATAGATGATGGGAACTAGTTTATGCTTTATTGCCAATTGTAAAAATTCATTCCAATCTATCGGTTTCTCTGAGAGAAACTTTGCCAGATCTTTTTGAGGAGCGGCTCTTATGAATACTTTTACAAATGTGTAAAGTAGTTTTTGCTCGTTGCTAATTTCAAACTCCACAGCCGTTTAGCTTTGTTTTTCAAACATTTCAGCAAACAGACCATTTTGAGCCACAAGTTCTTCATGTCTCCCTTCTTCTACAATTTTCCCTTTGTCCATTACAATTATTTTATCTGCCAATTTCAGGTTATAAATACGATGGGTAATAAGGATTAAAATCTTGTCTTTTGCCACTTTTCTCAAATTGACAAAAATATCTTCTTCAGCTATAGGATCAATGAAACTGGTGGGTTCATCTAAAATAATGATGTCTGCATCTTTATAAAATGCTCTAGCAAGGGCTATTTTTTGCCACTGACCTCCACTTAATTCTTCTCCTTGTCTAAATGATCGCCCTAATTCGGTTCGGTATTTTGAAGGTAAATCTGTAATAAAATCTTTAGCATGCGCATATCTACTGGACTCAACAATCTTTTCCATTTGTAATGGGCTATGCATATCTGCAAACTGAATATTCTCAATTACAGAAGCATTGTATTTGCTGAATTGTTGAAAAATTACAGTAAACTTTCTTCTTAAATCACTTACGGTGAATTTCGAAATATCCGTACCATTGAACAGTATTTGACCCTTATCTTTATCGTATAATCTCGTTAATAGTTTAACCAATGTAGTTTTACCCGAACCATTTTCACCCACAATGGCTAGAATTTGACCTCGTTTGATTTTTAGATCTACTCCTTTAATAATTTCCTTTTGAGTTTGAGGATATTTAAATCTTACGTCTTTAAATTCAATTGATTCTACTCTTTCAGGTAAAACTTCTGGCGCTTTAGGTTCCGAAATTTTACTATCCAAGTCCAGAAATTGGAATAAATGATCTAGATAACGTCTACTTTCATGCATAGAAACCACAGACTTAAGAATTGTAGACAGCCCACTTTGTCCTTTTTGAAAAAGACCATAATACATGGCTATATCACCTACGCTAATATTTCCTGAAATTGCACGAAATGCTATTACACCTAATGCACCAATAACGGCAATCGCTTCAAAACTTTGAGAAAAAGCCAATGATCTAGATTGCTTTAGATATAAATTTCGCTTTTCGGTTCTAAGAATCCATCTAAGATCTAAGAAAGTCTTTAGCATTTTTTTACCGTAGTCAAAAATCCTAACTTCTTTCGCTGTAGTGGCTCCTTGTAACACTCCTTTTAAATATCCCGCCTTTCTTTCTTTTTGAGTTTGTTCTTCTCTTAAATCAATTATTTTATTAGCGTAATGCCATCGAATAATTGCTGCCGGAGCTGCTATAACTAGGAGGACAAAAATAATCGCCCAATGTAAGGTGAAAAGAATACCAATGATCGCAACTAAGCTGCACAATGATTGGAAAACTCCAGTGATTTGACCTAATGTTTGCAGTGGTTTAGAAGACGATGATGAAATTGCTCTTGAAAATATGTCATGATAACTATCGGAATCAAAATACTCTAAATCCGTATTTATAGTTTTGGTAATAACCACTTTAGACATGTGGTCTTGGACTATATCTGACTGGAGTAGGTTCACATAAATACTTACTTGTCCGATTACAATAGTCAATAGCTTAATAACGGCAAATCCAATAAGAATGTAGAGAATGTATTCAAATTCTGGTCTCACTGGTTCAGCAAAAGCATCCAGAAGCAACTTCATTAAATATAGCGGAATAAGAGGTAAAATAGCAGTTATGACAAGAATAACTAATCGGACCATAGTCAATTTGGCACTGCATTCCCAAATAATCTTAAGAACCCTCCAAATATTGGTATAATCCAAAAATTCTCTAACTGCTTGCCGGTCTAATATCAAGTTCTATAGGTATTCAAAAAATAAAGAAAGTACAAAGCTAACCTTAATTGTAATACTCTTTAGGTATTGGGTAGCTATATTTAAGAGATAACAAGTCTTGGGATTCAGTCAGTAGATGTTTAAGAAGGGTCAAAGTGTCAGCGTTTATGGTATTTTTAGTGTTTTTGCTTAGGTTTTCGATCCTTTTAGTTGATTCCTGATACTTTTGTTTGAAGTAAGGGTAATCTTGCACGATAATTCTTTTCCTTCTTTGGTTTAGAGGTGTAAAGTTATCGGGATTTATGTTCGGAAATTGATCTAAATAGTTCTTTAAATTCTGTTGAATGCTTTTAAAGACAAGCTCAGCTCCTTCGAATTTTGGATAAGTCAATGGTTTTCTATCTAATTGATTTAGGATATTTTCCATTTTCTTGTTGTATATCTTGTAAATGGGTAATTCCACATTTACAAATTTATACTGGTCTTCTGTATAAGTACTATAATCTATTTCTGTTGGAGTGTACTTAACTAGGGGAGTACTCACTTTTTCTTGTTTGCAGGATGCAAGACCTAGAAAAATAGATAATAGTAGAAAATAGGTATAATCAAATTTCACCATGAGTAATAAAAAAAGAGGCTATATAAATATAACCTCTTCAAGTAAGTTAACTTAATTTTTTATTCCTTAAGAGCATGTACCATTGTTAACGAATGCTTGGCAAAAAGGACCTGAACCTGTTGCCGCTTCTGTTGCAACAAAGTCCAATCCGCAAATGTCTGATGCCACACCAATACCGTTAACAACACCAGTATATCCAGGACAATAATACATAGAGTTAGGAGATATGTATACACTACATGATGCATAAACATTCTGATAACATTCGAACCTAGCCGTCATTGTAGTCGCACCTGATTTCACAGCTGAGGCATTCAACGTCGTCACACTTGGAATATTCCACTTTTTTCTCATAAGTAGGTTGATTTAAATTTGATATAAATGTAATAGTTATTTTTAAAATGGCAAAATATTTATATAAATTTTATAAATATCTTTTTTCGCCATGGGTTTTGATTAGGTTAAAGGTAATTAATTCTTTGAGTTTCTTTTAAATGCGCCATGATAATTATTGATTTAATCGAAGGAGGTAATTTACTTTGTGATAAGAACTTCTTTTTTATATAATCAATATTCAAAAAATCTAGGTGACCTTCATCTAATAACCTCAATAGATTTATTGCTAAACTTCTATCCTTTTTCTTTGTATAAAAGTAACTCATAGGTTTCAAATGACCCGTTTTATCATTTCGACTAATCAATTCATTTGGACAAAACGATTGTAATCCTCTTCGATATAAATATCTTCTAGTTTTATCTGAAACATTGTACTTTTGCTCTAATGGTAAACTAATTACATATTGGATTAAATCAATATCCATCATCGGATATCTATAATCCAAGTGAAAGTTTTTCGCAGATAATATCTCAGATTCCATCCTCAAATTCGTATGAGATCGTGTAATATGATTTTTTTGATATTCTCTAAGATTAATGGGTATCTGATCGTGAACAGCATTCTTAGGTCTTATGTCGAGTGCTGCTTGTAAAGAATCACTTGATGTAATAAATGTTGGATTAAATATGTCAAAGTCAAAATCAATTTTATTAATCTTTACTCTTTTATTATATTTATATAGCTCATATCGTTCTACGATTGATTTCTCAAAAGTACGTCCGATGAGTGGTCTTTTTAATTTTACAAACAAGGAAATCAAAGCGTAATTGAGTGGCACATATGGTTCTGAATTTACAGATTGAAGCATTTTTATAAATTGATTTCTATCCAAGTATTCTAGATAATATGGCCTAGTAAACGAGGTTACACATTCATCACCTCCAAAGCCGCTTAGAATTACATCTATCCCTTCTTCTTGCGCTCTTTTTTGAATTTCGAATTCTGTTGAGACATTATTAGATCTAGATATGCCATCAATCACTTTCACTTCATGCGTTAATTTATCCCAAAAACTTCTGAAAAAAGGCTCATCAACTAAATGTGGCGTGGATATATTAGAGAATTCTAATTGTTTAAAAACATACTTATTCTCACTGTCCCAAGGAATTTGATCTTCAGATAAATGTCTAGGGACGATATATGACAGAGGATTGATTTCCCTATTTTGTTCATTCACTGCGATATGTTGGGCAACGCCTGTTATTCCAGAGGAATCTAGTCCACCACTTAAATGTGTCCCAACTGTTTTCAAATTGACCATTCTTCGTCTTACCGATTGTTTGAAAAGGTGAATGAATTGGTCTATGTATTCTTGATCATTTTTATATTTTGTCTTTAGTGTAGTATCAATTTCCCAATATCTTTTCAATTCGAAGCTATTTTTAGTTATCCACGCGAAATGAGCAGGTGGAAAGACTTTAATATTGGTATATTCGGTAGAATGGAGTTCCTCTGCCAATTCTATCATTCTATTTATTACGTTATTCCAATCAATGACGTTATTGAAATTAGGTAGCTTGAGGAGAGATAGTTTTTGAGTTGCGAATGCAAATCTATTCTTTTCTAGATTATAATTTAAGGGCTTGCATCCCATTTGGTCTCTTGCTAAAAAAAGGCGTTTTTCTTTGTTATCCCAGATAGCAATACTAAAGGCACCTTTCAAGTATAACAGACATTTTTCTTTAAATTTTAGGAAAAGTTTTAAGATCAGCTCGCTTTCTTTTAATTTACCACTTGATACATTCAGTAACTTTTCAACTTCTTCTCGGTTATCTATTCTAGTGTCACAGTTGATCGAAATGCCGAGAGAATCGTATACATTGGGCAAATTTTCTAAGGTTGAGTTTGGAGTTGTGTGCAATCCCCAATGAACCAGTGATATTGCTTCGTTTATATATGTATTAGTTGAGATTGGATTCCACCAAGCAGTTTCAGATACAATAATATCTATCATTTCTTTTTGAACCGGCTCATTATTGCGATTCCAGACTCCAAAAATACTACTCATCTATCTACATTTCTTGACCTGTTACAATAAAGGGGAAAGATAAGTTATTCCTTGATAAACAGGAAATTAGATAGTTCTGATCTAGCAAAAAATTAGATATAATTATCTATTCAACAGGTGGTTAATATTCTAAAGAGTATTACTTATATTTGCACTGATTATAAATCTAATAGAATGAGTGAAATTTTATTTAAAGATAAAGATATTTTGACAAGAAATGATGAGGACTTTCTGTGTACGGAAGTTGATGGAGAAACTGTAATAATGAACATAAATACCGGACATTACTTCGGTTTGAATTCAGTATCTACAGATATCTGGAAAATCATGGAAAAACCAATTAGTTATCAAGAATTGATCAAAAACCTGTTGAAAGAATATGACGTAGAACAAGAGACCTGTGAAAAAGACACTAGACCTCTTTTATTCCAACTATTACGTTTTAAAGTAATAACCAAGTCCAAATAATGGGATTTTCTAGCAAGTTTTCGAAGCTTTCAAATTTATCTTCTAGGTCAAAGTGGCTACTATTAGAGGGTTTTTTCACTTCTATTAAAAATGAAATATTTCTAAAGTTAGGCATTTATAAGCCGATCAAAGATCTTCATTTCAATGTAGATGAAGAGCAAGTTGAAGAAGAAGACACCTTGCTAATTATCCGAGAAATATCAACCATTGTTCGAATTCTCGAAAAACATGCTCCTTGGAAGCCATTATGTTATAATCGTGCTCTGACCGCGAAAAGAATGCTATTAAGAAGGAACGTTAAAACCAACATGCATATAGGTTTTCGTAAAAAAAATGATGAATTTGATGGCCATGCTTGGCTTACCTTTAATGACAAATTAGTCACAGGCTATGTGAAAGGCTTGAACAAATTTAAGGTTCTAAAACCTACCGTGAATTTTTAGATTTTGACATAAATTTCATTGGTCACACTATTATCTTCTTATTATAGTTTTCACGATTCCTTCTAAAACCTTTAACTTATTATATTTGTGTCTTTTCTAACATAAATCTAATTAACTAATAGACCCGACATTGAAAGAGAAGGCAAATCAAAAGGATTCAGACCATTATTACTATAAAGTATTTGGATTAACTATAAAGTCTGAGTTAGAACTCCCCGAACTTATTAGCATTTCAAAGTTTGACAAAACTGATATTGAAATACAGCGTGGTCACATAGCTGGGCCTCCTATCAAAGTCGATAACCCAATAGAAGGAAAATCAAGTATATTATATAATAGTAAGCACTTCTATTTAGACATGGGTGACATTGCTAAGGTAAGCTTGACCCACGAAGAAAATACGGTAATTACGACTGACCTATATCAAGAAGAAAATGCTAATACAATGTTAGCATGGATCTATGGTTCTGTACTGACAGCTGCTCTTCAACTAAATAATAGATTTGCCTTACATGCCTCAGCTGTGGCGGTTGATGGAGCATTATGCTTGTTTTGTGGTAGATCCGGAATCGGTAAGTCTACATTAGCAGCCCAGTTAAACTTAAGAGGATACCCTATATTTAGTGATGATAAATGTGTTTTGATTTGGGATAAAGAAAACCAGCAATATTTGGCTGAGCCTTCGTTGCAAATAATACGGCTGTGGGAAGATGCGACAGATAAATTGGGTGAACAAGATTTTTTCACTAACCCAACACCGGTTGTCAATAAGCTTAATAAGTACCAATATATTGTCAATGATGATAAGGTCATAAAAGAACCAACTCCGATTTCTAAAATTCACGTCATAGCTAACTTAGAAGAGGGAGGAGTGTTAGGGATGAAAGAAATTACGGGTGTCCGAAAAATAAAGATACTCCAAACACAAACACACCGAAGAAACTATGTAAAAGGACTAGGGAAAACCAAGGTATATTGGGAGTTTATGGATCATTTAGTAAAAAAAGTGCCTGTATATCTTATTATGCGACCGGAAAATACACCTATTTCCGAATTTGTAGACTTCGTTCAAAAACAGATCGACTAACATGAAATATTGCTATAATATATTCGGATTAAAAATCGGATCCGCCATAAAATTAGGACCTTATCCATTATCCGAAAAGCATAAGGAGTACGATGTAAAAATATATTCACAAAAAATTACCAAGCCACGAGCTAATCAAGATCATGTAATATACAAGCCAGGGTCCTGTTATACCGATAAATTCTTCTACCTCGATATTCAAGATATCGCGAGATATAAAATTGAAGGATCAGATACGGTATATATTCAAAAACACAAAAATGGTACTTGGAAGGATGCGATTACTTTCTTTCTCGATACAGTCCTTACGGTTTTACTCATCAAGAATAATAAATTCATCTTTCATGCATCTGCCGTTCTTTTGAAAGGGAAGGCGTACATCTTTTGTTGTGGAGCAGGAAATGGTAAGTCTACGTTGGCCATGTTTTTAAATAGGAGAGGATTTAAGATCATAGAAGATGATAAATGTTTAATAGAGTGGGATGAGAGCAAGGGTGATTTCTTTATAAAAAATGGATATCCTTTCCTTGAACTTTGGAAGCCGCAGGTAAATCCTTTACGAAAAGAAATAAAAGACAAATCTGTTGGAAAGGTCCGTAATAACATTAAAAAATATAGATTCGACATTTCTGATTTGGTGCCGAAGAAGAAATTTCCTGTGGGCAAAATTTTCCTAATTGCTCTGGACAATTACGATAATGAAGATATTATTAAGACCGAATTGAAGGGTATTCATAAGATAAACACCATAATTAAATTCTCCCATTTGGATTATTTAATTAATGCCTTAGGAAAGGGAAAAGATCATTTCAATTTTATTGCAAAAGTTTCCTCAAAGCTTCATGTTGAAAAAGTATCTAGATCTCGATTGACAAAATTTAATGACTTTTCAACTTTTATAATAAATGATATCTCCGTTTCAACAACTAATTGATAAAAAAGGATCTGTTTGTTGGTTAACTTCCTTTCCAAAATCAGGAAACACCTGGTTTCGTTGTTTCATCAGTGCTCTGTTTGAGGGTGAGATTGACATCAATAAAATCAATACTCAAGGAATTTTCTCTAATCGCCCTTTATTTGATGGTATATTCGACATAGATGGAAGGCTTCTAAATGAAGAGGAAGTAAAGTTGAGGATGGCTGATGTATATAGATATAGTGCAAAGTTCTCAGAAAGGATGGAATGGATTAAAGTCCATGATGCCTATTCATTAGATAGAAAAAAGAAACCAATCTTTCCAAAGTCTGTAACTCATAAAGTAGTTTATCTAGTTCGTAATCCGCTGGACGTTGTCGCTTCTTATGCTAACCATAATGCATCTACAATTGATCATGCGATACAAATGATGATTAATAAAAATGGATATTTAGCGATTCAAAAAGATGGACTAAATATGAATAATCAATTTCCTCAACTAATGTATTCTTGGGCAGGGCATGTAAATAGTTGGCTCGATCAAGATGAATTGCCTGTCATTTTGGTCCGTTATGAAGATATGAAATTAAAGGGCCCACAAACTTTCTACCGTACAATGAAAGATATGGAATTCAAGTTTACTAAAAAAGAAATCCAAGCAGCGATCGACTTAAGTAATTTTGATCGGTTAAAAAAAGCAGAGAAAAAAGAGGGGTTTAAAGAAAAGAATATTAAAAGTGAGTCATTTTTCCGAAAAGGAAAGACAGGGGCATGGGTCAATGAATTAACGAAAGAGCAAGCTCAAATCATCATAGATAACTTTGGTGAAACTATGAAACGCTTAAAATATAAAATTCCCAACTTAGATAAGGTTTATAAGTGATTCGTAATTCGTTTTTGGGGATTTGTATTTTCATAGCTAGGGATTCGTTTATCGTAATTCGGTTTTCGTTTTTAGGATTTCGTTTTTAGGATTCGAAGATCATCTTTCTAAGATCTTGTTTTATGTTATTTCCCAAATAGCATTCGGAATCAACAATGTTAGGCTAGTCAATGAAAGATTTGAATGGAATACGTAAGAATCCTCATCATTTTACATATTACAATAATACATAAAGTATAAATAGCTTATAATCACTGATTTGTGGCACGATTGTTGAATCTTAGAAAGTATATTCATTATTTAGATTCCAACTTCTCTCCAGCCTGAAAAGCTTATTCCAGCTTACATGAGTATTTATTAACAAACATTTTTAAATTTTAGGATACATATATCCTAATAAACTCTACGAAAATGAGAATTCTTTACATCATCCTTTTACTACTGTGGTTTATTCTAGGTTGGTTTTTGTGTAAGACCTATATCTGCAATGCCTCAGCAGCAGCCTCAACAACAGCAGTAGGCGCCGCTCCAGTCTCTAAAGGAGACTGTGATACAAAATTACTTGTCGCATCCGATAATTTGGAGTTATCTTCTAAGGATAATTTCAAATTCAAGTCCAGTACATACTCAATGGAAATGCCTTCAAAGGATCTCCAAGAATTAATAACAAAACTAGGAAAGTACCTGAAAGAGAATCCTGATAAAGGTATTCGAGTTTCTGGTCTTTACTCTGATGCAGAAGCCAAGGCTACTGAAAAATTAGAAGAAACCCTAGGCGCTGCTAGAGCGAGGGCTATAAAAAACTATCTAATTGGAAAAGAGTATAGTCCAAATCAAATTCAGATTGGCTCTGAAATTACAGACCAGGGCTGCTACAAAGATGACCATCTTCTAAACGGCGGAAAAATCCTCATAGGAGCATTGTCTAATTAGTCTTAGAAAAATATTCATAAAAAAATTAAAACTAAATAAAATGTGCATTTGGTTACCATTATTCCTAATGCTTGGAGCTAGTCTTTTAGGATGGCTATTAGGAAATTCAAAAGAAGTCGATACAACAAATTATGACAAATCGTTAAGAGATCAAAAATTGAAGTTATCAAATCTTCAAGCTCAATACGACAGTCAAGTTTTTAAATACAATGAACTAGAAGGGAAGCACAATAGAGCAGCCCAAAAATGGGAGTCTCAATCTTTAACTGGAGAAGTTAGAGAGGTGGAAGTAGAAGTAATAAAAGAAGTAGAAGTGATTAAGGAGGTGCCGATTGAAGTGATCAAGGAGGTAGAAGTGATCAAAGAAATAGAAGTGATCAAAGAAGTTCCGGTGGAAACTATCAAAGAAATAGAGGTGATCAAAGAAGTACCGGTAGAAATAGAAGTGATCAAAGAAGTGATCAAAGAAGTACCGATAGAACGTATTGTGACTAAAGAGGTCATCAAAGAAGTTCCTATTGAAATGTTTAAAGAGGTCATAAAAGAAGTACCAGTGGAAGTGATCAAGGAAATAGAGGTAATTAGAGAGGTGGAAGTGATCAAAGAAGTTCCGGTAGAAAAATTAGTTCAAACTATAAAGGAAGTAGAAATAATCAGAGAAGTACCGGTCGAGGTAATCAAAGAAGTAGAGGTCATAAAAGAAGTGCCTATTGTCACTGAGGTAGAAGTCATCAAAGAGGTGATCAAAGAAGTGCCGGTAGAAGTAATCAAAGAAGTTCCGGTAGAAGTGATTAAAGAGGTAGAGGTAGTGAAAGAAGTTCCAGTCGATGTCATTCGTGAAATAGAAATCATCAAGGAAGTACCTGTAGAGAGAGAAGTTCAGGTGATCAAGGAAGTAGAAATCATCAAAGAAGTACCTGTAGAAGTGATCAAGGAAGTACAGGTGATCAAAGAAGTGATAAAAGAGATTCCGGTGGAAGTGATCCGAGAGGTAGAAGTAGAGGTCATCAAAGAAGTACCGGTAGAAATCGTAAGAGAAGTGGAGGTAGTAAGACAGATTGATATGAATACTTTAAAGTCTATGATTGAAGGGATGGATACGGTAGAAATCTCAAAAACTTTAATCAATGAAACACGTACTGAAAAAGATGCATCTGTAGTGGGAAGAAGAGTAAGTAGAGCTTCTGAAGAGAAGGAAGCCCCTACTCCACCGGTTGCTGCATCAGTACCGCAAGCGGCTGATGATTTAACAAAGATCGAAGGAATTGGGCCGAAGATTGCGGAAATACTAGGCAATGCAGGCATAACAAGTTATCAGACTTTAGCGGGTAAAAGCCCAGAAGCGATATCTGAGATACTTTTAGCTGCCGGTCCAAGATATAAAATGCATAATCCTGGAAGTTGGCCAAAACAAGCTAATCTAGCTTTTGAAGGCAGATGGGATGATCTAAAAGCACTTCAAGATGACTTAAATGGGGGAATATAAACTGCAACTGATTAAAACATTATCCTGAGAAAATAATGCAAGAGATGCCAACATGGCATCTCTTTTTTTTTGAATGATCGCGCCTTGTCCAACACCTAAATAAACTTATAGGAGCGATAAAATAAAACCACATTCTTACGCAATTATCTTTAGACCTCCCCTAATATTAAGTTACGCTTAGTCAAAATATCGAGTTCAAACCCTCGTCTTATAAGGCTAGCGACATTATTACATCCTAACTTTAAGAGCAAGTTCCTTCTATGTGTTTCTATTGTTGAAGTAGATAAGAAAAGTCGCTTTGCAATATTCTTTAAGGTAATGATGGTATTCAATTTGGCTTCTATATCACTACTTCTATAGTATCCCACTATCACCAGAAAATTTTCAAGTTTCTTACCTTCTCTTGAAAATGACGGTTAAAGACAATAGTAGTTAAAATACTCACTTCTCTTTGGAGAGAGAGTTAGGGAAAGGTAGAACTAAGAGCTATTTTTAATTTTTACCTCTTATATCTGAATATCTCTAATTAGGGTTCACTTCTTCTATGCTGATTGCCGATATTCATTCTTCTTTACTTTATGATCAAAAGTAGGTTAATAGTAGTTTCCTAAAATTAAAAACTGGAAATTCATGCTTTGAAATTATAAATCAATTCAATTTGATCTATCTTTGCTGATAACAACGGCTGCGTAGTTCAACTGGATAGAATACCAGATTTCGGCTCTGGGGGTTGAGGGTTCGAATCCTTCCGCGGTCACTAGAAACCTCTGTAAGTTATTGATTTACAGGGGTTTTGTTTTTTGTGTCTAGGATATGTCTAGGTGAAATCCATAAAACAAATATAGCATTCATTAATGAAACCAAAGATTTCCAAATTCGATTACTGCTATATTATCAGTATAGTCCCTACCCCATCTTGGTATATATTTCAAGTTGCAACTATATTTTCGGTATAGTTCATTTCTGTAAACATATCCCCCCGTACTACATTGTGTGAATAAGAGCCCCTAGTACCTCAACCAACACCCCATCTAACCTATGACAGGCTCTGGTATCCCCGGAGTCAATTATTAAAACCTAATTATAATTACAATGGTAACAGTTACAAATTTTAAAATTGTAGAATCAGATGAAGGTGGTACTTACATCCGTTTACAACTAGAAGGTGATCTAGAAATGATCAGAAGTGACAAAACAGGTAACTTCTATGCTCACACAAAACGTTGTTCTGTTTCATCAACCTTTGATGAGACTACAGCTGAAAAGATGATAGGTAAGCAAATCCCAGGCTCTATCATCAAGGAAGAAGTAGAACCTTATGAGTATGAGATCGATGGAGAAATTCTAACCCTTAAACACAGATGGGTATTTACAGATGAAACAGCTGAAGATTTAGCTGTGAAGGATTTAGTTCATTCTTCCAGCTCTAATGGTCAGGTAAAATTAGAAGCAGCTTAATTGCTGTTAGGATAGGTAGCTTATATCATACGATATCTAAGCTATCTTCTCTTTAAAGGAACAGTCGGTAACAGACTGTTACCACCAATAGAGGAGGCCACTTTCTTTTTTCTTTTTAAGGGGGAGGAAATGTGGTTTCTTTTAATTCATATAAATAATCTACTCGATCTTTCTGTCATCCTTTTTCTGGCTTCTGTTATTATCAATTATTCGTTAACTCTCATAATTATCAATTGAAGTTGTACATCTTAATTGATTCTATATTGCAATTATTGCCGTCTAAAAATGATATGAAATATTTGATTTGACAATAATTGTCCTCTTTATTTAATATATTTGCGTAAACCAATTAAAATGAAATCAATAACACTTACTCTCTTATTTATCTGTTCCACTTTTTTCAACATCAATTTAATCTCTCAGGCCTTTTCACTGCCAATGGAAAACGCAACTTGGACTTACACAATTGAAGGAGACGGAATCGTATGGACTACTCAATCTTTTTTCCCTGACAGCTTGGTAACGGTCAATAATATTCAATATGCAATTATAAATAATATTCAACTAGACACCCCACCTACTCAAAATTGGGATAACATATTATATAGAGAGCAGAACAAAAGAGTTTATGTTTTACCCTCGAATTCTTTACACGAATTCCTTATATATGATTTTAATCTTGAATTAGGAGATACATTTGTTGCCAAGTGGGGAGCGGAAATGGATTCGGATTCAATTATTTATAAAGTTGAATCTGTCGATACAATGATAAGCATAAATAACAAATCAATAAAAAGAATTCAATTATCTAATGGAAATCAGGGTACTATTTGGTATGAAGGAGTAGGTGATTTTAGTTGGCCTTTTTTCTACCCTCACCATAAATTCGGAACCAACGTTTCTCAGTCCTACAATTTTCATTGTCTTCAGTCAAATAATGAAGTATTATTTGGCATCGATAATTGTTCTCTTATTTCGGGAACAGAGGATAAGCGAGATGAAGGTATTTTTATTTATCCCAATCCAGCTTATGAACGAATTTATATTATAAGTACTAATGTGGCTCTAGAAAAAGTTGCTTTATATGACATTTACGGAAGAAAGTGCAAGGAAATAGATTCAATGAAAAACTCAATGGAAATTAATTGCCAGGGGTTAAATCCTGGTATATACTTTGTTCAAATTGAAGCGAATGCAAAAATAATCAAAACAAAAAAAGTATTAATCAAATGAAATTTTTCAGAAAGAAAGTCCAGCTAATGGTAGTGTTAGTTTGTATTATATTTAACCCATTAATTTCTCAAGAAGAAAACTTTAAACCAAATTTTTTTGAATTAAGAGAAATATGGTTGGAAAAGCTAACCAAAATAGATAGTACAGAAAAGCAAAAAGAAGATGGCTTATTCTCTAATTTTCATAGATGGAATAATACATGGCTCACTAGGACTGGCC
>Ga0209828_1000320_pt1 | contig 46902 bp, 46 predicted proteins | sample MaitaG_FD_187429 | JGI IMG/M metagenome (GOLD analysis project Ga0209828, IMG submission 187429) | Marine algal microbial communities from Maine, USA - Maine_Asex2 metaG (SPAdes) (version 2) | ecosystem: Host-associated > Algae > Red algae > Unclassified | place: Maine, USA | collected 2015-01-05
AACAAAAGCAAGCCGTTGAGGAAGGCTGTAGACAAGTAGACAGCGGCAACTTTTTAACCGATGAAGAAGCAAATCGACAAATTGATTGATGGTTCGAACAATCAGGTGGTCAATAAGTGGGTGTTTATGAGCAAAAGGAAAGAGCAAAAATTTTTTTATACCGGAATGAAAGAAATGGCTCAAATCTGTATTTTAAAAAGCTCAACGAATCCATCAAAGTATTGAACAAGTCTATTGTTCTTAATGTAATCACCATTTGGGATATGAGAAGGAATCCTAAAGACCTTAAATATTAATCTGAATTATTAATTTATAAACTCATAATTGAGTATAAAACGCTACTTTATTACATCATAACTATCAAACAATGAACCAACAAAAACTCAAAAACAAAATAGTTGAAAACATCAATCAATCCAACAACCAATTGCTGTTAGCTAAAATTTAGGATATGCTCAACACAAAGCTATCATAAAATAAAAAAAATACCAACTTACCAAAGGCGAAAAAGAAGCTTTATAAAGAGGTTTTAAAGATTTTGAAGATGGCAAAGTATTGACTGATGAAGCAATAAAGAAAACCTTATACCAAATATTTTATTGAAGTTGATTAGACGCTTGAAGCGCAACAAGAAAACGGTTGAAACCAATAACTAACCAATTAATGTGTTTTGCCTGCGTTAGGGATTGAGCCTTTGTTTGAGCTCTTTTTTGTGTAGCGAAGCGAAATAAAAAAAGCGAGTGGCGAAAGCCCGACCCGAAGGGAAACGCCCCAAAATTTTATAGCTTTAAATGTTGCTCATTACTTAGATATGCTACAAAACAAATTTACATTAAACCACTAAGTTATCTGTAAAGAAAAATAGAGGTATTGAAAAGATAACAGGAACTTGAGTAGACGGATCTTGAGAAAGTGAATTAACAGGTTCTATTGTCTATTTTTGTACTTTTTGCGATGATCCTTTTGTCGAGATAAAAACGTTTCCGTTGTTAAAGGTGTAATTTTTTAATATGAGAAAATATTCTTGTGCCAGCTTTTGGGAAAACGAGGAAATTACACGTATTTTACTTGGGCTTAAGGCAATAGAAATTTAGGATTAAAAATTGAAGTTAATAGGTCTTTGTAAAAAGAAATATCATGAGTAGATGATTCTTTTATTTTTATAAAACTCATATCTACTACTAAAATTTTTTAGGGTTTGCAAGCTTGAATAAAGGAGTTTTTATTACAAATGTTTTTTAAATGCAGGCCTCCCGAAAAGGATTATTGCAGAAGTTAATTGACAAGAAAAAACAATAGTTTAAGTTGTTGCAACAGCAGGTGTTATTGCCAATTTATAGTATCAAAAGTTTTTTTGAAATAGTTGAGAATTTTATAAAATCAACTGAAGTTTAAAAATAAAATTTATCTGAAATGCAATTTAGAAACAAAGTAAATCAACTATTATGAAACTTTTAAAGTCAACAATATTTCTGCTAATTATTTTGTGCTTTTGCTCTTGCTCTTCATCAAAAAAATCACAAACTAAAGGTGATACTGGTGTTCAATTAAATCTGCCGGAAACAGATAAAGCAGAAACTTTATTTTTAGTAGGAGATACAGGAACAGATAAATATTACAATGAAGGTCAATCGGCTTTATTTAAACAATTAAAGAACCAGGTAGAACAAGCCGGTAAAAATTCATCAGTAGTTTTTCTTGGAGATAATATTTATCCTGCCGGTTTACCAAAAAAGAAAAGTAAAACTAGAGCAAAAGCTGAACAATTAATAAATGTTCAATTAGATGTTTTAAAAGATAATGCTGGTGAAGCCTATTTTATTCCTGGTAATCACGATTGGAATAACATGAAAGCAGGTGGCTTAAAAGCTGTACAGCGACAAGAAAAATATATTCAGGATTATTTTAAGAAAAATAAAATTCACTTTTACCCTAATGATGGATGTGGTGACCCTGTAGTTAAAAAAATTGCGAATAATTTACAGTACATTTTTATTGATACACAATGGTGGTTACAAAAATGGGATGGAGAAGATGACATAAATAATGGTTGCGAAGTAAAATCAAGAGAAGCGTTTTTAGAAATTCTTCAAAATATTTTTTATGAATACAAAAACGAGCAATTAGTCCTATTAATGCATCATCCTCTGTTTTCTGATGGAGAACATGGGGGAAATTTCTCACCAAAAGACCATCTATTTCCACTAAGAATACTTAATCCAAATTTATGGATTCCTTTACCAGTTATCGGTTTCATTCCTTCATTTTATAGAAAATTAGGTGGTGTAAGTCAAGATATTCCACACCCAAATTATTTAAAACTGAAAGATGGAATTTTAGGTATGTTAAAAGAAAACAGACATGTAATTTTTGCATCAGGTCACGACCATACGCTTCAGTATTTTGTGGAAAAGCAACATCATTTTGTAGTAAGTGGTGCAGCAAGTAAAATAAACTATGTTAAGCAAAATGGGGAAGCAAAATTAGCGCATTCAGGTTTAGGCTACAGCGTTTTACACTTCTACAAAAATGCAGAAGTATGGTTAGATTTTTATGCATTTGAAAAAGATAAAACTAAAGGGGACTTAATTTATCGTAAAAAAATAGTACAAGCAAGAGAAGCAAGAAAACCAATTGAAAACTAACATCCGGAAGTGGAAGAATTATCAGATAATAAAATTTGCTACTCAACCTGCATTTCAAGCAAATGGATTAAAGAGCGTATTATTTGGAAAGTAATTTAAAAGCATGTGAGTAACTTCGGTATCTGCACCAATTATAAATCTTGCAACGAAATATTGGTGCAAAAATCGCTAAAAGCATCCAACAATTTTAACTTGACGGACTACAAAGGCAATAGTAAAAAAATATACCAAATTGACACCCCTATTATATAAATAATTATCTATTATAGGTATTTTAAGAGATATGAGTTCTGTAGCTCAACCTTATGAGGCTTTAGTAGTGGCTGAACTTTCAAAAGTGGTCAATGTATATTAAGCTAAACCCTAAACAGAATGTTTGCAACACGTTTAATAGCTCAATCGTTGTCCTTTAATGAGCTTATATCCTACTGCCAGCGTTAACACAATTATAGCAACCACAGAAGCATATTTTATAGGAGCATATTGTCCATTTTCTACTATTAAGGCGATGAGTGCCCAGATAAATACAATTGGAATTATAAGACCTCTTTGCTTTGTCATAAAAACACCCAATGCAGTTAGCACCCCAATTATCGCAACGGTAAAAATAACTTGAGTATCTATGTTTGGCGACAACCCAACTTCTGTTATTGCAAGGGCAACTGATATAGCCGTTGCCGCACAAATCCAGCCCAAATACATTTGAGAGGGGATGTAAAACCAAGAAGTCTTGGAATCGGTTTCTAACAGTATTTGTTGTCTAAGCGCTAAAAATAACATGATTAAAGCGATGAGATGCCAAATGATATTAACCAAACTTAGCCATTGAATATCCGTATAACTGATAGGAACAAAAGCAATGGAAGCTAAGCCCGCTGCTATACCAGAGATAGTAGCCGTTTTCAGTTGTGGACTCTCTACCCTGCCTGGCCTCAATTGAAACCAACTGTAAATTAGCATTCCCAAAAAGATAGGACCCCATATAGCAAAGGCATATCCTGCTGGCTGAATGAGTACTTTATCATCATCGCTGAAGGCTGAGGAGAAAAAGAAACTCGTACCAAAATTGACTATTGGAACTATCAGAAAGACGATGAATTGAATTTTACGTAGACCCATGTTTGCTTTTGTTTTAATTAGATTTCTAAATTATGAATTATTATTTTTATTAATATGCTAAGTCATACTATTATAAATATAGTGGTCGTCGGAAAAATGTATCCGTTACCAATGTAGCTTTTTATTTAAGAACTTTACTGTTTCGCTTATTAATAATCTGACATTAAAATAATAGGGTTTTTTTTGAAGCGGAACGACAAAGTGATTTAGAAACAGGCTCCCCGCTTTCCGTTCAAATGCCTTGCAAACGCTTCATAAGCCAACGCTACAAAAGGCATAACCACTACAATCGGGGCTAATTTTCTAGGCTCGGTCGTATTTACAAACATTCCAAATTCTACAAAATTAAATCGTTAAAATATATATTTAAAATCGAAATTCATCATTCATTAATCAATATTCGTTATTCATTAAATAGTCGGTACAAAATATCGAATATCCAACACCGATTTTTGATTTTCGAAGTTTTCTTATTGTTAACAACACTTAGCTATTAATAAATACATTTACCCTCACAACAACGTCTTATAAATCGGGGCTATACTTCCAGCTTCACTCCTACTTACAAACATGAAAGTTTTTCTCTGCTCCAAGTGAACCTGTTCACTTGTGTTTACTGCTGTACAATGGAACAGGTTCCATTTCACTCCTACTTACAAACTTTCCCAAATTCTACAAAATAAAATCGTTTAAATATATATTTAAAATCGAAATTCATCATTCGTTAATCAATATTCGTTATTCATTAAATAGTCGGTACAAAATATCGAATATCCAACACCAATTTTTGATTTTCGAAATTTTCTTATTGTCTTAACAACACTTAGCTATTAATAAATACATTACCCTCACAACAACGTCTTATAAATTCTATCTAAGTATTCTATTCAATAATGAAATTCAATTGTTTACACATTTATTTAAAATCGAAATTCATCATTCGTTAATCGATATTCGTTATTCATTTAAGATAGTCGAAAAAATATCGAATATCGAACATCGATTTTTGATTTTCGAAGTTTCCGTACAACTAAACAACACTTAGCAACCAAACAACCCAATGCGCTTTAGCGTCGTTGGTTCGGAAATCGGGGCTATACTTCCAGCTTCACTCCTGCTTACAAACATTCCAAATATAAAGCCACCGGATTAATAATTTGATATTTTACCTCAATTAAAAACAAATATAGTCAACACACAAAATATTGTTCAGCCATAAAACTAACATAATACGCACATAAACAAGGCTTTTATAAACATAAACACAAAAAAGTAAAACTTTTTTAGTTCTTAACTTGCAGAACTAATAAAACTTACTTACCTTTGCAACATCAAACACAAAATAAAATGGAAAAGGCAAAACAAAAAGTAGAAGAATTAGGCGTACTGCTCGAAAGGTTTGGAAGAAGCCCTTTAGAAGCCCGCATATTTGCACTTTTGCTTATTGCAGAACCGCCACATCAATCGTTTGATGAAATTCGTGAATTTTTAGGAGCCAGCAAAAGTGCCGTTAGTAATGCGCTAAACTTTTTTCTTAGAGAGAAAACCGTTGCTTACAAAACATTTAGTGGCGATAGAAAGCGATACTTTTACATTAATGCCAAAGAATGGGAAAGACTTTTAGAAGATAGTTCTAAAAATATGTTTAATTTTAATGTAATGCTAAGAGATGTATTAGATTATAGAAAAAATAGCCTACATAAAGATTTCAATAAGGATATTAAAAACGTATTGAAATTTCAAGAGCATATTAGTAATTCGCTTGAAACAGCCTTAAAAAAATGGAATAAGAAGTAAGTATATTTTTTTATTAAATTGGTTCTTTTATTTAAGAACTAACTATATAATACAAAACAATAAAGACAAAATGAACCATAAAAAATTATTATCCGTCGTGATGGCTTTTTTATTAATCAGCAACTGTAGCATTGCTCAAGAGCAAGCAGATACTTTGTACCTGAACGTGGAGCAAGCTATTGAGTTAGCCGTTAAAAATAACCCTGATTTAAAAAGAGTGCGCCTCGCTACTGATTTGTTAGAAAATCAAATTAAGGGAGCAAAATCAGCTGGCTTATCACAAGTAAGTGGTAGTGCTGGCATTACTGATAATTTCTCTATTGCTCAACAACTGTTACCAGGTGAAATTTTTGGAGAAATGGGACAGATTCCGGTACAATTTGGTGTGCGATATGGATTGAATGCTGGTGTGGAAGTAAGTCAACTTATTTACAGCAGGGAATATTTAACCAACCTTAAAAAAATATCTTCACCCGTAATAACAGTTTCTACGGCTTACCCTGGTGCCGGACCTACCGAAGTTGAAAGCGCCGTAACTAAGCCTATTGAGAACATCTTATCTTCTTTAGAAAACTTAGAAGGTACACAAGCTATCTCCATGGAGAGTTTCTCTACCGTAATTGTAGAATTAAAATATGGTGCAGATGTAGACAAAGCTGTACAAGATGCACAAAGAAAACTGGATGGAATAATAGGAAACTTGCCCGATGATGTTACCGAGCCAACCATTGGTAAATTCTCTTTTGATGAAATGCCCATTATGCGTTTAGGGGCAACCTCTACCATGGAAGATGTAAAATTTACTAAAATATTTTACGACTTAATACAACCAGAACTGGCTCGTATTGAAGGTGTAGCACAAGTAAATATTATTGGTGGTGCCGATAGAGAAATTAATATTAATGTAGATGGTAATAAGTTGATGTATTATAACCTATCCATATTACAAATTTCACAAGCAATTGGTCAATCTAATCTCAATTTTCCTACAGGTAGTATTAAAGATAAAGACCAGGATATACTGGTAAGATTATCGGGCAAAATACAAGATTTGGAGCAATTAAGAAATTTAATATTGACCACTACCCCAGAAGGTTCTCAGGTTTTATTAAAAGATGTGGCAGAAGTATATGACACCAAAAAAGAAACCGAAACCATTAGCAGAATTAATGGTAATCCATCTTTAGGAGTAACAATAAGTAAACAAAATGATGGTAATACGGTTGAAGTAAGTAAAAATGTTCAACTAAAAATAGCGGAGTTAGAAGAGCGATATGGTGCAGACAATTTAAAATTTGAAATTGCTAATGATAGTTCGGTTTTTACTTTAGAAGCTGATTGCAGAGTGGGCAAGCAATAAATTTAAGCGAACGCCTAAAGTACAAACTACACTTTCGAAGGCTTAGTAGTTTTATTAAAACACACTTTACCATAACAAAAACAAATAATTTTTTAACATAAAACTTTAATAAAATGGAATTGCAAAAAGTAGCAGATAACACCTATGAATTTATTTTTAACAAAAATACTTCAAAAGAAGATTTAGAAAAAATGGCCACAGCCTTTCAACAATTTAAAGAGCGGGAAGAGCAAATCAATTTATTGGGTGTACTCGAATCGTTTCCTACCTTAGATAGTATGTTGTCTATTAGTGAACTGTTTAAAGTAAAACTGAATAGCCTTAAAGTGGTGCAAAAATATGCCATTCTTGCAGATAAAAATTGGCTAAAAAAATTGATGCCCGTGGCTAATTTTCTAACGCCTTCTTTACCAGTAAAATCATTTTCGTTAGATGAAAAAGAAGCGGCGCTTAATTGGCTAACTGAAAAAGAGGTGAAGGAATATAAACCAGAAGAATATTTAACAGGAGTAGATATTGAAAAGTTGAATCCAACATCTTATAAAATTTCATTGGATAACGAGACGATAGACCTTGCCGCTATGTCTGCTTTAAACAACATATTGAGCAAAGCAAACGAAGGAGAGAAAGTTAATTTGATGGTAGTGCTCAACAACATTCCTTCCATTGAAAGTTTTAAAACTTTAATACAAGGCTTAAAGGTAGATTTTAAAATTTTTGGCAGGCTGGCTAAATATGCGGTTGTTACTGATGCCAACTGGATTGAAGCCTATGGAAAATTTGGCGATTTCGTAACCCCAGGAATAGAAATGAAAACATTTCCGGTTACTGCAATTGATGAAGCTAAAGCATGGGTACTTTCTTAAGACAAATTAGATTTAAATTAATCATAATAAACAAATTTAATAAATAAATAATAATGAATAAATATATTTTAGTAGTATTGGTAACATTAGCATTTGCAGTAACTGCAGCTGCACAAACTTTTGGTATAAAAGGTGCTTACCACTTATCAAATATGGCAGTAGGTAATGACCAGATTGATGAGAACAACAACAAATCTGGTTTTAGCGTGGGCGTAATTAATCGATATAAAACCGGGTTCGTAATCTACCATACAGAGTTACTTTGGTCAAGAAAGGGTGCAAAATATTCTCTATTGAATCGTTCAACAGAAGTGAATGCTAATTTAGATTACCTGGAACTGCCCTTGTCTATCGGTATTAATATTTTAAGTAGCCCGCTCAGCATTTACGGTGGTGTGTATGGTGCATTTCTATTAAATGCAAATTACCAATACGAAGATACAGATGGAAACGAAATAGCCAAATATGAAAATAGAGATGCATTTAATAAATTAGATTTTGGTTTACAGACTGGCATACAACTTCAGTTTGACAACTTATTACTCGATGCCAGATTTTCGAGAGGACTTAGAGATGTTGAAGATGATGATATAAGAGTTTCTAACCAAACATTTTTGGCTAACGAAATTAAAAACTATAATCTGCAATTGAGTGCAGGTATTTTGTTTTAAGCTCATTTAAATTAAAGAGGAAAGTTGGGTATATTTAGATTGACATGCTTGTTGTAAACGAGCATGTCATTTATTTAAAGAGGTAAAAATTATATGGAAGAAATTAAAAGTTTTATTATTGAACATAAAGAAATATTCTGGGCAATATTAATTATAGTTATCACGCTTGTGATGATTCTGTTAAGTAATAAAACCCTTTCTCTAATTCAAAAAAAATGGAGCCGCGCTAAAAAACATCACGCTGTTTTTGATTCACTTAAAACTATATTTAAATTTTTCTTTATCGCCATGGGCATTGGACTTTTGAGCTACCTTTTTGTAGATGCTTCTTCTTATCCAACCATTAACAATAATATAGGTAGAATAATTTGGTTTGGATTTGTCCTTTGTTTAATAGTTGTATCTTCTGCTTTTTCTAATAGTTATTTTAACTCAAAAATTGCCCGTTTAGCCAGGCGCGATACTGGCGATATAACTTTGTACAAATATATTAACTATTTGGTAACTGCATTTATATACTTAGTCGGCATCATACTAATTGCCCTGGCAATACCTGCATTGAAAAATTTAGCTACTGCTGCCGGCGCAAGTGCTGGTGCAATTGCCTTAGTAGCGGGTGTGGCCTCGCAAGAAGGAATTTCTAATATCGTCGGCGGCTTATTTATTGCATTTTTTAAACCATTTAGAATTGGGGACATTATTAAAATTGGAGATAGCACTAAAGGTAGAGTGGAAGACATCAATTTGAGACATACCGTTATAAAAGATTTTCAAAACGTGCGCATCGTTATTCCCAATGCAGTAGTTAATAAAGAAAGTATATCTAATTATTATATGATAGAGAGCAAAAATTGTGAATGGGTAGAAGTCGGAATTTCCTACTCCTCAAATGTAGATGAAGCAATATCAGTAATGCGAAATATTTGCGAATCACACCCGCTTTGTTTGGATGTTAGAACAGAAGAAGACAAGCAAAAAGAGGTGCCCAAGGTAGATGTTCAGGTTATTGCACTTGCTGATAGTTCAGTTACCTTAAAAGCCTGGGTTTGGTCGGCGAGTTATTTAACCGGTTTCAAAATGAGAAACCAAATTTACAAATCTATCAAAGAAGAATTTGACGCATCAGGTATAGAGATTCCTTTTCCGCATACTTCTTTAGTTTTTAAAAATTCGATGCCTGTTTGATTCAAAAGTATGGGTAACTATTTAAAACATTTATAAAATATAACAACTCAAATACTTGGTAAGGAATGATGAGAAAATATTTACCCTATATGATAAAGCCATTTTTTGATAGACGAGTTGAAAAACGTAGGCTTAGTGGGGCTAAGACGAGGCTTTTCAACAAAGTATATCAGAAAATGGCAAAGTCAGATGGTAAATTTATTTTTTTATCATTCCTAAAGAACGCCAGCAAAAAAAGAAATAAGATTATCAAAAGAATTGTACAACCGTCATAAAATAAAAATTGAATCATTTAGTATATAATTTTAATACAAAAATTTCTCCTGAACTTACTCAAGTAGGAGGAAAAGCTAAAAGTTTAATATCATTAACTAAGGCAGGCTTGCCTGTACCAGCAGGTATAGAGCTTACGGTCAATTTTTTTACTGAATGGACGCAGCAAATAAAATCAAGTTCAGTTTGGGAAACGCTTTTAATTAATCCAAATAAAAATAACTGTGATGCCGCCAAAGCAATGGCATAAAAATTAGACTTAACAGCAGATATGAAATTAGCCTTAAACAAAGAGATGGATGCTTTGGAAGGTGATTTATTTGCCGTTCGTTCTTCCAGCCCAGAAGAAGATTTAAGCGGCAGTAGTTTTGCTGGTATGTATGAAACCTATCTTGGTACTACTCATAATACTTTGGATGCCATGATTGCCAAAGCCTATAGTTCTATGTTTGATTTTAGAATGATGGGCTACAAGGCGCAAAACAATATAAACCTTGGTGGGACGTGTATCAGTATTATCATTCAAAAACAAATAGCGAGTGCGGTAAGCGGCGTTGGGTTTTCGCTCAATCCTTTAAACAATAGTTATGATGAGGTAGTCATTAATGCGAGCTTTGGTTTGGGCGAAGCCATTGTATCGGGTATTGTTACGCCTGACCATTATGTGGTTGAAAAAGTAGAAATGGAAATCTTACAAAAGAAAGTTAATGAGTAAAAATAGCCGTACATTTGAAGGAGAACGGTGGCATCATAGAAAAAGAAAATGCGAACCCCACAGAACAAGCGCTTAGTGACGCGCAAATTTTGGAACTGACTGAACTGATAAAGCAAACAGAAGATTATTACGGATTTCCCGTTGATACAGAATGGGCTTATGAAAACGGAATATTATATCTTTTGCAAGCCCGGCCAGTAACCACCCATGTTCCTCTTTTTCCTGAATTGGTGACCAAACCCGGCGAACCCAAAAACATTTATATTGACCTAATGGGTATGACACAGGGCTTTACCAATAGCATGAGTGTGTTGGGTATGGAAATATTTTCACACATTCTCGAATCCATTAAGGGCGAAACTATGAGAATAGAAATTGATGGAACAGCACCCGCTTTACATGGAAGGCAATACCTTAATGTTTCCAACCATTTTAAAAGTATGGGAAGCACCGTAGCCAAAAAATTCTTGAATAATTATGATGGAAATATTAAACGGATATTTGAAGCATTGGACATAAAGGAATATACGCAAGGTACCGTTCCGCCAAGTTGCAAAGGAGTTAAATGGGGAATAGTCAAAATGTCTTTTAAAACCATTCTACCCGCTCTGAACGCCATCTTTACTGATTACCAAAATGTAGTGAAACACTATTTGCAATCTGCTGACAATGTAATGCAAAAAGCCAGTAAATTATCCGCACAAGATGACATTGAAACCATTACTAAAAAAGTGATAGAGGATACAGCGGAAATTATGAATAGCGTCGGACTTATTATTGTGGGCATGTTGAGTATGCAGAAATTTCGAAAAATGTTTAAGGGGGATGATGTGGAAGCAGATATCATTGGCCTCACTATCGATTTGACTGGGAATGTAACAAGTGAAATGGGTTATAAAATGTTCAAATTGGCAGCTTATGAAGAGTTTCAAAATACTAATTCAAAAGAAGAATTTGTAACAAAAATAAATCAGAACACCCACTCTGCATCTTTTATGGAAGATTACAACGACTACATCAAACGCTTTGGAGCGAGAGGCTTTATGGAAATTGATGTAGCTACCAAAAGAACCTGGGAAGATATATCAGTTGTGTATGAAAGACTGAAAGAAATTAATATAGAGGACAGCCAAATTACCAAAACAAAGGAAAAACGAAAAGCGGCTTATGACCGGCTTTTTGCCATTGCCAGGAAAAAAGGTAAAGAAAAGAAATTTGCGAAAGCTGCCAAGGCGATGCAGGCAACGTTTGGATATCGCGAACATCCAAAATATGTAATTGTGAATGTGTTAGCTCAATTGCATAAGGTAATGCTGGAAGTGGGAGACGAATTTGTAGAAGCAGAGAGACTGGATAATAATTATCAAATATTTGATTTGCATTTGAATGAAATTGGTCGGGCAAGAAAAGATAAAGCTATCGACCTCCGGGCGTTGCGCAAAAAAAATCTGGCTCCTTACAAAGCAACAGCTCATGTAAAAGATTGGCCATTGGTTATTGATTCTCGTGGAAAGATTTTCAAACCAATAATTAAAGCCAAAGACGGAGAATTAGTAGGCGAGCCAATAGCATCGGGCAAAGTAACGGGCAGAGCCAAAGTCCTTCATTCACCTTATGAAAAGCCATCACTTCCCGGAGAAATTTTGGTCACCAAAGCAACCGAACCTTCCTGGACACCTATTTTTTTAAATGCCGCAGGCGTTGTAATGGAAATTGGAGGCCCATTGCAGCATGGAGGAATCATCGCTCGCGAATACGGCATCCCATGTGTAAGTGCATTAATGGGCATTATGGAAATTGTAAAAGACGGAGATTTACTTGAAGTAGATGGTTCAAATGGACTTGTGAAAATTATAGAAGAAGCAGCTCATGAAACTGTTTTGGTCAATTAATCGGATTATAATCACATAATAGTATAATAATTTATGAAATGCAATATTTTAAACAAAACCACTTCCCTTACCCCACTCTGCGACTCTTAGAGGAAGAAATGCTCAGAATCTCTTATTAATAAAGTGCTGTATTTTTAATCGGCAGATTCTGAACCTCAAATTTCCCTGAACTCTGAGATTCTGAATCAAGTTTTGGCTAACAAAAAATAAGATAAGGGGCAAACCTCATAGAAGTTGCCCCATTATCTATGGCTACGTGTATGGTTTAGTTAACAGTTCTACCTCTTGCAGTATGGCTGTTAACGTTTATTTTTCTTATCTTTTTTAAATCAACCAATAATATGGCTTCTGCACTTTGAGCATTGGTTTTGTATTTTTTGCCATTGTAAGTTACATAACCAATTTGACCTTCCCAATCGCTAGCCATTAAGTAATATCTTTTACGCTTATCAGGGTTTGGCCCAAAAGTTAAAAACTGTTCATCCGAGGCATCAAAACTAATACCATAACGTTGATCATTGGCTTGCCAAACGGCTATGCCTGGTGTTCCAGCTTTTATTACTATTTCTTCAACTTTTCGGCCATTTTTTATTTTAATGCTGCCGTTTTCAATTTTGGTTTCGCTGCCGCTCGCATCTTTAAACAGCACAATATCTTTACTGGTATAAAATTGAATGCGTTCTACCTCTTTGTTACTCCAACCGTGCTCCTTTTTTAAGTAACCAGAATATGGCACTAAATTTTTTGTACAACTACTCAAAAATAATATCACTATAGTAAGTCCCAATAATTGTTTCATCGTTTGTTTTTTTATGATGCTATGACCACAAAAACAATCTTAGCGTTTAATGATTAGTGCACCAAAAAACATAATTAATTTTAAATTAACTATTGTATATTTAAAAGTAGGTAACTATTCAAAAGTCAGACCATCACTCAGCCGAATTTATCTGACGTCTGGCAGCGAAGCAGTCTTACTTCTGACCTCTACTGAATAGTTACAATCTGCCATTTAGTAAAGCCTTATCAATATAAAACAAACCAGTCTATAAATATAATTAGTAATTTTGCAGGCTATGGTACGATGCTTCATTACTATAATATTTTTTTGCTTAACTAATATTGCTTTTGCTAATACAGACTCGCTTAAACAAAAAATTGCTTTTTTTAAACCATCGGAAGAATTTAATAAAGGCAGGCTATATTCGGTATCGGGCATATGGGCAGCTAGCTACGGTAGCTCGTTGTACGTACTTAGCAATTTTTGGTATAATAATTTGCAAGGCTTCCGTACTTTTAACGATAACAAAAATTGGCTTCAGGTGGATAAGTTTGGCCACGCACATACCACCTATTTTCAAGGTGCCTGGGGTAAACAATTGTTGCATTACGCAGGTGTAAAACATTTGCCTGCCACTTTAATAGGTGGTTCAATTGGTTTTGTTAACCAAACAGTAATTGAAATATTAGATGGCCGAAGCCCCGAATTTGGTTGGAGCAATGGCGATTTTTTGGCCAACGCCAGCGGCACAGCTTTGTTTATTAGTCAAGAGTTACTTTGGAAAGAACAACGCATATATACCAAGTTTGGTTATACTTTGCAAAATTATAGTAAATACAATAATCCACTAATTGAAAAAGTAGCCTTAACCGAATTTGGTACTGGTGGTGAAGCTTTTTTTAAAGATTATAATGCACATACCTATTGGTTGAGTGCAAATGTTGCGAGCTTTTTACCAACGCAAAGCAGTTTTCCGAAATGGATAAATGTGGCAGTTGGTATGGGTGGCGATCAAATGTTTCATGCCAACGACAATACCAACCGTGGTATTGAACTAAAACGCTATCGCAGTTTTTATTTAAGTTTAGATGCAGATTTTACAAAATTTAAAGTAAAAAGTGGCTTTGGCAAAACGGTACTTTTTTTATTAAACTCGTTTAAGTTGCCGTTTCCTGCAATTAGTTTTAGCAGTACTGGCAAGGTTAAATTTGTACCTTTGGCTTTTTAAAAATATGTTAACCACAAACTGTGCTATCGCTGTATGTTTTTATTAAAAATATGCAGAGGAAAGTCCGGACAACACAGAGTACCGCACCATTAGTAGTTTAATGGGTTCTAATTTTTTTTAGAAACAGCAAGTGCCGCAGAGAATTTTTTAACCGTTAAAAAACGGATAGCGTGAAAATGCTTTGCAAAGCAATTAATGCAGGTGACTGTTTTAATGGGCAAACCTTGCGGGTTGTAAGGCCAAATAGGTGTAACGGTCCTAAACGGTTGTGCTGCTCGCACAACAAGTTACACGGGTGGGCTGCTTAGATAAATGATGGCTTAAAACAGAATTCGGCTTACTGGTTTGTGGTTAATTTTTTGCCCTGCGTTAGGGATTGTAGCGGAAATCCTTTTTGTGAGGTACGAGCAAAAAGATTGGGAGTGGAAAGCCCGACCCAAAGGGAAACGCCCAAAAAATTATGGTTTTATTAAAATTTGAATGCCTAAATGTTAGTATTTAGAAGTCAGTCCATTTCATTGTCAGACATTAGACATAATTTGGGCGAAATAGAGCGTTTTTGACTTCACTCAGCCGAATTTACCTGACGTCTGACAGCGAAGCGGTCTGACTTCTGACCTCTACTGAATAGTTACATTTAAATACTAAAGAGAAGCTAAAGTTAAAAACCAATGGCTTTTCTTTTGGTAAGTTGGGTGTTTAGGTTGGCCATTTGAATGGCGGTAATTGCTGCTTCAATACCTTTGTTGCCGTGTTGGCCACCGGCTCTATCTTGTGCTTGTTGCAAGGTGTTGGGCGTTAGCAAACCAAATATAAATGGAATTTTTAACACTAAATTTAAATTCATTAAACTTTGTGCTACGGCTTGGTTTATGTAACGGTCGTGCTCTGTTTCGCCTTTTATAACGCAGCCTAATGTTATAACAGCATCTAATTTTTTTGTTTCGGCAATTAGCTTTGCTCCATATACTAATTCGTATGCGCCTGGCACTTCTAATAAATGTATGTTGCTTTCTTTAGCCTTATGTTTCAACAAGGTTTCTATACAGCCATTTTTTAATGCACTTGTAATTTTGGTATGATAAGTACTTTGCACTATACCAAAACTGTAATCTGCTGCATTTGCTATTGCTTCTGTATTGTAGTTAGATAAGTTATTGATATTGCTTGCCACTTTTTTATTTAATAAAATAAGAAAAAAAACCCTATCGCACCTTACTTTTTTGGGCGCAGCCTAATACAAGGCAAGCAAGGTAGATGGATAGGGTTCGGTATAAAGTTAGTTTAAAAAACTATTTCTTTCAAAATTAAGCTCCCACTCTTGCTAAGTATTTTGCAACATTAGCGGCTTCTGTACTGGTTGGGTACTCTTCTTTTATAATTTGGTAATGCTTTTTTGCACCTTCTAAATCACCGTTTTGTTCTTTTGCTAAACCTGCTCTAAAATGGTACATTGGTGCAGTAACATAATTATCGCTATTGTTTGCTGCTTTTTCGTAATAGCTAATGCCTTCATCGGCATTGCCCAATTGCATGTAGGCATCGCCAATGTTACCTAAAGCCATTGAACTAATAACCATATCACTACTTTTAAACTTGCTTAAATAATCAATTGCATTTTGGTATTCGCCCAATTGCAAATAGCTAACGCCTGCATAATAGTTAGCTAAGTTGCCAGTTTTAGTGCCACCAAAATTTGAGGCAACATCTAAAAAGCCGTCGTTGGTATCATCGCCATTTAGGGCTAATGAAAAGCTATCTAACTCAAAATATTGTTCTGCCTTATTGGCGCTTTCAATTGCAGAGGCTTCTTGCTTTGGTGAATACCAACTCATATAAACATAAGTTGCTATAATGCCGATTAACAATAAACCCAAAACACCAAAAATAAGGCCTTTGAATTTATTAAAAAAGTCTTCTACTTTGCTATAAGATTCTTCTACATTAATTTCTTGATCGAGGAAAGTGGAGGTTTCTTCGGCATAATTAGGTTTGCCAAAAGCGCCACTTGTTTGATTTTTTTGTACGCCTTGATCTTTAATTCTTTTTTTCTTTGCCATTATTTTTTTATGATAAAATTTTGTTAAGCTAAATATGGGTAATTTTGTTGGTAATATACATCTTTATACAACTCGCTATCATCAGGAAATGGAGAATTTTCTGCAAATTCTACACATGCATCAACTTGTTTTTTAACACGAGCTTTTATTTCTTTTATTTTTGCTTCTGTTGCGTATTTTTTCTTTTTAATATCACTTAAAACTTGTTCTATAGGATCTAGTTTTTTGTAAGATTCTACTTCATCTTTAGTACGATATTTTTGCGGATCACTCATTGAGTGGCCTTTATATCTATATGTTCTAATTTCTAAAAAAGTTGGGCCTTTGCCTTTACGAGCTCTAGTAGCAGCTTTTTCAATAGCTTTGTGTACTGCTAATGGATGCATACCGTCAACTGGTTCGCTGGGCATTTCGTAGCCTAAACCAAGTTTCCAAATATCTTCAACATTAGTAGTACGTTCTACCGAAGTGCCCATAGCGTAACCATTATTTTCTACTATAAAAATTACTGGTAACTTCCAAGTCATTGCCATATTAAAGGTTTCGTGTAAAGCGCCCTGCCGCGCAGCACCATCACCAAATAAGGTAACACATACATTGTCGGTACCTTTATATTTTTCTGCAAAACCTATGCCAGCACCCATTGGTATTTGTGCACCAACTATACCGTGGCCTCCAAAAAAGTATTTTTCTTTACTAAAAAAGTGCATTGAGCCGCCTTTGCCTTTGCTGCTGCCGGTTGCTTTCCCATACAATTCGGCCATGCACTCGTCTGCAGTCATGCCACGTGCTAAACCCAAACCGTGATCGCGATAAGCTGTAATTATCGGATCTTCTAAACGGGTAGCAGAAACAATGCCAGCCGAAACTGCCTCTTGCCCAATGTACAAATGGCAGAAACCACGTATTTTCTGTTGTCCATACAACATGCCTGCCTTTTCTTCAAAACGACGTTGCAATAACATACTTTCGTACCATTGCAAATAGGTATCTTTGGTTATTTTTATATTTGCCACACAAAAAAATTTTGGCGAAGATACAGAAATTTGAAATTTATTGATGCATTTAGTCCTCTCGAATTTTAAGGCTCAACATTTTAAGAAAACGCTGGAAGTCAACCTTGCGGTTTAATAATGTCCAAATACAAATGTTTACGTCAGATTTTGATAATTTTTCCCAAAAATTTGTGATAACTTGCAACTAGTAAATTTCTTAAAATTACATTACTTTTAATCTTATTTAGAATAAAGAATAGCAGCGAGATGGATTTAAATATTCTTACATATAACACAAAAAGAAAAGACTTGAGTAGTGTAATATGTGAAATAGTTGAAGATAACAATATTGATATATTAATTATAAGTGAACCGGAGGAAGACCCTATGAACCTTTTATTAGGGTTAAATAAGAAAACGACACGTTTTAACTATAACGCTGATGCCTGCAAATACATTAACATTTACTCTATATTCAATAATCCTCAATTTACTCGTGTTAAAGAATTTAAACGAACAACAGGATGGCTGTTTAAAACCCCATTAACAGAATTTGTTTTGATAGGCACGCATTATTATGATAAATATCATAATGATGCAAAAGAGCAATTTACCAAAATCAATAGATTAATAAAGGAGATTGAAGAAATAGAAAGGCTTGTAAATACTGACAAGATAATATTATCTGGTGACCTAAACCTCAACCCTTATGATGAACCTGCATATATGTCAAATGGATTAAATGCACTCTCTTGTTCTATGGTTGTACAAAGAAATAAAACCAGAGAAGGGAGACGAACCTTCTATAACCCATCGTGGAATTTACTTGGCGATAATACAGACTCACCAGGAACTTATCATCTATCTAGCATTACAAAGCCACATTGGTCAGTTCTTGATCAAGTATTAATTCGGCCAAATGCAATTGAGTTATTTGAGAAACGTTCTCTAAGAATTATAAATAAAACTTCAAAACGATCATTAATTAGAAAAAGTGGTATAATTGATGATTCTTACTCAGATCATTTACCAATAACCTTTAAATTACAGTTATGACAAATACAAGCAACTTGTGGCCAAATTTAAGTTTAGAAGGAGCAACTACACCAAGATCAATTTTAATTGAACAAGCACAACACCTTTCTAACACAACTAAAAACGTGTTAAAAGGCGATGTAGAAAGGTTAAATGTTACTGATAGTACTAACCATTTATCATTTAGATTTAACATTATTGCCCCTGCACTAAACGACTATTTATATCATCTGTTTTCAATTAAGTATTCACTTTTAAATATGTATCCGGTAAGTATTAAAGAAAATGGCAAATCTTTTCTATATCCTGACGAAACTAAGTTTAAGGCAAGATTAAAAGTTATATTTAGCTCTAACGAAACAACAAAAATCCTTCAATCTTTATATGCTCAAAGCGTAGATGAAACCCCAAAAGGTAGTGGGCCAACCGGTGGAAGCCTAAGCGGAAATGGGCGAAGAAGTGTTTAATACTATAAGCATCAATGTCAGTCAAACTCTCATTGCAGTTTGGGTAAATAAATTAAATAAAAAAGATTTTGAAATTTATTGATGCATTTAGTCCTCTCGAATTTTAAGGCTCAACATTTTAAGAATATTGCGAGCTGCAGGCTTGCTTTTTCTAAAGGCTTTAATTGCTTTACTGGTAAAAACGGAAGCGGTAAAACCAACCTGTTAGATGCCATTTATTACCTTTCTATTGGTAAAAGTAATTTTAATGTAAAAGATCAACAGCTCATATTAAATAATGAAGATTTTTTTAGGTTAGAGGCCTATTATAATAATGGGGAAAAGGCAGAATTGTTGAAAATTGAAATGGCCTACCATGAAAATAAAACAAAAAAAATTAGCAGTAATAATGAATTAATAAAGCGGATAAAAAAACACTTAGGCACTTTGCCAGTTTTATTAATTGCACCCGACGATATTGAATTGATAAAAGGCTACAGCAATTACCGCCGCCGCACTATTGATAAGGTTTTGTGCCAAACCAATGCCAATTATTTAGAGCAATTAAGCCAATACCAACAAATATTGCAACAACGTAATTATTATTTAAAAAACTGTAAGCGCCAACCCGATTTTACTTTGTTAGAAAGTTATAATTATAAACTTGCCCCTGCCGGAACTACCGTTTTTACTTTAAGAAAACAGTTTTTAAATGATATAAAAGCCAATTATCAATCAATATATAACGAGATCGCTGGTAATACGGAGGTTGCCGCTTTTCAATACAATTCTGATTTATTGGAAAACGATTACGCCAACTTGTTAAAAAACACTTTAAGGGATGATGCCTTAATGCAGCGCACCAGCACAGGCATACATAAAGATGATGTTCAATTTTTAATAAATGAAGCTCCAGCGAAAAATTTTGGTTCGCAGGGCCAGCAAAAAAATGTTTTAATTGCCTTTAAGTTGGCTTGTGCATTATATATGCAAAAACAGCAGCAACAAGCTCCTATTTTATTGTTAGATGATATTTTTGACAAGTTAGATAGTTTGCGAGTAGCAGCTTTACTTCAGCTTTTACAAAAAGAAGAATTTGGCCAAATTTTTATTACCGATACTGATATGGATAGAATGCAGTTTGTTTTAAATGGTGTAAATAGTGATAAGAAATTTTTTACAGTTGATGCCGGGGCGGTGAAAGAGTTTTGAGGTTTAGCTTTTTAAAAGTGTATTTGTTTAAAACTTAAACTCCAACCTAAAAACTGGTCTTGCAAGGTTTATTTCTAAATCAAACGAAGCTGAACTTCCAGATGAGTTTGAGGATGAATTGATATTGTAATATATTGATCCCATTCCTAATAGAATATTAAGTTTTTCTGTAATAGCGTATTGAAGGCCCAAGGCTGTACCAATTGATAATGAATTTAAATTAGCACTACCAATAAAAGTATCTTCATCATAAGTCACATAATTATAGTCAACTGAATTCCACAGATACATTTTTAATTTACCAATTAGTTCTTCTACATACCTGCCAAATATTCCAATATCATAACTATAAATATTAAGAGCTGAACGATCAATTTGAGAACTTAACCTATATATATAAGTTACAAAGCCTAACTCAGCACCCAAAACCCATCTTTTTGAGGGTTTCCAACCAAAATAAGGAGTAATACCAAAGTTTGTTGAAACACCATCATAATTGAAGTTGTCTGGCCTAAAAGATCCTGAAAGATTAATGTTTAAAGCGCTACCTACAACAAATTTAGGTTTCTCAACTTCTTCTTGTGCATTTGATTTAAAAGGAAATGAAAATAAATAAAGAATTAAAAATAGATTTAGTAATTTTAAGTTGTTTTTTAATGGGTTCATAAAAGTGTATTTGTTTTATTTTATTTAACAGAATAGCGCAATTTAGTAAAAAAAAGTTAATATAGGTTCTTTTGTATGGATATGTGGTTTTTTTTTGAAAAATCTTAGGCAGTATTCTTAATGTGCGAAGAAAAACCACCAACTTGTATTAAATTAGCAATTTAATTAACAGATGGCAAACAACATTTTAATAACAGGCGGTAGTGGTATGGTAGGGCAAGCACTTACTAAAAAATTGATAGAAAATGGACACACCGTTAGCTGGCTATCAAGAACAGAAAACTTAACCAACCCAATAAAACAATATCGTTGGGATATTGAAGAAGATTACATTGACGAAAAAGCCTTTAATAATGTTGACACCATTGTACATTTAGCTGGTGCAGGCATTGCCGATAAACGATGGACTAGCAGCCGCAAAAAATTAATTAGAGATAGCCGAATAAAAAGCCTTGAACTATTAAGCAGTATAATTACAGAAAAAGAATTACTAATAAAAAACTTTATTTCTACAAGTGCAATTGGCATTTATGGTGATAGAGGTGAAGAGTTATTATTTGAAGATTCTTCACCTGAAAAAAATTGGCTTGCCAACGTTTGTAAAGATTGGGAAGCTGCAGTTGATCCATTAACAGAATGGGGCTTACGAACCGCAATTGTTAGAGTTGGCGTTGTGTTAAGCACCAAAGGCGGTGCTATGCCAAAATTACTCGCCCCAATTAAAAAAAACATTAACCCAACCTTAGGTACTGGTAAGCAATATTACTCCTGGATTCATTTAAACGATTTAGTAGGTATTTTTACAAAACTAATTGAAGATACAAAACTAATTGGCACTTACAATGCAGTAGCTCCTGCACCAGTTACCTACAATACTTTAGTAAAAGAAATGGCGACCATTTTAGATAAAAAGACCCTAAACCCAAAAGTGCCAGGTTTGTTTATACGCTTAGGCTTAGGCCAAATGGCTCGTGTAGTTTTAGATAGCGCAAAAGTAAGTTCACAAAAAATATTAGATAAAGGCTATCAATTTAAATTCAACAACTTAAACGCAGCATTAAAAAACTTGCTCATACCTAAGTATTTACCCACTCAATGTTAAAAGCTTTTAAAAAATAGTGTTTTAACAACAACATTTTTTCAGCTTTTGTATATTTAAGCAAAACAAAAGATTGGATAATATTAAGTTACTAAAATGGAAATACTTGCGAACAATAGTATTTTTAGATCGGCACAATTTAAAAAGCTACTTATTTCCATTAATTATTTTCTTCATTGTTTCGGTAGGTTTAGTAATTACTTACCAGCTATTGCGTTTTGTAAACCTTTGGGCAGGCATGCCCTACGCTGGCAACAATGCCTTAGAGTTTTGCGAAATAAACCGCTTTTGTGAAGCAGTAGTGCAACCAGCAAACACCTGGAGCAATCTCGGCTTTTTATTTGTAGGTTTGTTTTGCCTTTTTGTAGGTATTAACGATGCCAAAACCCGTAGCCCCGAAATACCAAATTTAATGGTACGCTACCCAATGTTTTCCATACTAATTGGGTTAAGCTGCCTTTACTTATTTCTTGGCAGTTTTTTATACCACGCCTCATTAACACACACCTTTCAAATGTTAGATATTACAGGCATGTATGCCGTAGCTTTAAGTTTTTTAGCCTACATTATTTTTCGTTTTATGCCCACCCGCTATGCCAAGCGAAAATCAAAATTTAGAAGCAGCCACCACTTAATAATACCGCTGGTAATGCTGCTAAACCTTTTATTTTTAGGCGGCATGTGGCAAGTAAATGTAAATGTACTTTTCCCAATTATACTGCTAATAATATTTTCGTTAACCATTTATTACAATAGAAGTTACAACCTAAAAAAGCAATTGCCTTACCAACGCTTTGCCCATTTAAGCATAATAATAGGCGTAATTGCATTTATCTGTTGGATATTGGATCGGCAAGATGTTTGGTGCAACCCCGATAGCCTTTTACAAGGCCATGCAATATGGCATATACTTTGCGCCACCAGTATTTTATTTTTATACCTCAGTTTTAGGGTAGAAAAATTCAACATCAAAAGCATCTACAAAAACAAACAAGAAGTATACTTTAAATTTAGGTAAGCCATTATTTTTTAGAAGCGAAACTCAAAAGCCCGCACAACCGAAACTCGCGCCATCCGCTAAATCTTTTTATTCCGTAAACTCCATAAAAAGGATACCGCTACTGTCACGGCTAATATAAAAATTTCGCTCCGCCGTAGCAACCTATGTATTCCATCATATTAAAATAATTATACTCAAAAGCATTTCATATTAAACCATAAAATTTATAAAGCTTCAAACTATATTTAATAATTTAGGCCAAAATTTATTACAATATGAAGCGGACTTTAATTTTAATAAGCATTATCCTTTTCACGCAAACAATTTATGCACAAGTTGAAGAACTAACTTTCACCAGCGATAATTGGGAGTTAAACGCTTCCTTATATTTACCTGCTGGCGATGGTCCGTTTAAAGCAGCTGTTTTAGTACACGGTTCCGGCCCAATTGATCGTTACCAAACCATACCTATAACCGATGGCAATTCACAATGCATATACCCACAACTATTTGGCGACACCATTCAAAACTTTAAAAACATTGCCCTGCACCTGCAAGCAAATGATATAGCAGTTTTTACTTACGACAAGCGCACCTTAACCTATATCAATCAATTAAATCCCATTACCGTTTCAACTAAAGATTTTGTAACAGATGCCCAAAATGCAGTAAGCTATTTAGCCAGCCGTTCAGAAATCGATCAAGATCAGATTTTTCTAATTGGCCACAGCCAGGGCGCAGCATTAATACCTGTAGCTGCCCAAAATATAAACGTAGCTGGTTTAATTTCTTTAGCAGGTGCAGCCACACCACCCGATACTTTAGTGGCTCGTCAATTTAGAGATTTATATATACAATGCTCAAATGATACCGCAAGTGGCGATGCTATTGCCAATAGCTTTTTCAACGAGTTTAACAAAATACGCAACAACCAATTAGAAGATGATCAGCAAATTTTTATCAACTTTCCTGACAACCCAAATCCAATTCCATATGGCTTTCCTATATTTTGGAGAGATTGGTTTGATATGGCTGATAATGTAATTGAAAATTACAAAAATGCCGGCTTGCCAACTTTAATTATTCACGGTACCGATGATTGGAATGTATCTATTGAAGATGCTTATAAATTTCAAAATGCCTTGCCCGAAGAGTTAACAAGTGTTCAAATTTTTGATGGCTTAAATCATTTTTTAACACCAATTGATGAACCTGTTGTAGCTTCGGCTATTTTACAAGCCATAAGTGCATTTATACAAACACCTGTAATTATGCCTAACGTAGCTTTGCCCGAAATTTTTGAAACAGTAAATGTTACCTATAATAACGATCAAATTTTAATAAACACTACAGTTGATTTAGATGCCATTTTTATTAGTAGCATTGATGGGAAATTATTAAAAAATATACCAGCAACCAATGCAGGTTTGTTTAATATTGAAGCACCCATTAACTATAAAATTGTTTTATTAAGTTTAATAAAAGATGAAGCAATATTAACTAAAAAGTTGATGCTTTATTAAGCGGACTAATTCATCGATTTACGTTATAAAAAGTTGAAAAGCCAGTAATTTAAACTGTCAGTTCAAACAACGTGTATTCTACAAGCTGCTTTTTGATTATTTAATCTTGGAACAGAGTTCATTGCAAAAAGCACACCATCTATTATTTCTAAATAGTCTTACATTGCACATAATCGGCTATAGATGTAGTTTATTAAAATTTTTTAATATGCTGCAATATTTCAAAAGTAAGTAATTTTTTGTTTTTGTAAATTTTATTTAGGTCTGATCTGCTTATTGCTTTTAGCAATTTTGTTTTGAGTTTTTGTTTGCTCATTGTCTACCTAAACAATTCTAATTTCTCAATTATATTATCAATCCATACACTAAACCTCGGGCATTTTTTTTTCATACTTTCCATACCAATCATTTCAAAAATTAGTTCGCCATCTCCGGTTTTATCATAGTTAAATATTTTCTTTAATCTTTTGGAGGGTGCTGTTTCCGGATCATTATTAATGTCTTCTGGATTAGGAAATTGTGTAATAATAGCATCTACCTGTTTTAATTTATGTTCGTCATCTATAACCAACTCAAAACCTGAGCGGTCAAAAAACATTAATGCTTCTAACTCGTGAAGCTGTATATAGGGCGTAAAATTATCAGCGAAATCAAAGTCTTGATGAATGGCCTTTTCTATAACCTCAATTTGGTTCGAGTTCAACGAAAAGGAAGGGAAATCAGAAGGTAGTTTATAAAAGTCGATCATTGTAGTAACAATTACATTGCCTTGAGCTAAAGTTCTGTTGACTTCATTTTTAAATTTACCATAGCTGCCAACACCACCTTTTTTATGCAGTTTTCTATTAGTAACAATAGTTTGAGCATTTATTGGATTTGTAAAACCTAATTTTATAAGATAAGGTTCAATTAAGTTTTGAACTAAAATTATTTCAGTAGCACCTTCAACGATAAAGACTAATCTACGCATAATTAAATACTGTAAGGTTGTGCACCAAATTTATTTTTACCCCACAAATCGCCCAATGTAAATTCTTCTAACCATGCTTTTAAATCCTCACTTTTTAATCTTCTAAAAACGGATTCGTGATTTTCACGGTCGGTAACAATAATATCTTCCGGTTCAAAATTATCTATTAGATTTATAGACTGCGTTGAGAGTATAATTTGAGCTTTAGTAGATGCTTTTCTGATTAAAGCCGCTAACTTATTAATAGCAACCGGATGTAAACCTAATTCTGGTTCATCAATTACAATGGTTTTTGGTGGGTTGGGTTGCATCAGCAAAGTAGCTAAACAAATGAAACGCAAAGTACCATCAGACAAATGATAGGCATTAAAATAATTATCAGGAAATCCCTTTTCTTTCCACTCCAACTGAATTTTTTGTTCATTTAAACGAGTAGGTTTTAAATCGAATCTACCAAAGAAAGGAGCTATGGATTGGATTGTTAACTCAATTCGTTTGAAATGTTTGGGTTCTTTTTCTTGTAAATAATATAAGAACGCTGCAAGGTTTGAGCCATCTCTGCGCAACCATTCATTATTATGAAGGTCAGTAATACTTCTTATCGGTGAAGTATCGCTTGTGTCGTGAAAATGATATACATCAAACTCAATTAATCTTTGATTGACAAAGAAAGCTTGCCTAGTATTTATTTGTGCAAAACTTGACTCTGGAACATTTTGATCATACCATTTGTCGAACCTCGATTCTTTATGTCGATATGATGTTTTTATTAGATTAATAAATAAATTATTTGTACCTGTTTGAAGGTTTATAGAAAATATATTTTCGTTTCCAAAAGAACTTTTAAAATGTAAAGCGAGTCTAATCTTCGAAGTATTTTTACTTCCAAAATGAAGAAAACTATCTGCTCCTCCTTTTTGTTGAATATAGTTTTGCAAGTTTCCTTTATACATTTCTCGTATGAGTGAAAAGATAGAAATAAAGTTACTTTTACCAACACCATTACTACCCAATAAAATATTAATTGGTTGCAGTTCAAGTTTCAGCGATTTTATGCTTTTATAACCTTCTATTTCTATTCGAGTAATCATTAAAATGTTGTGCTAAAGGTAGGAAATTACTTTGTTATGATGTTTGAGACTGCCGTTAAAGTTTCATTCTGTTAAAATAACTTTACTTCTAATATTTGGCATAAAGTTTTCTTATTGCTTCGTCAGTCAATACTTTGCCTTCTTCAAAACATTTAAATCCTATTTCTAAAGCTTCTTTTTCGTCTTCTGGAAGTTGGTTCATTTTCTTTTAATGCCAAATCCATATTAAGCAGATCATAAATTTCAGCTAACATCAATTCTTTGTCTAATTGATTAATGCTTTGGATTGAATACCGCACAGCTTGTATAACTTATAAACCTATAAACAGCATCTAATCAAACAACTCATAATAAGCATACACCAAATACAGCACAAAAGGAATCATAAACAAAATATAAATATTTTTATCGCCATCTGCTGCACCAATTAATATTTGAAAAAAGAAGAAAGCCGAAAAAAGCAAACAAATCAAACTTAAAAAAGCAGTAGCAATTTGTAAAGGCCTACTCGTTTTTATTACAAAATAATTTACTAAAATAAGCCCCAGACCAACTGCAGTTAAGCCATAATTTATCTTTTCTATTTCTGTAAAGTACCCATTGCCAAAAAACTGGCCGTAAATTATAAAGCCAATAAAAAAAATAAAAGGAAGTGTAAGTATTCTAATTTTATGATGCCCCATTTTCGGCTGCAAATATGCCATCTTTTTAAAAAGCCTTTATCATTTATACAGAAATTTATTTGTAAAAGTACTTTCTCACTTCAGCTATGAAAAACAAGCATCTTCTTATACTAAAAATTCAATATCTTTATCGCCAATGATTTCATTACGACAACTTTTTTTAAATAACGTTGCTCAAACAAGCGAAGCGCCTTTAATGCTCGAAATTGAAAAAGCAGAAGGCGTTTATTTATATGATGTGAATGGTAAAAAATACATTGATGTAATTTCGGGTATTAGCGTAAGTAATATTGGCCATTGCCACCCAGCTGTAGTTGAAGCCATTAATGCTCAAACAAAAAAATATATGTACTTAATGGTATATGGCGAATATGTACAAGCTCCGCAAGTGCAATACGCAAAACTTTTAACCAGTCAACTACCCAAAAATTTGCAACAAGTATATTATTGTAACTCTGGTGCCGAAGCAACAGAAGGTGCTATAAAGTTAGCCCGCAAGTTTACAGGCCGAACCGAAATAATTCATTTTAAAGGTGGTTACCACGGCAGCACTATTGGAGCTTTAAGCGTAATTGGTGATGAATATTTTAAAACCAATTACCGCCCTTTACCACCTGGCACAAGGCGGTTAATGTATAATTGTGAAGGTTGTTTAGATTATATTACTACCAAAACCGCCGGCGTAATTGTTGAGCCAGTACAAGGCGAAAGTGGAGTTATAGCCTCTAATAAAAGTTGGTTAAATGCCTTGCGTAAAAAATGTACCGAAGTTAACGCTTTATTAATTTTTGATGAAATACAAAGTGGTTTCGGACGTAGCGGCACCTTGTTTGCTTTTCAGCAATATGGTGTTGTACCCGATGTTTTAAATATTGCCAAAGGAATGGGTGGCGGCATGCCAATTGCAGCTTTTGTTTCCAGTAGTGAAATTATGAGTGTGTTTAAAAACAATCCATTTTTAGGTCATATTACTACTTTTGGTGGCCACCCGGTTTGTTGCGCTGCCGCAATGGCCAGTTTAAATGTGCTGTTAAATGATGGTTTAATTGAACAGGTAGCAGAAAAAGCCAGGTTGTTTGCCGAGTTACTGCAAAATCCAAAAATAAAAAGCATAAACCAACGAGGTTTATGGATGTCTTTAGAGTTTGAAAATTACATAATTAACAAAGCCATAATTGACAATTGTATAGAAAACGGTGTAATTACCGATTGGTTTTTATTTGCAGATAACCGCCTTAGAATTGCACCACCACTAATTATTACTACAGCACAAATTAAAGCTGCCTGCCAAATAATTAACAATGCAATTGATAGCGTAATTTCGTGAAATACATCAAACACATATCATTTATAATAAGTTGCAGCATCGTTTTGTTATCATTTTCATCGTGCAAAAAAAATGAAATTGATGTATTAGATTATGAGATTCAAGTTTTAAGTGATGATAATTTTGAGTCTGTTTATTTTGTTAACGATACAGTAGGCTATATATCTGGCGGAAACACTTATAATAATTCAAAACTATACCAAACTATTAATGGCGGTAAAACTTGGAATTCTATACCAACCAATACTGGCAAAACCTTGTACAACATCACATCTAACCAAAATAATAAAATTTTTGTTGCAGGCTTTGATTCTAAAATAGTTTTTAATCTAAATAATAATTGGCAAACACATCAGGTACATACAAAACCAGTTTGGTTACCTTTAAAGCAAATTGCATTTTCAAAAAATTACGCCCTTGCTTGTGGTGGGCTTTTTTTTAATACAGGTTTCCTGTTAAAATCAACCGATAATTTTGCAACCTATCAACAAACAGATTTTGAAGTTGAATTGTACGACTTGGCCTTTATTAACGATTCAACAATAATGGCAGTTGGTTATGGTAGCATTATAAAAAGTACCAATTATGGTGAAACATGGGCAAATGTAAATGTTGAAGGAGATGTTTATGTAGATATAACTATTATAAATAACAAAATTGTTTACGTAATTGGTGAGCAAGGCAGCATTTTAAAAAGTGAAGATAGCGGCGAAAACTGGCAATATTTAAGAAAAGCGAATACACTTGTACAAAAACAGTATCGTTTTACAGCCATTTATTTTATTGATGAGTTAAATGGTTTTATAACAGGTGATAAAGGTACTTTATGGCAAACTAACAATGGCGGCAAAAGTTGGCAAGTAAAAACTATTGACAAAAAACATCATTATACCTCGTTGCAAGTAGTTAATGAACGCCTTTTTTTGGTTGGCAAAAATGGCGTTGTTGTTCTACTAAATTTACCATAACGTTATTTAATTAGTGTATCACAATTTTGTATTTAGGTTAATACACTATTTTTCTTATTTTTGTTAACAATAAAAAAATACAATTCTTTTATGAAAATCTGTAAATATTTAAGTCTCGCATCCCTATTAATAGTATTTGTTTCATTTAGTGCCTGTGTTGGCGATGGCGGTAGTAGCTCATCAAATAGCAGCAAAGAGGTGATCAGTAAAAAGGCTGGTGTTAATGAAGTGAGCATTCACGAATTGGGCGATTTTGATAAAATTCACCCCGTTTTATACACAGCCGCAGCTACTAATTATGTTTGTGGTAAAATATTTCAATCTTTATTAACTACCGACCAAGAAACTTACGAGCTGGCACCAATGTTAGCTGTTTCGAGACCAAAAATAACCGCAGTAACCGATGGAACTTACAAAGGTGGTATGACATTAGAGTTTGAAATTAGGCCAGAAGCAAAATGGGACAATGGCACACCTGTTACAGCCAATGATTATTTATTTACTATTAAATCACTAAAAAATCCAAAAGCGGATGCCGCTCATATTCGGCCTTATTTAGAATTTATTAAAGATATTGTTATTGATAAAGAAAACCCTAAAAAGTTTACCGTTTATGCCAGCGATACGTATATCTTATCTGAAGAATCTGCAGGTTATTGGGTTTTACCAGAATATGTTTACGACCCAAAACAAGTATTGCGAAAATTTAGCATTAAAGATTTGAACGATCCTAAAAAAGCAGAAAGCCTTCGTAATAACAAAGAAATTATTGAATTTTCTAAAGAATATAATAGCGAGAAATTTGCCCGTGAAAAAGCATTTATTTCTGGCAGTGGGCCTTACACTTTTGAAGAATGGAAAACAGGGCAATACCTTGTATTAAAGAAAAAAGAAAATTGGTGGGCAAACGGTTTAGATCCAAAGCTTTTTGGTAATGAGCCTGAATACATTAGGTATAAAATTATACCAGATTGGACAACAGCCATAACAACTTTGAAAGATGAGGAAGTAGACTTAGCAAGAGCAATAAGAGCTAAAGATTTTGTTGATTTACAAGATAGTGAATTTAAAAATTTATATAGTTTTCATACTCCAGATTATATGGCATATGATTATATAGGTATGAATATGAAAAGTCCTATTTTTTCTGATAAAAAAGTTAGAAAAGCGATGCGCCATATTATTGACAAAAATTTAATAAAAGAAGTGCTAATGTATGGTTATGGCGAACCTGTTATTGGCCCATTTCATCCTACCAAAAGTGAATACAACAAAAATATAGCTGATTATGATTTTAATTTAGATAAAGCTGCAAAAATGTTAGATGAAGCTGGCTGGAAAGATACCGATCAGGATGGAATTAGAGACAAAATGATAAATGGTAAAAAAACACCATTTAAAGCTACTATAAAATTCAATCAAGGAAATACCCGAAGAGAAAATTCGGCTTTAATGCTATCGGAAAATGGAAAAAAAATAGGCTTGGATATACAAGTGCAGGTTAGAGAATGGACGGTTTTTATTGATGAAACCAAAGCACATGATTTTGATATGTTTGTTTTAGGCTGGGTAGCTAGTACCAGTTTAGGCGATCCGTTTCAAATATGGCATACAGAAAGCTATAATGGCGGTAGTAACTACGTTGGTTTTGGCAATGCAGAAAGTGATGCTTTAATAGAAGAGTTACGCTACAATTTAGACGAACCAAGCCGCACAGAACAATACATGCGCTTTCAAGAAATTATTGATGAAGAAGCACCATACATATTTTTAAATGCGCAAAAAAACAAGTTAGCATTTCACAAACGTTTTGATAATACAAACGCTTACGTTGTAAGGCCAGGCTATGATGTTGGCACGTGGTTAATTAATCCAAAATTTGGTTTCGCATCTAAAGCATCAAATTAATTTACAAAATTATTAGTAATATTACAATATGCTTAAATATGTTTTAAAGCGGATATTAATATTTATACCTACACTTATTGTTGTTTCTTTAATGATATTTGGGTTAAGCAAAGTTGCCCCTGGCGATCCGGTTGAATTGCGTATGTCTGGTGGTTTGCAAACTGGTGATACCGGCCAAGCATCTGACAAACAACAAGGCGAAAAGGTATATTTTGAAATTGCCCGGGAAATGGGCTTAGATTTACCTTCTTTTTATGCAGATTTTACTTCAAGAGCCTACCCTGATACTATGTATAAAGTAGGCCGCAGGTACGAAAAAGAAATGTTAGGTCGCTTATGTTCAAAATTTGGTAATTGGCCACAAATTTCAACTTACTATAAATCGTTAAAAGTTTTTGAATTAAGTTCTTACAATATACCAAAAACTGAACAAACTTTTGATCAATTGTTAAATGCAAGAGCAACCACCAACGAGCTATACAGAGAGCATAACGAAGATGTTATTCTTGTTAAATTAAATAACATTAAAAATAGCGTAAGTCAAACTCAAACCTATGATGAGGTTGTTATAAATGAAAATGGTGAAAGCGATACTACAGCAGTTACCAAAAATTTATTGCAACCTTTAATTGCCAATATTGATGGAGTAATTAACAATTTTACGGCAGTACAACAAAACGCAAAACCAATAAATAAATTTATTCCAAAAATTACGTGGCACGGTTTAAAAAACCAATATCATAGGTGGTTATTTGGTGATATTCCCTGGTTTGGTAAATCAGACGATCCAACATTAGCATCGTATGGTTTTTTACGAGGCGATTTTGGTTACAGTTTAAGAGATGGCAGACCCGTTTGGTCGGTTTTAAAAGAAGGTTTGGCGATAACTGTATCTATGAATTTAATTGCCATTTTTTTAATATATGCCATTGCAATACCGCTTGGAGTTTATATTGCGGTAAAGCGCGACTCGCTGTTCGATCGTGTTTCAACAGTAACCCTTTTTATATTATACTCTTTACCAACTTTTTGGATTGCTACTATGCTTTTAGTATTTTTCACTAATTCAGAGTATGGAATGGATTTTTTCCCCTCCTTTGGTTTAGGCTTAGATAAAATTACGCCCGAAACTTCCTTTTTCAGTAAATTGAGAACACTATCATATCACGCATTTTTACCAATACTTTGTATGACTTATAGTGGTTTGGCATTTTTATCACGTCAAATGCGTGGTGGCGTTATTAATGTTTTCAGTCAAGATTATATTAGAACCGCAAGAGCTAAAGGCTTAGCTGAAAGCAAAATTATATGGAAACATACTTTTAGAAATTCTTTAATACCTATTATTACCATATTTGCCAGTTTGTTACCAGGTATGATTGGTGGTTCATTAATAATTGAATACATTTTTTCTATCCCTGGTATGGGTAATATAGCCTTTGGGGCATTATTAGGCAGAAATTGGCCGGTTTTGTTTACCGTAGTTATGCTGTCTTCAATTTTAACCTTATTAGGTATTTTAGTTTCTGATATTTTATATTCAGTGGTGGATCCACGTATTACATTTACCAAAAAAGCTTAACAATAATGGCTCAACAGAGAGAAGAATTAAAAGAACTAGACCAAAGTTATGGTGCCATAGTTAAAAGGCAATTTAAAAAAAACAGACCTGCAGTATGGTCGTTACGAATATTATATTTTATACTATTTATTGGTTTTACAGCCGATTTTATTGCCAACGACAAACCTATTTACTGCAAAATAGATGGCAAAACCTATTTCCCAATTTTTAAAGAATACTTGGTTAATTTGGGGCTTGCTAAACAAGCACCCGAAATTATGAAAATAACGGATTGGAAAACTGTTGAGTTTGATAGCGTTATACGCCCTTTGATACCGTACTCGCCAGCTACAACCGATTATTCTAATGCACAATATGTTAGTCCTTTCGAAAAACAAAGCGTACAGTCTTCAAAATTTAAACATCGCTTAGGTACAGATGATATTGGCAGAGATGTACTTTCGGGAATGATACATGGCAGCAGAATTGCCATGTTGGTTGGCGTATTGGCCATGTCAATAGCATCAATTATTGGTATTTTTTTAGGAGCAATTGCTGGTTATTTTGGCGACGACCGTTTGAAAGCCTCCCGAATTAGAATTTGGTTAAACTTGTTGTTTTTACCATTCGCTTTTTTTATTGCTTTTATGGCACGTAATAATTTAATGATGGATGCTTTTGGGGAATCTTTAGTATCAGGAGCATTACAATTTATTTGGTCGTTTGTATTATTTGGTTTAATAATGTTTATACCTAATCTACTCGTCATACCATTAAAACTTGTTCCGTTTTTTCGTAAAAAAATTAATATTCCTTTAGATATTATTGTAAATCGTTTAATAGAGATACTACGTTCAATACCAGGTTTACTTTTAATTTTGGCTGTAGTGGCCGTATTTGATGCCTCCATAATTTTAGTGATGATAGTTATTGGTTTACTCGGCTGGACGGGTATTGCACGCTTTATACGTGCAGAACTGTTAAGGGTTAGAAGTTTAGAATATATGGAAGCTGCAGAAGCTTTAGGTTTTAGCACAAGTAGAATTATTCTACGCCACGCCATACCTAACTCTTTAACACCAGTTTTAATTTCTATTGCCTTTGGTATTGCAGCGGCCATACTTACTGAGAGTACTTTGTCCTTTCTTGGTATTGGCGTACCACCAGATACTATTACCTGGGGTAAGTTATTAGCAAAAGGCAGAGTAGCACCAGAAGCATGGTGGTTAGCCATTTTTCCTGGTTTTGCTATTTTTATCACCGTTACTATTTTTAATTTATTAGGAGATGGTTTGGCAGATGCTATTGATCCGCGATTAAAGCAATAAAATATCGTTTTCAATAAATGATAAGCCTTTTTAAAGTTTATAATGAAGCTATTTTTTTACTGCTATTTGGCTTAACTATACTGCTAAACCTAAACATTTTGTTTAGCCCTATTGATTTTAATTTGTATGGTTATGCGCCAATTACAGGCGGGCTCGCTGTTTTTTTAAAAACTTATGCAGGTATTTCAAAATGGTTGTACTTTATTTTGTTTGTACTTATACAATTTAGTAGTGCTATCTATTTTGGTATAGCAATGGCAAAACATAAAATTATAAACCATTATAATTACCTACCAGCTCTGCTTTTTGTAACACTTTTTGCGTTTATAAACATTTATACCTTTAGCAGCGTTGCCTTTTTATTTTTACCAGTTTTTATATTGCTGTTTGATAGGGTTTTTCAAATTGCAGTAAACGATAAAAATTTAACCAATGCTTTCGATTTAGGTTTAGTTTGCGGCATTCTTTACTTAAGCTATTTCCCGTATGCTTTATTGGTAGTGTTTGCCTATTTTATGTTTATTATTTTAAAACCATTTTATTGGCGATACTGGGTTGCTTCAATTATTGGTTTTGCTTGTCCGTTTTTAATTGCCTTAATTGCATACACTTTAATTAATCAAACAGGCACTTTTTTTAAATATTTCAACTCTAACATATCTTTTTTATATAGCAAATCAACTATAAGCACTATTTATTTACTGCAACACTTTTTAGTTATTACAGGCACAATGGGTTTGCTTTATCGGTTTGGTAATTTAGAAAAAAATAAAACAATTCCGTTTATAAGAAACTACTTGTTTTTAATAGCTGCACTAGCTGCCATATTATTATTATTTCAGTTAATTGGAGGTTTATGGATAATGGAATTACTAATTATAATATTTATAATATTAGCTATGTTACTAACCAACTTTATAATTAAATGCAATCGTACATTATTAAAAAACGTATTACATACACTTATGTTAGTTTACCTCGTTTACTTTCAATATTTTAGCGGTAATTAAAATATAATAATAGTGAAATTTGGGGTTGTTGTTTTTCCAGGGTCTAATTGCGATCAAGATGTTATACACGTTTGCCAAAATGTTTTAAACTGCCAAGTACAAGTGCTTTGGCATAAAAGTGACAACATTGCTAACTTAAATGAGAAAACAGATTGTATTATTTTACCAGGTGGTTTTAGTTATGGTGATTATCTACGCTCCGGAGCAATTGCCAGCCATGCCCCAATTATGAAACCTGTAAAAAAATTTGCTCAAAATGGGGGATTGGTGATTGGTATTTGTAATGGATTTCAAATTTTATGCGAAAGTGGTTTATTGCCAGGCACCTTAGCCAAAAACGAAAGCCAAAATTTTATATGTAAAAATGTGCATCTTAAAGTAAAAAATAATTCAACACCTTTTACAAGCAACACAACAGCAAACCAAATTTTAAAAATACCCATTGCACATAGTGAAGGTAGGTATGTGGCAAGCAGCAACACCTTAAAAACCTTAAAAGCTAATAATCAAATATTGTTTACTTATTGTAGCGAAAATGGTGCGCCAAACAACCCAAACGGTTCCACTTTAAATATTGCTGGAATAAGTAATGCACAAAAAAACATAATTGGTATGATGCCGCATCCAGAGCGTGCAGCCGAAGCTGATTTAGGAAATGTAGATGGTTTATTACTTTTTAAATCGTTAATAAAGGTTTAAAAAATATTTTCATTTACATTTTCTAATACATTAAACCTATTTTACACTACTTAGTTTTATATGAGTAAAGAAGAGAAAGATAAGCACGTACTTGAGTTAGAAAGACAATTGCAAGTAAAGCAGTTGCAAATGGAATCGTTATTAGAAGTTACTAAGGCTATTAATAATAACATGTCTTACACTTCATTATACAGTATTTACAAGTTTATTTTAATGGCTCAATTAGGGGTAGAACGCTTTTTATTTTATATTAAACGAAATGATAAGTGGGAAATAGCCACAATGATTGATATAGATAATGAAAACGATTTAGAAATAAGTTTAGAAAATGAGTTAAGCTTTTACAATAAAACAACAAAGTTAGAACCTAACAATACTGGCTGTGCCAAACACTTTAATACAGTTGTACCTGTTTTACATAAAAACACACCATTAGCATACACCTTATTAGGCAAAGTTGCCTTACACGGTAGCGAGCGAATGGGAGAAAAGTTAAAATTTATTCAAACCATAACCAATATTATTGCTGTTGCAATTGAAAACAAACGATTAGTAAGGCAACAAATTGAAACCGAAAGTATTAAAAAAGAATTAGAATTGGCTGCAAATATGCAAGCCCTACTAATACCCGATGAGCTACCAAATAACGAAATACTTAGCATAAATGGTATTTACAAACCACACCAAAGTATTGGTGGCGACTATTACGATTATATACCCATAAGTGCAGAAGAAGCCTTTATTTGCATAGCCGACATTAGCGGCAAAGGTGTTCCGGCAGCAATTTTAATGGCCAATTTTCAAGCAGTATTACATACATTAGTTACCGAGCGGCACTCTATGATACCCTTAGTGTATAAGCTTAACAAAAGAGTAGTTGAAATTACTAAATGCGAAAAATTTATAACCCTATTTTTAGCAAAATACAATGCTAAAACCCGCAGACTCATTTACGTTAATGCAGGCCACAATCCATCATTACTATTAAATGGAAATGAACTTCAATTACTGAAAAAAGGATGTACTATTTTAGGAATGTTTGAAGAACTGCCAGAAATTAGTTTTGGTGAAACAATGGTAAAGCCAGGAAGCTTACTTTTAAATTATACTGATGGCATTACAGACACCAGCAACATAAATGGAGATTTATTTGAAAGTGAGCATTTAGTAGATTTAATAAAAATAAACAAAAGTTTATCTCCTTCAGAATTTAATTTAAAACTAATTGAAGCTTTAGACGATTTTAAAGGAGATAAGCTATATGATGATGATATATCAATATTAACTTGTAAAATGCACTAACTGCATTTATCAATTAATTTTTTGCAGCCTGTTCAGGATCTAACAAATCGTAAAATTGATCAAGTTTTGGTAAAATAATAATGCGTGTTCTGCGGTTCATTTTTCTACCTTCATAGGTATCATTAGAAGTTAAAGTATTGTACTCCCCTCTTCCCGCAGCAATTAATTTATTCGGATCTACGCCATGCTTATCTTGCAAAACTCTTACAACAGCAGTAGCTCTTTTTACACTTAAATCCCAATTATCTTTAATACAATCGTTTTTAATAGGCATATTATCTGTATAACCTTCAACCATTACTTCTAATTCTGGCCGGCTTTGTAAAATTTTAGCAATTTTACCCAATACTTCATTAGCTTGTGGCGTAATAATTGAACTGCCACTATTGTATAACATTTTATCAGAAAGATTTACAAAAACTACTGTTTTATCAACCTTTACTTCAATGTCATCATCTAAAATACCGTCTTGCAATACTGTTTTCAAATTAACAGCTAAGGCCAAATTAATTGAATCTGCTTTATCCTTTGCTTCATTTAACAAATTGATATAAGCGTCTTTTTTATCCATTTGCGCTAATGTTTCCTTAATATTATCATTAGCAGATTTTGATAAAACCGTTAAATCGCCAACCTGATCAATTTGTTTATCACGTAATTTTTTAAAATCATCTATTTGAGATTTTAAATCACCAATTTGCTCCTCTCTGAGACCTAAAGTAGTTTCACACTCTTTAAAATTAGCTTCTAACTGTGCTTTTTCACTTGTGCACGCTTCCATTTCAGCTAAATGACCTTTTAATTCATCTTCGTACTTAGTTAATTGCTTATTGGCAATTTTCAATTTATCATCTAAGCCAAGTTGCATTTCTGCAAATTTTTTATTGCTAACACATGAAGTCGTTAAAGCTATTAAAAATAGCACAAATAACTTGTTTAATAAAGTATATTTCATTATATAAATAATAATTAAGTTTTACAAAAAATGTTTTACGTTTTAAAGTAATGGAGTAATTGCTAAATAGTGGGCGAAGATATTATTTTTATTGCAAAAAACATTATCCAAATCTTTTAGGAGGTTCTGCTTCTTTAACAATAATAATATTCCCTTCTAATTCGGTTTCATTTAAAGTTTCAATTGCCTTTTTCGCCGCTTCATCATCTGGCATTTCAACAAAGCCAAACCCTTTCGATTCTCTCGAAAACTTATCATAAATAATTTTGGCATCTTCCACTTGCCCAAATTTACTAAAAACCTTTATTAGCTGAAAGGCGTTAACTTGCTTATTCAGTTTAGTTACAAATATAGTCATGATTAGTAAAATCAAATTTAATTAACAAATATACTTATCCTTTATCAAAAATTTTACATATTAATATTTTTTTTGAAACGAAATATACAACCCGTATAAATAGCAGCCTTGCTTTTCACTACTATCTTTTTGTTCCGTAAACTCCACAAAAAGGATATCCGCTACAATCAAGGTTATTACAAAAGCCACCATCTTCGCAAAAATAGTTGCAAAAATTTGTTTTCATATAATATATAAAAACCTCCACAAAATCTGCAATTTCTACAAAAAAAAATCAGCGAAAATCAGCGAGTTCTGCGGGAGAAAAGCATCACAAAAAAAAATCAGCGAAAATCAGCGAGTTCTCCGGGAGAAAAGCATCACAAAAAAAATCAGCGAAAATCAGCGAGTTCTGCGGGAGAAAAGCATCACAAAAAAAATCAGCGAAAATCAGCGAATTCCGCGGGAGAAAAGCATCACAAAAAAAAATCAGCGAAAATCAGCGAATTCCGCGGGAGAAAAGCATCACAAAAAAAAATCAGCGAAAATCAGCGAATTCTGCGGGAGAAAAGCATCACAAAAAAAAATCAGCGACTTCTGCGAAAAAAAATCACAAAAAAACCTTCAAAAAACATAACCCACCATAAAAGCAATATACTCCGCAACAGAAAAATGTGTTTTTAAAACCAGCGATAAACGAACGTTGTTATCAGGCACTTTATCTAAATTTTTAAAATAATAATTAGCACCAATGGTGGTAGGTATTCTAGTAGAAATAGCATTGTTACTAACAGGATAAAAACCCACAGAAGCACTCAAACCAAAATTACCATAAAGCAATTCTGCCCCAATAAAAGGCTGCCAGCGCATCACTTTAAAAAACAAATTACGGCCATATGAATCATAGTTTTTATAAGCCTGAGCAAGTGTTGTTCTATAATCAAAATTAAGCCCGTAATTAAATTGCCACAAATTGCTTAACCGTTTTAAACCAAAAAATTGCAAGCCATAAACCGCATATTTTGGTCCATTAAATGGCTTAACACGCTCTTGCCGGGCATAAGCAACAGCTACACCAAATTGATGCGGTTTTTTAAGTTGGCTATTACCCAAATCATTTATAATAAAAGGTTCACGCTGCTGATACCACTTTAACTCAACCCCAACAGCTGCAACATTAATACCTAAATTTGGCGTTTGTGCGCTGCCATTAGAATGATGCATTAAAACCGCATTTAAACCAACCGATAAATTTTGATTAATAAAATACTCCAACCCATAAGCCAATTTTAAAGTCAAATTTAATTTAGAACCAATAATATTATTAGTAGGGTTTGTAACTTTGTTATAAGGTTTACTACTATAATTAATGCCAAATTGATACGAAAAATTGCGTTTCCATTTGTTGTGCGCTTTAATGTAATTTAAACCGATTAAAGCATTATAGCTATCGCCAAAAACTTGCTGGTTAGCATAGCGTGCATAAAGCACACTTATTTTTAATTCAGGAAAATGGTGATGCACCTTCCAGGCTTTGGGTTTTAAAAAACGGCTGGTATAAGTACCTTCATAAAAAGAGGTAATACCATTTACTTTTGGAATAAAGTTACTACTATGCTTTATAATAGCACCAAAGCTTTGCTGGTAACCAATATTATAATAATTGTTAGATGGATGATTTTGCGCATCTAATTTAAATACCACTAATACTTGTAAACTTATAAATACAAGCCAAACTATTCTGTATGATTTTACGAAGTCTATTTTTTTATTTTTAATGTTGACAAATTTAGCTATTTACAAGTTCATAAAATTGTACTTTTGCAAAAGCTAAATGCAAATTAAAAACAATGGATAATAGTAAAGCACAAAACTTAAAAAATTTAGAGCTAACTATAAGCAAATTAGATAAAGTTTACGGTAAAGGATCTGTAATGAAATTGGGCGACTCAACAGTAGTGCCCTTAGAAGCAATACCAACCGGTTCCTTAGGTTTAGATATTGCATTGGGTGTTGGCGGTTTACCAAAAGGTAGAGTTATAGAAATATATGGACCCGAAAGTTCTGGTAAAACCACCTTAGCCATACACGCTATTGCACAAGTTCACAAAAAAGGAGGCATTGCCGCTTTTATTGATGCCGAACACGCTTTTGACAAAAATTATGCGCAAAACCTGGGCGTTGATATTGATAATTTATTGATTTCGCAGCCAGATAATGGGGAGCAAGCCTTAGAAATTGCCGATCATTTAATAAGATCTGGCGCATTAGATATAGTAGTAATTGATTCAGTTGCCGCCTTAGTACCCAAAAGTGAAATTGAAGGCGAGATGGGCGACTCAAAAATGGGTTTACAAGCGCGCCTTATGTCGCAGGCCATGCGTAAATTAACTGGCAGTATTAATAAAACTGGCTGTTGCTGTGTTTTTATTAATCAATTGCGCGAAAAAATTGGCGTTATGTTTGGTAGCCCAGAAACTACTACTGGTGGTAATGCACTTAAATTTTACTCATCGGTACGCTTAGATATTAGAAGAAGCACACAAATAAAAGATAAAGAAACCAATGTAATAGGTAACCGTACCCGTGTAAAAGTGGTTAAAAATAAAGTAGCTCCACCATTTAAACAAGCCGAATTTGACATTATGTATGGCAAAGGCATTTCAAAAATTGGTGAAATTGTAGATATTGGTGTTGAATGTGATTTAATTGAAAAAAGTGGTTCGTGGTATGCTTACGATGGCAATAAAATAGGCCAAGGCCGTGAAAATGTAAAACAGTTTTTGTTAGACAACCCTGAAGTAGCAGAACTGTTAGAAGTTAAAATTAAAGAACTTTTATTACCCAAAACTGAACCAGTTGAAACTACTGATGAGGTTGATGCTAAAGTTGAGGAGAAGTAAATTGAATTAGCAGAAAAATTTGTTTTCTGTTAATTGTTAAACGCATTAATTTGTTCAGAAAAATAAATTAATGTGATTTAACAAATTTGGTGATATTGCCTTTTAGCGAAGGTTTGGTGTTGCTCCAAATTTACCATTGCGGTATGCTTTTGAAATAGAGCTTTTAGACACTATCCTAAATTAGATGCCAAGCAATTAAAATATAATAATTTCTTATGATATGTTATTACGTTTTAATATCATTAACGACCTTTATGCCTTATATCTTCATTTCTCCTTGCAGGTAAATCATTAGTAGAGTATTTTATTAATTTTTAGAAACAGAACGGTTAAGCTTCGAGGAAACACTGGGCTCGGTTTACGTTCTAACCTTTCTGTTCCGCTTCACTCCACAAAAAGGGTTTCCTCTGCAATCGCGGCTATTTTGGAGGCTTCGGTGCTACATTGTTGCAAATGCAATGACACTATCTTCATTTTGAAGCGAAACGCTTCGGTTTAAAGGACGTAGTGAGACAGTAGGATCATCATTTTGGAGATATTATGCAATCCAACTATTATTTACCTATCTTGCTGTAAGTCTTTTAATTTATTTGCTTTACTTTATATCTTAGGTTCAAGACTACTCAAAACAAACTAAAATTTATAAGATGTTGAAATTTCATTTCATATTAACAAAAAATAAACACATCAATGTGTTTAGCAATTGCTAAACTTTATGCCTAAATTTGCATTAAATTTAAACAAATTTGCGGTTGGAACTGTTAAGGTGTACAACTTACTTATAAATGATGTAGATCAATTTGAAAATTTTGAAGATCAGTTAGAAGTTAAGTATGATTCGCAATTTAGATCTATCGGCTCAGTTATTTATCAAATTAGTGACAATAAAAATCCACCTCATGGCAAAAGAAGACAAATTATTGGAATAAAAGGGGCTGTAGAAATTAAGACAAAAAATTTACGTGTCTATTATTTAGCGATAAAAGATCACGATCTAATAATTTGTATCGGGGGTTTAAAAACAACTCAAAAAAAAGATATTGGAAGATTAAAAGCATTAAAAAAGGAAATAGATAATCAAATAGAACAACATGGCAAACTCAAAATCAAAAAGAACTAAAAAAAGATTAACAAGAGCAGACTTAATAAAATCACCTGAATTTTGGGAAGAAAACATTAAAACAGAATTATTTAATATCATTCAAAACTTTATGGATGATAACAATTTAAACCAAACGCAATTAGCCAAAAAAATAGGATGCTCTAAAGGATACATTTCTCAAATTATAAATGGAGAAAGTGATCACAGAATATCGAAATTAGTTGGGCTTGCTTTAGCTGTTGGCAAAGCTCCTTATCTGTATTTAAAAGATATGGAACAAGTGCTTAAAAAAGATCATGAACATCAATCCGTATTAATCGACTTCGAAGAATTGGAAGCAAAAGCAGATAAATGCGACAGACTAACTCATTATAGTTTTTCAGAATTAAAGCACTCTATTTCAATGGAAGAGATAAGTTTTACGAATCTGTCAGATAATACTGAAGCAAGATTTGAAAAGGACGAGGATTGCAAAGTATTTAAAATGTTTGCAGATGCGGCATAAAGTACCGAAAATTATGGAGATCAACCTTGAGTTGATCGATTTCAGTTTTTATTTTGATAAGAAGCTAAAAAAAGATAATCTTTCTTTTAGTCTATCTGTTAATACTTCTTTCAAAAAGCCGAACCTAATTGTTTTTTTTACACATATCCGATATGCATATGAGGTAAATGACGAAAAACATAGTTTATTTCATACCGATTATCTTTCATTAATTGAAATTGAAGATATGGATTGGAGCAAAAAAAGGAAACTAACGTATAATAAAATGGAGTTGGCGCATTTATTAGGTATGAGTACATTAATGATACGAGGAGCAGTATCCAATCGGTTATCCTCTAATATACTGGCTAATTTCCCTTTTCCAATAATTAGCCCTATTAAATTGTTAGAGGAAACTTTAGAATCTAAAGGTGATCATTTCATTATTACCTCTGTAAAGAAAATGGTTCACTAAATCACTTTCAATTTTGTCGAAACAGGATTGTATTTTTTTAACCAGTCTAATTAGACAATAAGCATATTACAGTTTTTGTCTCTATAATATTTTAACTGCTTATTTTATTTATCAATTCCTGGCTCTTGAAGATGAGAAAAAGTAAATTGAATTAGCAGAAAAACTTATTTTCTGTCCATTGTTAAACGCATTAATTTGTTCAGAAAAAATAAATTAATGCGTTTAAACAAACTTTGAGATATTGCCTGTTAGAAGGTACATTATTCAATATCTTCTATTAATTGTAAGCGATAAATGGTTTGTTCAAATATCTTTTCCCCACAATCTACTACAATATAGATAGCTATGATTTTTTCATAACCTTTTACTTCCCATTCTTTCAATTTTAATAGCCAATCTAAATCTGATACAATTGCATTTGATAATTTAACATCTATCAAATACGCTCCTTGTAAATCGGCATCTCTTAAATCCGCTCCTTGTAAATCGGCATCTCTCAAATCCGCTCTTTGTAAATCGGCATCTCTCAAATCCGCTCCTTGTAAATCGGCATCTCTTAAATCCGCTCCTTGTAAATCGGCATCTCTCAAATCCGCTCCTTGTAAATCGGCATCTCTCAAATCCGCTCTTTGTAAATCGGCATCTATCAAATCCGCTCCTTGTAAATCGGCACCTGCCAAATCCGCTCCTTTTAAATCGGCATCTATCAAATCCGCTCCTTTTAAATCGGCATCTGACAAATACGCTTTTGACAAATCGGCACCTCTCAAATTCGCTCCTTGTAAATCGGCACCTGCCAAATCCGCTACTTGTAAATCAGCATGCATCAAAACCGCTCCTTGTAAATCGGCAGACCACAAATCCGCTACTTGTAAATCGGCATATCCCAAATTCGCTCCTTGTAAATCGACATATCTCAAATTCGCTCCTTGTAAATTGGCTTTTCTTAAATTCGCTCCTTGTAAATCGGCTTTTCTCAAAATCGCTCTTTGTAAATTGGCATCTCTCAAATCCGCTCCTTGTAAATAGAGGCTATCTAACTTAGCTAATTTAAGATAGGCAGAACTGAATGTCGCCTTATCAAATATGATATCCATTGTTGTAGTATCAATACCACTATTTGCCAGGGCTAATAACAGTTGCCCTCTTTCCGGGCTGTATTTTTGTTTAGTTAAATTGGTGCTATCTTCTAAAAAATAATAAGGTTGAAAACCTTGTGAAAGGGCTTGTATTCTGCCAATTAGTGGAGTACTTAGTTTTTTATTTTCATCTGTTATTTCTGAATTAACTTTTGCCAGTATGTTATCCATTAACAGCACCAGATTATTTCTTCTGCTGGCTTCTTCTAAAAAAACCTGCTTTGTTATTTTTTCGTTTTGTTGGGTTATTAAATCATTTTGTGTGTCAATTTTTATTGACTGTTCATTTAAAACTTTTGTTTGGTCTTCTAATACAGTTGTTTGCTTTGAAAATACCTTTGTTTGTTTTGAAAAGATAATTGTTTGTACAAAAATTAACAGCGATGGCAGCAATGCCAGGAAAAAGCCTATTAAACCAACCTTGGTAAGTCGTTTTACTATACTTGCAGAAAATTCGGCAAAAGTATCTTTACTTACATTGGGTAGTTCGCTGTACAGTTTATAGAAACTATTTTTCAAATCGCTACCTACCCACCATTCAACACCTTTTTTTGTTATGGTAAAGTTTCTCTTTTGCTTATCCTTTTGTTTTAGATCTATTAACTCTAATTGCTGCTTAAGCTGCTTGTTTTCTTCGGTAAGTCTTTTTACTTCATCGTTAGGAGACTTCATAATAATGTTCTATTAGTGCGTTAAATTATTGCAAATGTATAAACTTAAACTTTTCGGAAAAACGACCGTTTTATAGAAATCAAAACTACACGAAATTTTAAAGTAAACAAAGTATATGTTAGGAGAGCTTATGGCAATCGCATAAAAAAATGCATTCATTGTAAATTAAGCAATTAGGCTAAGCTTCAATGGAACCTGTTCCATTGTACAGCAGTAAACACAAGTGAACAGGTTCACTTGGAGCAGAGAAAAACTTTCATGCGATTGCCTTATAGGAGCGCTATTGCTCTTATAAATTTGGGAGGAATAAAATCACTCAATGTATCACCGTAGCGGTTATAAAATATGGTTCTACTACCATTATAATGGGAATGATAATAGAAAAAACAAAAGGTAAGTCAGACTAATTGGAGCTTTTTAAAAAGCCCTGATAGATTGTTTTTTTCTTAATTTAAAAATTGCAAAGCTATTCCAAGAAAATAGTTTAAATTTGCAAGAGACAAGTATAGTTCAATGTGGATTTACCAAAATATCAACTTAGTGCAGAAAGCTCATTAGCTGTTTTTGAGTTTGTAAGTATTGGTCCGAAAGGGCGCATCAAAAAGTTGGTTAAGTTTAGTGAAACTCATTTAAATGATGTTTATAATTTAGGTTTTGGCGATAAGATTAAGCAAAGTAATGAAATTGATGACCTTGCTATTTCCAATAATGACGACAGCGAAAAAGTATTGGCTACGGTAGTTTCCGCCATTTATGCTTTTACAGATAAAAATACAGAAGCTTGGATTTATGCAACAGGAAGTACCAACGCAAGAACAAGGCTATACAGGATGGGAATAAATAAACATTATGATAAAGCAATGGAAGACTTCGAGATTTACGGATTAAAAGATGACCAATGGGTAAATTTTAAAAAAAATACAGATTCTGATGCCTTTGTAATAAGAAGATTAAAAAATAGGTTATGAAAACAACGATAGATGATTTGAACAAAAGAAAAATTCCGATTGTCAAAATTGATAATTCGCTTAAAGAATTTGTTGATAAGCCGCTTTTCGAAGACAAACTAAAAAAGGCAAACGAAACTTTAAAAAAAGTAGGACTGCCCAAGAAAGATTCTATTAGAGACCTTTAATAAAAGCACCATCATAAATTGAGATAATCTTTAATGCGCTATCCACAAGCCAACATAATTCCTGACTCTTGAATAAATCGTTAGGAGACTTCATAATAATGTTTTATTAGTGTGATAAATTAATGCAAATGTATAAACTTAAACTTTTAGGAAAAACAACCGTTTTATTCAAATCAAAACTACACGAAATTTTAAAGTAAACAAAGTATATGTTAGGAGCGCTATTGCTCTTATTAATTTGGGAGGAATAAAATCACTCAATGTATCACTGTAGCAGCTACAAAA